>Ga0316622_100000590_pt1 | contig 21561 bp, 20 predicted proteins | sample OWC_Aug_OW2_C1_D_FD_207646 | JGI IMG/M metagenome (GOLD analysis project Ga0316622, IMG submission 207646) | Wetland soil microbial communities from Old Woman Creek delta, Ohio, United States - OWC_Aug_OW2_C1_D5_C | ecosystem: Environmental > Terrestrial > Soil > Wetlands | place: USA: Ohio... | reverse complement strand
CCCCGTCTACCGGACCGTGGGCGGGCACACGTACGGATGGACCTACCCGGGGCCGATGGGCCTGATCCTGACCGCGCTGCTCACGGGGATGGCGAAGTCGCACCCGGTGGTGGACGCGAGCACCCTGTGCGGGGCGTGCGAGGAGGTCTGCCCCGTGCGCGTGCCCCTGGTCCCCCTCATCCTCCAGCTGCGGCGTCGCAAGGTGCGGGAAGGATTCTCGGACCCGAACGAGAAGCGGGGGATGGCGCTCTTTTGCAGGGCCGCGTCGTCGCCGCTTCTCTTCGCCCTCGGCCAGCGGCTCGCGGGGCTCTTCTGGCCGTTGGCGCGGGTCCTCGGGGGGAAGGACGTGGCCGGGCGGATGCCGGCGCCGGCGAAGGTTTCCTTCCGGAGGAAGGCGCCGTGAACGGCGCGGACCTCGCGGCCCGGTTCCTCGAGAACGCGGCGAAGGCGGCGGCGGGGACCCATCTTCTGTCCGGCCCGGAAGGGTTGCGGGAAGCCCTCGCAAGGATCGTTTCCCCCGACGCGGCGGTGTACTGCCCCGGCGCCACCGAGATCGAGCGCGCGGTGGCGGGCCTCTTCCCGAACCGCGTGGCGGATTACGCCGGGGCGGCGGTGACGGTGGAGGAGGTGTTCGGGGCCGTCGCCGAGACCGGGTCGCTGGTGTGCGCGAGCGAGGGAGGCCGGGCGGTGCAGGCGGGGCTTCTGCCGTCGCACCACGTGGCGATCGTGCGCCGGGGGAAGATCTTCGCCACCCTGGACGGCCTCTTTTCGGCGGTGGCTTCCGCGCCGCCCACGAACCTCACGCTGGTCACGGGCCCCAGCCGCACCGCCGACATCGAGCTCACGCTGGCCATCGGGGTGCACGGCCCGGAGCGTCTCGACATTCTCGTCCTCTAGCCGGCCCCGCGGGCCCAACCGATCGCCAGGTCGGTGACGTTGGTCCCCGTCGGCCCCGTGACGATCAGGTCGTCCAGGGCCCGGAAGAAAGGGTACGCGTCGTTGTTTTTCATGTGCGCCCCCGGGGAGAGGCCCAGGGCCGAGGCCCGCGCGACGGTCGCGCCGTCGGCGAAGGCTCCCGCGGCGTCCGTCGGGCCGTCGATCCCGTCCGTCCCCACGGCGAGGACGGCCATCCCCTCCCGCCCGGCCAGCTCCAGCGCCGACGCCAGGGCGAACTCCTGGCTCCGCCCTCCCTTGCCGTTTCCCCGCACGTTCACCGTCGTCTCGCCTCCGGCCACCAGGACGACCGTGCGGCCCGGCGCGAGGGTGGCGGCCGCCTCCCGGAGGCGGCCGCAGAACGCCCGGGCGCACTCCCGCGCCTCGCCGCGGAGGAAGCCGGGGAGAAGGACCGTCTGCGCGCCCTCCGCCTTCGCGGCGCGCGCGGCGGCCTCCATCGCCACCTGGTTGGACCCGACGATCGCGCAGGTCACCCGTTCGAACACAGGGTCTCCGGGTTTGGGCGTCTCCGGGATCTTTCCCAAGACTCCCGCCACGAGGCGCTGGCGCACCGCGGCGGGGACCGCGTACAGCAAGCCGTGACGCAAGAGGATCCCGACGGCGTCCGCATAGGTCGTCGGGTCGGGGGAAAAGGGGCCGGAGGCGATCACGGACGGGTCGTCGCCGGGGACATCGGACAGGAGCAGCGCCCACACGGTCGCGGGTTGCGCCGCGCGGGCCAGGAGCCCCCCCTTGACCTCGGAGAGGTGCTTCCGAACCGCGTTGAACGAGGCGATGTCCGCCCCCGCCGCAAGGAGCTGCCGGGATACCTCCGCCTTCTCCTCCGCCGTGACGCCGGTGGCCGGAGAGGAGATCATCGCGGAGCCGCCGCCCGACACGAGGGCGATCACCAGGTCGCCTTCCCCGGCGTGTTCGAGGATCGCCAGGATCTCCCGCGCCGCCGCGAGGCTCCATATGTCGGGCAATGGATGCCCGGCCCCGAGGAATCGCACCGGCCCCGATGTTCCCTCCGCCCCCCGCGGAACGGCGAGGACCCCGCTCGCGACGAGATTCCCGAGCACCGACAGGGCCGCCTCCCCCATCGCCCGCCCGGCTTTCCCCCCGCCTACGAGGTGGATCCGGCGCAATTCCTTGAGGGACGCCATCGCCCGTTTCCCGGGGGCGAGCAGCACCAGGGAATCCCTTTCCACGCGCAGCGCGGAGGACACCAGGCGCGCCGGCTCGACCGCCGCCACGGCGGCGCGGAAATATCGTAGCAGCGGTTCCCTGCCCGAGGGCGTCATGGGGGATGAGGATGCGTCAGATCGACTTGCGGTACGCGAGGTGGCGTTCCAGCCACCGGGAGAGCTCCGTGAAGGCGAAGCACATGATGAAGTAGATGACGGCGACGAAGATGAAGATCTCGGTGGGGTACAGCATCGTCCGGTTGTTCATCTGCGTGGCCACGTGGGTAAGTTCCGAGACCCCCACGATGAAGGCCAGGGAGGTGTCCTTGATCATCGAGACGAACTGGTTGACGAAGGAGGGGATCATGTTCCGAAGCGCCTGGGGCAGGATGATGTGGATCATCGCCTGCCCGTGGGACAGCCCCGTCGAGATGGCCGCCTCCATCTGCCCCTTGGGGATCCCCTCGATCCCCGCCCGCACGATCTGCGACATGTAGGAGGAGGTGAACAGCGTCAGGGCGGTGATGACGGTCCACGCTTCCGGCAGCGGACGCTTGGCGATGGCCGGCATCAGGAAATACATCCAGAAGATGACCATCAGCAGCGGCATCCCCCGGATCGCCTGGATGACCCCCTCGGTGCCCCACCGGATGGTTTTGTGGCGCGAGACGCTTAACAGGCCGAGGAACAGCCCCCCGATGAAGGAGAACAGGAGAGAGACGGCGGCGAGGTAGAGGGTGAGGGCCACTCCGCCGACCGGTCCCTTGGGGTACCGTCCGATGAAGAAGTAGGACAGGTTTTCCCAGACGACGCTGAAGTCGAGCCCGCCCATCCCGTCAGTGCCCCTTGAGGGGCTGGAGGACCTTTTTGTTGTAGAGGGTCACCAGCCCGGTGATGATGAACGAGAGGGCGAGGTACACCAGCGTCGCCGCCGTGAACGCCTCGAACCCCTTGAAGGTGTAGCTCTCCACCTGCCGCGCCTGGTACGTCAGCTCCATCACCCCGATGGTCATCGCCAGCGACGAGTTCTTCATCAGGTTCAGGAACTGGTTGATCAGCGGCGGGATGGTGAGGCGCACCGCCTGCGGCAGGATGATGTACTGCATCGAGCGGACGTACGAGAAGCCGGAGCTGCGCGCCGCCTCCATCTGCTCCTTCGGGATGGAGCGAACCCCCGACCGGATGTCCTCGGCGATGAAGGCGGAGGTGTAGATGGTCAGGGCGATCACCGCGGCGGCGAACTCGAAGTCCTGCCGGACCAGCCAGTCGTTCACCACCGCGGGAAGCACCTTGTAGGATCCGAAGTACCAGAAGAAGATCTGGACCAGCAGGGGGGTGTTGCGGAAGAACTCGAGGTATCCGTGGGCGAACCACCGGATGGGGCGGATGGTGCTCATCCGCATCATCGCGATGATCAGCCCCAGGAGGAAGGACAGGGCGATCGACACCACCGAGATCTTGATCGTTACCTGCAGCCCGGAGACGAGCCACTCGTAATACTTCCCGCTGGTGACGATCGCCCAGTCGAACTTGTAGTTCAGCAACGGGGTTTGCCCGCCTCGGCTACTCGGTCCCTCTCTTGTCGGCGGTGATCTTGAAGGTTCCCCGCTTGATCGGGCTGTCCGAGTTCGGGCCGAACCACTTCTCGAAGATCTTGCCCGCCTCGCCGTTCTTCTCCATCTCGATGATCGTGTCGTTGACGAAATTGATGAGGTTGGTGTCGCCCTTCCGCATCCCGATGCCGTACGGCTCCTCCGAGATCGCGACATCCGGGATCTCGTACTGCCCCTTCGTGGCGGGGTTCTTCTCGAGCTTCCCGAGCTGGCCCGCCAGGATCGACTCGTCCGTGGTCACCGCGATGACCTTCCCCTGCTGCACCGCCAGGACGCCCTGGGGGTAGTCGTCGAAGGAGAGGACCGTGGCCGACGGGACCGCTTTCTTCACGTTCTGCTCCGAGGTGGAGCCCTTCGCCGTCCCGATCTTCTGCCCCTCGAGGTCCTTCAGGCTCTTGACCGCCCCCTTCTTCGCCAGGAACTTCTGCCCCGTCAGGAAGTAGGTGTAGCTGAAGTCGATCTGCTTGGCCCGCTCGGGGTTCTTCGTCATCGTCGCGATGATCATGTCGATGTGCCCCTCCATCAGCTGGGGCATCCGGTTCGCCGAGGTGACGGGCTTGAACTCCAGCTTCACGCCCAGCTTCTTGGCGAAGTACTTGACGAAGTCGATGTCGTACCCCACGAAATCCTTGGTCTGCGGATCGATGGATCCGAACGGCGGCAGGGAGTCCTTCACCCCCGCCACCAGCACGCCCTTCTTCTTGATTTCCGCCAGCGAGTCGGCCGCCGTCGCGGCGCCGCACAGGACGCCGACCAGCGCCATTGCCAGAACGATCCGTCCGATCTTCCGCATCTTCGCTTCCCTCCTTGGGGGGTATTAGTGCATGGGCGACAGGATCTGCTTCAGGAACTGCTTCGCCCGCTCATGCTTGGGGTTCTTGAAGAACTCCTCCGGCCCCGCCTCCTCGAGGACGGCGCCGTGGTCCATGAAGATCACCCGGTGGGAGACCTCCCGTGCGAAGCCCATCTCGTGGGTGACCACCATCATCGTCATCCCGGAGAGGGCCAGGTCCTTCATGACCTGGAGCACCTCGCCGATCATCTCGGGGTCGAGGGCCGACGTGGGCTCGTCGAAAAGCATGATCTTCGGTTTCATCGCCAGCCCCCGGGCGATGGCCACGCGCTGCTGCTGCCCGCCGGACAGCTGGGCCGGGTGGGCGTCCCGCTTCTCCGACAGCCCGACCCGCTCCAGGAGCGCCATCGCCTGCTCCTCGGCCTCCTTCCGGCCCAGCCCGCGGATCTTGATCGGCGCCAGCGTGATGTTCTTGATGACGGTCAGGTGGGGGTAGAGGTTGAACTGCTGGAAGACGAAGCCGATCTCCGCCCGCAGCTTGTTGATGTCGGTCTTCCTGTCCGAGAGGTCCATCCCGTCGACGAGGAGTTTCCCCTCGTTGATCGGCTCGAGGTCGTTGATCGTCCGGATGAGGGTCGACTTCCCCGACCCGGAGGGGCCGCAGACCACGACCACCTCGCCCTGCTTCACATCCAGGTTGATGTTGTCCAGCACGTGGAGCTGGCCGAACCATTTGTGAACGCCCTCGAACCGGATCATGGCCTGCTCCCCGGGGACCGTGGTCCGGGCGCGAAACGCGCCCCTGCCGCTCGAATTTCCAAAGTATACACGACTTGGCGCGCAAGGGAAATCCCGGGACTTTTCCCTGATCTTTTCCCAAGGATTTTCCGATAGAAACCATGGATTGAGACTGTCCGGAAAGGGTGCGCCCGGGTGGAGACACAGACGGCCGACGCGGGGTCCCGACCGATCGAGCAGCTCCTGCTCGACCTCGCCCGGGTCCATCATTGGACCGCCATGTACGCGCCGGGCCATCCGTTCCTCCGGGCGCGCGTCGGGAGCCTCCACGGCGTCCTGACGGCGCAGGCCGGGAAGGAGCCCTACGGGGTGCTTTTCCTCGGGGTCGCCCGGGACAAGGTGCTCTACCAGGACCAGTTTTTCGAGGCCCGGCACCCCATCGTCATCGCATTCGCGGAGGAGCTGTACCGCCACCACGTGGCCACGATCGGTTTCTCCCGGGATGCTTCTCCCGACGGGCTTGGTGCCTTCTTCCGATGCCTCAAGGACCTGCAGGTGGGGAAGATCGAGGAGATTCCGGAAGGCTACCTTCAGCGGCTGGGGATCCGGGGAATCTACATATCCCCGGTGAATTACAAGGAGGTCCTCTCCCAAGGGTTCGTGGGAGGAAACCCGTTGGGGGACAGCGGGTTACGGGGGGAGACGCTGTGGAGAACGCTCCTTTCGGGCGAGGCAGGAGACGAAGACTTCGAGCGGTTGGTCGCCGAGGAGCTCGCGGAGTTTCCGGAGGTCCTGCCGGCCCTCTTCGCCAGGATTCGAGAGGGGAGTGAACTTTCCCGTCCGGCCCCGGCGGCAGGACGTATCCCCGCGGGGGGAGGGACCTCCGCGAAGGAAGGCGCCCGCGGGGAGAGGGGGGCCGCCCCGGAGGTCGTCCCGCGGGAAATCTTGCGGCGGATGTTCGGGCGCCTCGGGCAGATGCTCAAGGCGTTACCCGAGGAGCGGCGAAAGCGGGCGCTCGAGTTCCTCGAGGAAGGGGTGGGGGACGGCGTTGGCTTCGGCTGCGGCCCGGGCGGGGGAACGGAGTCCCCGGACTTCTGCCTGTCCACGGCGCGCTCCCTTTCGGAAGGGTATACCGACCCGGAGTTCCTCGACCTCCTCGCCGGGCTCCTCTCCACGGAGGGGAAAGGGGGGAGGCGTCTCCTGCATGCATTCCAGGTCATCAGCGGGGACCGGGACGTGGATGGCTCCCTGCTCCCTCTCCTTGAGGGCTGGTCAAAAGAAGGCCGCCACGCCAAGGACTATTACGCCGGAAAGACGTGGGAGGCCGTCGAGCGGCTCCTCCTCGAGCGGTCCGAGGAGGCGTATTTCGGGGATGACTATTCGCGGTTCCTCGAGTCCCTGCCGGCCGGATCGGATCGGCATGGGAAAGAAAAGGAGCCCGCCGGGGAGATCGATCCGGACCTGGCTCCGTTCCTCGACCCGAAGGCGCTGCGCCGGAAGGGGATTGCCGTCCTGCTCGATCTCCTGCATCAGGAAACGGAAGACGGGGAGTACCAGGACCTCCTGGCCTCGGTGCAGGAGGCGATCCCCGGGCTGATCGAAGGGAAGGAGTTCGCCCTGCTGAAACGCACGCTCGACGCGGTCGCGTCCGCCGGGAACGGCGAATCCGCGGACCGCAGGGAGGCCACGTCGAAAGCGCTCGCCGCTACGGACTTCCGCCGTCTCGCGAAGTGCTGTCTTTCCAGTCCCGCCGTCGCGAGGGAGTGCGGGGAAGGGCTGAACATCCTGGTGAGTCACGGCGCACTATCCGCCTCCCCCCTTCTCGACCGTCTCCTCGAGGAGCCGGACAAGGGCATGCGGAGGGTCCTGCTCTCCCTGCTCGTCCGGATCGGAGAGCCCGGGGTCCCCTTCATCGTCGAACGACTTCAGGATCTCCCCTGGTACTTCCTTCGGAACCTGTGCTTCATCCTCGGGGAGATCGGCGCGTCCGCGACGGTTCCCGGGCTGGTGCGGATGCTCGCCCACAAGGAGCACCGTGTCCGCCGCGAGGCGATCCAGGCCCTGGGGAAGCTCCGGACGACGGACCCCGACGCCGTCTCCGCCCTCGGGAGGATCCTGCTCACGGAGTCGCTGTTCGCCTCCTCGAAGGAGGAACCGGTCCGCATCGACGCGGCGAGCACCCTGTTCCGGATCGGCGGCGCGGAGGCGCTTGCGCTCCTGCACCGGGGAAAAGCGTCCCGGAGGGCCGCGGTGCGGGAGCATTGCGCAGCGCTTCTGCGCAAGAGGGGGCGGGAATGAAGGCGCGCGATGTCTTCCGGGCGATCCTTTTCGACCTGGTGCAGCTGTTCCAGGCGGTGTCGATCTACCCGGAGGCCCACCAGTACGTCCAGGAGCCGCTGGCACGGCTCCACCATCGGCTCCGGGAGGAGACGAGGCGGCTGGGGAATCTCACCATCGGATTCCTCGGCGACCGCGTGGTGATCGAACAGATCCCCTTCCTGGCCACGACGACGGGGATCCGGCGGCTGATCCAGAAAATGAACGAGCGGGGAATCGAGAAGGCGGTCATCAGCGACGGGATCGAGGCCGGGGAGGTAAAGCGGTTCGTCACGTATGTGGCAGGTGCCACGCCGGCGGCCCCCGAAGAGGAGTGGCGCTCCATCGTGTTCGGGCGCATCACGGGGGTGGAGGATAACGCCCCTATCGATGAGCCGTCGGGGGAGTCCCCCCCGCAGCTGCTCGGCGGCGCCGCGGAAGCCCTCAAGGAGGTCATGCGGTCCCTCGTGACGGATCCCCGGCGCGCGGACGTGGGGGAGGGGCGGGACATCGTCGCCGCGGTGATGAAGGCGCTGCGCGAGGAGGAGTCCCTCATCGAACGGATGATCGGCCTGCAGGCCCACGACGACTACACCGTCACCCATTCGCTGAACGTCTGCGTGATCGCGGTGGCCCAGGCGAAGCGGCTGGGGTTTCCCGAAAGGTCGGTCAACGAGGTAGGGCTGGCTGCGCTGCTCCACGACATCGGGAAGGAGCTGGTCCCCCGCGAGATCCTGAACAAACCCGGAAAGCTCAACCGCGAGGAGTTCGCCCGGATATCGCTGCACCCGTCGCTCGGGGCCATCCACCTGAAGAAGATCCCCCTCGACACTGACCTGCCGGTGATCGTGTGCTATGAGCACCACGTCCGGTACGACTATTCCGGCTACCCGAAGGTGCGGTACCCGGAGGAACTCCACCCCGTCTCCCTCATGACCCAGATCGCCGACGTGTACGACGCCCTCCGGACATACCGGCCGTATCGCCCGAGCCTCGACCAGGAAACGACCCTGAAGATCCTCCGGGAGGGGCGCGGGACGGAATTCCACCCCGTCTATTTCGACAATTTCCTGCAGCTGCTTTCCTCACCCGGCGAAACCGGGTCCGTGACGACCGGCTCCCCTTGAAGGGGACGCGCCTGGAGCTACCTCTTGTCGTGCTTCCTCATGGCGGAGAGGGCATACCGGTGCGCGGCGAAGCGGCGGTAGAGGGCGCGGGAGAGAATTCCTGCGCCCGGAAGGCGGAAGAGCGCGGCAGCTCGACGGTAGCGGGGCAGCCGGCACAGGATCTCCGGGAGGGCCCGCTCGCCGGCGAGCACGCGGCCGTCCGGAAGGACCAGGTGGACCGCCTGCAGGCAGGCGACTTCTTCTATGTGGGGGAAACGATCCCGGGCCTCCGCCGAGCGGCAGGGGAGAAACTGGAAGGCGTCCGGGGCGGAGGCGTTGCGCCGCACCCAGTCCACGGTGCTGCGGCAGACGGGACACTCCGCGTCGTAGATCAGGACGGCCGATGATTCCATCCGAACATTGTATGCCCGGGGCGCCGCGCCGGCCTCGAGATCAGTAAGGGAGCTATGCCTCTGGCTGCACTCCTTGTGCGGTTCAGTCGGGCGGGTAGCATACCTTCACCGACGCGGGGTGACGCAGCGGGGGGTTCCTCGCAGCGGCATCTGGAGCGAGGCGGAAATTGCGTCGAGCGCAAGTGCAGCGAGCGGGCGGAGGTCGCGAGCGTAGCGGAGAGGAAGCCCCCCGCGAGGAACCCCGCGAAAGGGATCAGCAGATCCGCGGGAGCTGGTCCCCCACGGGGTAATCGACGGCGCGCAAGCCCCCCGCGAGAGTGCGCATCCGCACGCCGGGGGCCCCCGCCTCGACCTCGCCGATGACCGCCGCCTCGCGGCCGTACGGGTGCTTCCGGAGGGCGGCGAGGATCTCCTCCGCGGCCCCCCCGTCGACGATCAGCACCGCTTTCCCCTCGTTGGCGAGGTAGAGGGGGTCGAACCCAAGGATCTCGCAGACACCCCGTACCGGCTCCCGCACGGGGAGCCAAGCCTCCTCCAGCGCGAACCGGGCCTTTGCGGTCGACGCCATCTCGTTGAGGGTGACCCCCACGCCGCCGCGGGTCGGGTCCCGCATGAAGCGCACCCGGTCCCCGAACCGCTCGAGGACCGGCAGCAGCAGCCCCGCGAGGGGGGCCACGTCCGACAGCACCGGCGCCGACAGGGCGAGCCCCTGCCGGGCGATCAGCACCGCCACCTGGTGGTCCCCCATCGTCCCCGTGAGGAGGATCCGGTCCCCCGGCCGTACCCGCGGCGGGGAGGGCCTCCAGCCGTCCACCGACACGCCGATGCCCGCGGTGGTGATGAAGATCCCGTCCCCCTTCCCCTTCTCGACCACCTTGGTGTCCCCGCAGGCGACCGTCACCTCCGCCTCGGCCGCCGCCTCCTTCATCGCCGCGAGGGCACGCTCCAGGGTTTCCAGGGGGAGTCCCTCCTCGAGGATGAGGCCGCAGGAGATCGCCACCGCCCTCGCCCCGCAGACCGCCAGGTCGTTGACGGTGCCGCACACCGCGAGCCGCCCGATGTCCCCCCCGGGGAAGAAGGGGGGGGTCACCACGTACCCGTCCGTGGTGAAGGCGATCTCGCCGTCGATCTTCCCGAGGAGGCCGGAGTCGAGGAAGGGGGCGAGCACGGGGTTGTCGAAGTGCCGGGCGATCACCTGCGCGATCAGGTCGCGGGTGCGCTTGCCGCCCTCGCCGTGGGAAAGGAGGATCCTGTCGTCCATACGGGTCAGGGAGTTCCGTATCTGTAATACGCCGCGCACGTCCCCTCGCTGCTCACCATGCACGGGCCGTACGGCTCCTCCGGCACGCACCCTTTTCCGAACAGGGGGCACTCGTCGGGGAGGATTTTCCCCTTGAGCACGTCGCCGCACCGGCACGCGGTCTTCTCCGGGGAGTAGACCACGGGGACTCCGAACTTCTCTTCCGCGTCGAAGGCGGCATAGCGTTCCGCGATCCGCAGGCCGGAACCCGGGATCACCCCGATCCCGCGCCACCCCGTGTCGCACGGAACGAAGACCTCGCGGACCAGCTCCTGCGCCTTCCGGTTCCCCGACGCCGTGGCCACCCGCGAATACTCGTTCTCCACGCGGGCCACCCCTTTCCGTATCTGCCGCAGCAGCATCGAGATCCCCATGAGGATGTCGAGGGGCTCGAAGCCGGCGACCACGCACGGGATGCGGTGCGCCTCCGCCACCGGCCGGTAGGCGTCCGCGCCGATGATGACGGAGACGTGGGCGGGGCACAAAAACCCCTCGATGCGCACCTCCGGGTCGGAGGCGAGGACTCCCATCGCCTCCGGGATGGTCCGCACGGAGGGGAGGACGGAGAAGTTCGCGACCCCGCGCACCGCGGCCGTCCGGATCGCCCCCGCGATGGCGGGAGCCGTGGTCTCGAACCCCACGCCCAGGAACACCACCTCCCGGTCCGGCGAGGCGGCGGCAAGTTCCACCGCGTCCAGCGGGGAGTACACCACGCGGACGTCGAGGCCCTTCCCTTTTTCCTTTTCGAGGGAGGACGACTTTCCGGGAACGCGGAGCATGTCGCCGAAGGAGGCCAGCATCGCCTCCTTCCCGCGTCCCAGGGCGATCGCCGCGTCGATGTATCCGTCGGGGGTGACGCACACCGGGCAACCGGGGCCGGACACCATCGTCACGGCGCCGGACAGGAGGGGGCGGATCCCGATGCGGGCGATGGCCACGGTGTGGGTGCCGCACACCTCCATGAGGCGCACGGGCGCGTCCCCCGCGTCGTTCCGGATCCGCTCCACCAGCGCCCTGGCGGTCGCCGGGTCGCGGAACTCGTCAATGTATCTCAGTTGCATCCGCGATCTCCCGGAGCAGGGAGAGGGTCTGCTCCGCCTCCTCCTCCGAGAGCCTCTCGATGGCGAAGCCGGCGTGGATGATCACCCACTCCCCGACGGAGACGTCGTCGAGGAGCATCAGGGAGATCTCCCGGCGAACGCCCCCCAGCTCCACGACTGCGGCCGCGCCGCTCTTTTCCAGGACCCTCGCGGGAACCCCGAGACACATATCCCTACCCCCCTGCGACCTGCAAGGCCGCGTAGTACGCCTGCCCGAGGGAGATCCCGCCGTCGTTCGCCGGGACCTTCCGGTGGATCAGCGGCAGGAGCTTCCGTTTCCGCAGCCCCGAGAGGATCGAGGCCAGCAGCGTCACGTTCTGGAACACGCCCCCGGAGAGGGCGACGTGCCGGGCACCGGTCGACTCGGCCAGCCGATCCACCGCCGCGAGGACGGCGGAGGCCAGCGTGTCGTGGAACCGGCGGGCCACCGTCCCCGCCGGGACGCCCTTCCTTGCGTCGGAGACCACCCCTTCGACCATTTCTTTCCAGTGTACCGTAAGTCGCCCGGCATCCCCCGAAAGGGTGAACGGGTACGTCCCCGCGGCGGCGCGGCTCACGGCCCCCTCCAGCCGCATCGGCGCCTGCCCCTCGAAGGATGCGCGCGGGCCCAGGCCGCACAGGGCGGAAACGGCGTCGAAGAGCCGCCCGGCGCTCGATGTCGGAACCACGTGGATTCCCTTCTCCAGGGCGTCGAGCAGCAGGCGGACCGCGTCGGGGGCCACATCCGGGAACCGGTCGCGCGCTTCGGCCTCCGCCGCTTCCCGGCCCAGCGCCTCCCGCATCAGAGAGAGGGCGGCGCGCCACGGTTCGCGGACGGCGGCGTCCCCCCCGGGCAGCGGGAAATAGGCGAGGTGCCCCGCGCGCGCGACCTCCATCCCGTCCACGGCGAAGAACTCGCCGCCCCAGATCGCCCCGTCCTCCCCGTACCCCGTGCCGTCGAAGGCCACGCCCACCGCCTTCCCCGTGAAGCCGGTCTCGGCCAGCACGGAGTAGACGTGCGCCTTGTGGTGCTGGAGGGAAAACAGCCGCTCCGCGCCGGCGCGGGGCGCGAAACCCGTGGTGAAGTACCCCGGGTGCAGGTCGTGGCACGCGGCGCGCAGGCGCACGTCGAGGAACTCGCGGAAGAAGCGGAACGCCTCCTCGTAAAACTCGCGCACCGGCACCTGCTCCATGTCCCCGATGTGCTGCGAGAGGTACGCCGCGTCGCCCTTGACGAGGCAGAAGGTGCCTTTCAGCTCGCACCCCAGCCCCGCCACGTCGGGAAAGGAGCGCCGGAGCGTAACCGGGGCGGGGACGAACCCCCGGGCGCGGCGGATCGGGTAGATCCCCCTGCCAATCCGGCGGACGACGGAGTCGTCGGAACGCTGCACCACCTCCCGGTCGTGCAGGAGGAAGAGGTCCGCGATCCCCCGCAGGCGGGAGAGGGCCTCTTCGTTGCCGATGGCGATCGGCTCGTCCGCGACGTTCCCGCTGGTCATCACCAGGGGACGCGCGGCGCGGGAGAGGAGCAGGCGGTGCATCGGCGTGTACGGGAGGAAGGCGCCCACGGCGGGCAGCCCCATCGAGACGGAGGGGGCGAGGGGGGAGCGGGGCCTGGCGGGGGCGAGCAGGATCGGCGCCCCGGGGGAACGGAGGATCGCCTCGTCCGCGACGGAGATTCTGGCCGCGGCGCGCGCGGCCTCGATGTCCGGGAACATGACGGCGAAGGGTTTCTCCTCCCGGCGTTTCCGCTCCCGAAGCGTCCGAACGGCATCCTCGGAGGTGGCGTCGGCGGCGAGCTGGAATCCCCCAAGCCCCCGCAGGGCGACGATGGCGCCCGAGCGCAGGGCTTCCGCGGCCGCCCCGATCGCGTCGTGGGTATCCACCGGCGCGCCGTCCGCCGACCGTACGGAAATCTTCGGCCCGCAGGCGGGGCAGGCGTTGGGCTCCGCGTGGAATCGCCGGTCCCCCGGGTCCCCGTACTCCCGGGCGCAGGCGGGGCACATCGGGAAAGCGGCCATGGAGGTGCGCTCCCGGTCGTAGGGGAGGGAGGTGACGATGGTGAACCGGGGTCCGCAGTTGGTGCAATTCGTGAACGGGTAGCCGTATCGCCGGTCCCCAGGGTCGGACAGCTCCCGCAGGCAGTCGGGGCATGTGGCGATGTCCGGCGGGATCGTGGACAGCGCGATCCCCTCCCTGCGGCTCTCCCGGATCTCGAACCCGGGGACGCCGGAAGGCTTCACCCGCCGGAAAGAGAGCCGGGTCAGGCGTGCCGCCGGGGGGGCTTCCGACCGGAAGAGGGAGCGGAACCGGGAGACCGCCGCCGGGTCGCCCTCGACGCGGACGACGACGCTCCCCGGGGTGTTGGCGACCCACCCGGAGAGGCCGCACCGCACCGCGATGCGGTACACGAAGGGGCGGAATCCCACCCCCTGTACCACCCCGCGGGCCGTGATCTCCATCGCAGACGGCGTCAAGGGCCCCTCTACTCCCGCCGGAGACCTGCGAACGCCGCGATCTCTCCCCGGACCTTCCCGACGATCTCCTCGAAGCGCGCGGACAGGGCCCCGGACAGCTCGAGGCTGTATGTTTCGATGTCGGCGGGGACGACTCCGAGGATGAGCGTCTCCGGCAGGGTGCCGCGCAGGCGCATCAACCCAAGGGTGCCCGCGAGGTTGAGGTCGTGGAGGGACCAGGAGGGGCCCCGGTGCCCGGCGAGTTCGTCCGGGGAGAGGCGCAGCACCGTTCCCGGGGGAAAGGGGGCGTCCACCGCGTCCACGAGGACTACCCGGTCCTCCCCCTCGATCAGGTTCAGCAGGGTGGCGCCGGCGACGCCGCCGTCCAGGAATTCCACTTCCGGCAGTTCCCCCCTCCGGGAGAGCTCCCGCACGACGTGCACCCCGATCCCCTCGTCGCACAGCAGGATGTTGCCTACGCCGATGGCGCGCATTCCGTACCTCCGGATCGCGGAAAACATCAGTGTAGCAGATGGGGAGGCGCCCTTCGGCGGTGTGGTATCCTGAGCCGCATGGGCGCGGGGAAGGTCCGCATCGAGGTGGAGCGGTCGATCCAGCAGTCCGCGGACGAGTCGTCGCGGGCCATCCGGTCCTTGCTCGCCGGACGGGGGATCTACGCCCTCAACCTCATCTCCTCGCCGGGCTCCGGGAAGACCACGCTGATCGAGGCGCTCCTGGATCGCTTCGAGGGGAAGGGCGGCGTGGCGGTCGTCGAGGGGGACATCGAGACCGAGATCGACGCGGAGCGGATCCGGAAGCACGGGGTACAGGTCCGGCAGATCAACACCCGCTCCTCCTGCCACATCCAGCCCTCGCAGCTGCTGGCCGTCCTGCGGGAGATGGACCTCTCGGAAACGAGGCTGCTGATCGTCGAGAACGTGGGGAACCTCGTCTGCCCCGCGGAGGTGCCGCTGGGGGAGGACACCCGGGTCGTGCTGCTGAGCGTCACGGAAGGGGACGAGAAGCCCCTCAAGTACCCCCTCGTATTCAGGACCTCCGGCCTCCTCGTGATCACGAAGACGGACCTGCTCCCGTACGTGAAGTTCGACGTGGGGAAAGTGCGGCGCGCCGCCCGGGCCGCCAACCCCGCGGTCGAGATCTTCGAGGTGTCCGCCGTCAGCGGCGCGGGGCTCCCCGCTCTCCTGGACCGGATCGAGTCCCTACGGGCGTCGAAGGCCGGGTAAGGCGTTGCACGAACTGGGAGTGGCCAACGAGGTCCTGAACGTCGTCCTCTCCGAGGCGGAGCGGCACGCGGCGCGGAAGGTGGAAAGCGTGAGCCTGCGGGTCGGCGTGCTTCGCGCCATCGAGCCGGAGCACCTCTCCTTCCTCTTCTCCCACCTCGCCCACGGCACCCTCGCGGACGGGGCGACCCTCGATATCCGGGAAGAGCCCGTCCGGGTCGAATGCGCCGCATGCGGCGTGTCCGAGGCGCGCTCCATGCCCTGGGAGTGCCCCCGGTGCAGGGGTTCCAGCATCACCACCCGGGGTGGCGATTCCCTCGATATCATCTCCCTGGAAATCGATGTGTAGGGCCTCCCTCCCGGTTGTTTTAAATACAATAACCACTACAGATTCCTGATTGAATTCCCGTTTGCAGGGTTTTAAATAACGGAATATACGATCTGTCGTTCATATCGATTGATTTTTATTCGCTCGCAACTGCTTGATATTCAGGCAATTATTTTTCTTGACAAGGATAGAACCTTTTTTTAAATTCGACGGAACAATCCAAAAGTTGCCCTTGCAGGAGGCGCAGATGCTCACGAAGCGGGGGGAAGGTCTCAGCCGGCGCGAATTCGTCCAGATCGCGGGTGGAACACTCGCGGCGCTGGGGATGTCCGGGGCGTTGACGCCGAAGCTTGCCCGGGCGCTGGAGAAGGCCGCTGCGGGGAGACCCAAGGTCGTCTGGCTGCACTTCGCCAGCGACACGGGGTGCACGGAGTCGCTCATCAAGACGGACTACCCGTCCACGGCGGACCTTGTGCTCGACATCCTGAGCATCGACTACCACGAGTCGATCATGGCCGCCGCAGGGAAGCAGGCCGACGAGCTGCTGGCAAAGGCGGTGGCGGGGAAGGATTACATCTGCGTGGTCGAGGGCGGGATCCCCACCGTGCCGGGCCACGGGATGATCAGCGGCCGGGAGATGATGGACATCGCGAAGGAGGTGTGCGGAAACGCGAAGGCGGTCCTCGCCATCGGCTCCTGCGCGGTGGACGGCGGCGTGCCGGCGGCGGCGCCCAACCCGAGCAAGATCAAGGGCGTCGACGAGTTTCTCAACATGAAAGGGAAGGTCATCAACCTGCCGTGCTGCCCCGTGAACCCGGAGTGGCTGATCGGCACGGTGGTCTACGTCCTCACGATGGGCAAGGTCCCGGAGCTTGACGCCACGGGTCGTCCGAAGATGTTCTACGGCCGGAAGATCCACGACAACTGCCCGCGGCGGACCCACTTCGACGGCGGCCGCTTCGTGGAGCAGTTCGGCTCGAAGGAGGAGGCCCTCGGCTACTGCCTCTACAAGGTGGGGTGCAAGGGCCCCGAGTCGTGGTCGGAGTGCCCCAAGTCGCGCTGGAACGCCAAGCAGTCCTGGTGCATCGAGATCGGCTCTCCGTGCATCGGGTGCTCCGAGAACAGGTGGACCGACAACTTCGGCCCCTTCTATTCGAAGCTCGCCGACGTCGCGCTGCCGTGGGGGGACATGACGGCGGACAAGATCGGCGTCGGAATCGCGATCGCCACCGGCGCGGCCGTCGTGGGGCACGCCGTGGTGAAGGCGGCGCGCGGGAAGAGCGACGAAGAGAAAAAATAGGCACGGCCACCTTGACGGAACGATAAAGACGAGAGGGAGAGCCCATGGCAAAGCGAGTCGTGATCGATCCGGTTTCCCGCATCGAGGGGCACCTCCGCATCGAGGTGGAGGTGGAGAACGGCAAGGTCAAGGACGCCTGGAGCTCCGGGACCCTGTTCCGCGGTTTCGAAGTCATCCTGAAGGGGAGGGACCCGCGGGACGCATGGTTCATCACCCAGCGGATCTGCGGGGTCTGCCCCGTCTCCCACGGGCACACGAGCACCCTGGGGCTGGAGCAGGCGTTCAAGGTGACGCCCCCCGACAACGCCCGGATCATCCGGAACCTGATCGAGGGGGGGCAGTTCGTCCACTCCCACATCCTGTGGTTCTACCAGTTGAACGCCCTGGACTACGTCGACGTCGTCTCCGCCCTCCAGGCGAAGCCGAAGGAGAAGTACCTCCAGGAGGTGCAGGGCAGGCTGAAGAAGTTCGTGGAGAGCGGGCAGCTGGGGCCGTTCGCCAACGGCTACTGGGGGCACCCGGAGTACAAGCTGCCGCCGGACCTCAACCTGCTCGCCGTGGCGCACTACCTGGAGGCGCTGGAGATGCAGAAGGAGGCGTCCACGGTGGTGGCCATGCTCGGCGGGAAGATGCCGATGCACATGAGCACGCCGCCCGGCGGGACGACCTACGTCCCCATCGTGGAGGACCTGGACAGCATCCTGTGGCGCCTGAAGAAGCTCCAGGCCTGGGTCGACACGGTCTTCCTCCCCGACGTGCTGGCCATCGCTCCTTACTACCTGAAGTACGCCGGGATCGGGAAGGGGGTGGGGAACTACCTGTCCTGGGGCGTCTTCGAGGACGCCTCCTTCGACCCGAAGAAGCGGGCGCTGCCGCGCGGCGCGATCTTCGGCGGGAAGCTCGCCGTGGCCGACGTGGACGGAAAGGACGTGACGGAATACGTCGACCACTCCTGGTTCACAGAGGATTGCGGGAACCGGAACCCGATGGATGGGAAGACGGAGCCGAAGTTCACGAAGATGGGGGACACGAAGTACTCCTGGGTGAAGGCCCCGCGGATCAAGGGGCAGCCCATGGAGGTGGGCGCCCTCTCCCGCATGCTGGTGGCGTACGTCTCCGGGAACGCCAAGGTGAAGTCCATGATCGACGGGACGCTGGCCGCGCTGGGGCAGGCGGGGCACCCGGAGGTGCTGCTGTCGGTGCTCGGCCGGATCGCCGCCCGCGCGCTGGAGACCAAGCTCGTCATCGACGGGATGGTCGACTGGACCGGGGAGCTCCTGGCGAACCTGAAGGCGGGGAAGACGCAGACGTACGCCCTGAACACGGTCCCCGACAAGGGGCAGGGGATGGGGCTGTGGGAGGCGCCGCGCGGGGCGCTGGCGCACTTCAACGTGATCGAGGGGCACCGCCTGAAGAACTACCAGTGCGTCGTCCCCACCACGTGGAACGCCTCGCCGCGGGACAACAAGGGGGTGCGCGGGCCGCTCGAGGAGGCGCTGGTCGGGACGCCGGTGCTGGACCCCGACAAGCCCCTCGAGGTGCTGCGCGTGGTCCACTCCTTCGACCCGTGCATCGCCTGCGCGGTGCACATCATCCACCCGGTCACCAACGAAGTGAAGGCGTTCCGGGTCGTCTGACGGGGGAGGCCCATGGCGGAAGAGCGGTACTACAAGCACGACGGCATCGAGCGCTTCACCCACTGGACCCACCTGGCCGACACGGTCGTGCTGATCCTGTCGGGGATGCAGATCCACTACCCGGGGTTCGCCGTCTTCGGGACGATGCAGACGGCCCGGTTCCTCCACATGGTTTCCGGGTACCTCTTCATCTTCCTCGGGGTCTTCCACGTCTACTTCTTCTTCGCCCTGGGGAAGCGGAAGATCGCCATGCCCCACCTGGAGGACCTCGCCGAGGTCGGTCCGGTCCTGAAGTATTACCTCACCGTCGGCGGGACGAAGCCGGACTACTCCAAGTACAACGCCATGCAGAAGCTCGCGTACGCGGGGCTGTTCGTCGTATCCCTGCTGCAGACCGTCCTGGGGTTCGCGCTCTACTGGCCGGCGCAACTCTCCGTGGTGTTCGCCCTCTTCGGCGACGCCGTGCACGTCCGCATCTGGCACACCACGGTGATGTGGGTGTTCCTCTCCTTCACGGCGGTTCACGTGTACCTCGTCGTTTCCGAGGACCGGCGAATGATCCAGGCGATGATCGACGGCTATTACTACAGGAAGGTGGGGGAGGGCAAGGCGAACGGGTAGCAGGCCCCGTCCTCTCCTACGGCACGGCACCCCCCGCACCGGGCCGGATGCGGGGGGTATATTTTCCCTGGATATCCTTCAATCGCGCGAACGGGTATGTTTTTAACAACATGGCAGGTGGTTTTTTTTGATCTTGTTTTTCTGATATAAAACATAACCGCCATCACGCGGCCATTCGGGACGGCATCGCTCCGTTCGTGATAATCCCCCTGCCGTTCCTTCCCCGGAATTTCATGAAAAATATTGTTTTTCTCTCCCCGGAGATTGATGTATAAATATTTGTGTATACAGTATGCAATATACAGGTTCACGACGGGGGGTCCGCCGCAAAATCCCAGCAGCCCACGGGAGGTGCTCCATGGAAACCGGCGAGAGGAAAATTCCGCTCCTGGACCGGCTGGAGGCCAAAGGGGTCAGCCGAAGAGATTTCCTGAAAACGGTGACGCTCGCGGCGGCGGCGGTCGGCCTCCCGGCGTCGGTCGTGCCGAAAATGGCCGCGGCGGCGGCGGCGGGTGCGAGGCCCCCGGTCATCTGGCTCCACTTCCAGGAGTGCACCGGCTGCACGGAGTCGCTGCTGCGGACCTCCGCTCCCTCCGTGGCCAACCTGATCCTGGACCTCATCTCCCTCGACTACCACGAGACGCTCTTCGCCGCCGCGGGGACCCAGGCGGAGGAGGCGCTCCACGCCGCGGTCGGGAAGAACAACGGGAAGTACGTCTGCGTCATCGAGGGCGCGATCCCGACCCGGGACAACGGGATCTACTGCAAGATCGCCGGGCGCACGGCGACCGACCTTGCCAAGGATATCGGTCTCAAGGCCGGGGCGATCATCGCAATCGGCTCCTGCGCCTCCTGGGGGGGGATCCCCTCCGCCGACCCCAATCCCACCGGCGCGACGGGGGTGCCCCAGTTCCTGAAAAACCCGGACAACGCACCGTACCTCAAAGGGAAGGGGATCGTGACCCTCCCGGGATGCCCCGCCAACCCGTACAACCTGCTGGGGACGGTCCTCCAGTACGCCACCTTCGGCACCCTGCCGGAGTTGGACTCCCTCGGCCGGCCGAAATTCGCCTACGCGCGGACCATCCACGAGGACTGCCCCCGCCGGGCGCACTTCGACGCGGGGCGGTTCGCCGGAAAATACGGCGACCCGGGGCACCGGCAGGGGTATTGCCTTTACAAGCTCGGCTGCAAGGGGCCGCGGACCCACGCCAACTGCTCCATCAAGAGTTTCGGGGAGGTCGTCGGATCCTGGCCCGTCGGCATCGGTCACCCGTGCATCGGCTGCACCGAGCAGACCCTGGCGTTTCGCGTGCCGCTCCACGCCACGGTGGAGATCGATCGGCCGACGCCGCCGGACACCTATCCTCCGATCACCGCCGATCACGGCGGCGTGAGCATCGCGGCTGTTGGGGTGGCGGGCCTGGTGGGTGGGGCGCTCCTCGGGGCCGGCGTGATGAACGCGAGGAAACTCGGGGCGGAGGCGAAGGAGGAGGGGCGCAAAACATCGGAAAAGAAACAGGAGGGGAAGTGACATGTCCGTCACCCGACGCTCGTTGCTCAAGGGGCTGGTCGCGGCGGGGACGGCCGCGACGGTAGGTGCCCCCGTCGCATTCGCCGCGAGGGAAAGGAAACAGCCGCTGCCGGACGCCGTCGGCATGCTCTACGACGCCACCCGGTGCATCGGCTGCAAGGCGTGCGTGGTCGCGTGCAAGGAGGCCAACGGCCTCCCGCCGGACCCCGGGCCGGGGCCGGCGGGGATGTACGACGCCCCCATCGACCTGTCCGACAGGACGAAAAACGTGATCAAGCTGTACAAGGAGGGGGGCCGGATTTCCTACATGAAGGCGCAGTGCATGCACTGCGTGGACCCCGCCTGCGCCTCGGTCTGCATGATCAGCGCGCTCCACAAGGGGAAGTACGGAATCGTCGAATACGACCCGGACAAGTGCGTCGGGTGCCGGTACTGCCAGATCGCCTGCCCCTTCAACATTCCCAAGTACGAGTGGAAGGCCGCCTTCCCGAAGATCGTGAAGTGCGAGATGTGCCGCCATCTCCAGGCGAAGGGGAAGACACCCGCCTGCTGCGAGGTCTGCCCGCGGGAGGCCGTGATCTTCGGAACCTGCGACAAACTCCTGGCGGACGCCCGGGGCCGCCTCCAGCGCGATCCAGCCCGCTACTACCCCAAGATCTACGGCGAAAAGGACATCGGCGGGACCCAGGTTCTCTACCTTTCCGCCGCGGGGATCCCGTTCGAGAAGCTGGGGCTGCCCGTGCTCGGCGAGAAACCGGTGCCGGAGTTCACCGAGTCGCTCCAGCACGCCATCTACCAGGGGTTCGTGGCCCCGGTCGTCCTCTACTCCGCCCTGGGTTTGGTGATGTACCGGAACCGGAAGAAGCGACCCGCGGGAGAGGAGGGATAGGGATGAGCCATCGCGCAGAGCCTGTCGGGGGCCCGATCCTTACCCGACCGTTCAAGGTCCTTCTCGGCGTTCTGACT
>Ga0316622_100000589_pt1 | contig 21570 bp, 15 predicted proteins | sample OWC_Aug_OW2_C1_D_FD_207646 | JGI IMG/M metagenome (GOLD analysis project Ga0316622, IMG submission 207646) | Wetland soil microbial communities from Old Woman Creek delta, Ohio, United States - OWC_Aug_OW2_C1_D5_C | ecosystem: Environmental > Terrestrial > Soil > Wetlands | place: USA: Ohio... | reverse complement strand
ACCGGAATCGAGTCCGCCGTCGTGCCGGGGATCTGCACTCGGACCGTGAACAACTCTCCGTCGGGGGGCAATTTCGGGATGTTCACGGGCCCATCGGGAGGCAGGTCCTTCGGACCGTAGACGACGACGTTCACGAAGTTATCCCTCGTCGTTCCGGCAGTCGTGCAGAGATCCCCCACCTTCGGGCAGAGGCACCGCTGCCGGCCCGTACAGCAGACGTTCTCCACCACCACGCGAAAGTTGTCACGAATGCTGTCGCTCACGGTGACGGCGTCGGGGATGCCATCGCCCTTAGTAGGGTGGTCATCGGTGGCGGGGGGAAGATCGTCTTGGCAGCCCGCATCGGTGAACCGCAACGGCGCGTCACTCGGCCCGAGGCCGATCGTCAGGGCAATGGCGGCGGTGTCGTCGTTCCCGTGTTCATCAGGCGTCCCATTAGCCTGCTTGAATGACACCGGCAGGGCGACCGTAGCGCCGGTGACACCGGACGCACCGCCGACACTCACCTGCGCGCAATTGCTGGTGCAGGGACTCAAAGCCGGCTGCGCGTGCGCCACCGGGCAGACATAGGCGAGTGCGACTCCAACGACCAGCCACGCGATCACGGATCGCCTCAGCATCCCCGATCCTCCTCGCCAAATTTCCAGGCCCTGGCGCACTCCGACACGCCGCGGCTCCGCGGCCGATCCCTTCCCAACTTCACCGTACCTTCCCCGGCTTCTCAACACAGCCTCCACTGATATATCTCAAGGCCAGTCTCTGTCAAAGACTCTGCACCGAAAAAACACACGCTGCCAGGTCGCGACGTCGATTCTCTCCCTGCTCACGCTGGACAGCCGCTCAGGGCGTTGTTCACCGCCGTGACGAGCTCGTCGATTTCCACCATGTTATTGTGGTTGATGTCAAGCGGTGAGCACGAAGTGACGCTGGTCGGCCCCTGCCCGAGCGCGATGTTCACCCCGGTGATCAGCTCGTTGATCCCGACCTTGAAGTTCCCGTCGCAGTCACCGGCGCACGGACGGAACTGGTTCACCAGCAACGAGACGTCAGGAACGTCGGGAGGGATAAAGTCGGCGTTGGCGGTGACGATGTCGTCCACGCGATCCCCGTTGAAATCGCCAACAGTCACTCCGAACGGCGATTCATGCACCTCGAAGGACTGGGCTGGCGCGAAGGTTCCGTCACCGATTCCCACCAGCACCGAAACCGAGTTGGCCAATTCATCCGTGCCGAAGCTGTCCGCGGTGACGAGATCGGGAATACGGTCACCGTTGAAATCACCGACCGCCACCGCCTCTGGAAAAACGCCCACAAGGTAGAACGCTGGGGGGCGCGCAAATGTGCCGTCCCCGTTCCCCAGGAGTACCCACACCGCATCCGAAAAATCGGAGTCGACCACCGCGATGTCGGCGTCGCCGTCGCCGTCGAGGTCCTGGAGAACCAACCCCCCAGGGGTCGGCCCGACCTCGCCCGCGACGAGGGCGTACCGGTCGTCAATGTCGTCAGTCTGGAATGTGCCGTCGCCATTTCCATGCAGGATCACGACCTCTCCGGTATCACTGGCGCTGACGACGAGATCGTCATTGCGGTCCGCGTCGATGCGACCGGCCGCGATACCGAATGGCGCCCCGACAACGGCAAAGGTATGGGCGGGCTGGAAGGTTCCATCCCCGTTTCCGAGGAGGATCGACACCGTCCCGTCGTCGTCGAAGGAGTTGGCGGTGGCGATATCGAGGTGTCCGTCGGCGTTGAATCGCCCGATCGCGACTCCGTCGGGAGACGCGGCCGAGGTGCAGGAGGCCGCCGCGCTGCAGGTGCAGTCGGCCGCCACGTTGCACGGCTGATGACACTTCCCGTCGGTCGCGCAGGACGCGCCGGTCGGGCAGTCGCCGGACGTGGTGCAGGAACGCTGGCACTCCCCACCCGCACACTCGGGAGACAATCCGACCGCAAAGTTCCGCACCGGCTGGAAATTGTCACCTCCGATGCCCAACAGAACGCTCACGGTACCCGCGACATCGTTGGCAACGATCAGGTCAGCGATATGCTCACCGGTCATGTCGTCCATGTCGGCAGTCTGAATCGCCGCAGGGCCGAGATCGGCGCCGAACGGCCCAACAGTCGTGAAGCTGCCGTCCCCTTTACCGAGCAGAACCGAAACATCGTCCGTATCATTGTTCGCCGTGGCCAGGTCGTCCTTGCCATCGCCGTTGAAGTCCCCCGTTACCACTGCCCACGGGCTTCCGGCCACGGGGATATCGACGCGCGGAGCGAACGACAGAATGCCCGACTGCGCTGCCGCCAACCCCACTAAAGACAGTCCCACCGCCATCGCCAGCACCGCCGCGTACCGCATCAGCTTCTCCTCGACGCTCAACGAACGGGAGTCAAGACACGCTGGGATCGAGCACCCAGCGCGCTGCGGGCTTCATACCGCCTCACCTTCAATCGCTGCTGGCCAGCCGCGCAAACAAGTCCCTCAAGCGGCGGCAATCATTGCCAACCGATCGATCCTTTGTCAAGGCAAGACAGACGGGGCCGACGGGGCCAGAAACCCCTCTCCTCGAATGCAGGTTGCCGGCACCCGCTTGTGCAGCGGGCCTCAGCTGGTATCATTCGCGCGTGACCGCTTCGACCGACCTGCGAACCGCTCGTGAGATCCTCGATGGGGACATCGTTGGGCCGGAGGAGCTGCGGCGAGTTTTCGGTTCCACCGAGGGGATCGATCCCGCGCGTGCCGAAGACGTTCCGTTCTCACCCGAGGAACTGCGGCGAGCCAAGCAGGCCGGCGAGTTCCTGATCCTCCGGGCATCCGCGAGCGCCGGCGCTCCGATAACCCTGCGCTGGCTGATCGAACACTTCGCCGACGCCTTCGACCCGGGCTCGCTGCGGAAAATGGGGTACCAGCTGAAGGACGAGTGGGGAATCGAGCTGGAGCCGCTGGCGGCAACGGAAACCTGCCGTCCCGCGTGGGCACTCGTGCGCAAGCACATCCTCGAGCCCACGCGCAATCTGACATACGAGGAGCAGGACGAGCAGATACGCGCGGAGGCGGCGGAACGGAACGCCGCCGGCACGCTTCGCCGGCGCTCCGCTATCGAGATCGCCTTCGACACGATCGCCATGTACCGCGCTCGCAGCGAACGCCTGCTGGCCAACAGTTGGGACTGGTCATCCTCGCGCACGCTCGATGGCGGCTACCTCAACCTCGGGCGCTTCAACGACAAGGGAATGCAGGTGTTCAGCTACTCACCCGCGGTGCGGCATGGGCTGCTCGGGGTGTGTCCGAATCGCGACCCGGACGTCTGAACAAGACAATAGAACACAGACAACAGAACACAGACGACGAAGGGGATGTTCTGGGTTCTGAGAGCGAAGCGGTCTGTGTTCTGTGTTCTGTGTTCTGTGCTCTGTGCTCTGTGCTCTGTGTTCTGTGCTCTGTGTTCTGTGCTCTGTGTTCTGACGGTTGCCTGATGGCGTCCGGCGCGGTACTGGAGACACCATGTACTTCGTCCTGACGAAGCGCCCGGAATACGTTCTCTTCTGCATGAGCCCGAGCGAGCGGTTCGCGGTGGGCGTCAGTGAGCACCGAGTGGTGCACCTGCTGGTCCGGGACCCCGGTGGGGCCTGGCAGGTGCTCCGCGAATGGAACGCGGAGGAGTACTCCCACACGGCGTTCATGGCGCAACTGCGCAACCGCGAAGAGCCCGACGACCCGGAACAGCTGCTGGCGCTGCTGCCGCCGAACCTCCGCTGATGGGTCGCGACGTCTCAGCGACCAGAGATAACAGCCACCTTTCCGGTGCCCGGCCTCGCTCCGTGCGGCGTTCGATTCGCCGATCGCGAGGACGGATCGCACGCGCCTGAGAGGAGCCGGTCCCCTTTCATGCCGCATCAGGCGCTGACCGGGCTGCGCATCCTCGAATACGGCCACATGGTCTCCGCGGCATACGCGACCAAGCTGTTGGCCGACCTCGGGGCCGACGTGATCAAGGTGGAGCCCCTGGGTGGCGATCGTTCACGGACGCGCGGACCATTTCCGAACGGCACACCAGATCCCGAGCGCAGCGGCCTGTTCCTGTACCTCAACACGAACAAGCGGAGCATCACCCTCGATCTCGACAGCCCGCGAGGCCGCGACCTGTTCGGCCGTCTCGCCGCGAAGACCGACCTCTTGGTTCACAACTTGTCGCCCCGGCTCATGGGGCATCACCGATTCGACTACGAAGAGTTGGCGGCAGCGAACCCCGGGCTGGTGATGGCGTCGATCACCCCCTTTGGCCTCAGCGGGCCGTACCGAGACTACGAGGCCACTGACCTCACCCTCTGGAACGCCGGCGGGATCGCGTATCTCAACGGTGGAGGCCCCGCCGCCGAGGACCTCCCGCCCCTGAAGACGTACGGACACCAGGCGGAATACCAGGGCGCCCTCAACGCCGCCCTGGCGGCGCTCGGCGCATTGTTCGCGCGCTTACGATCCGGCCGCGGGCAGCACGTGGTCGTCTCCACTCAAGAATGTCTCGTCGCCATCCTGGAGATGACCTTCCAGTACTGGCCCTACATGCACCTGATCGCGTCGCGGCTGGGCTCCAAACCCATCCAGCCACTCGATTTCCTGGAATGCCGCGACGGGTGGGTGTTCGTCTGCTGCGTGGAAGAACATCAGTGGAAGAGATTCGTCGAACTGATGGGCAGCCCGGAGTGGGCTCAGCTCGAGCTGTTCGAAAACCGACTGACGCGGGCGGCAAATTGGGACGCGCTCAAGCTCTTCCTGCAGCAATGGGCGCGCGAGCAGAGTGTGATGGAGGTCTACCGCGCGGCGCAGAAGCGGCGTATCCCGTTCGCCCCGGTGTCGACGATGGGCGACTTGCTTGCCTCGGAACACCTGAGGGCGCGCGGGTTTTTCGCCGTGCTCCAGCAGCCGGACCTCGAGCCCGTAACGGTTCCAGGCGCCCCGTATCAGTTCTCGCGCACGCCGTGGCAACTCCGTCTGCCCGCGCCGCGATTGGGGCAGCACACCGCTGAAGTCCTCGAGACGATCGGGGTGTCCCCGGGGGAGCTCGAGGCGTTGAGGAACGGTGGTGTCATCTAGCCAGCTGACGCGGGGACGCGGGGACGCGGCGACGTGGCGTCAGCTCGCGAGTGGACGAGACTCATGAGCAACCCGCTTCCTCTGGAAGGCGTGAGGGTCGCCGACTTCACCTGGGTCTGGGCCGGCCCGTTCTGCACTCTGCAGCTGGCCCATCTCGGCGCGGAGGTGATTCGCGTCGAAAGCGCAAACCGTACCTGTGTCACGCGCCAGCTGCCGCCATGGCACGAGGGTGAGTTCGGAATCAACCGCAGCGGATACTTCAATCAGTACAACCAGGGGAAATTGAGCCTCAGCCTCGACCTGAAGCATCCGCGCGCGATTCAGGTGGCGCGGGATCTGATCGCGCAGAGCGATGTCGTCTGCGAGAACTTCGCGGCCGGGGTCATGGACCGCTTGGGCCTGGGCTACGAGGCCGCGCGCCAGATCAAGCCGGACATCGTCATGATCGCCCTGTCGGGCTACGGCGCCACCGGGCCCGAGCGGGAGTTCGTATCGTACGGTCCGGCGCAGGTGCCGCTGTCAGGGATGTCGTCTCTGACGGGCTACGCGGGATGGCAGCCGATGCACGTCGGAATCTCCTACGGCGACCCGACCGCCGGCCTGCACGGCGCCGTGGCCGTCCTCGCCGCACTCGTGCACCGCGCGCGAACCGGCGAGGGGCAGTTCATCGACCTGTCGCAACTGGAGACCACGCTCGCCGTCCTCGCCGAGGGCCTCCTCGAGCAGAGCATCACCGGCCAGCAGCCCCCGCGCAGTGGGAATCGCGACCCGTTCATGGCTCCACATGGCGTCTTTCGCTGTGCTGGCGCGCAGCAGTGGGTCGCCATCGTGGCGCGCGACGATGCGGAGTGGGTTCGGCTGGCGCAGATCATGGGCCAACCCGGGCTCGGCACCGACCTGCGCTTTGCGAACCTGGCCGCGCGCAAGATACACGAGGACGATCTCGAAGCGGCGGTCTCGGCCTGGACACAGACGCAACGCACCGCAGACGTCGTGGCGCGGCTTCAGCAGGCAGGGATCCCGGCTTTCGCCTCCATGAGCAATCAGGCGCTCGCAACGGACCCGCATCTGAACCAGGGCGGCCTTTTCGTCCACTTGGACCACCCGGAGATCGGCGCGCAGCAGCACGTTGGCGTGCCCTGGCGGATGTCGGAAACACCCACCGGGGTCTGCCGCTCAGCTCCGTGCCTCGGCCAGCATACGGACGATGTGCTCAGTCGCGTTCTCGGCTACTCCGCCGAGCGGATCGCCGAGCTGCGACGCGACAAGGTGTTGGAGTGAAGCACCTGCCCTGCGATCTAATCGGGCCCATTTTGTGCTGGTAAATCCGCCCCGTGCAAGGCTAAGAGAAGGAAGAGCGATCGTCCTCTCTCTCGCCTTCTCCCCTCTCCTCTTTTTCTCTCGGTCTCCCGTGCAAGCAGCGCCAACCCACGCGTATCTGCAGCAGTTGTTGATGCTCAACATCGTGCTGCAAGTTTTCGATGGTGTGGCAACGTACCAGGGATTGCAGCTTGGCTGGCGGGAGGCCAACCCCATCTTGCTCGCCGCATTCCGGGCTGTTGGGGTCGGGCCCGCGCTGCTCCTGTTCAAGATCCAAGCCTGTGGGCTCTTGTGGCTACTGCATCGCGTGGCCCCGCTCTCGGTTGGGATCGCGGTCCTGCGCATGTTGGCCGCGGTGTACTGCGTCCTGTCCCTCGCCCCGTGGCTGGGAAAGTTCATCTCGTTCGCCGTGTCGAGCGCGTAGGAGAGCGCTTCGAGGACAGCAGCGGAATCCGCGTCAGGCGTGGGCGCTCTGGCTCAGTTGCGCTCTCGGAACCGGCGCGGCCAGTCGCTGGTCTGGCCGACCGCCGACCGACCGCGGCAGCCGGACGCGAACGGTCGTTCCCTCACCCACGTGGCTTTCCAGGTCCATCTCGCCACCAAGCAGAAGCGTCAGCTCACGCGCCAGCGAGAGGCCCAGTCCCAGCCCACCGTAGCGGCGGGTGAACGAACCGTCGAGCTGGCGGAATTGCTCAAATACGATCGCCAGATCCGAAGACGGGATGCCAATGCCAGTATCGGCCACAACGAACTCCACCCGGCCATCCGCCCCCTCGGTCACCGCCAGGTTGACCCAGCCAGTTTCGGTGAACTTCACCGAGTTGCTGAGCAGGCACGCGACAATCCGCTGTAATTTGCGCCGGTCAGTGCAAATCTCGTCGCAGCCGTCGGCAATGCGCCACGAGAACGTCGCCGACTTTCCAGCCAGCTGCTCGCGAATGGCGGGGGCGACCTCCTCGAGCATGTCGGCAATGCTGAAGACCTCCGCTCGAATCATGCGGCGGCCCGCCCGAATCTCGGCGAAGCTGAGCACCTCCTCCAGCAAGTCCTGGAGGCGGCATGCGTTGACGCGGACGCGCTCGGTGCTCTCTCGCACCGTGGGGTCGGTCTCCGCAGCGCGGGTTGCTTCCAGCATCTCGACGTACCCGAGGATCGCATGGAGCGGGGTGCGGAACTCGTGCGAGACCGTGGCGAGGAACTGATCCTTCATCTCGTCGGCGGCTTGAGCGGCGACGGACTGCTCGGCCGCGTACAGAGCCCCCGCCGCGGAGTGAGCGACCATGTTGCACAGCCAGCGCTCATGCTCGGACAGCTCGCGCCCGTCGGCAGGCTCGACCTGAAGTTCGCCGTAGACTCGCCCGTGCGCACGCACCGGGAAGGTCAACCCCTGCAGAAGCATTCCGTCCTCCTCAGGAATATCCCGGAGCGTCATCCGGCAGCGGAGACCGGGGCAAGCCCCCTCGACGAAGCGGCCCATCCCGCGGACGAAATCCTTGGTCGCGTGCGTTTCCGAGAACACGGCTGCCATGTCCAGGAGCAAGCGTAGGTGCTGGCTTTCCCGCTCCGCCCGCTCACGCCGCCGACGCTCGCCTTTGAGCTGCTCCGTCAGCGAGGCGTAGAAGATGGCGATCAAGAAGAAGAACGGCAGCCGAACCCACGCGTCGGACTGGAGCGGGAAGCTGCCGGTCGCCCACAGCCAATAACCGTAGACCCCGCTGATCAGCGCGCTGCCAATGGCGATCTGGCCGAGTGACTCACCAATCGTCGTCAAAAAGATCGTGAAGAAGTAGACGAGCAGGAGGTCCTGGGACAGCGCCTGGCTCAGTGAGAGACCGAAGAGAATCACCGCCGTATCCGCCAGCAGCAGCAGCGGACCGAACTGCGCTCCGTGAAAGAGTTTGCGCGGTGCTGCAGCAAGCACCAGGTTGGACGCCGCGAAGGCCGCCACGAAGACCAATTGCGCGAGAGTGATCACGCGTGGCCCCGACAACAGCAGGTAGGCGGCGGTTGCGATCACCACCGAGCGCAGGAGCAGGACGATGCGCTTGCGGTCGACGCCGAACTGGCCGTCACCGACGAACCCGGCGCCCATGCTTTCTGCCAGCTCAAAACCCACTGGGGGTACCTCAGAGCTCACTGCTGACATTACAATCCGTCCGGGCTTCGGTACAGCAACCGAGGTGCCACCGAGCCCCCTTGCACAGACGAAGTCCGTGAGCAGCACAGAGCAAAGCGCAAGGATGAAGAAACCGTCACCTCGCAGGGAATCGACGAGATTCTGCCGTTGGGCGACTAGTTATTGCCCAGGATGACCACGCAGGAAACCGCGCCGGGGCCGCCGACGTTGTGGGCCAGGCCCAGCTCTGGATTCTTGACCTGCCGTTCGCCGCACGCGCCGCGAAGTTGTTGCACGCACTCGTAGATCATGCGCACTCCGCTGGCACCAATCGGGTGCCCGAAGGACTTGAGGCCCCCGCTGGGATTGATCGGAATGTCCCCGTCGAGAGCCGTCCGGCGTTCCTCGACCAGGCGTCCGCCCTCCCCTTTCTCGCAGAACCCCAGATCCTCGATATTCGAGATTTCCGTCCATGTGAAGCAGTCATGGACCTCGGCAAAGTCGATGTGCTGCGGCGAAATCCCAGCCATCTGATAGGCTTGCTGCGCAGCCATTTGCGTCGAGCGAAACCCGAGGTAGTCAAAGGTCGGGTCGAAGTATGGGCGACCACTGGTCACCGCGAGCCCCAGCCCCTTGACCAGGATCGGGAATTCACAGAACCGCCGCGCGAGATCGGCGCGGCACACGATGGCGGCGGCAGCCCCGTCGGTCGTCGGGCAACAGTCGAACAGGCCAAAAGGCCACGCGATGATCGGCGCTTTCAAGACCTGCTCCTCGGTGACCTCTATCCGCAGATGCGCCTTCGGATTCCGCGCTCCATTATAATGGTTCTTCACCGCGACTTTCGCCAATATTTCGCGCCCGATGCCAAAAGTGTGCATGTAACGGTTGGCCGCGAGCGCGAACAGCCCTGGGGCCGAGTTCCCTTTGCCCAGCAGGGGATGGCCCAGCCGCGGCAGCCCGCGCCCACCGCGGTCCTTGAGCTTCTCCGCGCCGAGGACGAGTACAATGTCATAAGTCCCCGAGGCAATGGCCATCACCGCGTTGCGGAAGGCGTCGGTACCGGTGGCGCAGTAGTTTTCCACCCGCGTGATCGGACGGTCGTACAGACGCAACGCATCACCGAGCGAGACGGCCGCTTTGCCGCCGGAGGGACCGGGAAGATACGTCCCCAGGTATGCGGCTTGAATCTCCTTGGGATCGATTCCGGCATCCTCGTAGGCCCCAAACGCCGCCTGGCAGATCAGGTCCTCGTAACCGAGCTCGAACAGGTCGCCAAACTTGGTACAGCCAACGCCGATCACTGCCACTTGGTCTCTCATCGTTCACTCCGTCCAGGAAGTCGACAGTCGACAGTCAAGAGTCGAGAGCCGCCACGCACGGCGCACCCCATCGCATCCTGACTCTCAACTCTCGACTCTCAACTCTGAACTTTTTCTCATGGCCGTACCGGCCTCGCCTTCCAATAGTAATTATGGTTGCCGCCTCCCTCGTGGAGACGACGAAACGTGAACGCCACCGGCGTCCCGATGTCCACGGTGTCCGTATCTGCCACCTGCAGGTACAGCCGCCCGCCCCCATCCACGTCGACGACGGCCATCGGCAAGGGGTGCTCGACGTTGGCGATCAAGTGGTCCACGGTGTAGGTGAACACCGTTCCGCGCCGCGGCAGCCGCACGTCCTCCATTCGCTCCTGGGCCCGGCACTTGATGCAGACGTGCGCGATCGGGTACTGCACCTGGCCGCATTCGCGGCAGCGGCTGGCATACAGGCGAACGTCCTGCTTCAGCTCCTTGAACTCGAGCACGTTCGTGACCACCTCGACGACCTCGTCGACCTCGATCAGGCGGCGATACTTGAGGTATTTCTCGTAGGACGGGAGCATCGCTTTGCTCGCGACCCAGTCCGCGACTGAGGCTGGCGCCCGCCGGGTGGCAATGACGTCGGTGGCACGGAACAGCGCTACGTCCGCACCCTCGCCGTAGCTGCCAACGAGGATCAACTCACCCGGCTGCGCCTGGTCGAGCGCGCTGGCCAGCTGCAAGAGCGCTTCGGCACATCCCGTGCATCCGATCTGCACGGCCAAGCGCTCGCCGAGCTGCCGTTTGGCGTCGAATCCGACCGCCTTGGCCAGATCGTTGGCCGCGCGGGCATCAGGTGAGTACAGCGCCACCCGATTGATGTCGCCGGGCTTCAGTCCCTGCCGATCCAGCACGGTCCGGATCGCCTCACCGAGATCGCGCTCGTATCCGTATTGGTTGGAAAATCGGCCGCCGGAGACCTGAACCATCCGCGACGTGTCGGTTCGCCAGACGTACGTGAACTCCTCCGCCACCGAGGCCGCGTCGACAAACTCCGCAACCACATCGCGATTGGCAATGGCGACCGCGGCGGCTCCATCGCCGAGCATGCCCTCCAGCTCGCCCTCGGGTTGCGCCAAGCGAGCGTCGGCGGCCGTAACCAGCACGCGCTCACTGGCGCCGGCCTGCACGGCACGGATCGCCGCCAGCACTGCCGAAACGCCGGCGCGCGCCGAGCCGGCAAAGTCGGCCGAGAAGATCGCCCGTGGCAGGTCGCACGCGGTCGCCACAAAGCTGGAGACCTGCTTCTCCCAGTATGGCGAACTCGTGCTCGCCGAGTACACGCCGCCAACCGGCCCGGGTGGGTCGCCGAGGCAGGCCATGGCGGCTTCGACCGCCATCGTCAGCGAATCTTCATCGTAATTCGCCACGGCGATTTCGCCGGCGGGCTGCTTAGCGCCCCACGCCCCAGCGATCAGCCGACGGTCCAGACGGAACCGCGGCACGTAGGCACCGTAACGGGAAATTCCGACCATGGCGGCTTCCGATCAGGTGCCAGGTTTCAGGTGTCAGGTGCCGGACCGGCTTTCGACGTTTGACTTTCCATTTCCGACTGACCGTCCCCGTCGCCAGAGCGCGAAAGCAATGAGGGCGAAGATCGGCAGGACCGACAGCCCGCTGTCGGCGCCGGCGTTGATCGCGCATGACTCTCCGCGTATCTGGAACAGCCCCTGACTGGGGGTTTCCGTCAAGGTGGACGTCGGTCCTCGGGTGTTCGTCGCGGTCCGTGTGGATGTCGCGGTTTCGGTCGGCGTCCCGCTGATGGTCGGAGACGGCGTAACGCTCGGAGAGCTGGTCGGTGTGCCTGTTGGCGTGGCGGGGGGGTTGCTGCTCAGCAGCACCGTCAGGCCGAAACTGGGGTTCTCGTTCGCCGTAATGATGTCGACCTGCCCGTCGCCGTCGAGATCAGCGACTCCCAGGACACGCGGACCCGGGTTGACCAGGAACAACTGCGGACTCTGCGTAAACGACATTTGTGCCGCACCGTCGTTCACGAAGAAAATGACCCGGTTTCCGTTGTTGTCGGCGACCGCCACGTCGGGGTAGACGTCGGCATTGAAGAACCCCGCGACCGCGGCGGTGAGATTGGCCCCGCCAACGGAATAACTCGGCCCCGCCTCAAAGTGCATGCCGGACGGAGAATCGTCCGCTCGTCCGAGGTATATGCCCAAGAGGCCGTTCCGGCTCACTACCGCCAGGTCTCCGAGACCATCGAGATTGAAATCACCCGCCGCAAAACCGGTAGGCGACTGATCGACGCTGACGGGAGTGACCATGCTGAAACAGGACTTGTCGGTTGCGGTGCAGCGAATGCCGGCTCGCTGCAGGAGGACCGCTACCTGGTTGCTCTGGGTGCTGAGTGCGGCGAGATCTGAGCGGCCGTCGCCGTCGAAGTCGCGAGAGATCAGGGCGCTGACTGTCTGCCCGATCGCGATTGAAATCGCGGGCTGAAAGGTCCCGTTCCCGTTCCCGTACAGGATCTCAATGCTGTTACCACTGTTCGTCCCCACTGCGATGTCCCCAGACCCGTCGTGGTCGAAGTCACCGATCGCCACCGCCTGGGGATCTGTTCCCGCCGGAATGGGGGTCGGGGGAGTCGGAGTACCCGTCGGAACCGGCGTTGGCACGGTGAAGTTGCCCGCGCCGTCGCCCAGCAGAGGCACCACGCCGTTGGCCCCTGCCACCGCGAGGTCGGTGGTGACGTTTTGATCGAGGTCACCCGCATCGATCGCCAGCGGGTTCGTCGTGATTGCCACCGTGCGCACCTCGAGTGCGCTGTCGCACGCGCCCGCGGCAAAAAGCGCCCCGTCCTCGAGGGGCAGCATGACGACCACCTCTTGGTTGGCCACATCAACCCCGGCGAGGTCGAGAACCGCATCGCCGTTCAGGAACCCAACCGCTAGGCCACGAAGGATTCGCCCCCCAATCGGCACTGGACAGGGCAGGTACTCCGGCAGCGGCGGAACTGACTGCGCGGCACCAGCGGCCGGTGCGAGCAGCACGAGCATGAACAACACGACGGCGCCAGACGAGAGTCGGCCGCCACTGAGCCGGGTCATCGATCCCCTCCTCGACGGAACCGCCGAACCTGCAAGATCAACCCAATTGCGACCAGGACAGGCAGCAGCGACAACCCGTCGCGTTCCCGGTCGACGATCGCACACCCCCCGCCAGACAACTGAAAGGTTCCCGCCTTCGGTGTCGCCGTCGGCTGTCGGGTGGGCGCCGGCCCAGGTGTGGATGTCGCCGTTGGTGGCGTCGGCGTGATGCTTCCGGTCGGTGTCGGCGTGCCCGTCTCGGTTGGAATCGGGGTTATCGTGGGGGTTGGTGTCGGTGGGGGCCGGCTGCTGCGCAGCAGGGCCAGGGTGCCGCCGACATCAGCGCTCACGACGTCGAGCTTGCCGTCCCCGTCAAAGTCGGCAACCGAAACGGAGACGGGCGTGGCGTTGATCACGAAGGGTTGGCGGAAGTCGAAACTCCCATTGCCCACACCGGCTAAGAAATACAGATTGCCCAGGTCAGCCTTGTTCGCAATCACCACATCGGGCTTGCCATCCCCCCGTATGCCGTTGAAGGCGAAATCGCCAGTGGCCAGGGCGAGAGGATCGAGGGGGAACTCGCTCGTACCGCTGAAGGTGCTTCCTCGCGACAAAGTGAAGCTCCCCGCCGCGGGCCTGACACCCTGCAGCACCACGAAGCTGCCGCTACCCGACCTTGCGACCGTGAGGCCAAGGTCGGGAATTCCGTCAAGATTGAAGTCCTCTTCGATCATCGACGTGGGCGCCCCATCATCCAACCGGAACGGGTCGAGTGCCCGGAACGTCAACGGTACCAGCTCCTGGAGAAGCACCGTGACCTCGGTTGCCGTGGTCTCGTCGCTGCCAACCGCCAGGTCCGGCCTGACGTCATCGTTCAGCGTGGCGACCGCGACAAACGTCGCGGGGCGGAAGATCTCCTGTACCACCGGATTCTCGAAGGTTCCGTCGCCTTTGCCAGGGAAAATGGAAACGGTCGAACCACCGTTGGCGGTGACGAGGTCCCAATGCCCGTCCGAGTTCACATCGGCAATCACCACCGAGCGCGGCGTGCTTCCCGATGGAAGATCAAGATGGATCGGGTCGCCGCGAAAGCCCCCTTTCCCGTCACTCAAGAACACCGTTACCCCGTTGACGCCGGCGACAACGACGTCGGGCAGTTGATCGCTGTCCACCTTGCCAACGGTCACTGCCGTCGGTTTTCCGGCGAGGTCGGTCTTCTTGATGTCGAAGTTCGACGGACACTGCGGATCGCCGATCGTTGCCGGATTGATCAGCACCAGCAACAGCTGATTGCGCTCGGCATCCACGGCGGCCAGGTCCGGAGTGAGATCCTGGTTGAGCAGGCCTGAGGCAACGGCGACCGGCTCGCCGCCAACATCGATACTGCACCCGCCAAACGGTACGGTCGGCACCGGGGTTGCCGTAGCCGTCGGCGTCTTAGTTCGTGTGGGCGTCCGGGTTGCGGTGGGACCGGTGGGGGTGAACGTTGCTGTGCCGGCGGGTCCGCTGTTGTTGATGTCCGCGCGAAGTTGATCGTCGTCGTTGCGTAGGACCACGAAGTCGGGCTTCCCGTCCTTGTTCAGGTCGGCCACGGCAACGGCTCGCCCCTTCCCGGTGCTGGCGGATTGCGTCAGCGTAATCAACTCGAAGCCGCCAGAACCGTCGCCTTGCACCACCCCGGGAAAGCTGTCGTCTCTCTGCGGACTCACCAGGTCGTTGCTCCCATCAGCGTCGAAGTCGGCGATCGCGACCGCCAGCGGTGAGAACGAAACTCCCGTGACGACGGATTGCGCCCTGAGGCGTCCGTTCGTCGCCCCGAGAAAGACCTGGACCGAATCTCCGCCAAGCGTTTCGATGAAGACGACGACCACGTCGTCGAGGTTGTCGCCGTCGATCGGACCAACCGCAAGGTCGGTCGCGTCGCTCTTACCGACGTTGACGACCGCTGGGGATGACGGGGAGAACGTCCCATCGCCAGCGCCGAGGAAGAGGGCGACGCTCCCGTTTCCACCGGTGGAACCTTGTTGGTTGAGCGCCGCGATATCCGGAGAGCCATCGCCGTTCATGTCCCCGATGCCGATGGTGATTGGGTCCTGCCCACCGGTAGCGAGCGAGGGGGTTGGGCACAGGTCGAACGTGCCCGATCCGGTGTTACAGAGGAAGAAGACGAACCCGCCGTTATCGAGGACAGCCACGTCGTCCTTGCGATTCTGATTGTTGAAATCGCCGGCCACGATGCCGACCAGGTCGCCCTGGATCTCACCGCTCAGATCGAGCCGCTCGTCCGCGCCCGCGAGCTGAAAGCCTCCCGCGCCGTCGCCAAATGCGACGATCACGATGCCGTCGAAGTTGGCAACGATGATGTCCGGATTCCCATCCGGTCCGACTCCGTTCGGCCCGCCGACATCTCCAACCGTGACCGGCGAGGGAGTGAAGAGATCGCCCTCGGGATCCTCGAGAAACTGCGGCGCATCGAAGTTGCCATCGCCGCGATTCAAGGCGACGGCGATCGCATCGTTGCCATCATCGTTCGCGCTCACCGCAACGATGTCGGGCGCACCGTCCTTGTTGACGTCACCCAACGCGAACGACTGCAGGCCCGCATCCGCGGTGAAGTTCACGTTGACCGTGGCGCCGCCGCGGAACCTGATCTGCGCCGACGCCCGCGCCGGGAGGATCAGAATCGCCGCAGTCACCACTGTCGCCGCGACCGCGGGACCCAACCGAATCGCAACTCTGATAGCTTCTTTCGAATCCAACCGCCCGACTCGCTTCAACAAGGAAGCACACTTTGGGCGGCCGGGTGCCGTTTGTCAATGGACCCAAAGTCGAACTGAGTCACGAGAACTGAGGACTGAGTCGTGAGGACTGAGGACCGCCTCCTCCTCCCCAACTCGCCACCCCGCCGCGCCAAACCACTCGTCTCCAACCCCGCCCAGCGCTCAGTCCTCAGTCCTCGCGACTCAGTCCTCTTCGCTTCAGTCTCCTCTGCCCCCACCCTCACCTCCCGGTTGCCGCTTCCGGGAGCGGGCGAGGGACCAAAGGAAAGGGACAGACTACTCCCGCAGTTGATCGTTGATTGTGGCGAGCAGACGATCGACCTGACCATCCACCGTCCGGCGCTCTTCGATGACCCGTACCGCGTGTATCACGGTCGAGTGGTCGCGCCCGCCGAATTTCTCGGCGATGTTGGGAAATGACGCCTCCGCCACGGTGCGGCTGAGATACATCGCGATCTGCCGCGGAAAGGAGATGTCGCGGCCCCGTCGGTGCGACTTCAAATCTGCAACGCTCAGCCCGAAATGCCGGCTCACCGCGTCCTGGATCTTCTCGATGGAGACGCTGCGAACGGGAAGCAGCGGTCCGAGCACCTGCTGTGCCAGGGCCACCGTGATAGGGGTCCCGTGAACCGCGGCGTGGGCGGCCACGCGCGTGAGCGCGCCTTCGAGCTCGCGCACGCTCGAACCAGTCGACCGCGCGAGGTAGTCGGCAACCTCAGGCGACAGCTCGACGCCTTGGCGCTCGGCCTTCGACCTCAGGATCGCCAGGCGCATCTCAAAGGTCGGTGGCTGGATGTCGGCGATGAGCCCGCCCTCGAACCGGCTGCGCAGTCGCTCCTCCAGACCGGTGATGGCGCCGGGCGCCTTGTCCGATGTCAGGACGATCTGCTTGTTCGAACCGTGGAGCGCGTTGAAGGTGTGAAAGAACTCCTCCTGCGTGCGCTCCTTACCGGCGAGAAACTGGATGTCATCGAGAATGAGCGCGTCAACCTCGCGGAACCGGTCACGAAACGCGTTCATCTGGTCCTGTCGCAACGAACTGATGAGCACGTTCATGAACGCCTCCGCCGAGAGACAGGCCATCCGCACCCGTGGCCACCGGCGGAGCATGTCGTGGGCGAGCGCGTTGATCAGGTGGGTCTTGCCCAGCCCGACGCCGCCATGCAGGAAGACCGGATTGAAACGGCGGCCGGGCGCGGCACTCACTTCCTGCGCCGCTTTGAAGGCCACGCCGTTCGACGGTCCCACGACGAACGTGTCGAACGTGTAGTGAGGCACGAGGCGGCCTATCTTTGGACCGCGCGGCTTCGTCACTGGCTCTTCGCGTGTCACCGCAACCGGTCGCGACTGCGGAGCCGATGAGCCGTTCACGACCGTACGCACCAGATACGGCTTGCCCGCCACCTGCTCCAGCGTGGCATGGATCGTGGGCAGAAAATGCCGCGTCAGCCAGTCTCGAAAGAATCGGCTCGGCACTTCGAGCCGGACCACGCCGTCGTCAGCCTCGCATCGGATCGGCTCAATCCATGTGCTGAAGTTGCGCTCGCCAACTTGCTGCCGCAACAGCGGCAGTGCCGTCGACCAAAGTCCGTGCATGCGTGCCCGCCCCTCCTGCATACGGTTGGCCATGAATGGTTTCGGCACGCGCGCCGGTTATCCACAGATGTCGACAACTCGGTAAGTCGCTGCCGCCGCGCCACTTCCACCACCACTCCACAGCCTCATGCACAGTCGCAGCGCATTTCGCCGCCCTTCCTTCCCCGAAAGGAAGGCGGCACGCGCATCGAACAGCACTCATGGGAAGTATCTTGAAACGGTTAACTGAACCCCGAATGGAGAGGCTTGCTCATAGACCCGGCACCAATTCGTGTCAAGAAATTTTTCGCGCCACGATCGACTTTCATCGCGATTTTTTCTCGCGTGATCGCGCGAAAGAATTTTGTCAACGCAAACACGATGCCCGCACGCGTGGCACGCGATTCGCGGACACGTCCGCGCGGTGCGCGCACACGTGCGCATGAGCCCGATCAACCTGTTCGCTCCGCAAATTCAGCAGCGGCGTGTCATCGACGAAGGCGAGGAGAGCGCGGCAAGGCTTCCGACCGTCAGGTGGCGCCGCGTCACTGCCGCGGCGAGCGGAAGATCACCGCGCCGAATCGTTGCCGCACGCTCAGTTCAGCCGCCGGCGCGGTGTGCGGCACGCTCGAGGCGGATTGCATACTCGAACTTGTCGGTCTCGAGCGCGCCGCGCAGCGTACGTCCGTTCAAGAAGAACGTCGGCGTCGACGTGATCCCCAGGGCCTTCGCCGCTTCGATATCGCGGCGTACCGCTTCGCGCGGAGGATCGCTGTCCAAGCAAGCGAGGAATTGGGCATGGTCGAGCCCGAGGCGATCGGCGTACCGCACCAGGCTGTCCCGATCCAACGCGGATTGATGCTCGAAGAGCAGATCGTGGTACTGCCAGAAGCGGCCTTGGGCCCCGGCGCACTCCGACGCCACCGCCGCCAGACAGGCGTACGCATGCGCCGACGCGGGCACCATCGGATTGCAGGAGCTATCGAGCGGAAAGTGGTGGAACACCACCTGAACATCCGTACCGAACCGCGGCAACACTCGTTTGAGATTGTCGAACGCGCGGCCACAGTGAGGACATTGAAAGTCCGAGAACTCGACAATGACCACGCTGCCCGGCCCACCCTTCACATGCCGGCTTGGCGTCGTGACGCTGGCGATCGGCTGCGCCGTATACCAGGCGTGGAACTCCGGATACCGTCGCGCCACCTCCTCCGGGCTCAGCGACTCTGGGGCACGGCCGAATGCTTCCCACAGAGCGAAGATCAGGAACGACGCCACGGCAAGCCCTGCACCGGTGGCGACGAGCCACGTGCGGCGTCGCCATTGTTCCCTCAGCCGCGCCGGGCTCCGCCCTTCCGTACGCGTGCTGCCGAGGAGCATCCAGGTCGTCACGAAGAGCCCGGCGTTGACCAGATACAGCCCGCTGCAGAGCAGGCATACGGCGTGCACGACGGCGACCGACACCACCGCAAGATACAGGGAAAACCCGAAGCTCCAGGTGGCCACCGCGAACAAGACGCTCGCGATGAGCCGGCGACGGCTCGCGCGCGCCGAAGCCAGCACGACGATCGCCATCACCACCCATCCCGCGTAGGTGAGCGCCGTCCACCACGCGATCGGGAGCCCGGCAAAGTAGGCGTAGTCGCTCGACAGAACGACATCGCAGTTTACGCTCTCACTGACGTTGCAGAAGCTCGTGTAGCCGGTGGTGGCTGCCAGGTTCCGGTGGACGGAGATCAGGACGACACTGATGGCCAGTCCGAGGATGGCGAGGACGAGTGTCGCGACAGCGATCCGCTTCGGCGGCATTCCGGGATATTAACGACTTGCGCTCATAATGTCATGTCATCCGCGTTCCCGGGCCACCTGGCGGCGCGTTGACCCACCGGCAGCGGATTGATAGCGTCGGCGCGGTGTCCCTTTCCGCTCTCGCAAGGCTGGTCCAGAGGTTGGGGATATCTTCGACGCGGAGGGCCACTTGAGTCGATCGGGCTCGGTCGGGTAGTTGCACCGTGCGAGTGGCGCATGTCACACCTGTCTTCCCACCCTACCGCGGTGGGATGGGCACGGTTGCTTTCAACCAGGCCCGTGCGCTGGCGAGCGCCGGAATTGACGTCACGGTTTTCACCCGGCGCCAGACGCGGCCGCGGCTGCGCCAACCGGGGGTAGATCTCGTCGAGCTTCCGGCGCTGGTCGCGAAGGGAAACGCGGCGTGCCTGCCGCAGGTGCTGTGGCGAACCGGCGGTTTCGATCTGATCCACCTTCACTACCCGTTCTTCGGAACCGCGGAGCTACTGGCGGCTCGCCGGCTGCTCACCGGCCCACCCATCGTCCTCCAGTACCAAATGGACGTGGTCGGCGAAGGATGGCTTGCCCACTTCTTTCGCTGGCACCGCCGTCTGCTGTTCCCGCTGATTCTTCGTGCCGCCGACGGCGTCGTCGTCACCACCTCGGATTACGCGGCGGCATCGTCGTTTCTGGGACCGAAGCTGGCGACGCTGCGGTCCAAAGTGGCCGTCATTCCACCCGGCGTCGACCTCGGCAACTTTTCGCCCGGGGACGATCCACACGGATGGCGCCGCCGCCTCGGCTTCAACGGAGGCCCGCTGATTTTCTTTCTCTCGCGGCTGGATCGGGCCCACTATTTCAAAGGGCTGCACGTGCTGTTTGAAGCACTGCAAGCGTTGCCAGAGGCCGGGCTGGTCGTCGGTGGAGATGGAGATCTCCGGGTTCAATACGAGGCGCAGGCGGAAGCGCTCGGCCTCCGCCAGCGGGTGCAGTTCGCCGGTGAGATTTCGGACGAAGCCCTGCCAGCATACTACCGCGCCGCCGACGTCGTCGTCCTGCCATCCGTGGACCGCACGGAAGCTTTTGGTCTCGTGCTGCTCGAAGCGATGGCATGCGGCAAACCCGTGGTGGCATCGCGTTTGCCCGGGGTCCGCACGCTCGTCGAAGAGGGCCAAAACGGCTACCTCGTAGAGCCCGGCAACGCGGCAGACCTGGCTGACAAGCTCCGGCGATGTATTCAGGACGGACCGGTGCTCGGCGCACATGCTCGCCAGGCCGTGGAGGCTCGCTTCAGCTGGCCGATCATCGCCGAGCAGCTCGTGCGCTTGTACGGGGACGTGCTCAACCGTTCGGAGACAGCCGACCAGGGCGTTGGGCACTGCGTCCCCCCACCCTGACCTATTACTCGCCCGTTCGCGTTGCTCGCAAACGTGGAAAGGCGAGGGAGCAGGGTTACACGCGCGCGCCAACGAGCGTGTGCATGGCCTGGGTGAGGCCGTCGACACTCAGGTAGAACATGGGAAAGAGGCGGCGGATGATGCGCGTGGTGTGCGTTTCCCAGTAAGGCGTATCTTCGGGATTCAGCCACACGCAGCGATCGAAGTGACCGGCGATGCGCTGCAGCCACGCGAGCCCCGGGGTCGGGGACGCCCGCCGCGGATCGATGTTGCCGTTGGGTTCGAGCAGCTCGGCCGGATGCATCGCGGCGTCGCCCACGAGGACCGCCTTCCAGCGGCTGTCGAGTCGGCGCAGGATGTCACCGGTCGGCACGGCGTCGGCACGGGCCATGCGGGCGCTGGTGTAGACGTGGTCGTAGACGCAGTTGTGGAAGTAGTACGGCTGAAAGTCGCGCAGGCCGTGGTCTTCATGGAGCGCCGTCAGCAGCTGGCTGACGGGTTCGAAATACGGGTCCATGGTGCCGCCGACATCCATCAGCAGCAGGAGCCGTACGTTGTTGCGGCGCGGCGCTCGGAACACCAGCTCGATCTCGCCGGCGTTGCGGCAGGTCTCGTCGATCGTCTCGTCGAGGTCGAGTTCGGTGGCCTCACCGCTGCGGGTCAGCTGGCGCAGCCGCCGCACCGCGACCCGCATCTGGCGGAGGTCGAGGCTCATGTCGGTGCGATAGTTCTTGAAGCGGCGTTCCTCGGCCACCTTCATCGCCGAGCGGCTCTTCGCCGGGCCGCCGACACGAATGCCGGTGGGATGCTGGCCACCGTGCCCGAACGGCGACTTGCCCCCCGTGCCGACCCAGCGGTCGCCACCGTCGTGGCGCTCCGTCTGCTTGGCCAGCGTCTCCAGGAAACGCTGCATCAGCTCGTCATGCGAGAGCCGTTCGAGCCGCGCCAGCTCCTCGGGGGAGAGGTTGGGAAAGTTCTTCGGGTCGCGCAGCCACTCGAGAATCTTCTCGGTGACGTCGTCTCCCAAGGCGCCCTCGACGCCTCTGAAGACGCGGGCGAAGACGCGATCGTAGTGGTCGAAGTAGGCCTCGCTCTTGATCAGA
>Ga0316622_100000588_pt1 | contig 21577 bp, 16 predicted proteins | sample OWC_Aug_OW2_C1_D_FD_207646 | JGI IMG/M metagenome (GOLD analysis project Ga0316622, IMG submission 207646) | Wetland soil microbial communities from Old Woman Creek delta, Ohio, United States - OWC_Aug_OW2_C1_D5_C | ecosystem: Environmental > Terrestrial > Soil > Wetlands | place: USA: Ohio... | reverse complement strand
CGTTCCAGTTCACTAGAAGAAGCTAGCGAGGCTGCGCCTCGTCGGACCGACGAGACTTGCCTCTGTTTCCTCTCCCTCCGGGAGAAGCATTTACACCCCCTCACCTGACCTCTCCCGGAGGGAGAGGAACCAATTCGCGAGCTGTCTCGTGGGAAGCTTGGAGCCGCTGGTGCACATGTCGAAAGCGACCGTCCTTGTGTCAGGAAGGGGGAGACGTCGGCACGGTTCAGTTGCCGCGTGTCGGAATCCGCTACGGGAACGCCTCTCGGTTTGGCTTTGGGGCACGCTTCCAGTAGCCCTTGGTGCGAATGGGATTCGAAGTCATCGGCGATATCGAGGCCGTTGAAACCATCGCGGCCGGCCCCGGGATCCGGATAGCCTCACAGCTCCGGAAGCGCTATGGTAAGGCGCGGTGGCGAAAGCTGAAGGGAATCGCCAGGGTTCGCTTGTCCGATGGCACGGTCCGCTCGGCAGAAGTGCACTGGTTCCAAGCACACGGCATTGGCAAGAAGAAAATGAGGATCAAGCGCTTCCTCGATTGACGATCATGGGAAGACGTCGCACTCCCCCCCAATTCGCCATCTGTATCCGCTCGGATGATCCGGACCTGTTGACGCCGCGAATGATTTACCGAGTGCTCCCCGATGCCAGTGCGGAGCGGTCTCGGTTTCTCCGCGTGATCGACAACGAAGGCGAGGACTACCTGTATCCTGCCGACTGTTTCGTGCTCGTGGATCTCCCGGCCGCCGTTGAGCGCGCGCTGTTGCGCGCATCCTGAACGTCCTCGTCCCTTACAACTGCCACCTGACTGCGGCGCCCGGATCGGGGTTGTAGGAGCAGAAGGTGCCGGTCTTAATCGTCGTCGCGAGGTAGCGACCCAGGGCAGCGTCGTTCTTGGCGATGGCGCGCAGGGCGCCCCTGATCGCCAGCGTCACGCTGATGCGGGCGCGCTCGACGGGCGATCCGGAGGTGCGGATACGGCGGCCGAGTCCGATGCCACGCTGCAGTTCGTCGGTGAGCGTGTCCATTTCCGCCTGCGTCCGACTGGCGCGCTCGCGGTCGTTGAACGCCTGTGCCTCCTCGAGCGCTTCGCGCAGGGCGCGCAGGCGCTGCGCATACGCGCGCCGGGCCTGGTCGTCGAAATACAGCTCGCCGCCGCCGAGCACGGCGGCCTCCCTGTAGTCCCCCTTCGGCAAGCTTGGCAAAGGGGGGCCAGAAGCGGGTGGCAACTCACTCGGCTTGCGGTGCCCTCCATGAACCGCAGCAGCCAGGTCGACCGCCAGAAACTCCCGGCCGGGATTGCTCAGCAGCATCGCCAGATACTGGAGGCCGATGCGATCCTTCAGGCGGAAGGCCGGGGCCTTGTAGCCGATCGCCCAGTAATCGCCTTCCTTGCGGAAGGTGGCGTGAATCGCTTCCCCCTTTGAAAAAGGGGGATTGAGAGGGATTTCTCCGACTGATCGATTCCAAAATCCCCCCTGGCCCCCCTTTTCCAAAGGGGGGAGTTTACTGTCTGGCCTCGTAGCGATGCCCGCATTCATCCGCTCCCGGAGAGCAAGTGCTTGCCGCTGCAGGCGGCGCATGCCGAGCTGCTCGGCGGTCTGCAGCACCTCCGTGAGCAATGCGCCCGCCCGTTCCCGGTCGCCGGGACCGTCGCGTGCGAGCAGCACGGCTGCCGTGGCGCACTGCGTGTTCGCGATCCACGGCGGCGAGTTGATCCGTGTGTGTGCGGCGAGGGCCTCGTCGAGGTGGCGGAGTGCGTCGTCGCATCGCCCCATGGTGTCGGCAAGCCGCCCGAGGGCGAGCGAAACCGAGCCCAGGCAGATCGGCCCGGCCGGTTCAACGAACAGGTGCGGGGCGTGCGGCAGAAGGAGTCCGTAGAGTGTCGCTGCCCGCATGGAGTCTCCGAGGAGGACACACGCGTCCGCGAGCAACGCCATGTTCAGGTGCCATTCCCTGGTACGTGGGAACACCGCGAAGCTGTTAGAGCTCAGGGACTCGAACCCGGCGCGCGCTTCCTCAATGCGGCCCTGTTGGGCGTAGGAGAGCACCACGGCGACACGGTAGGTGGGGTCGGAGGGGTGCCCCACTTCGGGGTTTACGGAGCCATCGAACTCTCCGTACCTGCCTTGCTCCGATTGTGCCACGCCGATCTGCTCTAGGTACCCTGCAACGATGGCCGCGTCTGAAGGCATCAGACGCAGCGCCTCATGTGCCCGCTGCTCTGCGTCGGCGAAGCGGCCGCCGAGAAGATCCAGTGCCGCCTGTACGCTCAGCGCGCGCGAGCGGAACCACGGCTGGCGCAGCTCGTCGGCGAGCCGCGCGTACACGGCCAGCTCCGCCTCCACGATGGCAAGCTGCCCCAGAGCCAGTGCCGCGTACAGGCGATAGAGACGCCCTTCCAGGGCCAGTTCCCGATCGCCGAGCTGCTCGCCAAGCCGGACCATCTCCGTCGCCAGCCCCATCCGCTCCTCGGCCTGTTCCGGTTCCGTCAGGGCCCAGTACCGGCTGGGCAACGCCAGGCCCACCGCGCGGTCATCACCGACGCGGCGCGCCATCGCCATCGCCTCGGCGCTGAGCTGAACCATGTGCACGTGCGGGTCGGGGTAGTAGCTCGCCCTGGCGAGGTAACTGAGCAAGCGCGCGCGCTCGGCACTGTCACCCGCGCCCACGGCCTCCAGCGCCTGTTGGAGCAGGGTGATGTGCGCTTCGTTCCCCGCCTCGATGCCCGAAGTGCGCACGGTCAAACCGATGGCGGCGCGGGTCAGCAACGCCGCTGCGCCCAGCTCGCGCGCCAGCGCCGCGGCGCGGTGGAACGTCCTGCCGCGCACTGCGTACGCCGCCCCCGCCCGCGTCTGTGCCTCGCCCAGCGCCAAGCGCAGCTCGCACTCCCGCCGCGCGTCGTACGTCGCCCACGCCTCGAGCGCATTCAGCGCCCGTTCGTAGTGGTCCACCGCCTCCTCGTAGGCGCACATCGCCGTCGCTTGCTCGGCCGCCGTCGTCGCGTACCGGACGGCCTTGTCGACGCAGGCACGCCGCTGCGTTTCTTCCCCACAACCCGCTATCGCCTCCGAGAAGTGATGCGCCAGCTCGCTGGCACCGTGCTGCCACCTCGGCCCACCCATCGCCTCCAGCGCCGTCGCTACCTGCCAGTGCGAGCGCAGCCGTACCTCCAACGGTAATCCCGTGTACAGCACCTCGCGGATCAGCGCGTGGGCGAAGCGGTAGCTGCCTGCTCCTCCCGGCATCTCCGCGACGATGCGCGCGTCCCTTGCCTCGCTCAGCAGTGGCAGCACCGGCACGCAATCGCCCGCCTCGGCAACCACCCCCTCCAAGGCCCTGATCCCAAACTCCGCACCGAGCACCGAAGCGACGCTGAGCAGCCGGCGGCATGGTTCCGACAGCCCCCGCAGGCGATGCGCGATGGCATCCCGGACACTGCTCGGAATGCCCGCTCCGGCCGTCCCCATTCCGCGCACGATCTCGGTGGCGAAAAACGGATTGCCGCCGCTCTCCGCGTGTACCCGCGCCGCCAGGGCGGCCGAGCGCTCGTGTCCGAGCGCCTCGATCAGCGCCCCGATCTCCTCCTCGCTGAGCCCCCCGAGTTCCACGCGCTGCACCAGTGGCTGGTAGGGCAGCGACCCCAGTACCCCGGCGAGCGGATGCGGCGCGGCCACGCCGACGTCGCGGTAGGTCACCACGACTAGAATCCGGGCCTCCTGCATCTCTCCGGCCAGAAAGCGCAGGAGCTCCAGCGTGGCCGGCTGCGCCCAGTGCAGATCCTCCAGGATCAGCACCAGCGGCCGGGCGGCGGCGCTGGCGCGCAGGAACCCCACCACGCTGTCGAACAGGCGAAAGCGCGCGCCCGCGTCGTCGGCAAGCGGTACGGCCGCCACACCGGGCAGGCGCTCGTGCAGATCCGGAACCAGGCGAACGATCTCCCCTGCCCCGGACCCGAGCTGCGCCCGCAGCTCTTCTTGCTCGGTCTCTCTGATCTGCACGCGCAGGACCTGGATCCACGGCCAGAACGCCGGCGCCCCGGCGTCCTCCCGGCAGCGCCCCCAGCGAACGACGGTGGCCTCCGCGGCGGCATGGCGTGCAAACTCCTCCGCCAGCCGCGTCTTGCCGATACCCGGCTCGCCGGCCAGCAGCACCAGACGCCCGTGGCCGGCAATCGCTGATGTCAGCGCCGCCCGCAGCAACGCCATCTCCCGTTCCCGGCCGACGAAAACCGTCCCGGGTTGCGAAGGCAGCGCCTGCGGATTCCCAGTCATGCGCGGTCACCGAATTCTGACAGCAGCCTCGTTGCGGCGAGTTGGTTTGGCTATGGCACGAACCGCACCGCTGCGGTTCAGGCTGTACGGACAATTTAACCTAACACGTCGCGTCAGATCCGCGCCAGCGGGAGGAGCTTTCGCGCCTTGGAGAGCCAGGTCGACTGTCTTCCTCCTTCGCCAAGATCGGCTGGCGCCAGCGCGGAATAATGCACATGCGCCATCGGTCGGATTGAAGGACTGCGAAGTGAACGATGAGGTCTGATTCACTATCGCCGAAAGTCTGCCCGTGGCGCGAAGATTTCTTGGCTCCGTCTTCTTCCGTCATTCCCGCCTGCGCGGACATGACAGAAGCGAGGCCCCCCTCTCACTCTCCCCCCGTGCCACCAGTGGCACGGGGGGAGATACAGAGTGGGGGCGAGTTTCGCCGGAATGACGTTTGGGTTGCGCGTGTCAGCCCGCGCCGTGGTAGAAGGACTCAGCCCTGCGGGCTCGGTCCGCCGTGCAGCAACGCCTCGACGTAGCGCGCGATGATGTCGGTCTCGATGTTCACCGTGTCGCCCGGCCGCTTGCTCATCACGTTGGTGTGTTCCAGGGTGTACTGCACCAGGGAGACGGCGAACGACGTCTCGGTCTTGTCGATGATGGTCAGGCTGGCGCCGTCGATGGCCACCGGCCCTTTGATCACCATGTAGCGCAGCAGCTCGGGCGGAGTGCGGAAGCGCACGATGACGGCGTCACCTTCCGGGGTGAGCGACTCGATGGTCGCCTTCCCCTCCACGACCCCGCGAACGATGTGGCCGCTGAGACGATCCGTCGGCCGCACCGAGCGCTCGAGGTTCACGCGGTCACCGGGTTTCAACTCGCCGAGGTTGGAGCGCCGGTAGGTTTCCGGCATGACGTTGGCCAGGAAGGTGCCCTGGTCCATCTTCGCCACGGTCAGGTCGACGCCGTTGATGGCAATCGAATCGCCGAGCTTCGCGTCGCTCAGCACCGTGTGCGCGCGAATGCGGAGCACCCCCTCGTGCGCCTCGACGACCTCACCCACTTCTTCGATGATACCGGTGAACATGACCCTACAGTCGACAGTTGACCGTCGAGAGTCAATAGGCCCGAACGCCGTGCCGCAAGTGGCGGCGCACGGCGACTCGCGATATGCTGAGCTACTGAATGATGGCGCGGCAGCCCCAGCCAAAAACAACGCTGTCGCGTGGAGGAGGTCCAACATGCGCACAGTCGTTTCCGCCGCCGTTGCTCTTCTTTTGACTCTGGCGTCGGATGTGGTCGCCGGCAGGACCGATGAGGTCGTGACGCTGAAAGGCAACATGGTGTGCGCGAAGTGCACGCTGAAGGTCGAGGGAGTCGACAAGTGCCAGACCGTGCTCCTCGTGAAGAATGAAGCCGGCAAAGACGTGCAATACTGGCTCACCCGCAACGCCGTGGCCGAAGCCTACGGCGAGGTGTGCACCGCGATAAAGCCGGTGACCGTCACCGGCCGCATCGAGGAAAAAGATGGCAAGAAGTGGATCGTGGCGACGAAAATCGATCCACGTGAGGCGGCCGGCTCGGATTGACGCTCAGCGTCGCTCCAAGGTCTTCAGTGGGCGCGTACAGATCGAAGGCTGCTCAGGCGTCTCCAAGGGCGACGGCCGGGCGGCGCGGTCCAATGATCGGAAATGCCTCGGCGCCTCCTTTACTGAGCTACCGGGCCCGTAAGCGCCGGCCTCACAGCCACTTCGGCTCCGGCATGGTGGCTCTATGGCTTGCCCATATCATCAAGTATGGGTAATATGGTTCGATGAAGACGACGCTCGACATTCAGGACGCCCTGCTGGAACGCGCCAAGCGCCATGCGAAGCGTGTCCATCGCCCGCTGCGGGCGATTGTGGAGGACGGACTGCGGCGCGTGCTCTCCGAACGCGCGGCGCCGGAGGCGTATACACTGCCCGACGCGAGCGTCGGCGATCCGAATGCCGTCGATCCTCTCGATGACCTCACCTGGCAAGACCTGCGTGCGGAGATCTACGGAGAGCCGTCGTCGCGATGATCGCCGTCGACACCAACATCCTGGTATACGCCCATCGCCGCGAGTCGCGACATCACAAGCAAGCGGTCGAGATCGTTCGGGAGCTCGCGGAGGGAACCCACCGTTGGGCGATTCCCTGGCCCTGCGTGTACGAGTTCTTCAGCGTGGTGACGAATTCCCGCATCTGGAAGGACGCCGCGAGCAGCCCCGATCAGGCCTGGCGGCAGATCGACGCGTGGACGGCTTCGCCATCCGCTTCCCTCTTGGCTGAGACGCACGACTTTCTGCCGATTCTCGAGCGATTCGCTCGCCGGCCGCGCGTGCGCGGCCCCATCATCCACGATGCCCGGGTTGCCGCGATCTGTGTTGGGCACGGCGTGCGGAAGCTACTGACGGCGGACCGTGACTTCTCACTGTTTCCCGAAGTCCCCACACACAATCCGCTCGCCACGGTACCGGCTTGATTCGCCGCTTCGCGTTGCGGCGCCTGCACGATCGACGGCAACCGGGCTCAACAGGCCGAACGTCCCGTCCCGCGTCGCCCCAGACTCATCAGAACTGTCCGCCCCGAGCAACAGCCCGTTTGTTGGGCCGTGTGTCGAGGGAACATCGCGGCAGCACCGCGGCCGATGTTCCCCGTGACCGACTTTGCCGTGGCCCCGGCCACTACCACAGCGTCGCAAGTGCGTCAGCGCGCACCCAGCCGCGGCGCCCGTCGTGCCGCTGCACCTGCAGCCAGCCCTCGCGCTGGCCGGTCACGTGGAGCACCGCCCCTTCCTTCACGACGAAGTGCTGGGTGCCGCTCGCCGAGGGCTCGAAGCGCACCGCCGTCTCCCCAGCCGCAGTGACCACCGCCGATCGCGTCAACTCCACATCGCCGATGCGCAGCACCAAGCTCCCGGTCGCCAGCATCAGCAGGGCCCCGGCCGCCCACGCGCCGCGGCTGAAGGCGGCCGGGGCGCGTTGCACAACCAGGCGCAACGCCAGCAGGACCCACAGGCCAAACCACAGGCCCGACGCCAGCGTCGCCAGCTCCCCGGTGGTCGCCCGGTCGGCCAGCGGGAAAACAAGGCGCTGCCAGATCGGCAACGGCGGCGGCACATCGTCCGCCAGCTCCTGCGCGTAGTGCAGGTTGGCGCGGATGTCGGCATCGCGCGGGAGCAGCCGTTGGGCGCGCTGATAATCCACGATCGCCTGACCGAGGCGGCCGCTCTTGAAGTAGGCGTTGCCGAGATTGAAGTAGAGGGCGCCGCTTTCGACGCCGCCGGCCAGCACCTGTTCGTATTCCTGCGCCGCGCGGTCGTACTGACCGGCCTTGTATGCGGCATTGCCCTGGAAAAAAACGGTATGTGAATCAGCCGCGGTTGCACCGTCTCTGGCCGGTGCTTGTTCCGTCGCCAGGGTGCCACCAGCGAGCACCATGGGAATGACCAGCATCGCCGGCAGCAGCACCACCGCCGCGAAGCGGCTGGTCAGGCCCCGCTCGCGTTCGAGGTGATCGACGATCTGGCGCGCCAGTGCGAGCGCGGTTTCGCGCTCCGGCGCCGCCGCGGCGCTGGGCGCATACCGCACCCGTTCGACCAGATCGAAGAAGGACCGCACCTGCTCGCGCACCTCGCTCGACGTTCCGTTGCGGCTGAGCCGCTCCGCCACCTGCGCAGCGTCGACCGCGCCGGGTGGCAGGTCGAGCTTGGCCGCAAGGTAGCTGCGCACCGCCGACGCCAGGTCGTCATAGAACTTGGCTCCACCCGACGGCTGGCGCTGCAGCGTGGCCAGAGTGCGGCGCGCTTCGCGCCCGGCCTGACGGAAGCGAACGAGCCGCGGGTCGGCCGCCAGCCGCTCGCGACGGCGGATGACGCTCCACAGCACCAGGAACCCGGCCACCGGCAGCACCTGAATCGCAACGAACCATCCGCGCGTGTAGAAAGCCGCACCGCGCCGCTGAAAGTCGCCGGGCTGGTCCTTGATGTACACAATGTCGCGTCCCAACTTCTCGGCGGGACGCTCTGGCGCCCCGGCGACCTGCGGCGCCACCACCTTCGGCTCCGCCAGCGCAGCGGCTGCGCGCACGGTGAGCGCGGTTGGGCCGCGTCTGATCGTGCGGTACGACCGTGCCTCTGGATCGAAGAAGCTGAAGCTGACCGCCGGCAGCTCGGCGATCCCTGCCTCTTTCGGGATCACGACCTGCTCGAAGACGCGGACGCCCTGCGCCTCCTCGCTCTTCGCCGCGACGGGCTCGTAACTGCGGAACCGGTCGTCGACGGGAGCCGCCGGCGCGGTCACGGTGCCGAGGTTGCCGCTGCCGCTGATGCGCATGCGAACCGTGATCGGGTCCCCCGCGCTCAACTCGGTCGGCTTCGCCTCGAGGGTGAAATCGAACTGCCCGACGGCGCCGCTGAAGTCAGGAGGCTTGCCCGCGTCGGGCAGCGGGTTCACCGTGAGGGTCACGGGGTCGGCGTGCGCCTGGAACGGACGCCGCTCGGCGAACGCCCCGCCGAAGAACTGGTCAAAGAACGGGTCGCCAGCGCCGCCGCCTCGCCGCCGGCCGCTGCTGAGCACCGCCATGTCCGCGGTTGGCGCCAGGGTCAGTGTCCCCGCACGCAGCGGTGTCAGCGTCGTGTCGAACTGCACGACCCGGTAGCGCCGTCCCGCAATGACCTCATCCGACTGCTTTGGCTCGGGGAAGTTCTCGAGAACGAAGCCCTCGCCGGGGACTTTCGGGTACTGGAGCTGGTCGACGCGGACGTTGCCGACGTAGAGCTTCAGGGCCAGCGGGATGCGTTCGCCGACGTACAGTTCCGACTTGGCCAAGACAACCTGCAGGCGCAGATCCCCACCGTCGGCCGTACCCCGCTCGCCGCCTTGCGGCGCCTGCGCTTGCGCCGTGACGCGCACGGAGATCGGCGTCGCTTCGTACGTCCTGCCCTGGTATTCCAATCGAAACGGTCCGAGCGTGAACTGTCCGACTTGTCGCGGCACGAGCGCGTAGCGGTGGCTGATGCTGGCCGACATCTGACCGTTGACGATCGAGACCTGTGTCGACGGGCCGAGATACTGCGCCTGAAACCCCGCCAGGTCCCCCAGCTCCGGAGCGGGAATATTCTGCGTGCCCAATGCCTCGATCGTGAGCATGATCGACTCGCCCACCGTGACCTGCGTCCGATCCACACTCGCGCGCAGCTGAACGTCGGCTGAGGCTGACGGCGGAGCGAGCAACACGGACACCAACACCGCCACAAGCCAGATCGAGGCTGACGCGACGCCCCTTCGACTGCGCTCCGGACAGGCGCGGCGCCCGCAACCCAAACATGAAGCCGCCGATTCACGCCGATGTTTTCGTCTCCTCTCCCTTAAGAAGGTCGGACAATCTTCGCGTGGCGCGAAGAAACTCAACGTGAGTAGTTCAGGACAGGCGCGGCGACGCGGCGACCCTTCGACTGCCCTCAGGACAGGCGCGGCGACACTGACACGGTGAGTCGAGCGCTGATCGCCGAAAGCTGACCGCTTCATCCTCACCAATCCTGCGCCGCCTCGCCAATGCCAGCGACACCGACCGGCCGCTTCACGTCTTCCGGTCCCAGCTCTTCGCCCGCGGCCGTATCGATCACCGCCCGCGCCGCCTGCTCGTTCTGTGCCTGCTCACCGCTGGCGTCTTCCGCCGCCCCGGCTTCCGCTTGCGCCGCCCCCCCTGATTCCTGCTCCCTGCTCCCGGCTCCCTGCTCCTGCCCCGCCTGCTGTTGTTGCTGCTGCTGTTCTTGCTGTTGCCCCTCCTCCGGCTGTTGCGGTTCGCCTTGATCCTGCTGTTCCTGTTTCTCCTGCTGTTCCTGTTTCTCCTGCTGTTCCTGTTTCTCCTGTTGCCCCTGTTGCTGCTGTTCCTGTTGCTGCTGTTCTTGCTGCTTCTTCTGCTCTTCGAGCTTCTTCTTCAGCTCAGCGAGCTTGCGGGCGACGAACTCGTGATTGAACTTCGGCGCCTCGTCGCCGGCATCCGCCGCCATGGCCCGCTTGTACGCCAGCAGCGCCTGCTCGTAGCTCGAGATCGCCGCCTGCGGTTCTTTCTCCTCCGCGTTGGCGCCCAGCTGATACCGCGCGTTGCCGAGGTTGTACGCCGCCCGCGCCACCCATTGTGGATCGCCGCTGGCAGCCACCTTCTCCAGCGCGGTGATGGCCTCAGCAGATTTCCCCTGCTTGAACAGCGCCGTACTGAGGTTGAACTGCAACAAGGGAGACTCGGGAGCGTCCACCAGGCCCTCGCCGTATTTCTGGGCCGCGGCATCGTACTTGCCGGCGTCGTAGAGACGGTTGCCCTCCGCGGCGCGATCGCCGGGCGGATCGAACCACGCCACGAGAGGTATCGACAGTACCACAATGACCCAGACGGGGAGACGCGTCCCTCGATACGCTCCGCTACTCGGGATGCTCGGGGAAGACGCGGCGACGCGGCGAAAGGGCAGGAACCAGGCACGCTTCGCGAGCGCCTGGCGCCTGCGTTCGCCGACGACGGCCTCGGCAACCAGGAGAAACAGCGCTAGGGCGAGGGGAATCTGAAACCGTTCCTCGTACCGCCGCTCGAGGGTGCTCGCGACTTCGCGCCGCTCCATCTTGGCAATGTGATCACGGAACAGCTCGTCCAGGCCGAGCGCCGCACCGGTGCCGCGCACGTAGGCCCCCCCGGTGGCCAGGGCGATCTTCTGCAGCGTCTCTTCGTTCAGGCGTGACTTCACCACCTGTCCCTGCCGATCCTTGACAAAGCTCTGCCGCCCGCCCTCGGTGAGCGGGATGATCTCCCCCTCGCTCGTGCCGATGCCAACCGCGTAGATTTTCACGCCGCGCTCGGCGGCGCGTTTGGCCGCTTCCTCCGCATTCCCCTCGTGATCCTCGCCGTCAGTGATGAGGATCAGCGCCTCGTGCTTTCCTTGCCGCGCCTCGAAGCCAGCCAGGCTCGTCTCGATCGCACGGGTCAGCGAGGTGCCTCCGCGCGGAATGATACCGACCTGGGTGGCGCGCAGCGAACGCTCGAAAGCCGCGCGATCCAGCGTGAGCGGGCATTCCAGAAACGCCGTACCCGCAAACGGCACGAGGCCAAGCCGATCGCCCTCCATCAGCCTCACCAGGTCTTGAACCGCCAGCTTGGCGCGCTCGAGACGGTTGGGCTTCACGTCCGTCGCCAGCATGCTGCGGGAGGTGTCGATCGCGACGATGAGGTCAATGCCTTCGCGGTGAACCTGCTCCCAGTGGAAGCCCCACTTCGGGCCGGCCAGCGCAAGGATCAAGCAGGCGAGCGCCGCCAGACGCAGCACGAATCGGAGCTGCCGACGGCGGCGATCAACGTCGGGGGTCAACCGGGGCACCAGCGCTTCGTCCGCGAACAGGCGCAAGAGCGCCGCGCGCCGGCGCAGTGCGACCAGCACACACGCGGCGACGCCCGCGAGCGCAACAAACAGCCAGAGAAAGTTCGGTTCACGCCACAGCATGGCAATCAGCTCTCAGCTGCCACGATCAAGCTCCCCACTGTCCTTCGTTGCCGCCATAATGCTCGTCTCATCGAATCGGTTGTCCGCGCCGCCGCTCCGGCTAATCGCTGACTGCTGAACGCTGAAAGCTCCTCACGGCAGCACCCGCAACCAGGTCTCGGCGAGAATCGATTCCGTCGCCAGGAGCAGCAGCGCCGGCAGGGCCAGCCAGGCGCACAGCTCATGGAACTCCAGGTACTGGAGCGCTTCGTGCGGGCTCTTCTCCAGCCGATCGATCTCGGCGTAGATCGCCTCGAGGCTTTCGGTATCGGTCGCGCGAAAGTACCGGCCACCCGTCATCTCGGCGATCCGCTTCAAGGTGTTCTCGTCGATGTCGACCTGCATCGGACGATAGATTCGGTTACCGAAGAAGTCGGTGGCCGGATACGGCGCCAGACCGCGGGTTCCCGCGCCGATCGTGTAGACCTTGTAGCCGAGCGTCCGCGCCGCTTCCGCCGCCGTCAGCGGCGTCACCTTGCCCGCGTTGTTCTGCCCATCGGTCAGCAGAATGATGATCTTGCTCTTCGCATCCGACGCCTCCAGCCGGCTGACCGCGGTGGCCAAGGCAGACCCGACCGCGGTGCCGTCCTCGATCAAGCCCACTTCCGCCCGATCGAGGTTTTGCAGCAGCCAGCCGTGATCGAGGGTCAGCGGGCACTGCGTGTACGGACGGGCTGCGAAGAGGACCAACCCGACGCGATCCCCGGACCGTTTGGCGAGGAACTTCCGGCCCACCGACTTCACCGCCTGCAAGCGGTTGGCGCGCTGGCCGTCCGCGGTGAAGTCCTCGGCCAACATGCTGCCGGAGACGTCCACGGCGAGCATGATGTCGATACCCTCCGTGAAGACCTGTGAAGCGGCCTTGCCCAACTGCGGACGGGCCAGCGCCAAGACGACCAAGGCGAAGGCCGTGAGCCGCAGCGCCGGAAGCACCCACTGCCAGCGCGTCCGCCGCCCCGGGCCGACCGCGCGCACGGCCGCGAGGGACGGGTAGCGCAACGTGGCCAGCCGTTGCCGCCGCGTCAGGCGCGCCAGCAGCAGGAGGAGGAGCCAGGCGGCGAGCAGCCACGGATCATGCAGCTGCACGAGCGCCCTCCGATGGTTCCGCCGTGGCCTCGACGAAGTGTCGCGCCGCCCGGTAGGCGCGTTCCGCATCCTCGTTGCTCGGAACGTAGCGGGCGAACTTCACCAGATCGGCCTCACTGAGAAACTGCGACAGCGACGAGCGGTGCTCCGTCGCCAACTGCCGGTTTCGTTGCGCGGCCTGGAAGAACTCCTCTGTCGTCATCTCCGGCGCGCGCAGCCGAAAGCGGCCTTCGAGATAGGTACGCACGATCGCGGACAGGCGAACGTAATACTCGCCGTGCTGACTCTGCTCGAGCAGTCGCGCGCCGTGCAGCCGCGCGAGGGCCTCGAGCGCCACCTCGTGTGCAGGCCGCACTGGTGCGACCTGCACCGCGCGGACCCGATTGATGAATCGGTACAGGACGAACCCCAGTCCCACGAGCGCGGCGAGCGCAGCCAACGCCCACCACAGCGGGCGGTAGTCGGGCGGAACCGCCACCGGCCCCTTGATGTCGCGCAGCACCCCGCCGTCCTTCGGCAGCAAGCTCTCCACCAGAATCAACGTTTCCGGCGTCGGGGCCCGCAGCAGCTCGGTGCCCGCCAAGCGATACTGAATCGGCACGCCCGGAATCAGCTGATCGCCAACCTCATACGTCACCAGGGTGTACCATCGCTCCACCACAGTGCGCCCAAACTCGTTCGGGTGCGGCACTTCGCCGAAATCCGTGATCAGAAAATCGCCGAGACGCTCGGCGAGGATCGGCACGACGAGCTCCACTTCGACGCTCGCCTCCACCCGCATGGTGTAACGGAACGGGGTGCCGATCGTGACGCGGTCGGGTTCGACGCGGGTGCTCACTCTCACCGGGGCCGCCGCTGTCGGCGTGGCATCCTGTCCGCTGGCCGGGGGGAGAAAGGCAATGAGCATGAGGACGGCAAGCAACGAGTGCTGTGCGACGAGCGACGAGTGCCCCCGCGTTCGCCGCGTCGCCCCGCCTCCGCGTCGCGTGGAGCATGCCGACGATGTCTTCATCTCCCACTGGCCTTCCACACTCAGAAACCGCCCGGTGGAGTCACTGCCGCCGCTCTCGCTCCCGGAAGAACCTGAGCAGCGCCTCGGCGTACGGCCGGTCGGTGCGCACATTGATCGCGTCGACGTCCAGGGATCGGAGGAAGCGATCGCGCTCGACACGCGCCGCCTGCTGTCGTTGCCGAAACTCCGCCCGCAGGCGCGTGTCGGCGGTGTCGACCACGAGCGTTTGGCCGGTTTCCGGGTCCTCAAGCGCCACCAGCCCCATCGCCGGCAGCTCGCTATCGCGCGGATCTTCCAGCACGACTGCGATGAGGTCGTGCCGTTGGTTGGCGACTTTGAGCGGGCGGCGGAGATCCGGGGCGAGGAAGTCTGACAGCAGAAAGGTCACGCACCGGCGCCGGGTGACGCGATTGAGATGATCGAGCGCAAGCGGGATGTCTGTTCGCCGTCCCTGCGGCACGTGGTTCAGAATCTCGCGAATCACCCGTAACACGTGTCGGTTCCCCTTCCGCGGGGGGAGCGCCAGCTCGATGCGGTCGGTGAAGATCACCAGACCGACCTTGTCGTTGTTCGTGATCGCGGAGTACGCCAGCAGCGCGGCGATCTCCGCGGCCAGCTCCTGCTTGAACTGCCGCACCGAACCGAAACGGGTCGACGCGCTAACGTCGACCAGCAGCATCACCGTCAGCTCGCGCTCCTCGGTGTAGCGCTTCACATGCGGGAACCCGGTCCGGGCGGTCACGTTCCAGTCAATCGTGCGGATCTCGTCACCCGGCAGGTATTGCCGAACCTCGGCAAACTCCATCCCCCGGCCCTTGAACACGCTCTGGTACTGGCCCGCAAACAGGTCCGTCACCAGATGACTGGTGTGGATCTGGATCTTCCGCACCGCCTTGAGCTGCTCACGCGTCAACATGGATGGAAGGGATCAAGGGATCGAGGGATCGAGGGATCGAGGGATCAAGGGATCGAGGGTTCGAGGGTTCGAGGGTTCGAGAGTTAGAGAGGGGGAGGGATCCTGCGGTTGAGCTGAAGGTTCGCGGCGTGAAAAACCGGCCAACCGCCAGCCGAGCACGTCGACCACTTGATCCCTCGATCCCTCGGTCTCTCGATCCCTAGGGAACCGGCACGCCATCGAAGATGCGCTGCACAATCGTGTCCGACGTCATCTCCTCGGCCTCCGCCTCGTAGGAGATGATGACCCGGTGGCGCAGGACGTCGGCACCGACCGATTTCACGTCTTGCGGAGTCACGTAGCCGCGGCCGGAGACGAAGGCGTGGGCCTTGGCGGCCAGCGTCAGGTACAGCGTCGCTCGTGGCGACGCTCCGTACTGGATGAAGGGAGCGAGGTCGAGCTTGAAGGCCTGCGGATCGCGGGTCGCCACCACCAGATCGATGATGTACTCCTTCACCTTGTCGTCGATGTAGATCGAATCGACCAACGCACGGGCCGACATGATGTCACGCGGATGAACCACGGCCGCGGCTTTGACCGCACTATTGGTCGAGGCCATGCGATCGAGAATGAGCCGTTCCTCCTCTCGTGTCGGATAACCGATCGACAGCTTCATCATGAACCGGTCGACCTGCGCCTCTGGGAGCGGGTAGGTTCCTTCCTGCTCAATGGGATTCTGCGTCGCCAGTACCAGAAAAGGCTCCGGGAGCGCGTAGGTCTGATCGCCGATGGTGACCTGGTGCTCCTGCATCGCCTCGAGCAGGGCGCTCTGGACCTTGGCTGGCGCGCGGTTGATTTCGTCGGCGAGAATGATGTTCGCGAAGATCGGTCCTTGTTTGGTGCTGAAAGTACCCTCGCGCGGGTTGTAGATCAGCGTACCGACCAGGTCGGCGGGGAGAAGATCGGGCGTGAACTGGATTCGATGAAAGCTGGCATCGATGGTCTGCGCCAGGGTTTTGACCGACAGCGTCTTCGCCAGCCCCGGAACCCCCTCCAGGAGCACATGCCCGTTCGCCAGCAAGCCGATCAGGAGCCGATCGACCACATACCGCTGGCCGACAACGACTTTCCCCATCTCCTCGCGGAGCTTGTACACAAACGCCGAGGCGTCCTTCACCCGATCATTGACCGCCGTGATGTCCTGCTGCATGCCCTTACCCTCACCGTGATCAGCCGCCGGCGATCAGCAACCCGTCCGCAAGAAAGAACGTCACGAACGCTCCTCGCCGTTGCTCATCACTCATCGCCGGGAATTGTGTCGCTATAGACGCGCGCACGCCGGTGCGCTTCAAACTCCGTTGAATTAATCAGCCGGCCCGGCAGGGTCAAGCACCCCGGTCCGCGAGGCGCTGCGCCCTGTGGAGCGCCGTGCGGCGCCCGAGAACTCCGGACGAGGCGTTGCCTTGCGTCGCAGACGTGTGGTAGTGGGAAACAAACGTTCGTTTGTTCAGCTGAGGGGAATGTATAATGTATGATGGCCCGATGTCGTTCGACATCCTGGACCCTGATCTCTACGCCGGCGATCCGTTTCCCGTGTACGCCTGGCTACGCCAAAATGCACCACTCTACTGCGACGAGAAGAACCAGCTGTGGATCGCCTCGAAGTACAAGGATGTCGAGCACGTGTCGCGCAACCCGCAGCTGTTCTGCTCGGGTCAGGGCGTCATGCCCGACAGCGATGCCCCAATCTCGATCATCACCATGGACGACCCGCGCCACGCGCAGCTCCGCGCACTCATCAGCCGTGGCTTCACCCCGCGCATGGTGAGGAACCTCGAATCGCGGATCGGCGACATCGTCACCGCCAGCATCGACGCGGTGGCTCAGCGGGGAAGCTGCGATTTCGTGAAGGATCTCGCCGTTCCGCTGCCGCTCCTGGTCATCGCGGAGATGATCGGCATCCGCGCGGAGGACCGGGACATTTTCTGCGAATGGTCGGATACGATGATCCTCGCCGCGGCGCAGATGCAAAATGCGGACATCGTCGCCGCCGCCGTTCGTGCGTACGCCGAGTATGCCGAATACCTCCAGGGAGTGTTTGCCGAGCGCCGCGCGCACCCGCGCGACGACCTCGTCAGCATTCTGGTCGCCGCCCAGACGGACGGCCGCCTCGCGACAAACGAAGACAACATCTCTGCCGACGAGCTGGTGCAGTTCATGACGATTCTCCTCGTGGCGGGAAACGAGACCACCCGCAACGCCATCAGCGGCGGTATGCTCGCGCTGATCGAGAACCCGGAGGAGCGGGCCAAGCTGGTGGCCAACCCGGACCTGGTCCCCGTCGCCACCGAGGAGATCCTGCGCTGGGTCACGCCCGTGGTGGGCTTTCGGCGCACGGTCACGCAGGACTGCGAGCTGCGCGGGCAGAAGCTTCACCCGGGCGATCGCGTCCTGATGCTGTATCAGTCGGCCAACCGCGACGAGGACGAATTCGAAGAGCCGAATCGGTTCCGCGTCGACCGCAACCCGAACTATCATCTGGCCTTCGGCGTGGGGCCCCATTTCTGTCTCGGCGCCAACCTCGCCCGTGCCGAGATCCGCGGTCTCTTCCGGGAACTGCTCCGCCGCCTTCCGGACATCGAGCTCGCCCCGGGAACAGCACCGATACGGGTTCCATCGCCGCTCGTCCGGGCAATCGGCAGCATGCCGGTGGTCTTCCCGCCAGAGCGTCACCGCGACCGCGCCAGCCTCTAGCCCTTGATCCCTCCCCCGTTGCCAATTCTGGCAACGGGGGAGGGTGAGGGTGGGAGAGATCCGCCGGCGTGGTCGTTGTTCATTTTCACCACCGCCCCCGGACCACTTGACGCGTGCGGTCCTGTCCGCGTATCAGGCGGCGATTCATGTCTGCCGACACCCCTCCCCTCGCACCGAAGCGACGCCTGGCAATTCTCGCCCGCACGATTCGCGTCCTCTTCCGTTCGCCGCAGCCCCGGACGTTTCCGGCGTTGGATGGCAGATTGCTGCCCTCGACGCGTGGACGGCTGCAGGTGATCCGTGACGCCAACGGCGTCCCCCACATCTACGCCGACCACGAAGCGGACCTGTACGCCGCGCTGGGCTATCTGCAGGGCGTCGACCGTTTCGTCCTGCTCGATATCGTGCGGCACTTCGGCGCTGGACGACTTGGCGAGCTGATCGGAAATTTCTCGGCCCCCAAGAACAGCGCGATGTTTCCCAGCAAGGGCGTCGCCGACGTCGACGCCTTTGTGCGACCACTCGGCTTTGAAGCCCAGAGCGTACACGACTACGCTCGCCTGAGCAGCCGCGCCCGTGACTGCCTCGACGCCTTTACGGCTGGTGTCAACGCCGCGCTTCGAGCGATGCGCGGCGTGTATCCTCCGGAGTACCTGTTGCTCGGACCCATTCGCCCCTGGCAGGCTGCCGATGCCTTGCTCGCCGCGCGCACCTGCGCCTTTGCCATCGCCTTGTCCCCACTGGAGGTCGAACTGACGTTCGACGCGGTCCGCGGTCTCCTCGGCGACGACGGCGCGAAGCGCTTTTACCCCGAGGCGCCATGGCACAACGCACCGACGACGTACGCCAACGTCCCCGGTACCGAACCGGAACCGCCGCTGCACCTCGCAGCCGGCGGGAGCAACAACTGGGCCGTGAGCGGGGCGCGGTCGGCATCCGGTTCGCCAATCTTCGCGAACGATCCTCACGTGCCGTTCCTGCCGCTCCCAACGTTCTGGTATCACGCGCATCTCGAGTGTCCCCATTACCGCATCCAGGGCGGCTTGATGCTTGGGTGCCCGGTCTTCGGGTTCGGTCACAACGGCCATCTCGCCTGGGGCGTCACCACGGCGTACCGTGACGGCTGGGACCTCTACCGCATCCATCGCTTGGCGGACGATCCGACCCGTTATCGCACCGCGACCGGGAGCGGTTCGATCACGCGGCACCGCGATTCCCGTCGCACGCGGCTCGGGAAGGCGATCCCCCTCGACTGGGAAAGCTGCGAGCACGGCATCATCTATCCCGGTTGGAAACACCACGACGGCACGGATCTGGCGCTGCGCCCCATCCCATCCGACCTGGCACGCTACTTTGAGGGCTACCTCGCCCTGGCGGAATCGAGGACCGTGGATGAGCACCGCCAAGCGCTCGAGCAGATCAACGATGGGCCGTTCGACTTCAACCATATTTACGCGCACAAGGACGGCCTCATCGCCTGGGAGCCGTTCGGCCGACTGCCGCGAAGGCGAAGTGACGGCCTCTTCGTTCGCGACGCGCACGATCCGGCGGCCCAGTGGGACGGCTTCGTACCCTTCGCCGAGATGCCAAAGATGATCAACCCGAAGCTCGGCTTCCTCGCCTCGGCCAATTCGATCACCGACCCGCAGAATTTCCGTGTCGCCACGACGCCGGTCCACGTCGAACCGCGCCACCGGCAGAGTCGGATCGAGTCCTTCCTGAACGCCAGCGCGAGCCATACGGTCGAGACGTTCGCCGCATTGCAGCGCGACGTGAATGCCGATTACACTGGGCCGGTTCGCGATCGCCTCGTCCAGCTGCTCGCCAGCTCGAGCGCGCAAACCGAACTCATGGTTCGCGCCCTGCAGGTGTTCAAGGCCTGGGACGGTGGATTCGAAACCGATTCGGCCGCAGCGCCCCTGTACGTCTTCACCATTCAGGAGTTGGCGCGCCGCGTATTCAGCAGCCTACTGGGCGAAGCGCTCGGTCGGCGGTACGTCAGCTCGCGGCGCGGAGTTCCTCGGCTTCAACGACTCCTGCTCGATGCGGATGATCCCCTGCGGTCGGATGTCGAACGGGCAAGCGGTCGACCGCTCGCGGCACTGGCCGCGGAGGCTTTCGCCGCCGCCACGAGGCGGATCGCCGAGCGCTATGGCGAGCAACCCGAGCACTGGCGCTGGGGGGACATCCAGCGCATCCGGCTCGCAACCATACTCGGAGAGCTACCACTCATCGGCCGCCGGTTCCGCGCCCTCGAGGCACCGTTTCCGGGCGACCAGTACACGGTGAGCCCGTCCGTCCCGATACCGCTCGGCGGCACGCTCCGTCCCTTCGTGGGGGCCACGAGTCGGTTCATCTGCGACCTCTCCCGTCCCGACGAGGCGCTCTTCGCCCATACATCAGGGCCCAGCGGTGATGTCGCCTCTGCCTTCTTCGCCGGCCTCACGCCGGGTTGGTACCGATTCGAGTACTTCCGCTCCGCCCTGTGGAAGCCGGACGAAGTGCCGAATCCGGTCGAGCGGGTCGTGATTGGAGGGTGAGCCGTAACTGCGCCGCGAGCGGACTTCAGTTGTGACCGACACGGAGACGCGGCGACGCGGCGAAACAGCGCGCCGGCTGTTTTCGAAGCAGAAAACTCGTCTGTCTTCTCGCCGCGTCCCGTGTCTCCGCGTCGCCGTGTCAGCCGCTGAGCAGCCCTTCACGGGGGCGCCGGGGTACGCGGCGCTGGAAGCGACTGGCCGTCCCCCCACGCCGTGAGCCACACGGAACCGACCATCGACGCGCCGGCGGCAAGCTGACGACTGACCATCGGGGCCAGCTCCGCAGCCATGGCGGCTTCATACGGGTCCGATCCGGGTCGATGGCGGGCACGAGCCATCTGGTCAGCGCGCAGAATCACCCCCACCTGGGCATACGAGTCTTGCATGGCGTCAAGGATCGCATTCCACGGGTCACGAATCGGTGCCGCCCGCTGCAGGCTTCGGCGAATCGCTGTCGCGTATCGGGCCAGGTGCGCATCGACCAGCGCATCTTCGAAGCGCTTGTGGAGGCCCGGGGCCCCGCTCAGCTGGCCGTCGTAATTCGCCGTCAGGTGCAGTGGCTGGTACGCGTCGGCCACGTAGTGACCGAGGTACGCCGCTTCTCGCACCACCCTTCGATCATCGCCCGCGCTGATGGCATCACGCAGCTGCCGTTGAAACCCAACAATCACCCACGGCAGCACGCCGTTGTCCTCCACTCTTCGGCGGCCAAACCGCCGCACGGCGTCGTCGTACGCCCGCGGGAAATCACGCAGTGGCAACGCGCCGTAATTGTCGAGATCGATGAAGTGTCGGATCCCCTCGGTGCGCCCTTCTCGCACCCGCAAGACGGAGTCCGGCTCCACCGAGCGCTCGCCAAGCATGTCGATATGCGGAGCAAAGTACGCTCGCGCCTCGCTCGGCAGCGTCTCCACCGCCAGGCGGTTGATGAACCGGTGCGTTTTGTCGCCCCACGCGTGTGCCGGTACCGGGAGCCCCAATGCGACCGCACAGATCACAGCGACTGGCAGACGGACGCCGCTACGCGGCGACGCGGCGAGTTTCGGCATACTGGAACAGAGACCGCGGAAGATAGTGATGCGAGAATCCACCGAGCCTCCCCACCATCACTTCACCGAATCGTCGCCGCGTCCCCCGCTTCGCCGCGTCAGCCACCTGGGCCGGCGGACTCATGCGAGTGAACCGAGCAGCGTCTCGATCTCCGCCAGCCGCCTGACCGCGAACGTCGGCTCGGGACTGCCGGGAGGCAAGCCCTCGCCGGCGGCATCGATCCACACGACGTCCATCCCTACCGAGCGGGCGCCGCACACGTCGTCCACCACGGTGTCGCCGATGAAGAGCGCTTCGTCCGGGCCGATGCCCAACTGGTCAAGCGCGGCGCTGAAGATCGCCGGGTGCGGCTTGCGGCGACCAAAGTCAGCCGAGATAACGGTCGCACCAAACAGCTCATCGATGCCGTGATGCGCCAGGATTCGATGGG
>Ga0316622_100000587_pt1 | contig 21580 bp, 25 predicted proteins | sample OWC_Aug_OW2_C1_D_FD_207646 | JGI IMG/M metagenome (GOLD analysis project Ga0316622, IMG submission 207646) | Wetland soil microbial communities from Old Woman Creek delta, Ohio, United States - OWC_Aug_OW2_C1_D5_C | ecosystem: Environmental > Terrestrial > Soil > Wetlands | place: USA: Ohio... | reverse complement strand
CAGCGTCCCGAGCGCCAGCAGCACTTCGTCGGCAAACGGCACGACGTCGGGCACCAGCAGGTCCAGCACGAAGAGGCCGGCGACCAGCAGGAACAGCGTTGGGAACCTGAGCCCGGCGGCGAAGCGCGTCACCAGCCGGGCGATCACCGGGGACGGCCTCCAGGCTTGATCACCTCGACGGACAGCGTGAATGTCCGCGACTCCGTGGGCCGCAGCGCGCCGACGCCGACGACGTGCCGCGAGATTTCCTCGCCGCGCTCGTTGCGGATGCTCATCACCACGGAGTATTCCCAGTCGCCGCCATGCTCCGGACGCGTGAGATCGCCCTGCACGCGCAGGGCGGTGAAGGCTTCCGTCTGCTGCTGCGGCACCGCCGCTGCGCCGAAGCGCAGGTGGTGGCGGCACTGCGGACAGATGACCGCACTCTCGAGGATCGTGGCCTTGCAGTGAGGACAGATCCTCGTGCGGCCGACGGGACCGGCATTGGAGCGTCCGGGGAGCATTCAGGCTCCGTCAGGTGTCACTTCTTGCCGCCGGGACCCTGGTCGCCCCAGCCGAAGTCGGCCTGGCCGCGCATGCGGGAACCTGCCGCGACGGTGAGCACGGCGGCCTTCACGTCGCCGTTGATGATGCCGGTCTCGAGCAGCTCGACGCGGGCGCTCGCGTTGATGTTGCCCTGGACCTCGCCGCTCACGACGATGGTCGCGGCGTTCACCTGGCCCGTGACGTGGGCGCCCTGCTCGATGGTGACGTTGCCCTGCACGTTGACGTCGCCCTTGAAGCGGCCAGCGATACGGACATGTCCGGCGCCTTCGATCTTGCCTTCAATGGTGACGTCGGCGGCGATCAGCGATTCTTTCGCCGCGCCGGCCGGGCCGCGCTCGGCCGGAACCGCGCGCCGCGCGGTCTCGCCGACGGACGCGAGCCCCACCGGCGCGGAGGGGCGTTCAACCGGCCGGCTGGCCGGCTCGCTGGTCGGTGACGCCGGCTCTGCCGCGCCGCCGACGGGATCCTTGATCGAAGGGTCTTTCCAAAGTGCCATTGCATCGTCCTCCAGGTACAGCCGCGCGGCGGCGAATGGTGCCGGCTGAGGGACTCGAACCCCCGACCAGCGGTTTACAAAACCGCTGCTCTACCAACTGAGCTAAGCCGGCACGCGTGGGCGGATTCTAACCGCCGTTGCCCGGCCGTGCTCACGGCGTCGCAGGGGCCAACGATTCCCGCGTTTCCCGACCAACGGGTCCTGTCGGGCAGGCGCGAAATTCCAACCGGCTGCTCGCGGCTTCGGCGCCCCGCAGGACGTCGAGATCCGGCAACCCGGCGTTCGCCTGGCGGTCGATGTCCAGCCAGACGACGTCGGCGGTCCGGAACCGGTCAACCGACTGGGGAACGAACCCCGCCCGGCGCGCGATTTCCGCCGCCTGCTCCGCCCGCTCCCGGCTCTCGAACACACCGAGCGAGACGACGGTGCCGGGCGTTTCGTCCGTGAGCACGTACGCGTCCGTAATGCCTGCGGCCTTGATCGCAGACAGGGCATTCGCCGCATCTTCCGGGGTGGCCAGGTCAGCGATGCGGACCCAGAGACCGATCCAGATCTCGTCGCGGGACTCGCGCAAGCGCGAAGTGAAGCCCAGTCGTTCGAGGCGAGCCGCCGCCCGCTCGGCCTGCGGCCGGTCGAGATACGGCCCCGCGCTGACGCAGCTCGCCCCCACGCCAGGCGGGGCCCCGCCCGTCGCGGCGCCTGGGTCGGTCGCCAGTTCCCGCGCCAGAGGCGACTCGCGCAACAGTCGGATCGTCCTCGCGTCCCGGCTGACCGGCGTCGCCTGGCCGTCGAGCGCCGCCGGCGGGGCAATCCACCGTACCCAGGCGAGAAACAGGATATTGGCGAGCAGCAGGAACAGGAACAAGGCGCGCATGGCGAAATGGTAGCTGGAAAAAGAAAGGCCTGCCCCCGGTTGGAGGCAGGCCTTCGTTCCACCGTGGAATCAGGCCCGGCTACTTGCCGCCGGTCGCCATGTATGCGGCCACGTCGGCGATTTCAGCGTCGGTCAGCTTGATCGCGCTCTTGTGCTTCACCTGGCCCGCGACGATCTTCTTGATCGAGTCGGCGAGACCCTTGGCATCCTCGCCCTCGAAATCCGACGCCTCGTGGCACTCGCCACAGACGGACGTGAACTTCGCCTTGCCGGCCGCCGCATCGGCGCTCGCGGAAAGACTGAAGCCCGCCATCCCCAGGGTGGCCAGGGCAACGACAAACAACCGGTGCATCTTCATCGCAATCTCCTCGCGAAAACCCAGGCGCGGCCGGTGCCGGCCCATACAAAAGTTGCGTCCATGTTAGCGGCGCGATCCTCGGACGGTGACAGGGGATTCCGCAGCGCTCATCCGTGATCGCCCGGATGGACCTTCTGCCTTACTTCCCGCCGCTGGTCATGAACGCCGCGACGTCGCTGATTTCCTTGTCCGTCAGCTTAAGGGCCTTCTTGTGCTTCATCTGGCCACCGACGATCTTCTTGATCGTCGCACCGATCTGCGCCGCATCCTCGCCTTCGAAATCTGCGGGCTCATGGCATTCGGAGCAAATCTGCTCAAAAGTCGCCTTGCCGCCGGCATTCGCCGCCAGCGACGTGCCGCTGTAGCCCACGAGACCGGCCACGGCCGCTGCAACGGCTGCCAACTTATTGATCTTCATCAACTTCCTCCTGGTGACTGCCCGGCGGGGGCGTGGTCGCCGGAATGCCTTGGGAACCCCGGCGGCGATCATACACAACCGCCTGCGTAGTTGGAGTAAGCGGCGGCCCGATAGTTTCAGGCGTAGGTAGTCCCCGCAAGGATCGCGAGACCCTGCAGCACGAGCTCCGGAACGACCTTCGCCGATGTCGTGACATAAGGCAGCACCTGGCTTGCGGCGCCCCCGGTCAGCAGCAGGACCGGTTGCACGCCGACCCTGTTCGCCAGTTCGGCGACGCTGCGATCGACGAGTGCCGCGACTGCGACGCAGCAGCCGCGCTCGATGGCATCGCGCGTGTTGTCGGCAAACAGGGACGAACCGCTCGCGCCGCTGGTCGCGGTCTTCACGGCGAGCTCGCTCGTGCCGCGCCACAACGACTGCATCATCAGCGCCGGGCCCGGCACGATGAACCCACCGAGGTGCTGCCCGTCTGCCGTCACGGCATCGACCGTCGCCGCAGTGCCGATGTCGGCGATGCAGCATGGACCAGGCACTGCGCGATGTGCGGCCAGCACGGCGAGCCATCGATCGACCCCCAGGAGCTGCGGATCAGCGTACGCATTGCGCACGCCCGCCGCCTCGCGTGTGGTCGCGACGAAGATGGCCTCGACGCCCACCTCGAGGCGCGCTGCGGCGCGCAGCGCCTCGGCACTTGGGCCGCCGGCGACCGTGGCAGCAATCACACGCGAGATCCCGGGCTGCACGAACAGCACGCGCCGCCAGTCATCCACCGCCCAGCCGACATGCTCCGCACCCCGCTGTTCGCCGAGGCGCCCCTGTTCGAGCGTCGCCCACTTCACGCGTGAATTGCCGATGTCGACGAGCAGCGTGCTCATGGGGTGCCCGCCGTCGACCGCACGGTCACGTCACCGGAGAACACACGCTGCGTGCGGTCGCCAAGGTCCAACCTCAGTGCGCCGTCACGATCGGCGCCGCGCGCGATGCCCTCGATGCTGCCGTCGCTCTGCGTGACTCGCACCCGGACGCCGGCCAGCGAATCGAGCGCCTGCCAGCGCGTCGCGAACGGCGTGAATCCATCGCGGCCAAATTCTTCGAGTCCCTCAAGCATCGCCGCGGAGAGGCGCGCGGCGAACGCGTTGCGACCAGGCAGCGGCCCGCCCGAGGCCTCGGCCAAGTCGGCGACCGGTGTCGCACCGGGAACGGCGAGCGCCGCACGAGCCTCGACCGGCAGGGCGACATTGATGCCGAGGCCGACCACGACGCACGCGGCGCCGCCCGCCTCGGACCTGAGTTGTATCAGCAGACCGCCGAGCTTCCGCTGCCGCCACACGATGTCGTTCGGCCACTTCAGCATCGTCTCCTGCGCACCCACTGCACGCAGCGTCTGCGCAACCGAAACGCCCATGGCCAGGCTGAGTGCGCTCAGGTCGGCAGGCACGTCCGGAAAACTCCACGCGATGGAGAACGTGAGCCCCGAGCCGAACGGCGCCAGCCACGATCGACCGCGGCGTCCGCGCCCCGCGCGCTGCAGTTCGGCGAATAAGACGCGCGGATGCCCGGCGGGCGGCATCGCAGCCGCATAGAGGAAGTCGTTCGTCGAATCCACCTCGAAGAGCACCTCGAGGTCGCCGGGCAGGCGCGCGCCGAGATCGAGCGCGGCGTTCCGGATGCGCGCGGCGTCGAGAAGTTCCACGGCTCGCGTGAGCCGATAGCCGCGCCTGGCGACACTTTCAACCCCGACGCCGATTTCTCGCAGATCGGCGACCAGCTTCCAGACGGCCGTGCGGCTCACGCCAAGCTGCTCCGCCAGGGCACCCCCCGAGTGAAGGTGGCCATCCGCCAGCAGCGCGAGCAGCGCATCCCGCGTGCGCGGAGTCATCGAGGCCGCAGCAGCCACAGCCGCCGCGCGCGGTTCTCGTTCCCCTTGCGCATGCGTTCGATGTTCGAGCGGTGCGTGTAGACGACGAACGCGGCCATCAGCACGCCGAACGCCAGCAACGCCTCGCCGCCGGCACCGGTCGCGGCGAAGTAGACCGGCAGCGTTGCGGTGCCGAGCATCGTGCCGAGCCCGACGTAGCCGGTGAGCATGACGCTGGCCAGCCACACGACCACGACGGGAACGAGTGCCGCGGGCGCGAGCAAGACAACGGCCCCGAGCAGTGTCGCTGCGCCCTTGCCGCCGCGGAATTCGTACCAGACCGGGTAGACGTGCCCGACGACGACCGCGGCCGCGCAAGCAGCGCTGAGCCAGTCGCGGGCGACCGAAGCATCGATGCCGATCAGCGGGAGATCGAGTCCCGGGATCACGCCGACCGCCAGGATGGCCTTGCCCACATCGATCACGACGACGCCGAGTGCGAATTTCCAGCCCTGCGTCCTGAGCGCATTGGTGCCGCCCGCGTTGCCGCTCCCCTGCTCCCGGATATCCACCCCGCGCAGGCTGCCCAGCAGCAGGCTGCCGATCACGGACCCGAGCAGGTAGGCAATGAGAGTCTTGACGCCAAGTTCGAGCACGCGCGCCTCCTTCACGGGATTCTAGCAGTGGCGGCGGCCCGGCAGCCCGCCGCGTACACTCCCGCCCCGGCCAATCGCTGCAGGAGCAGATCGTGGGCAAGCTGGAGCAGGATTTCGCGGCCTACCGCGAACGCATGAACGAGCGGATCCTCGCGGAGGACAACCGCGTCATCAAGCGCATTTATTCGGTCGACTCGCTCGCATACGGCGACGACGGCGCGCTGTCGAAGCAGACGAAAGAACTGCTGGGCCTCGTCGCCTCGCTGGTCCTGCGCTGTGACGACTGCGTGAAGTACCACCTCGTCGAGGCGCGCAACGCCGGCAACAGCCGCAGGGAAATCGTCGAGGCGATGAGCATCGGCCTCGTCGTGGGCGGCACGATCGTGATCCCGCACCTGCGGCGCGCCGTGGAATTCCTCGACGACCTCGAGGCAGCGGTCTAACGCGTCGCGTCGCTCGCCGCGGATGGCCGTCGCCAGAGGATGCGGTGGCGACGCGTCCGTCCGGCGGCCTCGAGCGCTTCCTCGGCGCCGAGTTCGAGCCAGCCGCCGTCCAGCGACACGCTGCGCACCTGGATCGTTCCGAGGAGATTCGGGTTCATCGCGTAGTCCACGGAGTGGACGACGTTGCCGTGCTCCACGTGCCAGCGGCCCGCGTAGTGCAGATAGCTGTCGAACGCAGCCGCCTTCTCGGCGTCGCTCACGGCATGCACGTCGGCCCGCGACAGCGGCGGTCGATCCGGTCGCTGCAACACGGCGGACATGTGCCCATCGGGGGTGTAGACCAGCAACCCCTGCGGTCGGGGCCCGAATGGCTCGGTAACGCGACTCGTGCCCGGGTATTCGATGGTCCAGCGCACCAGCAGCCAGGCGCCGACGAGCGCGTCCGCAAGCGCGATCATTCGCTGCCGACCGGTCGCGGTTCCCCGGCGTGGCGCGGCAGGAAGACCTCGGCCAGCATGCAGCGCACCGAGCCACCGCCGAGGTCTTCGACCGTCGGGATGGGTACCGCGACCACGCGATCGACACTGCCACGAACGTCCTCGCGTGCCACGGGCGCCAGGCTCCCGAGAGCGCGAGTCGACATCGCGAGCACCGCCTTCCCGTCGCGTGACTGCAACTCGAGGGCGTTGCCTGCAAAGCTCGACATCTGCCGTCGGCCGATGGCGACGACCTTGCGGCCGCCGTCACCGAGGCGCGCCAGCAGACTCGCGCGATCCCCGTCCGCGACTGCGTCGGCACAGACGATCGCAAAACGGCTGCCGATCGCGAGCACCACGTTCGTGTGATACACGGGCACACCCGCTTCATCGGCGGCGACGAAGGTCACGGGCTCATACGCCAGTTCCTCGCAGAGCTCGCGCAGCACCGTCGCGTCGGTACGGGGCGACAAGCACGCGTAAGCGACTCGGCCCACGTGATCGAAGACGACGCTGCCCGTGCCCTCGAGGTAGCGGCCTGAACGCTCGTGGTGGGTCAGGTCGACAAGTCGCTCGACCTCGAAGCCGCCGCGTTCTTCCAGTTCGGCGAGCAGGTCCATACGACGCTCGTGCCGCCGGCTCGCTGCAAGCATGGGATAGAGGACGACCGTGCCGTCCGCGTGGAAGCTCACCCAGTTGTTCGGGAACACCGCGTCGGGAGACACCGGGTCCGATCGGTCCGCGAGTGCATACGTCGCAACGCCCGCCTCGCGCAGCGCGCGCACCAGGGCGTCGAATTCGGCGACCGCGAGGTCGTGCACGGCCTCAGACGAGACGGCGCCCCGTTGCTGGAAACGGTTGCTCGCCTCAGTCTCGGCATTCCAGCCAAACGCGGCCGGCCGCACCATGAGCACGGCATCGGCACGCTGACGTCGGTTTGTACCGCCAGGTTCAACGGGCATGCCCCGATTGTAGGGCGCCGCCGCCCGTCATCAGGTCATTGCTTCACCGATTCTGTGCGGTGGATCGATCTTCATCCACTCGCGCACCTGGATGAGCCCGCGCCTCATCTGCGTCTTGACCGTGCCGAGCGGCATCCCGGTCGCGCTGGCGATCTCCGAGTGCGTCATCCCCTCGAGGAGACCCATGCGCAGGACCTTGCGCTGGTCGGGACGCAGCCTGGCCACCACTTGCGCCGCACGTTCTGCTTCGGCGGCCACCTCTCCGGAGGTGCCCGGCTCGGCATACTTCAGGTCGTCGAGGGCCTCCTCCGAGTCGTGGAACTGGTTCATCCGCGAGCGTCGTATCCGGTCGATCAGGCGTCGCCGGGCGATGGTGCTGACGAACACCTTTTCCGACCCTTGGGCCGGGTCGAAGCGGCTGGCGCTGCGCCACACATCCACGAAGATCTCCTGGACCGCGTCCTCCGCGTCGGCCCGCGAGCGGGTCATGCGCCTCGCGATGGCCCAGACGAGACCGCCGAACTCATCGATGCACTCACCCACCGCGCGGGTGTCGCCATGTGCAATCCGCTTGAGAACTGACTGTTCCATCGCACTTCCCTCACATCTCGCATTGCCGTGGGCCAGGAGTATAGGCAGAACTGTGCAACTGTTGTATAGCTTTTATCTATACATAAAATAGACAGATAGGTCCAGCAGACTGCGATTTCGGCACATCCATTGCGGCTAACCCCTGTTGCAGACGATTCTCATTACGGCCAGACTCGCTACCGGCCAGACAGTTCCCCAGAGTCCCCCATGCCCCCTGTAAGTCTCGCTTCGCTGCGCAAAGGTGCCCGCGGCGTCGTTGCGGATGTCAGTGACGATGCCCAGAGCCTCGGCGACGAGGCGCAGTCGACGGTCAGCCGGCGGCTGCTCGAGCTCGGTTTCATCCCGGGCGAAACCGTCGAGGTGATCGAGGAAATCTGGCCCGGCGGCGACCCGATGGCGGTCCGCCTCGGCAATACGACTTTTGCACTGCGGCGCCGGGAGGCCGGGGCCGTGATGGTGGCCGTCACCGCCGTTTGAAACCCCGATGATGGCCCCGGCCCAAGCGCTCGACCCGATGCGTCTCGCCCTGGTGGGCGTCCCGAACAGCGGGAAGACCGCACTTTTCAATCGGCTGACGGGCAGCCGGCAGAAAGTGGCGAATTACGCCGGGGTCACGGTCGAGCGCAAGGAAGGCTCGTTCCTCGGACCCGCGCAGCGCCGCCATTACAGGGTCCTCGACCTGCCGGGGGCCTACAGCCTCACGCCCACGACGCTGGACGAGGCGATCACACGCGATTTCCTGCTGGGCCGGCTCGCCGGGGAGCCGGCGCCCGAGTTCGTGGTCTGCGTCGTCGACGCGACGAACCTCCGGCTGAACCTGCGACTGGTCCTGGAATTGCGCGAGATCGGCGTGCCGATGATCGTCGCACTCAACATGAGCGACCTGGCGCGCGACCGGGGTTATCGGCTCGACCGTGGGCGGCTGCAGGAGGAACTCCGGCTCCCCGTCGTGGAGACGATCGCCGTCGAGCACGGCGGGCACCGTCAGCTGCTCGAAACCCTCGAACGCACGCCAGCCCCGGGCGCCCGGGCGCCCTTCGAGTGGCGCGAACCCACGTTCGAGCAGATCCAGGAGACGCAGCGGGAGGTCCGCCGCATCCTGCACGCGATCGACTACCGGGAGCCGGCCCGCACGCGAGCGCTGCAGCGCCTCGACGCGCTGGTGATGCACCCGGTGGCGGGCCCCGCCATCCTGGCCGCGCTGCTGTTCTTCGTCTTCCAGGCGGTGTTCAGCTGGGCCGCCGTGCCCATGGAACTGGTCGATGCCGGGGTCTCGTGGATCGGCACGCAGATCCAGGCGTTGCTGCCCGAGGGCGCGCTGCGCAGCCTGCTCGTCGACGGAGTGATCGCCGGTGCAGGCAGCGTGCTGGTGTTCCTGCCGCAGATCCTGATCCTGTTCTTCTTCATCCTCGTGCTGGAGGACAGCGGCTACCTGCCGCGCGCCGCCTACCTGCTCGACAGGCTGATGGGCAGCGTTGGGCTCTCCGGCCGGGCCTTCATCCCGCTGCTGTCGAGCTTCGCCTGCGCAGTGCCCGGCATCATGGCGACCCGCACGATCCCGAACCTGCGCGATCGCCTGGCCACGATCATGATCGCGCCGCTCATGACCTGCTCCGCGCGCCTGCCGGTGTACGCGCTGATCATCGCCGCATTCATCCCAAGCCGGGCGGTCGGTCCGTTCAACCTGCCGGGCCTCGTGCTGTTCACCCTGTACCTCGCCGGCATCGTCGCCGCGATGGCGGTTGCGTACGCCCTCAAGCGCACGGCGATGCGGTCCACGTACCATCCGCTCCTGCTGGAGCTGCCCGAGTATCACTGGCCGCACCTGAACAACCTGGTGATCGGCCTGTGGGAACGCACCAAGGTGTTCCTGTACCGCGTCGGCACGATCATCCTCTCCCTGATGATCGTGCTGTGGTTCCTGAGCAGCTATCCGGCGCCGCCGGAAGGCGCGAGCGGTCCCGCGATCCAGTACAGCTTTGCCGGCATGGTCGGCCACGCGCTCGAATACGTGTTCGCCCCGATCGGGTTCAACTGGCAGATCTCGCTCGCACTGGTGCCGGGCCTCGCGGCACGCGAAGTCGCCGTTGGCGCACTGGGCACGGTCTATTCGCTGTCCGCGACGGGCGACGATGTCGCTGCAACACTGGCGCCAATGATCTCCCGCTCCTGGAGCCTGGCGACCGCGCTCTCACTGCTCGCGTGGTACGTTTTCGCACCCCAGTGTCTCTCGACGCTGGTGGTCGTGAAGCGCGAGACCAACTCCTGGCGCTACCCGCTGATGATGGCGGGATACCTGTTCGGGTTGGCGTACCTGGCCGCGTTCGTCACCTACCGCGTCGCCAGCGCCCTCGGGGGCTGAGGAGGCCGAGCATGCTGGAAGGCCTGGTGGTCGGAACCATCGTCACCGCGGCGGCGCTCTATGCGATCTGGGCATTGCTGCCGATCGAGGCGCGGCGCCGGCTCGCCCGCCGACTCGTCGCCGCGTCGACGCGCGGGCGCTGGCCGGCGTGGCTCCGGCGTGGCGCCGCGGCGCTCGATCAGCGCGCGAGAGCCACCGGTGATCCCTGCGGAAGCTGCGGCGCGCGCCCCGACAAGGACGACACGCGCAGCTGAGGTCGCGTCCGTCGACTGCAACCCTGCCGTCCCGGGTGGTGCATTCCACATCTGACGCGAGCTGTCACTCTTAGGTATTCTTGGCGCTTTCGCGAGGGATCCGGTCCAGCCCGGACCCCTTGCTCGAGTCGAACGAAAGCGAAGCGAAACGGGGTCATTTCATGTTCAAGCATTTCCTCGCCGCCATCACGAGCAACCTCGTGAGCCTGGTCGGCACGCTGATGATCGTGGTCAGCCTGCTGCTGATCATCGCGCTGCTGATCATGCAGCAGCTCGGGTTCGAAGGCGGCGCGTACCTCGGCATCATTACGTTCGTCCTGCTGCCCATGGGGTTCCTCGCAGGGGTCGTCCTCGTCCCGGTCGGCATCTGGCTGCACAAGCGGCGGGATGCACGGGCCGCCGCCGAAGGCAGGCCCATCGGCCACCTCCCGATCGTCGACCTGAACAAGGAAAGCACCCGGGGTGTGCTGCTGGGCTTCCTGGCGCTCGCAGTTCCCGTGATCGCGCTGGGCGCCGGACTGATGTACAAGGCCGTCCACTACATGGATTCCACCGAGTTCTGCGGCATGGCCTGCCACAAGGTCATGCAGCCCGAGTACACGGCGTTCCAGCGTTCGTCGCACGCGCGCGTCGGCTGCGCGGGCTGCCACATCGGACCGGGCGCCGAGTGGTTCGTGAAGGCCAAGATCTCGGGTTCCTGGCAGCTCGTGGCGGTGATGTTCGACCTGTATCCGACACCGATCCCGACACCGGTGCATTCGCTGCGCCCGGCCATGGGCACCTGCGAGCAGTGCCACTGGCCGACCAGGTTCGTCGGTGAGCGGCTCAAGGTACGCACGCACTATGCCGACGACGAGACGAACACCGAACTCAAGACCGCTCTGATGGTCAAGGTGGGTGGCAAGGAAGGCGGCAAATCGAACGGCATCCACTGGCACGTCGATCCGGACCACAAGATCCGCTACCTGTCCGACCCCAGCCGCGAGATCATCTACGAGGTCGAACTCACCGACATCGTCGACGGCACCAGGAAAGTCTTCAAGACCGAGGAGCCTGCGCCGGCAGGCATGGAATGGCGCACGATGGACTGCGTGGACTGCCATAACCGGCCGTCGCACACGTACCGCAGCCCGCAGTACGAGGTCGACCTGGCCATGAACGAAGGCCGCATGGACCGCACCCTGCCTTACCTCAAGCGCGAGGCCGTGCGCATCCTGACCGAGAAGGAATATGCCTCGCACGAGGAAGCGCGTGACGGCATCTCGGCCGCGGTCAAGGCGTTCTACACCGAAAACTATCCCGACCTCGCCGCTTCGCCGGCGGTCGAGCAGGCCGGCAAGGCCCTTGGCGATGCGTACTGCTGGAACAACTTCCCGCAGATGAAGGTGAAGTGGAACACCTACCCGAACCACATCGGGCACAAGGACTCACCGGGCTGCTTCCGCTGCCACGACAACAAGCACAAGACGGACGATGGCGAGAAAGTCGGCAAGAAGTGCAACACCTGCCACAACCTCGTGGTCGAGGAAGAGTCGGACTCCCCGCTGCTTCAGGAACTGGGGGTGCAGGAAGCACCGCCGGCTCCGCCGTCGACGGAGCCCGCGGCCGAACCGGCGACGGGAGCGTAAGCCCGCCGAACAGTGCGACGCCCCGGCAGACGGGGCGTCGCGCTCAGGAACGAACGGGCGGGTGAAGCCTACTTCTTGAGGGTCGCGAAATACGCGGCCAGGTTGGCGATGTCGGCGTCGCTGAGCTTCTTCGCCATCTTGATCATCTTCGGGCTCTTGGTGCGGGTACCGGCCTGGTACTCCTTCATCGCCTTGGTGAACTTCTCGACGGACATGCCGGCGATGTTCGGGCTCTCATCGTCGCCCGTCCCGTCGTCGCCGTGACAGTCGACGCAGTCGTCGGCCTTGGCTTTGCCCGCTGCGACGTCCGCCGCGTAGGTCGGAGCGCCGATCAATACGCAGGCTGAAAGCAGGACGGGCACCAGTGAAATCTTCATCGCGGTTCTCCTCAGCGTGACATGAATGCGGGGTACGATCCTTATCGACCGGACGCAGCATGCTGCTCCATCCACCGGGCCGGTAACAAGTGGGAGAGCGCGGTCAGGATGATGAAGGGCAACGCAAGGAGCACCACGGCCGTCATCAGGCTCTCGAGGCCCGTGAGCTCCATCTTGTAGGCCATCAACCCGCGGAAGCTCTTCGAGTAGAGCTGGCCGCCGATCACCACGTTCCAGCGCATGCTGAAGATCCCGAGCTGGATCAGCAGCACCGACGTGAAGTACATCAGCTTGCGCATGTCCTCGTTGAAGCGCTTGCTGCGGGCCAGGGCCAGGATGAGCACGGGCAACAGCATCCCCAGGGCCACCTGCAGGATCACGAGGCTCGTGAACAGCTTGGCCGACACCAGTTCGCCGAGGATCTTGATGGACTCCTCGCTCTGGTACAGGCGGTGGATGTAGTCGAGGCCCTCCAGGGCGAAATCGACGATGAGGGCCACCAGCAGGAACAGGCCGACCTTGTCCAGGCAGCGCATGTCCAGCTTTTCGTTGCGCACGAGGCTCAACACCATGTAGACCAGCATCACCATCGCAATGCCCGACACGATCGCGGACATGAGGAAAACGATGGGCATGAGGACGCTCCCCCACCAGGGATTCGCCTTCACCGAGCCGAAGATGAAGCCGACGTAGCCGTGGAGCAGAAACGCGGAGGGGATGCCGATGACGGTGACGACCTTGCTGGCCTTCTTGTCGAATGCCAGCGACTCGGGGCTCACGTCCTTCGAGAACAGCGACAGGGCGCCGTAGACGCCCTTCATCACACCGCGGGCCTGCTGTGCCATGAGGATCAGCTGGTGACGGTATTCGAACCAGACCTCGATCAACAGGATGCCCAGCAGGTACCAGAGGTACACGAAACCGAACATCGCCATCGCTGAGGTCGGCTGAGGCGTGAAGAAGATCTCGTAGGCACGCTCCGGATGGCCCAGGTGCAGCTGCAGGGGCATCCCGGCGATCAGCATGAACGACAGGGCGGTGAGCAGGGCCAGCCGGTAGATCGGCTGCACCTCGACCACGTTGAACACCTTCACCAGCGAGGCAAGGATGAAGGCCCCGGCGACGATCCCGGTGAGGTAGGGATAGACCACGATCAGGATCGACCAGTGGGTCTCCACCTCGTTCGGGTAGATGAAGCCGACCACCTGGCTCAGCTGGTTCGCCAGCTGCTCATACAGCCTGTCCAGCGACGTCGCGCTCATCGAACTTCTCCGTCAAGGGACGCGTAGAGCACCTTCGGTTCGGTATTCAGGTCCGGCTTGAGGACACTGACCACGTTCGCCCGCTCGAACCGCACGAGGCGGTCCGCCTTGCCCTTCATGTCCCCGAAGATCCGCGCCTCCGTCGGGCACACCTCGACGCAGGCCGGCACCAGACCCTTGGTGATGCGGTGGTAGCAGAAGGTGCACTTGTCGGCCGTCCTGGTGTTGGGATTGAGGTAGCGGGCGCCATAGGGACAGGCCTGGATGCAGTAGCGGCAGCCGATGCAGCGCTTCTCGTCCACCAGCACCACGCCGTCCTTCGTCTGGAACGTGGCGCCCACCGGACAGACCTGCACGCACGGCGGGTGCGCGCACTGGTTGCACAGCTTTGGAACGAAGAACGTGCGCACGACGTTCGGATCCGCGGGCACGACTTGGTCCAGCGACCTGGGCTTGTTGCTGATGCACTCGACCGTCGTCTCGCCATCGCTCGTGATCGTGTAGCGCTCGATCCACGTCCGGAAGAAGAACGGCTCGTCGGGAACGTTGTTCTCGGCCTTGCACGCCTCGACGCAGCGATTGCAGCCGATGCACTTGTCGACGTCGACGCCCATGCCGTACCAGTGGTCGGTCGGGTCATAGCCCGGCGCCGCGGAACCCGATGGCTCCTTCCCCGCCGCTTCGCACGTGAGTGCACTCAACACGCCGGCGGCAGGAAAGAAGACGATGGCTTCCTTCAGGAAATCGCGCTTGTTCATTTGCGTGGCCCCTCCGGCAGGTGGGCGTAATGGCACTCCCAGCAGACGTACGTGCCGCCGTGCGAGGCGAAGTCGACCCTGGCCTTCGACGCAGCGGGGTCAGCGGAATCCAGGCCATGGCACCGGCCACAGGCCTCCCGGTCCTGCGGCTTGGTCGGCAGTGCCGACCGCGGGTGGACCATGTGCTGCTCGTCGACCTTGTGGCAATCGGTGCAGGCCAGCAGCGCGTGCGCTGACAGGGCCTTGGTGTGCTCGATGCGGCCGTGGCAACCGCCGCATTCGGTCGGCGTCTCATCAGGCACCGGATCGTGCGGGTCGTGGCACGCGACGCATCGTTTGCGCGGGTTGTGCTGCTGCGGGTCGACCTGGGGGAACCCGTTCGGGCGGGACGCATCGTATGCGTGGCAGGCCAGGCAGAACTCCCGGTCTTTCGGCTTTTTGGGCAGTTCGGCCTTCTCGTCGGCAGCGTGCCGGGCGGACGGGCCGTGACAGTTCTCGCAGCCGATGTTGCGGTGATACCCGGCGTACTTGGCCTCGAACTGTTCCTCGTGGCACTTGCGACAGCTGGCCACCCCGGCATGGTGCAGCGGCTTTGCCATCTCGCGCACGACCGTCGCGGCCTGGTGCGGCTTGGCCGAAAAAAGCGACGCGGGCAGGATGAAGAAACGCAGCGCCAGCACGACCGCCAGCAGGACGGCGATCACGATGCCGAGCCGCGTTACTTGCTCAGGAAGCTTCATCACCAACTCCTAAGTGCACCCGTTGCGTGCACCCTGGACCGCCAACGAACGAATGGATGGCACTGCTGCGGCGTCGAGGCTGTGTCACGCCGCCAGCACCTTCGTGAGTCACCTGAGCCGGTCTGGGGCCCTGTCCGATGTCATGCGATCTCTCCCCGGGGTTCAGTTACGAATAGGAATTGGCGCCCAAACGCGCGCCCCGAGATTAAGCTGCCCTCCCGGCGAATCATCTACGTATTTTCTGAGACGACCTCGGGATTGCCACGCATGTGAAACGGGCCGGCCCCCCTTGCAGGGGACCGGCCCGGTCCGACAGCGCAGTGGCAGTCCGGGACTCAGCCGAAGAACTGCTGCGACAGCGCGACGAAGATCCCGACCGCGCAGGCGAGCCCGACGATCACCGCGATCGTGCCGAACACGTAGGCCGTGGTCAGGTTCGCGCTCTCGGGCGCAGGGACCAGGAACTTCTCGAGCTGCTTCGTCTCCACCAGTCGCTGGTACTCGAGCGGCCGCTCTTCCTTGAACTTCTCGAGCGGCATGACGCCCGTGAAGATCACCGGATCCATCGGGAAGGCTTCCGGACGCAGGTGCGTGTGGAAGAAGTGGAAGATGAAGATGAAGCCGGTCGCGAGCAGCGCCTCATCGCTGTGGATGATGTACGCCGCGTTCAGCACCCACCCCGGCACGAACTTCGAGAAGAAGCCCGGCAGCCAGAGCATGAGGCCGGACACGCCGATCATCGCGACGCCCCAGAACACCGCCAGGTAGTCAAACTTCTCCCAGTACGCCCAGCGATCGATCTTCGGTCGCTCACCGATGTACAGGAAGTACTTGAGGTTGCCCCAGAAGTCCTGGACGTCCTTCAACTGCGGCACCATGGAGCGCCAGCCCCAGAAGTATCCCCTCTCTCGCTTGACGATGGCGCCCCAGAACACCATCGCCAGGTGCACCGCGAAGTAGCCGAAGGTCACGATGGCCGCGAAGCGGTGCAGGATGCCCGCCGTGTGTGCGCCGCCGAGGACGGTCATGAGCTTGCTGGCCCACGGCGCCGTCGCGAACTTGAGCGGCAGGCCGGTGATGGCCAGCAGCAGGAAACTCACAACGATGGTGACGTGCAGCCAGATCTGCGCGTTGCTGAAACGCTTGACGTACGGCCCGGACCCGCCGTGGCCGGCCTTGAACTCACCGCGCATCTTGCCCACCAGCGCGCGCTGCAACCACAGGAAGTCGTGCGCGAAGAAGAAGGCGAACACGCCGAGCAGCAGGCCCGTCATGAAGATGTAGATGAAGCGGAGCTCCCACCGCGTGGTCGGATCGTGCGGATTGACGTGCGGCGCGAAGGTCAGGAAGCCCGCGTTGCTGACCTCCGCCTCGTGGCACCTGCCGCAGGTCGCGCCGAGGTTGGCAGGATTGACGCTCGACCGCGGATCGCTGGCCGGGAGGTTCTGGTGCGGGGTATGGCAGTCGGAGCACATCGCGACCGACGACCAGCCGAGTTCCGTCGCCTTGCCGTGGAAGCTGTCACGGAAGGTCTTCATCAGTTCTTCGTGGCAGCCACCGCAGTCGCCCGGCATGTGCTTGCGCATCGCGGCCGACGTCGGATCCTTCACCGAATGCGAATCCATGTGGCAGGTCGTGCAGACAGGGCCTTCCTTGCCTCCCAGCCACAATGCGCCGTGCGCGCTCTCATCCCGCCATTGCTTGAGCACGAGCTCATGGCAGGCGCCGCAGGTATCGGGCACCTTCTGATGACCGGTCTTCGCCTTCTCGTCGCCCGTCTTCTGGATATTGTGCGAGCCGTGGCAGTCACTGCAGGACGGCGCGGCCTCGGTCAGGCCGGACTTGAGCAGGCCCTCGCCATGAACGCTGGTCTTGAATCCTTCCAGCACCTCGTCGTGGCACTTGCCGCAGGTCTTGACCTGCCCGACGGACGACAGTCGCGATTCCGTGTTGGAGGCAACGCCCACGTCATGTGCGGGACCGTGGCACTTCTTGCAGGTGTGCTCCGCGTGCACGCTCTTGGCGAGCTGCTTCGCCGCCATGCCGTGGCACTGGGTGCAGATGGCGTCGCCGCTGAGTTTCTGTTCGTCCGGCAGCGCGTCGTGCGGCGTCTGCGTGATGTTGGTGTGACACTCGGCGCAGGCCGTCGCAGGGTGCGCCTCGGAATGCAGGGTGACGTCGTCGTGGCACTTCGTGCACTGGGCGTCGTCGGCGCGGAGAGCGGACGGGGCCGCGAGCAGACCGAACAGCAGGACGAAACCGGTCGCAAGGACGACTCGAGGCGATGAACGCATGGTCATTGACGCGCACTCCCTTTTCTAGCGCACGGGGCGAATGATCCGCGCGCCTGCTGCACCGCGGCACCCGTTCATTCCACTACGCGTTTTTACGTATCCTCCTCGATCGCTTTTCGAACCCCACAAACGAAGACCCCGGCCGAAGCCGGGGTCCCCGAATCCCGAATGCGGGCCTGTTACCAGGCGCGGCGCGGGCGATCCGTCTTGGGCTGGGCCTCGTTGACCTTCAGCGCACGACCGTCCATCTGGTGGCCATTCAGGCTCTGGATGGCGCGGGCGGCATCGGCATTCGACATCTCGACGAAGCCGAAACCGCGCGGTTGGCCGGTGTCGCGGTCGGTGATCAGGGCAACGGACTCGACCGTGCCGTGGGTACCGAAAAGCGTGCGGACAGCAGCTTCATCGGCGGTGAAGGGAAGGTTACCAACGTAAATCTTGCTCATTGAAAAGACACTCACTACAGAAATGGAAACGAACGGGAGCGTGGCAGCGATGCCACGTGGATCTGAAACACTTCGGCTTATGGAACCGAGGCCGGTTGGGCGCCGGAACGGCGCTGGCCCGCAGGAACTGCAAGGAGAAGGGTCACTACCCAAGCGGCACTATACACGATTCCAGCCCGCCCGACCTGTGAGATGCTCCGCGCTCCATGCCGCTCCTGACCCTGCTCGACGCCGAACTCGCCTTCGGATTGCACCCCCTCCTCGACCGCGCCGCCCTCGCCGTGCGCAGCGGCGAGCGCATCGGGCTCATTGGGCGCAACGGCACCGGCAAGTCGAGCCTGCTCCGGATCATCGCCGGTGGCCTGCCACTCGACGGGGGCGAGATCCGCCGCCGCGACGGCCTGCGCGTCGTGCTCGTCGAGCAGGAGCCGCTGCTGCCGGACGCCCCCTCGCTGCGGGAATGCCTCGCGGTCCGCGGCGGGTTCGATCGGATCACCGACGACCGTGAGCGCTGGCGGGTCGAGGTGCGGCTGGTCGAGTTCCTGCATCGATTCGGGCTCGACGAGGCGCTGCGCCCCGAAGCGGCCTCCGGCGGGGAGCGCAAGCGGGCGGCCCTGGCGCTCGCGCTCGCCCTCGAGCCTCAGCTGCTGCTGCTCGACGAGCCGACCAACCACCTCGACATCGACGGCATCGGGCAACTCGAGGATCTCCTGCTCAAGGGGCCCGCGTGCATCGTCATCACGCATGACCGGGCGTTCCTCGACCGGGTGGCCACCCGCATCGTCGAGCTCGACCGAGGGTTGCTGCGCTCATACCCGGGCAACTTCGCCGCCTACGAGAACCGCAAGGCCGAGGAACTGGCTGCAGAGGCCACGGCGAATCGCCGTTTCGACAAGTACTGGGCGCAGGAGGAGGTCTGGATCCGCAAGGGCATCGAGGCGCGTCGCACCCGCAACGCCGGGCGCGTGCGCAGGCTCGAGGATCTCCGCAGGGAGCGGGCGGCCCGTCGCGATCGCGCAGGCAGCGTGCGCCTCACGCTCGACGCCGGGGAACGCTCGGGCAAGCTGGTAGCCGAACTCGAACGCGTGGCGAAGAGCTTCGGCGAGCGCGCCATCGTGAAGGATCTTTCCCTGCGCATCATGCGCGGCGACCGGCTCGGGCTGATCGGCCCGAATGGCGCCGGAAAGTCGACGTTGATCAAACTAATCCTCGGCGACCTCACACCCGATGCCGGCACGGTGCGGCACGGCACCAACCTGCAGGTGGCGTACTTCGACCAGATGCGCGAGCAGCTCGACCCCGAGCGCAGCGTCGCCGATACGATTGCCCCAGGATCGGACTGGGTCGAGATCGGCACCGAACGCAAGCACGTCGTGAGCTACCTCGGCGACTTCCTGTTCCCGCCGCAGCGTGCCGACTCGCCGGTCAGCGTGCTGTCCGGCGGCGAGCGCAACCGCCTGCTCCTCGCGCGGCTGTTCGCGCGGCCGGCCAACGTCCTGGTGCTGGACGAGCCGACCAACGACCTCGACATCGACTCGCTGGAACTGCTCGAATCGACGCTGCAGGATTACCCCGGCACGGTGCTGCTCGTGAGCCACGATCGCGCGTTCCTCGACAACGTCGTCACGCAGACGCTGGCCGCGGAGGGCGACGGTACGTGGCGCGAGTACGTCGGCGGGTACAGCGACTGGCTGCGGCAACGACCGTCGCCGCGGGCGCCCGCCCCCGTCTCTGCAGCGGAGAGTGTGCGACCGACGCCGGAGGACCGAGTTTCGCCGAGAACGGCGCCGACGCCGGTCAAGCTCACCTATAAGGAGACACGTGAGCTAGAGGCATTGCCCGCGACGATCGAGTCGCTGGAGCGGGAGCAACTGGATCTGACCCACCGCATGAGCCAGGCCGACTACCACAAGCAGGGCGCAACGGAGATGAAAGCGGACGGCGCGCGGGTGGAGGAAATAGAGACCTTGCTGGCGGCGGCTTACGAGCGCTGGGAAGCGCTGGATGCAAGATTGGCGGCGTCCCGGCGCGAGGCCCGCTGACGCCCGCAACTGCGGAAGCTGTTGATGCATATTTCGTCGTTCAGCGAAATACTGCGTCGGTGTTCGTGTGGAGCCGGCTGTCCAACGGCGACCCGATGTTCGCTCTGACGCAAGTCGCACTCAATGATTCGATCATGGTCGTGGCCTTCGCGCCGATCGTCGGGCTGCTCCTCGGCATCGCGGCAATCACCGTGCCGTGGGACAGACTGATCACGTCCGTCGTCCTCTGCATCGTCATCCCGGTGATCCTGGCATCGGTGCCTGGTCGAATGCCGCGTTGCTGCTGACCCCTGGTGCTGCTGTTCGCCTTCCAGGGTGAAGCGATCCTGCAGCAGCCGCCCGTCATCGCCCTGCTCGTGGTGCGCGTCGTCAACTCGAGCAAGGGCTGGTACGAGCGGTCCGCTCACTTGCCCAGCATGTAGAGCTGCCAGAGATCCTTGCTGGTCATGCGCAGGACCGGCCGCATCGCGATCTGACCCGTCTTGCCGATGCTGCGCTCGAGGTAGCGCAGCTCCGCGAGGTTTGATCGCGTCTCCTCGTCGATCTCCGGCTCCAGCCCGCTCTCCCGCATCAGCAGCACGCCCTTGGCGCGAAGTGCCAGCTCCACGTGCAGCCTCAGGTAACAAAGCATGTCCGCGACGACCTCGCCGCGGAACTTCTCCCGCAGCGAGTGCAGGTACGACCCGACGTGGGACTGCGAGAAGTCGTCCGAGTTGATCAGCTCGAGCAGCTCCATGTCCGAGTCGAGGTCGGCGTCGAGCCAGTCGCGCAGCGAGCGCTCGCTGCGCTGGAAGGCGAGATGCATGAGCGGCGGAAGCGCGACGAGGATGCCGAGCGTGGCAATGATCGGCCTGGACAGCAGGTGGTTGTAGGCGGAGTGCAGCAACACGGCCGCCAGCAGGCCGGGCAGGAATATGCTGGCGAAGGCTTCGGGCCGCTTCTCGGCCAGCGCAACGGAGACGATGGCAAAGATGGCCGTCGCGCCGCCATGCATGATCGCGGTGCCGAAACCCCGGATGACCTGGACGGCGATCGGCGCATCCGGGCGCGTCGCCAGGTAATACATGTTCTCGACGAGCGCGAATCCCGTCCCGATGGCAAAGCCGACGATGGCCGCATCCACCAGCAGCGCAATCCTCTGGGTACGGATCAGGTGGACGAGGATCGCTGCCTTGAGCAATTCCTCGAACCACGGCGACACGTAACGCGAGTACGCCACGAAGTCGAGCGAAAGCCGCTCGAGCACCGCGCCATTCAGCGCGTAGCTGACACCCGCCGCGGCAGCGCCGATCGCGATCGCCACGAGCACGAATCTCAGGCTCACGAGCTTGAAGCTGTCGAGGTAGACGAGCGCCGCCAGGAACACGATCACGGGCAGCAGGCCGATCGGCGCGCGCACCGCGAGGTCTGCGATCACAGGATCTTCAAGGAGATCATGAACTCCCTGTCCTTGACGCCGCCGCTCTCGAATCCGGCGGCGTACCCGAACGACAGCACCATCGGCAGGCGCTGCTGCACCTTGATCTGGAGGTCCACCTGCGCGCCGACGTCGTAGACCGTGCGTCGCAGGTTGCCGTCGTCCGGGTCGGCGACGAGCACCGTCGAGAAGAGCACAGGCCGCGCCCAGGTGGCGTAGAGGTTGCGCGTCCCGGCGCTCTCGAACCGGATCGGCGGCAGGTTCCACTCCAGCATCGCCTTGCCGAACGACTGCGCGGCCACCTCGTCGATTTCGAATCCCG
>Ga0316622_100000586_pt1 | contig 21600 bp, 22 predicted proteins | sample OWC_Aug_OW2_C1_D_FD_207646 | JGI IMG/M metagenome (GOLD analysis project Ga0316622, IMG submission 207646) | Wetland soil microbial communities from Old Woman Creek delta, Ohio, United States - OWC_Aug_OW2_C1_D5_C | ecosystem: Environmental > Terrestrial > Soil > Wetlands | place: USA: Ohio... | reverse complement strand
ACATCGCAGGCCTCGAGCCGATCCCGCGCCTGAAGCAGATCGTCGGGGCGCTGGGCCGGACAATCGGTGCCGATGATGATCGAACTTCCTTCAGTGCTGTGTGCATGAACCGTGGCAGCCAGCATACGGGTACCGAGGTCGCCCTCCGGCTGGATCCGCAGTTCGGCGCCGTGGCGCCGTGCAAGTTCCGCGGTGTGCGCATCTACGGGACCACTGATCCACAGAGCAACTTGGGCGCCGGACGCGCTGGCGCGCTGCACCGCGAGCTCGGTCAAATGCGCTTGCAGGGCAGCGGCGCGCTCCGCCCCCAGTCGCGGTATCAGCCGCGTCTTTGCCATTCCGGGAACGGGCGCACGTGCGAGCACCGCGACTTGCCAGGGGCGCATCAGCGCACCTGGCGATAGTCGCGCGCCAGCGCAGCCGGATCCTCGCCGCGCCAGTAGCGCCACCGCAGCGACCACATGAGCCAGATCGTCGGCCAGATCCCGCGCCGCTCCCAGCGCCGGCCCGATGTCACGACCGGCGCGGAAATGGCGGCAGGCGAAGCCAGCGCGCGCGCGCGCCGGGAAAATTCGATGTCCTCCATCAGCGGTATATCGGCAAAGCCGCGCAGTTGCTCGAACAGGCGGCGCTCGACGAAGATCGCCTGATCGCCGGTGCAGATTCCCGTCAGACGCGAACGCGTGTTCATCAGTCGGGCGATGCATCTCAGCCAAGGCGAGCGTCCGTCGATGCGGACATCGAAGCGGCCCCAGCGTGCGCCGGCAGCCTGCGCGGCCGCGATACGCTCGTCGGCATCTGCCGGCAAACGGGTATCCGCGTGCAGGAAGAGCAGCACATCGGCATCGCGGGCACGTGCTGCACCGGCGTTCATTTGCCGCGCGCGGCCGCGCTCGGCGCTGAGCACCTCATCGACATGCCGTCCGGCGCGTGCCGGCGTGCCGTCCTCGCTGCCGCCGTCGACGACGATCAGTCGGGCGCCGCGCTCGCGCAGCCCTTGCAGCGCGGCCAATGCCGGTTCGATGTGCGCTGCCTCGTTGAGCATGGGAACGATGATCGCCAGTCGGCCTGGCGTGTCGACCGCCGTCATGTCGCTCAGCGCAGCCGTGGACGCCTGGGTGCCAGCCCGGGCATCGTTTCCTCGACGACCGCGATCAGTTCGCGGGCGCCAATGACATGCACCCCGGTCGGCAGGCGCGAGACGGCGGTGAGGATCGCCTGTGCCGCGGTGCGCGGCCGCAGCGCCTGCACGTGCGCCGGCAGCATGATCTCCAGCACCATGCGCCCGAGCGAGCGCACCGTTCGGCTGAGCCACGGACCCGCGGCTTCCGCAAGCTCGGCCTGCGTCGGGCGCACGATCACCAGGGTCTCGAACTTCATCTGCACCAGCGCCAGCTCCTGCTCGCTCGAGACCGTGTGGGAGGCAGCGTTCATCTGCAGCAGCGCGGACAGCGGGGATACGACGACCAGGCGCCGCACGCCGGCTTCCTGCGCGATGCGTGCCGCGTCGAGCAGGTGCTGCGCATCGAACAGTTCCGCCGGCGAGGTGCGTGGGACGAACGTGTCCGCGGTGGTGACGCAGATGAACGCGTCGTCGGCCACGATGATCGAGCTGCCGATCAGCCACGGCCGGTACTTCGCCGTGCCGGAGGCAATCGCCTGCCTCAGTGCGACGTACACGAGCCGGTACTGGGGCGCGGCGACCAATGCGGCGAGCAGTTCCTCGCCCAGCGCGCCGGCCATGCCGAGCGCCAGCGCCGTGCGTAGCGGTGCCGCCGACTGGCGGGGTTCACGGTGAGCCGCGGCAAGCGCGGCGTCGGTCGTCATGACGCTTCGAGTAGGCGAGCTTCTCAGTGGCCCTGCGGCGGGTACGCCGGCCGCTTGTCGCGGACCAGTGCCGGCAGGCAGGCAAGCACGTCGCCCAGGCCAGCGTCACCGCGGCGCCATGCCTGGAACGCCGCCAGCATCGTCCACTGACCGCGTGTGACCGTGCTCCGCTTCCACGCTCCCGCGGCGTACTTGTTCGCTTCTGCCATCGTAGGATAGACGTGGATCGTGGCGAGGATCTTGTTGAGCCCGATGCCGTGCTTCATCGCCAGCACGTATTCGGCAATCAGCTCGCCCGCATGCGCGCCGGCGATTGTCACGCCGAGGATTCGATCGGTGCCCGGCCGGGTCAGCACCTTGACGAAGCCCTGCGCTTCGCCGTCAGCGATTGCGCGGTCAAGGTCGTCGATGCCATAGACCGTCGTCGTGTGCGGGATATTCTTCTCGCGCGCCTCCTGCTCGTTCAGCCCGACCCGCGCGATTTCGGGATCGGTGAAGGTTACCCAGGGAATCACGCGGTAGTCGGCCTTGAAGCGACGGAAGCTTCCGAAGAGCGCGTTGACGGCGGCATACCAGGCCTGGTGTGCCGCTGTGTGCGTGAACTGGAACGGACCGGCGACGTCACCGCATGCCGTGATGTTGGGGTAGATCGTCTGCAGGGCTTCGTCGGTAGCGACCGTGCGCTGCGGCGTGGTGCCGATGCCGAGCTCCTCGAGCCCGTAGCCCTGGGTATTGGCGACGCGGCCAACCGCCACCAGCACCTGGTCGAAGGCAAGGCGCACCTCGCGGCCGTCGTGGTCGGCGATCAGTACCTTTTCGCCGCCATCGATGACGAAACGCTGCGCCTTGTGACCGGCGAGCACGCGGACGCCTTGCGCAGCGAAGCGGGCGCCAATGAGATCACTGACTTCGACATCCTCGCGCATCAGGATGCGCGGCAGCATCTCGATCTGGGTGACGGCGCTGCCCAGCCGCGCGAACGCCTGGGCCAGTTCGCAGCCGATCGGCCCGCCCCCGAGCACGACCAGTCGGCGCGGCAATGTGCGCAGGTTCCAGACACTGTCGGAAGTCAGGAAGCCGACGTCGGCGAGTCCGGGGATCGGAGGCACGTAAGGCCGCGCACCGGCGGCGATGACGACGCTGCGGGTCGTCAGCAGGCGTGGGCCCGCGTCGGTGGTGACCTCGACCGTCCACGGCGTGGTGATGCGCGCGCTGCCGGCAATGCACTCGACGCCGAGTGCCGTGTAGCGCTCGACGGAGTCGTGCGGCTTGATCTCGGCGATGACGCGCTGTACGCGCTCCATCACCGCGGCGAAGTCGAACTCCGCGCGCGCCTGCGCGATGCCGAGTTCCGCAGAGCGGGCCATCTGCGACAGCAGCTTGGCCGAGCGGATCAGTGCCTTGGACGGCACGCAGCCGGTATTAAGGCAGTCGCCGCCCATGCGGTGCTGCTCGACCAGCGCGACCCTGGCCTTCGTCGCTGCCGCGATGTAGGCCGAGACCAAGCCGGCGCTGCCGGCGCCGATCACGACCATGTTGTAGTCGAAGCGAGCCGGCTTGCGGTCGGCCCACTGCGCATAGACCCGGCGTGCCTTAAGATGGTTGAGCGCCCACTTGGCGATCAGTGGAAAGGCCGCGAGCAACGTCAACGCCGCGACCAGGCCGAACGTGATGCGGAACTCGCCCAGCTTGCTGCCGGCAAAGACGTACACGATGGTGGCGGGCAGCATCGCCAGCTGGCTAACCCAGTAGAACGTCCAGGTCCGGATGGTCGTCAGGCCCATCAGGATGTTGACGAGCCAGAACGGGAACGCAACCACCAGCCGCAGCGACGCGAGGTAAAAGGCACCATCCCGCCGGAAGCCTTCATTGAAGGTGCCGAGCTTGTCGCCGAAGCGGCGCTGCACCCAGTCGCCGAACAGCAGGCGCGAGATCAGGAACGCGAGCGTCGCGCCGATCGTCGAGGCGAACGACACCAGAACCGTGCCCAGCACGACGCCGAACAGTGCGCCACCGATCAGTGTCATCGCCGCCGCGCCCGGAACGCTCAACGCCGCCACCGCCACATAAAGCGCGAAGTAGATCGCCGGCACGGCGATCGGAAAGCTGGCATTGAGCGCGTCGATGCGCGCGCGCTGCGCCTGGAAGAAATCGACGCTGAAGACACGCTGCAGATCGAAGATGAAGAACGCCGCGATGGCCGCGAGCAGCAGGCCCAGCAGCAACCATCGCTTGGAGTTCACCGTTGTCTCTGCGGGTGACTGGCGTGAAGCTGGCGCCGGCGCGGCTGGCGGAAGGCCGTTTAGGCCGCGGTGGCGCAGCCGGCGCGCCCGGTGCGGCCGAGCGCGTCGTCGATGCTGAACTGCGGACCATCAATGATGCGCCGGCCGTAGGACACGGCGGCCGGCGAGCCCGCGGGCCAGACCTGCGCGAACTGTGCGTCCCGCGCGGCGGTGTCGAAGGCCACGGCCAGCGCGTCGATGTAGACGTCCGCGACCTCGGTGCCATAGCGGCGGCTGCGTGCCAGCGATGCGGGCACCGGCGTGGTGGCGATACGCGTGATCAGGCCAGTACGATCACCGGCGAAGTTCGGCATGCCGGCGGCGCCATTGTTGATGACGACACGTTCGCCAGCCGCGGTGTCGAACAGCCGCAGCGCCGGCAGGCAGGTGTGCGACGAGGCGAAGATATCGACGGCCGACTGTTCGAACGCGCGCCGCAGTGCCGCGTCATCTGCGCCGTGCAGCGCCTCGTGCCCAAAGCGCCAGCCCGCCAGAGACCAGGCGTCGCCGTGCACGATGCCGATGCGCGCGTCGCCGACCGCGGCAACCAGGTGCATCGGCAGTGCCGCGAGGCGCGCCCGCAGCCCTGGCATCGATTCATCTGCCGCCCGCACGGTAGTCCGGAGGTGCAACAGGATGCGGTTCGACCGCTCGACATCCGCGTCAGGCACGTTCTCCGGATAGGCGCAGCCGCAGCCATTGGCGTCGTCGTCGGCCGCGGCCTCGGTCTCGACGTTCCCGCGCAGTGCGTGATGGCGCAGGACCCCGCGTTCGACCGCTGCGCACCAGGCCACGTCGGCATCGAACCAGTGGAAGTCGCCATTGAAGACCAGTGTTGCCGCAACTTCCTCCAGCGCCGCCATGCGTTCGATCTCGTGCAGCGCCTGCAGGTTGCCGTAAAGGCCACCGATGACATATAGCACCTCGGCATGGACTTCAGCGTCGCGCGCGATGGCGCGCGGCGTGTAGCCGTAGGCCGCCGGGCAGCCGCGCCCCGGTCGGCTGTTGGCCCGTACATCGACGCTGTCCATCGGGTCAGTCGAGCGCGCCGCCGCAGCTCGAACCCTGCCCGGCGGTGCAGCCGTAGCAGTGATCGGCCGTGGCGATGGGGTTGTCGGCGAACGCGCTTTCCAGCAGGTCGCGCAGGTGCAGCCGAGCCGCGCGCCGTCCGCCGTTGCGCATCGCCATGCCGAGCATCTGATTGAAGTCGCAGTCGAACAGGTTTCCCTGCCAGTCGACTGACACCAGCGAGCGGCACATCAGACCTTCGAGATTCTCGTCGCGGTGGGCGCCGCGCAGCTGCGCCATGTATTCGGCGAACTGGCCCTTGCTGAGCAGCGTACTGCCGAAGCGTGCGATCGGCATGTTGGCGATTGCAAAGAGCTGGTTGAAGACGATGCCGAAATTCTCGGCCAGCAACCGCTTGTAGTCGGCTTCGAGCGCGGCCTGCGGCGGCGGCAGCGACGGCCCCTGCGGGTTGTAGACGAGGTTCAGGGCCAGCCCCGACGCGGGACGGCCATAGCCCAGCGCATTCAGCTGCTGCAGCGCGCGGATGCTCTTTTCGAATACGCCCGCGCCGCGCTGACGGTCGACGTTGTCCGCCGAATAGCACGGCAACGAGGCGACCACCTGCACCCGGTGCGCGGCAAGGAACTCGGCCAGATCCTCCTGTCCCGGTTCGAACAGGATCGTCAGGTTGCAGCGGTCAATGACCTCGACGTCGCGCTCGCGTGCCGCGGCGACGAGCCGACGGAAATGCGAATTGAGCTCCGGCGCGCCGCCGGTGACGTCTATCGTCCGGACGCGGCGCGCGTCGATGACGGCGAGCACCAGGTCGATCGTCCCGCCATCCATCTGCTCGGTCCGGTTCGGGCCGGCATTCACATGGCAATGCAGGCACGACTGGTTGCAGGTGTAGCCGAGGTTCAGCTGCAGCGTGTAGAGCTGCCTGCGCCGCAGCGGCGGGAAGTCGGAAACCTTAAGCAGGGGCAGGGTGGCGCGCAAGCATCGTCCTCGTGGCAGTGTCGTTCGACCGAATGATGTCGGTTCAAGACGCTCCGGTGGGTCAAGACCCCAGTCGACGCATGGCCGACCGCAACAGCTCGAGCTGATGCTCGACGCGCGAGCAGGCGTCGCAGAAGCGCAGGTGCAGCCACAGCCGCCAGGCGCGATCCCGCGGCAGGGGTTTGTCCATGCGCTCCGACAGCAGCTCGTGCGCATGGTTGCATGAAACGCGTATCCAGCCGTTCGTCACCGGCGCGCCGCTTCGAACCAGTTCATTTCTAGGCATTCACGCAGCCGCATCCGCGCCCGAAACATCATTACCCCACAGTTGGTCGCGGAGATGCCGAGTTCCTTACAGATTTCCGGGGTCTCGATCTCGAGCCATTCGCGCATCATGAAGATCCGCCCGAGGTTGTCAGGCAGCTGGTCGACGCAGGCCTGCAGCACATCGAAGAACTGAACCTGGGACAGCGAGGCCTCAGGGTCGCCCCATTCGAGCGGCTGGCTGACGCGATGGCCGTCGGCGTGGAACAGCGCTTCGACCGCGTCGTCGCCGGAGTCCTCGGCCACGCCTTCGACCGAGATCTCGCGGCCGCCGCGGCGGAAATGGTCGATGATCTTGTGTTTCAGGATGCCGACCACCCAGGTCTTGATCTGCGACTGGCCGCCAAAGCGCTCCCGGCCTTCAAGGGCGGCGATCAGCGTCTCGGACACGACGTCCTCGGCCCAGGCCTCGTTGCGCAACTGCAGACGGGCGATGCGCAACAGGCCGGGGCGCAATTCGGCGAGGGCGAGATCGATCGCCGCAGCGTCCACCACGCGTGTGCTGCTTGGCTACTTGCGCGCGTGGCGCAGGCGGCGAACCAGCGACGAGGTATCCCAGCGGCGACCGCCCATTGCCTGCACATCAGCGTAGAACTGGTCGACCAGTGCGGCAACCGGCAGCGGCGCACCGTTGGCGCGCGCTTCATCGAGGCACAGGCCGAGGTCCTTGCGCATCCAGTCGACGGCGAAGCCAAAGTCGAACTTGTCGTCGATCATTGTCGAGCCACGGTTGTCCATCTGCCAGCTCTGCGCCGCGCCCTTGCCGATCACCTGCAGCACGAGCTTCATGTCGAGGCCGGCGGCCTGGCCGAAGCTGATACCTTCGGCGAGACCCTGGACCAGGCCGGCGATGCAGATCTGATTGACCATCTTCGCCAGTTGCCCCGCGCCCGACTCGCCGATGCGCGTCACCGCCTTGGCAAACGCCATCGCGACTGGCTGCGCGCGCTCGAAAGGCGTGAGATCGCCGCCGCACATCACGGTGAGCGCGCCGTTGACTGCTCCCGCCTGTCCGCCCGATACCGGGGCATCGATGAAGTGCATCGCGCGGCTGCGCGCGACCGCATGCAGTTCGCGCGCCACGCGCGCCGAAGCGGTGGTGTTGTCGAAGACGATCGCGTCCTTGGCCATGCCGGCGAAGGCGCCGTCGTCACCCAGCATCACGCTCTGCAGGTCGTCGTCGTTGCCGACGCAGGAAAAGACGATCTGCGCTCCGGCCGCCGCTTCACGCGGAGTGCGCGCGGCACGGCCGCCGTACTCCTCGACCCACTGGTCCGACTTCTTCGCGGTGCGGTTGTACACGGTGACGTGATGGCCAGCGCGCGCCAGATGGCCCGCCATGGGATAGCCCATGACGCCCAGTCCGAGGAATGCCACAGGATGTTGCGGAACATGTTCGTAGGTCTTGGTAGTCATTGCTTGCCGTCCATCAGCCGGGTGGAACGGCCGATTCTAATGAGGAGTGCGCGACGCCCCGTCTGCAGCGTCTGCCGCCCCGGCATCAGGGCCGGTTGGCGGGAGGGCGGGCGACCCCCGGAATGGCTAAAGGGTCGGGCTCGCTTCGGCGAAGCGCGGACCCATCAGACCCGGCTCGGAGACGTCATGGGCGTGCTTGTGGGCGCGGATCTCGTTGACCATTTCGAGCGCTGTGCGCGTGGGCGCCGGCAGGTCCATGGCAGTCGTGCCCAGCGGTGTCACGCGATCGCCCCAGCGCACCAGATGCGAGCAGAGTGTCAGCCCGCCGCCAAAGCCCGGCATCAGGATCAGTGCGCCCGGCCGAATGCGACCTTCCTCGAGCGCGTCGACCAGCGCGACCGGCACGGTCGCTGCCGACATGTTGCCGTAGCGCTGCACCGTCAGGAACACCTTGTCCATCGGCAGTCCGGCATGTTTCGCGACAGACTCGATGATTCGCAGGTTGGCCTGGTGCGGCACGACAAGGTCGATCTGGTCGGGCGTTACTCCGCACTTGGCCATGACCTTCTCGGAGGCGATCGACATGCCCTTGACCGCCTTCTTGAAGATCTCCTGGCCGTCGAAGTCCCACAGTGTGTCGCCGTACTGCACGCCGCGGTTGGCGTAGGTACAGCCCATGCCGCGCACGCGCAGGATCTGCCGCGCATCGGCATTGCAGCCGAGCTGTTCGCCGAGCAGACCCTCCTTGTTCTCCGACGCCTGGATCACGACCGCGGCGCAGCCGTCGCCAAACAGCACCGCGACATTGCGATTGGTCCAGTCCATATAGGGTGAGATCAACTCGACCCCAATGACCAGCGCGTTGCGCACCGCACCGGTCCTGACCATTGCGGTGGCGCTTGACAGCCCGTAGAGGAAACTCGTGCAGGCCGTGTTGATGTCCATCGAGGCCGCGTTGACTGCGCCAAGCTTCACTTGCACGCCCGACGCGCTGTTCGGCACCTGTTCGTCGTTGCTGCAGCTGCCGTAGACGATCAGGTCGAGCTCCTCGGCGGCGAGTCCGGCGCACGCCAGTGCGCGCGCGCTGGCCACGGAGGCCATGTCGATTGCCGAGACATGGGAGATCCGGCGTTCCTTCATGCCGGTGCGCGAGATGATCCAGTCGTCGGTCGTATCGAGGAAAGTGGCGAGATCCTGATTCGACAGGACGGCGGGTGGCATGCACTTGCCCCAGCCGGTGATGGCCGCGTAGGTCATGGTTTTCCCTTTGCTCTTGCCCGCGATTTGTGCGCGCCGTGGCTCCCCGACGCGATTCTCTCAAAAACCACTGCAGCCAACCTTCGCACCAGCTGCGCGCTCCCCCGTTCAGCAGCCAGCGACGAGACCGTCTCGCCGCGAGTCGCTGGCCGCGACATAGCCGTCGAGGCCCGGATCGCCGAGCCGCCAGATGAACTGACCTGAGCCGAAGTCCATGTAGCTGTCGTTCGCGCGCGTGACGCGATGGCCTCGTCGAGCAAGTTCCTCGACTACCGGCAGCGGCAGTTCGCTCTCGACCTCAATGTCGACGCCGCGCATCACCTTCCAGCGGGGTGCATCACAGGCGGCCTGCGGCTGCTGCTGTGCCAGCAGCATGCGCAGCAGCGTCTGCACATGCCCCTGAGGCTGCATGTTGCCACCCATGACGCCGAAGCTCATCGCCGGCTGCCCGTCCTTCATCAGAAAGGCCGGGATGATCGTATGGAATGGCCGTTTTCCCGGGGCGATGACGTTCGCGCTCGCCGCATCGGTCGAGAATCCATGACCGCGGTTCTGCAGCGAGATGCCATAGCCCGGCACCACGACTCCCGAACCGAAGCCCATGTAGTTCGACTGGATCAGTGACACCATCATGCCGCTCGCGTCGGCGGCCGACAGGTAAATCGTGCCGCCGCGCGGCGGGGTCCCGGCAGAGACCGCCTGCGCCCGCTGCATGTTGATGCAGCTCGCACGCTGCGCGAGGTAACCGTCATCCAGCATCGCAGCGGGCGAGACGCGCATCGCGCGCGGGTCGGCGACGTATTCGTAGGTGTCGGCGAAGGCCAGCTTCATCGCCTCGATGGCCGCGTGATGCCAGTCGGCACTGTCGACCGCGTAGTGCGCAAGCTTCATGTGGCGCAGGATGCCGAGGCATGAGAGGGCGGCGATGCCCTGGCCATTGGGTGGAATCTCGTGCAGTTCGTGGCCGTGGAACGGTGTGCTGATCGTGCCGACCCAGGCGTTTTCCTGCACGAAGTCCCAGTACGCGGCGAGATCACTCGCCCGCAGGGACCCGCCCGTCGACCGGGCGTGGCGTTCGATGCCTACGGCGATTTCGCCCTGGTAGAACGCGGCGCCGCCGTGCTGCGCCAGCAGCTTCAGCGTGTGCGCCGCTCCGGCCAGCACAAAGTGTTCGCCGATCCGCGGGGCCCGACCCTTGGGCAGGAAGTGCTCGGCGAATCCGGGCCCGTCCTTCAGCAGCGGTGCCGCGCGTTCCCACTTGTCATGAACGACCGGCGAAACCGCGAAGCCGCGCTCGGCATACTCGATCGCGGGCGCCATTACGTCGGCGAACGACAGCTTGCCAAGACGGCCGTGCAGCAGCGTCCAACCGGCCACCGCGCCGGGCGTCGTGACGCTGTCCCAGCCGCGCATCGGCCGGTTCTTCGCCAGGTCCTCCCCGTACTTGCGGCGGAAGAAGTCCAGCGACCAGGCGGCCGGTGCGATGCCGCTCGAGTTGAGGCCGAGGAGTTGCTGCGACGCCGGGTCCCAGACGATCGCGAAGTTGTCGGCGCCAAGGCCGTTGCTGCAGGGCTCGGTCATCGTGATGACCGCGGCGGCCGCGACCGCTGCATCGACGGCGTTGCCGCCGGACTGCAGCATGCGCAGCCCGGCCTGTGCAGCGAGCGGCTGGCTCGTCGCCACGAGGTTGCGCGCGAACACCGGGGTTCGTACCGTGGGGTAGGGGTTGGTCCAGTTGAAGCTCATGTCGTGTCGCCTGGATGCCGCGCCCGCTGCGGGGCGGATCCGTCATGGGTGGAGGGTGACAGTTGGCCGTGATCCAGCATTCGTCGCGCGGCCAGACGCGACCGTCAGCCGCCGATCAGTCAACCTCGTGAAACGCCTCTTCGCGCGTCCTGCTGATCTGCGGCAACGCGACGATGACGACAAGTGCCGCGGCCATCAGCAGCAGCGTCAGCGACAGCGGCCGCGTGAAAAACACCGTCGGATCTCCGCGCGACAGCAGCATCGCTCGGCGCAGGTTCTCTTCCATCATCGGTCCGAGGATGAAGCCGAGGATCAGAGGTGCCGGTTCGCAGCGCAGCTTGTAGAATAGGTAGCCGAGCGCGCCGAACGCGGCCGTCATCAGCACGTCGAATGAATTGTTGTTGATCGAATACACGCCGATGCAGCAGAAGACGAGGATCGCCGGGTAAAGCAGCCGGTAAGGCACCTTCAGCAGCTGCACCCAGATGCCGATCAGCGGCAGGTTGAGGACGACCAGCATCAGGTTGCCGATCCACATCGACGCTATCAGCCCCCAGAAGAGCGAGGGATTGCTCGTCATCACCTGCGGGCCGGGTTGAATGTTGTGGATCGTCATCGCGCCCACCATCAGCGCCATCACCGCGTTGGGCGGGATGCCGAGCGTCAGCATCGGGATGAACGAAGTCTGCGCACCGGCGTTGTTGGCCGACTCCGGCGCCGCGACGCCGCGAATGTTGCCCTGGCCGAATGGCGGATCGGGATTGCGGGTCACCTTCTTTTCCACCGTATAGGCGGCAAAGGCTGCCAGCAGGGCACCGCCCCCAGGCAGGACGCCGAGCACCGATCCGAGCGCGGTGCCGCGCAGCACCGCGGGCCAGGCGTCCATGAACTCCTTGCGGTTCGGCAGCAGCTTGCCGACCTTGTCGGTGAAGACCTGACGCTGGCCCTTGTGCTCGAGATTCGCAATGATCTCGGCGAAACCGAACACGCCCATTGCGACTGAGACGAAGCCGATGCCGTCCGCGAGTTCCGGCACGTCGAAGTTGAAGCGCGCCACGCCCGAGTTGACATCGGTGCCGACCAGTCCGAGCAACAGTCCGAGCACGATCATCGCGATTGCCTTGACCAGCGAGCCGGACGCCAGCACCACGGCGCCAATCAGGCCGAGCACCATCAGCGAGAAGTACTCGGCCGGACCGAACTTGAATGCGAGTTCGACCATCGGCAGGGCAAGTGCGGCCAGGATCAGCGTGCCAACGGTGCCCGCGAAGAAGGATCCAAGCGCGGCGGTGGCCAGTGCGGCTCCCGCACGGCCGCGCCGCGCCATCTGGTAGCCGTCGATGCAGGTGACGACTGACGACGATTCACCTGGGAGGTTGACGAGGATCGCTGTGGTGGAACCCCCGTATTGCGCGCCGTAGTAAATGCCGGCCAGCATGATCAGCGCCGACGTCGGTTCGAGCGAATAGGTCATCGGCAGCAGCATCGCGAGCGTGGCGATGGGTCCAATGCCGGGCAGCACGCCGATCAGCGTGCCAATGAGCACTCCGGCGAAGGCGTACGCCAGGTTCGCGAACGTCAGCGCCGTCGAGAAGCCGAGCGCGAGGTTGTCGATCAGGTCCAAGGTGGCCTCAGTCACGCAGGAAGACTGGCAGCACCGGCACCGTCATGCCGAGGCCGTAGATGAAGACGATCATCACGAGCACGGCCAGGAAGACTGTGAGCAACAGCACATCACGCAGGCGGAACTCGTCACTGCCGAAACTGGAGATCATCACCAGCGCCGCCAGTGAGACCAGCAAACCTCCGGGTCGCAGCAGCAGCCCGAACGCCACCACCGCGCCCAGCACGAAGGCGAGCGGCTTGAAATGAAATCGATCGACCCGCCCGTCCTTGGTCTGCGCGGTCAGCCCCCGTATCGCAACGACGGCACCGAGCAGCAACAACAGGCCGCCAAGCATGGTCGGGAAGAAGGCGGGCCCCATGCGTGCGGCTGTGCCCATGTCGTACTGGCGAGCAAAGACGACGAAGAACACGCCGAAGCCGGCGAACATCACTCCTGACCAGAAGTCCTTGGCGTCCCTGATCTGCATCTCGGTTCCGGAAAATCAGTCGACCCGCGCGCCGGAGAACTTCACGATCTTCTCGTATTTGGTGAGCTCCCTGCGCACCAGCTCGGCAAACTGTGCCGACGACATCGGTGCCGGTTCGGCTCCCATTCGCGCCAGCCGTTCGCGCATTTCCGGCGTGCGTAGCGCGGCAGTCATCGTTTCGTTGAGTCGGGCGACCACCGCGGGCGGCGTGCCGGCAGGTGCAAAGACACCGAACCAGGTCGATACGTCGAAACCGGCCAGGCCGCTTTCGTTCATCGTCGGCACTTCAGGCATCGACGGCGCGCGCTGCGGAGTGGTGACCGCCAGTGCTTTCAGCTTTCCGGCTTTGATCTGCGCCGTGGCAGACGCGAGATTGTCGAACATGAAGTCGGTCTGGCCCGCCAGCAGGCCCAGTTGCGCCGGGGCCGCGCCGGCGTATGGGATATGCACGGCCGAGACACGGCCCTGCGACTTCAGCAGCTCACCGGCCATGTGCCCGGCGCTGCCGTTGCCGCCCGAGGCGTAGTTGAGCTGCCCCGGATTGCGGCGCAGGTAGTCGAAGAGGTCGCGCGCCGAGGTGATCTTCAACTGCGCCGCGCGCTCCGGTGTCATCACGAGGATGTTCGGCATGTGTGCAATCAGCGTGATCGGCACGAAGTCCTTGATCGGGTCGTACGGCAGCTTGCTGAAGAGCCAGGGATTGACTGCATGCGTTGCCACCGCGCCAATCACCAGCGTATAGCCGTCGGGCGACGCTTTCGCCACCTGGTCGACACCGAGGTTGCCACCGGCGCCAGGGCGGTTCTCCACTACGACCGTACCGAGGCTTTCCTTCAGCCGCTCGCCCAGTGCGCGCGCCGCGGTGTCGAGGGGACCTCCGGCCGGATACGGAACGATCAGGCGGATGGGCTTGGTTGGAAAGCTGGGGGTCTGGGCAAACGTCACAGCGCTCAGGACGAGCGCAAACGCAGCGACCAGCGCCTGCAGGGCGCGATTCACGTGCTGTCTCCTTGAACCGATAATTCTTCTAGTAGGTCGAATTAGAACGGAAAACGACCGCGCCGTGTCATGGACTGGGAGACCGCTGCTTGGCATTCACGACCACTCGTCTGACGACACCCCGCCTGGTGCTCGACCTGATGGCGCCGGCGCATGCGGCGATGCTGGCGGAGTTCTTCCGCCGTAACGACGAGCACCTGCGGCCGTGGGACCCGCCGCGACCCCGCCGCATCATCGAAACGAGTTTCTGGGAGGCCGAGGCCGCGCGGGCCGCGGAGGACTATCGCGACGGTGGCGTCGCCCGCTGGGTGGCGTTGTCGCGTGACAACATGGATTGCATCATCGCGCGCATCAACTACACGCAGATCGTGCGCGGGCCGTTTCAGTCTTGCATGCTGGGCTACGCGATCGATCGCGGTCATCAAGGCAATGGGTTGATGTACGAGGGCCTGCAGGCCACGCTGACGCATGCCTTCGAGGTCCTGCGGCTGCACCGCGTGCAGGCCAACTACATGCCCGAAAACCATCGCAGCGCGCGGCTGCTGCAGCGTCTGGGGTTTCGCGTGGAGGGCTTGGCCCGCAACTACCTGTTCATCAATGGTGCGTGGCGGGACCACGTGCTGACCGCGCTGACGACGGCGCACTTCGATACGGGTGTGTTCAATACGGCGACCTGAGTCATCGGGTTGCCCCGCTACGCCGACGGGCGCTGCTGGAACCCGCCGCCGAGCGCGTCGTCTTCTTCGGCAGCCGTGGCAGCTCGCTGGGTGATCTCAGTGACGAACGCACCGGGCGGGCCGCGTCGTGCCCAGGCGTGCAGCAGTTCGACCTGTTCCGGCGCGCCGACCACGACGGCTTCGACGCTGCCGTCCCTGCAATTGCGTACCCAGCCCTCGAGGCCCAGCGCTTCGGCCTGTCGGCACATCGCGTAACGGTAGCCAACGCCCTGGACGCGGCCCTCGATCAGCAGGTGCAGTGCGGCGATCACACGACCCCCGCCGCGCGCAGCCGGGCAATCTCGGCCGCGCTCATCTGCAGCCGGTCCCGCAGCACCTCGTCGGTATGCTCGCCGAGCAGCGGCGGCGCCCGTTCGTACGTCGGCGGCGTCTCCGACAGCTTGATCGGATTGGCGACGAGCGGAACGGTGCCGGCGAGCGCGTGCGGCAGGTCGATGCGCATGCCACGCGCGGCGACCTGAGGATCGGCCAGCGCATGCGCGATGTCGTTGATCGGCCCGCATGGGACCTTGGCTGCATCGAGCGCTTCCACCCAGTACGCCACCGGGCGCTCGCGCACGATCGCCTCCAGCATCGGCACCAGCACGGCGCGGTGGCGCACCCGGTCCGCATTGCGCACAAAGCGCGGATCGACCGCGAGGTCCGGTCGCCCGGCGACTTCACAGAACTTGACGAACTGTCCGTCGTTGCCGACCGCGACGATCACATGCCCGTCGGCGGCAGCGAACACCTGGTAAGGCACGATGTTCTGATGTGCATTGCCGGCGCGGCCCGGCGCCCGGCCGCTGGTCAGGCAATTCATGTTCATGTTGGCGAGCATCGCCAGCATCACGTCGTACAGCGCCAGGTCGATGTACTGGCCGGTCCCGCTCCGCTCGCGGTACGCGACGGCAGCCAGGATGGCCACGCTGGCGTACATCCCCGTCATCAGGTCGCTGACCGCGACGCCGGCCTTCTGCGGGCCGCCCCCCGGGCGGTCGTCGCGCTCGCCGGTGATCGACATGAAGCCGCCGCTGCCCTGGATGATGAAGTCATATCCGGGCTTCTCGCGATGCGGCCCGGTCTGGCCGAAGCCGGTGATCGAGCAGTAGATCAGCCTCGGGTTGAGGGCCGAGAGCGACGCGTAGTCGAGCCCATAGCTGGCGAGCTGATCGACCTTGTAGTTCTCGACGACGATGTCCGATTGCCGCGCCAAGCGGCGGAGAATGTACTGCCCCTCGGCACGCGTGATGTCGACGGTGACCGAACGCTTGTTGCGGTTGGCCGCGAGGTAGTACGCCGCTTCCGAGGTGTCGTGGCCTTGCGCGTCGGCCAGGAAGGGCGGGCCCCAGGCTCGGGTGTCGTCGCCGCTGCCCGGCCGCTCGACCTTGATGACGTCGGCGCCGAGGTCGGCAAGCAGTTGTGTGCACCACGGCCCAGCGAGCACGCGGGTGAGGTCCAGCACACGCAGATGGCCGAGGGCGGTTGTCATGGCCGGCGAGGTTAGCAGCGCGCCGCCGCGCAGGCGAGGGCGTTGCCGGCCCTTAAACTGGGCCGATGTTGCCGCCTGGATCACCGCAGGGATGAGCTCGTCGCGCCGCTGGCAGTTGCGCGCGAACCTCTCGCCGGTCAGGTGGCTTGCCGGCATGCGGATCGAGCACGTCGCGCCGGATTTCCGTTCCATCACCGCTGCCCTGCGCCCGCGGGCGTTCCGCGTAGGCGACGCGGCGCCTCACACCGGCGCCGCGCTGTATGCGCTGGTCGATCCCTGTTGCCTCGCCATCGTGCAGCACGCTGTTGGCCCGGATTACCTGGTGTGGGACAAGGCAGGATCGATCGAGGTGCTGGCTCCCGGACGCGGCCGGGTGTGGGCACGGCTGGAACTCCAGGACGACGACCTGCGGCGGATTCGGCAGATGACGGTCTCGGGGGACAAGCATCTGCATCTCTTTAGCGTCGAAGTGAGGGACGCCGACGGCATGGTCATCGCGCGGATTGAGAAGATGATCTACATACGCAAAAGGGGGACTTCCACGTGAGCCATTTCCAGCCTTGGCCCTGGCCGCGGGTACTGGCCCATCGGGGCGCGGGCAGCCTCGCTCCCGAGAATACGCTGGCAGCGCTGCGTGTCGGGTTGGAACACGGCTATCGCGCGGTCGAGTTCGATGCGATGGCGCCGCTCGATGATGTTGCGGTGCTGATGCACGATCCGACCCTCGAACGCACGACCGGAGTGTCGGGTGCGGTGACCGCGCGGCGTGCCGACGAACTTGCTCAACTTGACGCGGGCCGGTGGTTCTCCGCGGCCTTCGCGAAGGAGCCCGTGCCCTCGCTGGACCAGGCGTTGCAGTTTTGCCGGTCCCACGGGATCTGGCCGAACGTCGAGATCAAGCCGGCACCGGGCCATGAAGCGCGCACCGGCGCCATCGTGGCGCAGGGGGTCGCCCACGCCTACGCCGACGCATTGAGGGAACACGGTGACCAGGCCAAATCACTCGACATCCGCGTCCCGCTGCTGTCGTCATTTGCGGAGGACGCGCTGGTGACGGCACGCGCCGCTGTCCGCGACCTGCCGCGTGCGTTGCTGATCGACCGGCTGCCCGACGACTGGGCCGCGCGTCTTGAGCGGCTGGGTGCCGTCTGCGTCAATACGAACCACGAGTTCCTGACGGCAGACGCCGTGCAGGCTGTGAAACAGGCCGGCTACTGGCTGTTCTGCTACACGGTGAACGATGCCGGGCGCGCCCGCGAACTGATGGCCTGGGGCGTCGACGCGTTCTGCACCGACCTGATCGAGCGGATCGGGCCGGACTTCGCCTGACTTACTTCGGCGGCTGGGTCTCGGCGAACGACGGCCTGGCAGCGAGCTTTTCCGATAGCCGCGCGAGATTCGGGTATTGGCCGCGCCAGTGGATCGAGCCGAAGCGAAAATCCAGGTAGCCGAGCGCGCAACCCACAGCGATATCGGCCAGCGTGTACGCCTGGCCGTTGCACCACGGCTTTTCACCCAGCCCGCGGCTCATGGCGGCGATCCCGGCATTGACCTTGCTCATCTGCCGGTCGATCCACTGGGTGCTCTGCTGCTCCGGTGGCCGTTGGGTCTTTTCGAGACGCGCCAGGATCGACGCATCGATTACGCCGTCGCCGAGCGCCTCCCAGGTCCGGACCTCGGCGCGTTCGCGTCCCGAGGGCGGAATCAACTTCGAGACCGGAGTCATGCCATCGAGGTACTCGACGATGACGCGCGAATCAAACACCGCGCCGCCGTCTTCCATGATCAGGCATGGCACCTTGCCCAGCGGGTTGGCATCCTGGATCCGCGAGTCCGGCGCCCAGACGTCCTCGATCTCGAGGTGATAGTCGATGCGCTTTTCGGCCATCACGATGCGCACCTTGCGCACGTACGGACTCGTCAATGATCCCAGCAGGCGAATGCTCTTGCTCACGCGGCAGGACTCAGGCTTGATTGGAAGGTGAGTATATCGGCAGCAAGGGCGCCGGGCCGCAGTCACGATCGCGTCAAGATGAACGTGGCCTGTTTGCTACACTCGTTGCGCTGCTCTTCCAGTGGGCGATCCATGTCTGAAGAGCGCCTGCCCGTGGACCTGCCGTGTCCCTCGAACTGATCTCCCTGACCGCGATTTCGCCGCTTGACGGCCGCTACGGCCGCCAGACAGCCGAGTTGCGCGAGGTCTTTTCCGAGTTTGCGTTCATGCGCGAGCGGCTGCGCGTCGAGGTCGAGTGGCTCGTGAACCTCTCGATGCTCGGCCTCCCGGAATTGCCGCGCCTGCCGCGCGAGGCCGAGGCTCGATTGCGCCAGCTGGTTTCCGACTTCGGCATCGAGGACTGCACCGAGATCAAGGCGATCGAAGCCGAAACCAATCATGACGTCAAGGCGGTCGAGTACTTCATCAAGCGTCGCACCCAGGACGTGCCGGCGCTGGCGCACGCGTCGGAGTTCATTCATTTCGCCTGTACGTCCGAGGACATCAACAACGTCTCGCACGCGCTGATGCTGGAGCGGGGGCGCTTCGTGCTGCAGGGCCGGTTGCGCAGCGTGCTGGCACAGCTGCGCGAGTATGCGCATGCCCATGCCGACCTGCCGATGCTGTCCCGCACGCACGGCCAGCCGGCAAGCCCGACCACGGTGGGGAAGGAGTTCGCGAACGTGGCAGTGCGCCTGGCGGCCGCCATCGACGCGATCGCGCGCGTTCCTCTGCTCGCCAAGATGAATGGCGCGGTCGGAAACTACAACGCACACCTGGTCGCCTACCCGACGATCGACTGGGAGAAGTTCGCGCGGACCGTTGTCGAAGGCTTGGGACTGACCTTCAACCCGCACACGATCCAGATCGAGCCGCACGATTACATGGCGGAGCTGTTCGATGCGATTGCGCGCGCCAACACGGTGCTGCTCGACCTCGATCGCGATATCTGGGGCTATGTCGCGCTCGGATATTTCAAGCAGAAGCTGAAGCCCGGCGAGGTCGGCTCGTCGACGATGCCGCACAAGGTCAATCCGATCGACTTCGAGAATTCCGAAGGCAATTTCGGGCTGGCCAATGCGCTGCTGCGCCACCTCGCGGAAAAGCTCCCGGTGTCGCGCTGGCAGCGCGACCTCACGGATTCCACCGTGCTACGCAATCTTGGCGTGGCCTTCGGATACTCACTGGTCGGTGTCGACGCCTGCCTGCGCGGCCTGCGCAAGCTCGAGGTCAACGAGGAGCGGCTGCGCACCGATCTCGATGACGCGTGGGAAGTGCTGGCTGAGCCGGTGCAGACGGTGATGCGCCGCTATGGGGTCCCGAACCCCTACGAGCAACTGAAGGCGCTGACCCGCGGCAAGGGCATCACGCGCGAAGCGCTTCGGGACTTTATCCTCACGCTGGACATCCCGGCGGCAGCTCGCGATGAGCTGCTGGCGCTGACGCCGGCGACCTACATCGGCAAGGCTGCGGAACTGGCCCGTCGCGCCTGAGCGTCGCTTCCTCAGCCTGCAACGCGGTCGCGCCTATGGCGCGCCTGGCAGCAGCAGGTAGCCGATCGGATCGTCGGGGCAGGGACCGAGCCCGCACTCCAGCAGGAAAGCGATGACGTTCGCCGCCGCCAGCGCGACGAACACGCCAAAGGCGCCGACCTGGAACCCGTTCAGGCGCGCGGCATGCACGGAACGGCCAGCCGTCACCGCGAACAGCATCACTCCGACATAGACGATCAACGCACCGTAGGCGACGAACGCCCACGTGTAGAAGTGCATGCCGAAGAGTGCCGAGCCGTAGCTGCCGGTGCCCGGAACGACATGCAGCGCGATTTGCCTTAGCGACGCGCTGCCCGCGGCCACCGCGGTCAGGAGCACGAGGCCGTAGTTCGCGGCCGACGTCCCGGTTCGCAGGTTGAGCATCAGTCCAACGCCGGCTACGAGAAATCCGACACGCTGGAGCGCGCACAGCGGGCATGGCAGCTCCCCGAGCACCAGTTGGTAGTAGAAAGCCACCGCCAGGACCGCGGAGATTCCGTAAAGGGCCAGCGTGTCGAACAGGCGGCTCATCGCGGCTAGGGTCAGAGCGAGATCTTCAGCGTGTCGGTGGCGTGGTAAACGAGCCACCCGACCTGCACCGCCACCGTAGCCACGCCGAGCAGCAATGCCGCTTTCGGACGACCCATCCACGCGAGTGCGGCGGCGACCAGCGCCATGATGAAAGGCAGCACCATCACCATGCGGCTTCCTTCCCTTTGCCCGTCTGAAGACGTCCCGGATGCAGAGGCGCCGTCCTCTCCAACGAAGCCCGCCCGGCCAGTGTAGTTCCGAACACTCCGCTCGGGCGGACGCGCGCGCCCAGTCACTCGCCCGCGGTTAACCCGCATGGTTGCGGCTGACGATTCGTGAATAATTGCGGCCGCCGCGCGACGCGAGCCCGGCCCGGCAGTCGTCTTGACGGGCCACGCGGCCTGGAATAGTCGCGGCGCAGAAGGTGTTCTAGTCGGTATCCGGGCAAGGGGCCCGGTCCAAATTCGGAAAAGGAAATCATGAGGATATTGCTTTGCGCGGCGCTGGTCGCTGTCGGTGGCCTGGCCGCTGTGCCGGTCCACGCCCAGTTCTCCAAGCCGGAGGACGCAATCCGCTATCGCCAGTCCGGCTATGTGATCATGGGTACCCAGATGGGCAGGATCTTCAGCGAGTTGAAGGCGCCAAGGCCGGACGTTGCCGTCATCCAGCGGAGTGCCAACATCGTCGACTTCGTCTCGCAGTTGCCCGGGGAGGGCTACGTCCCGGGATCCGAAAAGGGCGGCAACCCGCCGACGCGTGCCAAGCCTGAGGTCTTCACCGACCCGAAAGTGCGCGAGTACGGCCTCGAGATGCGGCAGGCGGTGACCAAACTGAACGAAGTCGCGAAGACCGGCGACGTCGCCGCGATCCGTACGCAGTTCCAGGCCGCTGCCAAGACCTGCGACAACTGCCACGACAACTACCGCAACAAGTAATTCAGGCTCCGGAACGGAAGCACTGCCGCCCGACTGCAAGGTGGGGCGGCGACCTTGCTTGGGCGGCTACAGCGTGACGAGGTAGCCCACGAGACCGGTGGCAATCGCGGCGAACATCAGCGCGCGTAGGCGCAGTGAAGCGCTGTCCTCGGCCGCATCGACGGTCGTGCTTGGGTGCTTGCCGGTGATCATCGGGCCTACCAGCACCGCGCCGCGCACGCTCGAGTAGTAGGCGATCGCTGCGACGTGCAGTCCGACCAGCGCGAAGATCGCCCATTCACCGTATCGGTGGATCGTTGAAACCCGGTCCACGACCGTACCCGATGCGAGTCGCGTGAGGGGCCCTTCCGTGAAGCTGTCGTCGCTGGTGAAGAGCCCGGTGGCCGCCTGCAGCAGCAGTGTGCCCAGCAGCGCAATGACCGACAGCGCCCCGAGCGGGCTGTGGCCGGCGAC
>Ga0316622_100000585_pt1 | contig 21606 bp, 22 predicted proteins | sample OWC_Aug_OW2_C1_D_FD_207646 | JGI IMG/M metagenome (GOLD analysis project Ga0316622, IMG submission 207646) | Wetland soil microbial communities from Old Woman Creek delta, Ohio, United States - OWC_Aug_OW2_C1_D5_C | ecosystem: Environmental > Terrestrial > Soil > Wetlands | place: USA: Ohio... | reverse complement strand
TCGAACGTGTAGGTCTTCTCCTCCAGCGTCCCCTGCGGGACCGGGCTTTCCTTCACTTCTCTTGCAGTTAAATCCGACATATCTACCTCCTACCCGTTATTGGAACGGGATATTTCATCCCAATCACCAGAAGGATTTTTCAACAATACTATCTTATCCAACGTTGTATCCATAGTGAAGTCCACCGCTCCATCCAGGTTGATGTTGCCGTCATCCCTGACCGTAATGTCAACCGTTCCACTACCAGCCCGCAAATATAGTAAAGTTCCTTCTTCCCCACCATTGATCGTGTCCAGGTTATCTGCTACCCCACCTTGTCCATAGACCGCCACGCGGCTGCTTGTGATCGTGATCGCTCCATCTACAATAGTTTTCAATTCCCAATCTGGCAGGTGTACCCACTTGGTTGATGGGTGCAGGTGGATATATCCACCGCCCGCCATGTCAAACGTACCGTTAGTTGGTATCTGGGAATTGAAATTCACCCAGGCATCTGCATCATTTGTCTTGACCAGCACCGTTGCACCGGATAAATCGGAGAACCAGCAGTGGTCAAATGAAATATCAAACCCATCCGCGTGTACCATGTCCACACTAGGTGCTGAATTACCATTGACCCGGCAACTTTGAAATGTCAAATAATTGCCCCCGGCTCCAATATCGATCACCGGTACGGTTGATGTGCTGGCTCGAGAGAACTCCACCCCCGACCACAGCGACCGTGAGCAGTTGACCACGTCCAGCATTTCAACCGAGGCTGTTTCAGTGCTGATTTCAAAATTACCTCCGTAAAATGTAAGGTGTGCAGGAGTAGCTTGCCCAAGTTCATAACCGGGCAAAGTGGCATCCGTGGTAAGTACTACATTGCTTACGGTTCCATTGGTACAGTGCAGGTTGACATATGTATTTCCAGCCGCATTGTTGGCAATGTAGAAATTCTTTTCGCAGCTATCAACACGTACCGTGTCCCATAATTGGTTCTGGCTTCTATCCTGCAATACGCCATAACCAAGCGTTCCGGTACAACTGACAATATCCAGATTCCGAAACGAACACATTGGAGCCTGTCCTACCGATAACCCCACGCTGGCTAAACTATTTCCGTCTAGACGCATATTTTCCACTACCGCATTTCGATAGCCAGTAATTGCGCCGGTACTTAATGTGATCATAACAATATCAGCGGTCGCCTTGATAATAGACCCCCAAACACTCTCTCCGATCAGGCTGACATTTTCTGGAAGCACCAGCCCAGTCCCGATCTGGTAAGTCCCGTACGGCACGAGCACATCTCCCTTGATGATTCCTGCCTGGGTGAGTGCCCTGGCAATCGAGGTGTAATCGTTGGTGCTGTCGTCGCCCTTAGCCCCGAACCACTTCACGCCAATGAGTGCATCGCTTATCAACACCACGTTGTCATTGGCGGCGTGGGCGTAGGTCAGCCCGGTAGTGAATGAGATCGTGTTGCCTGACACGGTGGTAATGGGGCGCACTTCGCATTCCTGAGTACCAATGTCGATGACGACATAGCCGCCGTAGCTGGCTAACCAGGCAGGCACCGAGCGCATACTGATCGATGTGGCCGTAGCCACCACTGCCGAGGCCAGGCTCATCACCCCGCTCTTGCCCAACGCCTGTCCTAATGTAATGAAATAGGCGGTTGAATCGGAGGATTTAGCGATGGGCAGCATATCGCTCATCACAATCGTAGAGATGGCAGTTGCCGCGGAAATCTTTTTATTAGCCATGTACTTTACCCTTACCTTTGAACTTAGGGACGGTGAGTGGTTTGCCAGTCACACCGAAGTCCCACATAATTACATCGTCACTGTCGAACTGCCAGTAGCCTGACCCGTCCTCCAGCAGTACCAGACTATCAAAGTATACACCCGTCTGGATCGGCACCTTCACCTTAGTCACCTGGTAGCGCACGGTGTACAGGCCGTATGTCTCCGGGCTGGGGCTGGGCGACACGGATGGGCTGACACTGGCACTTGGGCTGAGGGATGCGCTCGGGCTGATGGAACGGCTGACGCTGGCACTTACAGAAGCAGACGGGCTGACCGATGGACTGACGCTGGGGCTGACTGAAGCCGATGGACTTAGCGAGGGACTGACACTGGCACTTAGCGAGACCGAGGGACTGACACTGGCAGACGGGCTGATAGAAGCAGACGGGCTGATGCTCGGACTGACGCTGGCTGATGGACTTACCGAAGCACTCGGACTGCCCGTGGCAGATGGGCTGGGGCTGACGCTGGAACTAGGACTGACCGATGCGGACGGGCTGACACTCGGACTGACAGATGGGCTGACACTCGGACTGACCGAAGGCGATACACTCGCGCTTGGGCTGACGCTGGGAGATACAGAAGGTGATACCGATGGACTGACAGATGGCGAGACAGACGCGCTGACACTTGGACTGACTGATGCAGATGGTGAAACAGATGGGCTTACGCTTGGACTGACGCTTGGACTGACGGACGGGCTGACCGAGGCAGATGGACTGACTGAGCGTGAAACACTTGGTGATACGCTAGGACTGACTGATGGGCTGACACTCGGACTGACGCTAGGCGAAACACTGGCAGATGGAGAAACACTGGGTGATACACTGGCAGATGGGCTGATACTTGGGCTGACACTCGGACTAACGGATGGGCTGACCGAAGCGCTTGGGCTGATCGACCGCGATACGCTTGGCGATACACTCGGTGAAATAGAGGGACTGATGCTCGGGCTAACACTCGGACTGACCGAGGCGGACGGTGAGACGGAGGGACTGACGCTCGCGCTCGGGCTGACTGAGGGAGATACCGACCGTGATACGCTTGGTGATACACTAGGGCTTACGCTTGGCGATACAGATGGACTGACACTGGCGGAAAGACTTACTGATGGTGAGACGCTTGCCGACGCTGATATGCTTGGTGAAACACTGGCAGACGGGCTGACGCTAGGCGATACGCTTGGACTAACACTGGGCGATACACTGGGCGATACACTAGGACTGACAGACGCAGACCCGGATACACCTGCGCTTGGTGATGGGCTTGTCGATGGAGATTCGCTTATTGATGGAGATGGGCTTATGCTCGGACTGACTGAGCCTGAAACACTTGGCGATACACTGGGACTGACAGACGGGCTGACGCTAGGACTAATACTAGGCGATACAGATGGGCTTGGGCTGACAGACGGGCTAACAGATGGGCTGATAGACGGAGAGACTGAAGCACTAGGCGATATAGATGGCGAGACAGAAGGACTGACTGACGGACTGACCGATGGCGAGACCGAAGGGCTGACCGATGGACTGACCGAAGGTGATACAGAAGCACTGGGCGATACGCTAGGGCTTATTGATGGACTGACCGAAGGGCTTACCGATGGACTGACTGATGGGCTAACACTCGGACTGACGGATGCGCTGCCCTTGAAGCGCAGCACCACATCCTGCACGACTGCCACGGTTGGGCTGGGGCTGACCGAGGCAGATACACTGGCAGATGGGCTGATACTTGGGCTGACCGAAGCCGAAGGACTGACCGATGGACTTACCGATGGACTTACCGAAGGCGATACAGAAGTGCTAGGAGATACAGATGGGCTGACCGAAGGACTGACTGACGGAGATACAGACGGGCTGACTGATGCGGATGGGGATACGCTAGGCGAGACAGAAGGCGAAACGGATGGGCTGACCGAAGCGCTGGGGCTGATGCTTGGACTGACTGAGGCGCTAGGTGAAACGGATGGTGACACACTAGCCGACGGGCTGATGCTTGGAGATACAGACGCGGAGGGACTGACTGAGGGACTGACCGAAGCGCTGGGAGATAATGAGGGACTGACAGACGGTGATACACTAGGCGAAACTGATGGGCTGACTGATGGCGATACGCTTGGCGATACGCTTGGGCTTGGTGATATAGATGGACTGACACTTGCCGAAGGACTGATGCTGGGGGATACCGATGCGCTTGGACTGACGCTTGGACTGACCGATGCACTTACACTAGGCGAAACTGATGGGCTGACTGATGGCGATACTGAAGGTGAAGGACTGATACTAGGCGAGACAGAAGGGCTGACGCTTGGTGAGACAGATGGAGATATGGACGGAGAGATTGATGGACTGACTGATGGGCTTACCGAAGGACTGACCGAAGCACTCGGGCTAATTGAAGGGCTGACCGAAGCAGATGGTGAGACAGACGGACTGACACTTGGCGAGACAGACGGACTGACACTGGGACTGACCGATGGGCTGACTGAAGCGGATGGGGATACCGAGGCGGAGGGGCTGACGCTGGCACTTCGACTTACTGACGGGCTGACGGAAGATGACGGTACAGCCACTGGCCCGATCAGGCTGCCGTCGTCGTTGATGACCAGCTCGTCTAAGAAGAAAGTGCCAGATGTAGTGGCATCGATCCAGGTTGCTCCCACCCGGATTGTATCTACCAAGGCCCATTCATCGTAATTGTCTATGGCGGTATAAGTAGTCCCTACCTGTACCCCATCTACATATGCTGATAAAGTGCCGTTGGCATCGTCAAGATCGGTTGCTCTGGTAAGGTTGAATTCAACATAATGCTCTGCATTCGTAACTTCAACAAGTCTACTAATAGTCGATTGGGCATCAGTATAGGCTCGGACTCCTATCTGATAAGCAGGCGTGGCTGTTCTTTCTAATGAAATCACTAACAATTGTGTTACTGGCGATGAATCTATAATTCTTAATATAGCGGTACCATCGCCCGCTGTCATAGTGAGCGAGTTTGGATGAATATATATCCTGCCCCTGATCGTGTTACTGGCTGGGCCGGTAAAGTTTATGACACCATAAATCTCTACGGTATCATCCAGAAAACACTGCATACCATAGTTTGTCCCACCTAATGCTGCACCAGCCTGAACACTCAGATCGCCGCTATCTTCAACGGTACTGTCATATTCTCCAAGTGTCCCGCCTTCGTGGTTGATGTCAACAATTACAGCCATTATGCCACGTACTCCAATGCGCCAATGTCTAATGCAACGCCGCGCGCCACGCCGTCATAATCATCTATTACCAAGCCCGCCACACCCGCCGCAATGCAGTCCGATGTGGCTTGCAGATGCAGGTCGGTGTAGTTGGTAACAAACTCTGGATCGACATTGATCCCATTGACATCCGGTGTGCCGCTGAGGGCCTGCCATTGCAGCCAGGTGTACCCGGCTGCGGGCGAAGTCCTGGTAGCAACCTTGTCACTGTCGGTGTTGTTCGGATAATACACGCAGTTGTTGTTCCAGGTATTCGCAGCCAGGCAGGTGTCATCTGCAAAACGATATGGACGCACATTCCCAACCACTGAGGCATCCTGCACAATGATGTTATTCTTGATCAGGTTGCCCGATGCGGTTGCTGAAACCTGCAAACCATTACCGGATGAAGTCCCCACAGCATTAACCAAAGTGTTGTGATAGAACACAGCTCCAATGGTGGCATTAGCGACCCATAAGTTCGTAGTGGTATTTGAATAGCAGATATTGTTGCGCACGATTATATTTGATCCACTGTTCAGATTAGAGGCTTCAATGCCATACTGCCCATTGCTGTAACACTTGTTTCTCTCAACCAGGGAGTTCGATCCTGAGCCATGATCCTTGATCACGATACCAACAGCGATATTTGAATAACAGGTATTGCGCCTGATCGTGTAGCGCAACCCATCCTGGGCATAGATGCCGTGATGCTGCGTGGCAACTGTGCCGTTAGAATAAATCGTGCAATCTTCAATGATTACGTCTGTCGGTCCGCCCGTCACAGAACCGGCATTTCCGACATAAATGCCTTGTATCGTATTATTGTGAGATGTGCATCGGCTAACCGTGACATGATGCACATTGGTTGCTAATCCAGAAATTGAGATGCCCTCTCCACCAGATAGCGATACATCGCAATCCTGCATAGTTAAATAAGTCCCACCCAGATAAACACAGTTCCCTGTACCACTGCGCGCATCCAATTGTTGTATGGTTATATTTGTTTTCCCTAAACAAGTTATTGCTCCAGACGCCGTGCCGCCATTGAGGATTGGTTTTGCCCCAGTTCCGTATGCGCTGTAAGTCACTCCATCAGCGCACACCAGACGGGTATTGGTTGCAAATGTCTCCCCCCGCTTGAACAGCACATGGTCGCCCGCCGTGAGGGTGGCCGCGTTGACCTTGGTGATAGTCTGCCAGGGTTCTGCTTCTGTTCCTGGATTATCATCACTCCCACCCGTGGCATCCACGTAGAACACATCCGCATTGGTCAACTTGATCTGAACGTAGCCTTCCGACACGAACGGTACGGTGTAGATCGTCCAGGCGGCATCGAAGCACTCGGAAGCGGTCGCCCCGGTGCGGTACTCCATGATCACGTCATCGCCGGAAGCGTCGTAGCTGTTCTGCAACAACACGCACTCCATGTCTCCGGTGTCTACAATCTCGGAGATCATGTACTCGCCCACATCCAGCTCGATGGCCTCCGCATCCCCTGCCCCGGTGATGGCGCCCGTGCCTGACCAGTTGCCGGCAAAGTCCAGTATATTGGCTTCGCCTACACCCGTGTCATGCCCCCAGCACACCTCGCCCGTCGCTCCGATGGATGGGCTGACCGACGCAGATGGACTAATAGATGCCGATGGGCTGATGGATGGGGATACTGACACCGAGACTGACGCAGACCCGGATACAACGGAGCTCGGTGAAGCACTGGCGGATGGGCTGATACTAGGCGATACACTGGGGCTAACTGACGGGCTGACGCTTGGTGATACAGATGGACTGATCGAAGGGCTAACACTGGCGCTGGGTGATACAGACGGGGATACACTTGCGCTTGGGCTGACTGAGGGAGATACACTGGGTGAAACGCTTGGCGATACACTGGGACTAACTGACGGGCTTACTGAAGGACTGACAGATGGGCTTACGCTAGGCGAAACACTGGCACTTTGGCTTAGGCTTGGACTACCACTCGCAGAAGGAGAGATACTGGGCGAGACACTGGGTGAAACGCTTGGGCTTACGCTGGGTGATACTGATGGACTGACAGATGGAGAGACACTGGGTGACTGACTGACCGACGGTGATTGACTGACAGACGGCGATACGCTGGCAGACTTTGAAACACTGGCGCTTTCAGTTGCACTTGGAGATATGGATGGGCTGACACTGGCGCTGGGTGTTGGCTTGAGCGTCTCGTAGAAGGCGGCGGCAATCGCCCCGTAGTCGTCCGAGGTGGTGTCTGTCCAGGATATGTTTAATAGTCTAGATTCAGCCAGGTTAATGTATTGGAAGGCAGACCCGTAGGTGAGTATATCCTGCTCGTACAGGGAAGTGCCCGTCCTGGCGCTTGGTGCAAATGTGTTGTCGCCGGTCGCCACCACCGCAAATATCAGGGTGTTTGTGTTGGCAGTCGTGACGCTGACCGTTGGGCTTTCACCAGTGGTCTCGGTTATGCCGGTGTCATCCAGGGCGCAGGTGTTTCCCGCGGCGGCGTTGCCGCTGGCGATGTACACCCACATATCCACCGCATTATCATTCTTGACATTGACGTTATAGGCTGCCCCGACCGGCGGCGCCAGCATGTAATACATTTCGCAGGCTGCTTCTGTGACCCCCGCCAGGCTCTCGACCTGGTTCATCGCAACCCCGTTGTAGGTGGGCGGTCCACCCGTGCGCTGTGTCACCCCCGCATAGCATATTGCCACGACCAGCACTTCGGCATTTGCCCCGCACGTAAAAGCGGTGGTGCACTCTGCCGTAGATTTGGTCAGGTCTTCCGCAGGCCAACGTTTACTGGTATCGTAGGTGAGCGCCATTACAAGAACTCCTCGACTTTGCCCCAGCCGGGGACTTCATCGGCTTCTGTCCAGCCACGGCAGTTGCGCCTGTCACGAAACTGATCCTGTCTCCACCTGCTGGGTGTCAGGTTGCTGTCATGTCGAATGTCCACAATCGGCCTGGCGGTCTGGAATGATTCGGCTTTGTAGTCATCCACCCGCTCTGTCCGGTGGTGCGTGCCAGGCTCGAAGCCCATCTTGCGGCTGTATCCTTCCGCCTCTACCCTGCGCACCCGCTCCCGGTAATGCTGGAGCAGCAAGTCACGGTAGGCCACCAACCCGCTGGTCTGCCGGCAGTCGTAGTGCAGGTAGTGATTTCCTTGGCTATCCACCTTCCAGACATTGGTGTTGTAATAGTACTTATCGCGCTCGGGTGGGATGAACTCGAAGTGCTCTGGGGGATAAAGTACATCATGCTCACAGAAGTAAACGACATCCGATTTCAATTCCTCCAATCCGGTGAGTATCTGCTTGAACATGGTCAGGTAGCCCCGCTCGAGAGGCAGTACGATGTTATCGCCAAAGTCTATTTCTTTCAGCGAAACACTCACAATGCGATGACCATCGACCGATGTACTCAACTGCTCCTGGCAGCGCTGCATGATAGTGGGGTCAAGGCGGTTGTCCGTGTAGTACAACACGCCTTTTGATACCTCCCACCCTGGCGGTTGGAATTTGGCAATCAGCCAGGAGAATGGATGTACCGCCTTGTCCCACTTATCCCCTATCAGTATCTCCCTGGATGTGCGGCGGGCGTGCTCTACCTGCTTGCCTGACTGCGGATAAGGGAAGCCGAAGTCCCCGCCCTGCGTCCTGAACATATGCGCATACCAGGTCTTCTTATTCACCACTACCCTACCACCACTGAGCCATGACTTGACCGCCACTTCCACACCCTGCTGTCCCCAGGAACCCCATGTCTCGTCGCACACGCCCAGGTCAAAGTAGCGCTGTTTGGTCATCAAGAAGCACGACCCTTGTAGACTCAATGTATCTACAATGTCGCCTTCCTGCTTGCGCTTGTACTCTCCCCAGTACTGGAAGTGCAGCGTGTTGTCAAAGCGGTACGCGGTGGATTGCGGCGAAGGCTTCGCAATCCACACCACGTCCATCGTAGTGGGCTTGCCGCACTCCCGGCATGGTCCGCTCGGTCCCTGGTAGCGGCGGTGCCCTTCTTCGCACACCCAATCGAAGGCGTGCAGGTTGCGCATGACCGGCACCATTGTCCAGTCATCCTGCATATCCGCCAGCATGACTTCATCGAACCCCGGCGCAAAGGAACAATGCGCATCGCACTTCATGACGTACTTGCCCTGTGCCATCCGTGCGGCGGCGTTGGTGGCGGCTCTCTGCCCGATGGACTGCGGGTAGTACACCAGCGTCACCCGGTCGTTGTCTGCCACGGGCGGGTCTGCCCAGGCGCCGTCCAGGATAGCAATAATCTCGGTATCGGCACGCATGTTCTCCAGCAGGTCGGCAATCGTCCTGGCTAGGAACATCTCGTTGCGGGCGGGGATCAGCACAGATAGGTCAGTCATCCAACTCCTCCAGTAAACTGTGCAGGTAAGCCAGGTGCTCGTTCTCAACTTCCCGGTAGTCATCCGATTGGGCATGGTAGCAGGTATCCGCTAAATCCGCCAGATTGCCACCCGTCTTGCCGGTCAGCCCGACCGTCATCACCCCGTTGTAGTTCGCCAGTTTGACCGCCTTCAATATATTGGGCGAGTTGCCACTCACCGACAATGCAATCAGTACATCGCCACAGGTCGAGCGGTTGAGCTGGCGGCTGAAGATAGACTCGAAGCCCATGTCATTCCCGATCATGGTGATCACCGAAGCGTTATCGGCCAGGCTGACTGCCCGGAAGCCAATCTTCACCAGGTCACACACGAAGTGCGACGCCGTGGATGCGCTGCCACCGTTGCCAATCACATACACCACACCCATACACCTTCTAATCTTCTCCGCTATTCCGTCCATGTTGCAGTTCCTTCCAATTATCAGGCCAGCCAGGGATAGGCCAGAACTTGTCTATCAGCCACTCTATGTCGTGCGCTCTACCTTCCCACTTGTTGCCCATCCAATAATCAGCAGTCCATAACGCCGACTTATGCGCCTCTCTAAACGATACGTGCCACTCTCGCGGTCTTTGCCCGCCACGGTGCATGTGGGCATACCACGCGTCTTTATTGACCATCACCTTCCCTTCCCACGGCCCAAGCCATGTTTTCATGCTTATCTCAATATCCTCGCCGTTCCAGCTTCCAGCCCCATTGTTCGGATCAAGACCGCCCAGGCAGTTCCAGTAAAAGTCCCTGCTCATAAAGAACGAAGAACCGTGCAGTTTCATATTCTCGTCAACGGGTGTGATGTGCAACCTCTCGCCCGTCCGTTCTTTCCAATGACCTCCCGCTCGAAATCGAAAGCCACGATGGTCTGTGAATGGGCACGGCAGCCTGAAATAATCGTAAAAGCGACCGTCCTGCCACTTCCATTCTTCCGCGTTCAGCACGTAAAAGCGCGGCATAACTACCCAATTGTCCTCCATCCTTGACTGCAACACTTCGTCAAATCCATTCGAGAACATGCAGTGCGAATCGACCTTGAATATGTACTTCCCTGTGGCAACCTGCGCGGCGGCGTTGACTGCTACTTTTGTGCCACCCCAGTTTAACTTCAGCACAGTTAGATTGTGATAGTCGGGCAACGGCTGGTAAGGCTCACCATCGAAGGCGACAATAACCTCAAAGTCTCCTGTGGCTTTCTCGAACACATCCTGAACAGTACGAAGGAGTATGCTCACGCCAGGGCGCACCTCATAACTCTCACTGCGACTTGGGATAATGATGCTAACTTTGCTCATGCTTGTTCCTTACAACAACCATACGATCATCATTATATCGCCTGTGGCTGACCCTCAAGACCTGACAGTCATAGTCCGTAAGATGGTTCAGAATGTCAAGGTTGCCCACATCCTCTATCACATACACAATATCCTTGTCTAACAGCGGCATAACAGTCTGGCAAGTTAATACCTGATGTGCTGGGATGTGCGACCCGTCATCAATAAACAGGTCAATATCAGTCCCGGTGTGCTGAATCAGGTTCTTCAAGTCATTGTCGCTGGATTGATCGCACAGGAAAGTCTCAATCCTTTCGTCCGAGAACATTAACTCTGCGTCTATATCCGCGCCGAATATCTTGGCGTTCGGAAACCACTCCTTCCACATATACAGACTGGCCCCGACAACATAGTACGGGTCTCCGCAAAGCCCGATTTCAATAACCTTCCTGACGGTCATCCTTCTGTCTTTGAACATATCATAATAAAACTCGGTGTAGTGGTGCTTTATCTGCGGGCACTTGTCCGTTTTATACTTCCAGGCAATATCGCATAGCTCGGTCATTTGTTCCGCCATTCATCAGGCCAGTAATATTTTTCTAACTTGTGTCTGCTGTTCTCTGTGGGAAGAGGCCAGAATTTGTCAATCAGCCAGTCAAAATCATGGATGCGCTCATCCCATTTATTCTCTACCCAATAGTGCGCCGACCTGTCATGATCATAATGCACGGTGCTCATGCTCATATGGTAGGAGTGCGTCGTTTCTCGCGGGTGGGCGTACCATATGTTCTTGTTGATCACGACCCTGCCGCCGCCTAACCACGTTTTCATGCTTATCTCGTGATGCTCGGCAAAGGTCATATCTGTTGCGAGGCCGCCCAGCCAGTCCCAGTGCTTGCGGCTCATAAACCACATACTTCCTTGAAAGCACATCAGGTCATCGATAGGAATATCCATACGCTCATCCGTGCGTGAAATCCACGGGCAGGATTGCATCATCATTGTGCCGCGCGGATAAGTCCATGGACAGCTAAGATAATAATAATCAACGATGCGTGGGATTTTCGTCATGGTCGCCAGGTCTAGCGTATAGCGCCGTGCTACCACAACCCAATCATCCTCACAGTCCTTCTGCAATATCTCATCAAACCCATCCCCGATGATGCAGTGAGCATCCATCTTGAGCAGGTAGTCGCCATGACTTGCGGCTACCGCCTCGTTGATACAAGGTCTGATGCCTTGCGATGAAGGTTTCTCAATGACTAAATCAGGATTACCGTGAGAGTGGGATGTTTTACCATCCAGCGCTACAACAATCTCTATTTTCCCATGTGCGTTAGCGCGCAGGTCATCAACAGTCTGTGCCAGATACCGCTCGTTACGAGATGGGATTATTATAGACAACATCAGATTTCTCGCTGCGCCTTGAGGCTCTTTTTAACAACGCCTCTATGATGCGCTTCTCGGTATCGAAATGACCAAAATAACGGAACTTCCACCGAAGATGAATGATCAATTCAAATGATGCAATCAAAAGCCTGCGCAGTCCAGGGAAGTTTCGATCAGTCTTGTCTCCCTTGCCACTGTGGAAATGAAACCCGCCGATATGATACAGGTTGCTTGCTTGTTTGTTGTATGTCTGATTAAGGCTGTAGTTGCTCCACTCTGCCATTGTCTGCGGGAGTGTTCTTACGTCAATCAGGTCGAACATAGGAGAACCTGGGAGCGCCACGTACGCATAAATATTCTGTGTCAATTTGCCCTTGTGTATCTTGTACAACTTATCTGCCTGATCGAGCGTCTCATTCAACTCAGCCTGTGTTTCGGTAGGGAAGCCAACAATCCAGTAATATAGAGGCCATATGCCTGACTTCGCCAGCGCCTCCGCGCATCGCACCTGGTCCATTACCGTTATATCCTTCTGCGTCAATTCAAGCATCCTGTTGCTTGCAGTCTCCATCCCTACCGATATATGCTTAATGCCCATGCTTGCCATTTCATACGCCACATCATCGTCTATCTGATGGGCGCGGATCGATGGGCGATATTCTATGCCGTTGTTATGAAGGAATAAGATAATCTCCCTTGCGCGTGACCACTTCCCGATCCAATCATCGCCGTGCTCGTATCTAATAACACCAGCGTTCTCTTTCAGATACAGCACGTCAGCCTTCCATCGATCTAAATCGACGCTCTCCCAATGCCTTTTGAAGAACTCCAGGTTATAACAGAACCCGCATCGAAATGGACAGCCACGCGAGGTAAGCAATATTGTGTCACCCGTACGCGCAGACCGTTGAAAATAAACCAATGTGTCAGGCGACACAGGTGAGACATGCTCCCCGTTCAGCGGGTGGCTCGCTATTCGCGTCCCGCCAATAGCATCCAAAACCGCCCACTCGCCCTCTGATAATACAATGCTGTCCACGAAAGGCTCATTCAGGCACTGCATCGGTTGCATCGTAACGTGTATGCCGCCGAGGATAGTCCTTTTGTGATACTCCTTGGCTATTTTCAGCCACTTGATAGCACCCTTAAGTTGATAGCCGGTCATGCTTGAAACGCCCACAACGTCAGGCCACATCATATCTGGATGATCGTCGTACCGCTCATCGAAATACCTGACTTCAAAGTCCTCATCGGTCTTGCCACGCGCCTTAGCCTGCTTCAGTGCCTCGCCAACGTACAAGATGGATAGTGGCGGCGACTTTTGCGGGCTGCTTATGCTTGGAACAGGGTAGACCAGCAGGACTTTAGTTGCCATTAATAATCATCCAAGATGGGATCGTGTCGCTAAACCTGCCATCTTTTATCTTCTCGTACTTACCCAGGACAAACCACGGGCTTATACTGTGTGAACTGGTGTATGCCAACACAACATCTTTTACATGGCATGGATATTTTCTAGAGTCTTTATGTATGAAGTCATGCCCGTACAAGATACCGCCTGGTCTTACCCTCTTTATCCATTCGCAAATATCCATTGCGATATTCTTGAAGTCATGCGCACCGTCAATGTAAACAAAGTCCAGTGTTCCTCTCTTAAATTCCCTGACAGCATCCATGCTGGTCTGTTGTTTCAATACACAGTTGTATGGGGATAATTTGAGTTCTGCCTCTTCGCGCCATGTACTCAGCTTTTGATTGTCGAAGGCAAGGTATCCGTTACACCTGACCCAAGGGTCTATACAGTACAGTCTAAGACTTGGAATATTCTTGCACAGTAGTTCGGAATGATCGCCTGCCGCTACACCAACCTCCGCCCCAATCTTAAAGCCTAACTCAGCCATTGTCTGCGCCATAGTCAGCCTGTCTACGTCTAATAATGTGATGGGCGATTGTTGCTCAAGGTCTATCTTGAACTTATCGACGAAGTATTCAAGCGTGGTCATTCTTTAACTCTTTCCAGTTGTCAGGCCAGCCCGGGTGCGGCCAGAACCTATCAATCAGCCATTCTAAATCGTGTATTCTTCCTGTCCATCTGTTATTCCACCAGAAGTCAAACGAATAGGCGTTGCCTCTCCTCCGTTCGCTCTGCGACATATACCACATGCGCCCATAAGTCTTACCCTTGTGCAAGTGGGCATAAAATGTTTTCTTATTGCGCATTATTTTCCCTTCCCACGGTCCGAGCTGGGTCTTAAGCCCAATCTCCTGCGGTTCACCCTGGAAGGTTTCATACCCAATCTCGCTCATCGGCCCGACACGATTCCAGTGTGATTTGTGCATGAACCAGCACGAACCCTGGAAAGTCACATCTTCATCGATCAGGATTTCTTTGCGCTCTCGGCCACGGTGCATCCACGGCCTGCCGTGCAGACCTAAATCATCGGGGTGCTGATACGGATAAAAGTAGTGCATTGAGTCGATGCACTCCCTTTCTGGATTAATGCGCCAGTTCTCCGCGTCCAGGCTGTAACGGCGCGGAATGACTATCCAGTTATCCTCTATATCTTGTTGCAGGATTTCATCGAACCCCTCACCGAATAAACAGTGAGCGTCGCACTTCATCAGGTACTCGCCACGCGCCAAGGCAACTCCGGTGTTGATCGCCGCACGCATGCCGCGCTGTTTGGTATGCACGATGACCAGGTTGGGATTATCAAGCAGGATGGGAACAGGCCAGTAGCCGTCTAGAATGGCGATTACCTCAATATCACCAGTAGCCTTTGCCAGCAAATCGGCCACCGTCTGAGGTAGGAACAACTCATTCCTGGAAGGGACAATGACCGAGACCTTGCTCATTTCTTCCGCTTGCCCTTCCTCAACTTGGACAATGTTATTGCTAACCTCGCCCTGCGGCCCGTAGTCCCGGCTTTCTTAGCCGCGGCCCTTAACTTACCTTTCGGTATCGGCTGACCCGGCTTGGCACCCAGTTGCTTGCGTAGTGCACCAGGATGCTTAATCGCACCTTTGATCCAGTTTTTCTTTTTCGCCATCTCAGTCCTCCGAGAAATAGGTCACGGTCGCACCGATGGTACCGGATGCGCTGGATACCAGCCTGATCTTCTTGTTAACGGTATCCCCTCGCAGGTAGGCGCGGGGCGAGAATACCAGCGTGCTGTTGGCTGACAGTGCAAAGGCGGCCAGGTTGTTGCCCGATGTCTCCATCCGAATGTAGATGATCATAGCGGTGTTAGTGGATATGAACAGGTCGATGATGGCAACCTTCTTGCCTGGTTCCGGTGCTTCAGTCAGGTCAATCCCGCCAGTGGCATTGGTACTGGAGACAAACTTCTGTGTCACGCCCAGGCCAAAGCCGGCATCTTTTACAGCCAGTGGTTCTTCATTTCTAACTTTCATCTTCCTTCTCCTTTTTCCAGGGCATAGCCGGCAGCGACCCAAAGAAGTAGCGGTGCCCCCGGTCATGCACGCCTGGATACCTGATCCTGGTCACGGTCACGTCACCCATCCTGGCGTAGGTCTGCCGGATGGCTTCTGCCACGCCAGGGTCGGACACGCGGAAGGCGTTGTCCTTGCCGAAGCGCATCTGCTTGCCATCCACGTCCAAGCTGTCCAGCGGGCGGGTGGTAGCCTTGATCACTTCCCATTTGTGGTCTGTATGCCCCTCTCTATCGGGGTTGTAGTCCACCTTCATGGCTACGGCCCAATCTTTCCCAGCTCGGCAAACTCGTCATCAGTCAACACGGTGCTCCAGATCGCCATGTGTTGCAGCCACCCGTTGAACACGTTGGCCGGGACGGTACTGCCCGATCCGATGCAGAACAGGGTGGCCGCAATCGCGCCTGCCCATGTGCCCAGACCAGTCTGAGTAGTGCTGGACTGTGCCCCATCCACGTAGATTTTCAACATATCACCCGCCACTGTAAGTGAAGCGCCCAGGTGATGCCACTCGGGATGCGGGTTGTTATCAGCCTGGCGCAACACGGGCGATACCGAATCAGTCGTGCCGCCAGCTATGTAAGCACCCCGGAAGGTGTTGGCCGTAGCGGTCTTCTCCAGTATGAAGGCGTTGTTAGCGTCGGCGGACATGGTGAAGATGCGCCCCAGCGTGGTGCCGTTCAGGTAGGTGGGCTCGCAGGCGAACCACACGGATATAGACCCAATCGTGGTCACTCCCACAGCTAAGGCGGTGTAGATATTGACATAGGACGTGCTGCCGTCGAAACGGTAGCAACTCCCACCGTCCGCCCCTTGCCGCCAGCGGTCTGCTACCGAGACATTGGTGGATGTGCCGTGGTAGCCCGTGCTGGACCAGTCGTATACCGTGGTGCCGCTGCGCTCGTTCATCGGCCAGTAGGCCACCAGTGACGTACTGGCGATCTCTCTTACTTTTCTGTTATAGCTTGTGATCATGTCTTACTCCTTATCTTCGAAACCATCCCAGGCACGCCCGTTGAAGCTGCCTTTGTATCCATACAGCGCGCCAAATAACATCTGATTATTGGGCGGCAAGTATATCTCCACGCCCAGCCCCATCGCCATGCCCAGCCACAGATAGGCGCCGGGACGCTGCGGGGTGTATTCATCCTGCCCGCTCATCTCGAAGCCGTATATCTCGATGCGCTCATAGCCCTGGTACAGCGCCATAGCCATCATATAGTTGAATCCAGATGAGAAGTGCTTCAGCTTGTTATCGCCCCGCCGCACCTTGCCAAAGAAGCGCTCGCAGATGTCATGCAGTGGAAATTCCACGCTGTCAGGGATGTCATCGTATTTGAACTGCATCCAGATAGGAAAGCCGTGCTTCTCTTTCAGCCATTCAAAGTGGCCTGTCACATTGCGCACGGCGATCTCACGTTCAAAGCTGGAACGGGGGTGGATTTGAAACCATCCCGTAGCGCGTTTGCACCACGGGAAGTCATGCATCTCGTTGAGACACCAAATATCCACATCCAGGTCGTCAAAGGGAGCGAGGGCGCATGTCGATGTAGCCATACCGACCACTGCTACGGTACGCTTGCCCTTGCGCAGCTCGCGCAGTTTGGCAGCCGTTTCCGGGTCTTGTGGCGCCAAAGACTGCTCCAAAGCCCGGTCTTCTATGTATTTGTAGTGGTCAGCGTACCCACCTGCCCGCCTCACGATTCTCACGGGAAACCCGCAAGTCGGGCAGGTGGTTATATCGCTCTCGCCCCGGACTTTTATTTTCTGTTCCGGTGGCATTGTTGCTATACCTGGTCGTAGGCTACAATGAACTTCTCATACAGCGAGAACTCACGCTCTTGCAGCTTCTTATCCTTGTTGCGCTTGCGCAGTTCATCCTGAATGGTGGTTGTCACCCACTCACTCAGCGGGATGTCCTTCAGGTAAGCGCCCTTCTCTTGATTCCACATTACCTGGTTGCCCTCCTGCTTGAACTCTATCTCTAGTTGTTCATCAGGGGAAATACCAAGCGCTTCACGCGCCCTGCGGATTTCCTTCAGGGATGCAAAGTCGCCTTCTTTGGGGAGCATCTCTAACAGCAGTAAGCGTTCTGTAATCTGAAGTCTCATCGTAGCCTTTCTACTAGGTGTTCGTTACCAGCGGGATGTAGCGGGCGGCTCCATTGACATACACTGCCAGGCCATAAGCACTAACAGCGGAGGTAATGAAGTCACCGGCCACGATCATGCCGTCAACGGCATTGGTCTTCAAGAAGTAGGTCGGATTGGTGGCCGTGCCTGCCTTCTCGAACATGCAGGTGACAGCGCCGCTCGATCCTTCGATGCGCATGATGATGAACGCATCGTTCACCGATCCAGCGTTGCCGTCTGCGATGTGCAGGCGGGCGCAGGCGCGGGTGGTAGGGGCGGCGCCCAGGTCGTCAATGTAGCCCATGAAGCAGGCGGGCTGCGCTGATGCCATAGAAACGGGTGTGCCGCTCTTGGTGATGTAGGAAGCAAAGCCGTGAACTTCACAGCCCATAGTCCCGCCGATGAAGATGTCCGACGCAAAGCCAGCCACTTGAGAGCTGCCAGTTGTGTAGGACGCATCACTGGAAGTGGTAATGCTGGAAAAAACAGCCTGCAAGTAACCGCTGGTCACAGTTGAAGAATCAGTTACCACCACCGCAAGGCAGTTATCTGCCCCGGGGCTGACAACGTCAACGTCAAACGTTCCAGCTGAGTTAGCCGCAAGCGCGAGTCCCATGTAGGTTGATGTCATGTCATATCTCCTTATGCCTCGTAGGACGAGGAAACCTCTACACGCAGGACGCGATTATCAACCAGGCGGGAGTAACCGCCGTACCACTTCCACCCAGAATTGATGAACTGCTTCAGCAAGCCAGTCCGTTCCTCTGGAACCAGCTGGCCGAACTCACCAATTTGGGGAGCGTACAGTTTCACCAGGCTGAAAGGTCCACCGAACACAATCGGGTAAACGGTGTCCGCATTGGATACTGTCTCACCGACGGAGTGGGTGAAGCGCAGGCCGCCGTTAGGCCCTTGCCCCAGGATGGTGATGGTCGTACCGGATACCGACACAACGTACACGCGCTCGTTCTGCGGATCAAAGACGTTGGCAGCTTCGATTGTACCGACAAGCAGCCATTGGCCGGCGGCGATGTTGGTGTTGACGTTGACTTCGATGGTCGTCGCCAGTTTGATGTTGGCGGTAGCAGAAGCAGCGATGGTCGAGGCCACCGGGGAAGCGTTAGCCAGCCCTGCTGACCAAAACGCCTTCGCCCAGGCGTTGGCTACCAGGCGGAACGGGCCGATCTTGCCCAACTCGAAGTTGAGGTGGATGCCCGCATCCTGGTAGATGCCAATGGCGTCGATGTTGCCGCTCTCGCGGATGTCATGGAAGGGGTAGGGGTGCATGAGCGCCATCCACACTTGATCGCCGCCGTCCGGGGTGACGAAGGCAGGCACATGCAGATTTTGCAGGTAGCCTTCCATCCGTCCGAACAGCGCATCAGAAGCGCGGTGGGTAGTCGTGCCAGCATCCAGGGAAGCGCGTGCGGCTGCCCGGTACACGAATGTACCTTGCAGGGCAGCAGCCTGGGCGAGCAGGTCAACCGACTCGGCCTGGTTCACACCCAGCCGCTCGGCGCGTCGCTCATTGTAGTTGTAGGACTGCTGAATGTCTCCCAGCAGCTCAGACCATTGAAGGGCTTCACCACGGGAGGTGGGGGTGATGGATGCGGTCGCATCCGATAGAATTTGGGGTGTGACATCCGCAGTTTGTGAGATTGCGGTCACGCCCGGGTCCATGTCGCTCAGGAAAGGATATGTCACAGATGAACCACTCATCATGGCGGACATATCCCCCGGGAACGGCGTGGCAAACTGATCGTAAAGCCGATTGAACCGCGCAGCTTCCTCATAAGTCTCTTTGTACTGTATGTGGAAGGGGGTTAAATTAGCAGTAGTCTGAATAGCCATGTTTACCTGCCTTTAGGGCAGGTTCCCCTGCCCCGTTATTGTTGTACGAGGCGGTTGTACTCTTGCACCAGCTGTTTGTATACCTTCCTGTCCATCAGGTGCGGCGGCTGGGCTTTGAGTACAGCCAGCTTCTTTTCGATTGCCTCTAGGTCGTCCACTTGCTGGACGGCGCTGCCCCCGCCTGTGTTCTGCAACACAGCCGGGTTGGGGGCCTGCCTGCGCTGGACGGCAAGATTGGCGAATGCGACCGTGGCAGAAGCAAAATCCTTCTCCTTGCGCATCACATCCAATACCTGCGGGTCAGCCGCATCCAGGCCGAAGGCTTTCAGAACTGCCTCCACATCCAACCTTGTCGGTTCAGCCGGTGTACTGCCAGGTACGGGCTTGTCCGAAGCGGGTGCGAGTTCCTCTGGGGTCTGCTCCTGGAGCAAGGCATCCAGTTTCATTTCACGGATGGCTCTTGCCCTAGAAAGCCCCTCGCCCCTGAGGTCCTCGTACTGTGCAATCGCTTTTTCCAGGTCATCAACCTTCTTTTCCAGTTTGAACGTGCCTTTGTCCTTGCCGGACTGCAACGCTCGCACCTGTCCAGTCAGGTCGGCAATCTCTTTCTGAAGCGATTCAATGGTCAGTGTGGCCTGTGAAGAGGTCGCTACCTGAGATTGGGATGGGGTCGTTGGCGCAACACCACCTTCAACGGGGGTACTTGTCTCCAAGTCGGTCATTCTTTAGTCCTTTCGTTTGGTAAAGTCCAATACTTGCTAAATTATAACACACAACTAACGGCCCTCCAACGCGCGCCGCATCAGCTCCAGCATCACATCACTGCTGATGCCTTCCTGTTCCGCGATATATTCCAGTTGATCACGGGCGGTACTGTTTAATTTCTCATCAGTGAACACATAATCCATCACCAGATTGGACAGCGACGGTGACATCATGCGTGACCAATCGTTCCAGGTGTAATCGTACACCGTTTGGGATGGTTCTTCTATATAGCCCGTGATGTCCTGCTCGCCCAGCGATTCAGGGGTCACTCCAGGTTGTAGGAAAGGCAGGGGCTTCTCTGGCAGCGCTTCGGAGGCATTGGCGATCATCTTGGCGGTGATTTCCTGGTAACTGTACAGCATATTCAAATACTCTTTCAACTCAGGGTGCGCCTTCCAGTACTTTGTCCCTTCGCCTGCCAGCTTTGCAACATCGTAGCCATCCCACACCGTCTGGATATTGGGGAACTTGCGGTCGAGGGCATCGTACATGATGCCGTCATAGTACATATCAATCTTGCTGAGTGAACTGTAATACTTGCTCAACAGCGGGTCATTCATGATATAGGCATCCCGCCACTGGAGGGCTGCTCCCACACTGGTACTGTCAGCGTAGTCATTGGCGGCGTCCTTATCGGTATCCCGCATACTGTAATATCTGGCGATCTGTTGCACGATCAAGCCGGGGTCATTGAACAATTCTTCCAGCATCCCATCGATCTCTTTGTACCTGTCTTTAGCCTCGTTCCATTCTGCCTTAGTCGCATCGTCGGGCATATCCAGAAGCGCGCCCATATCCACAATCGCCGCCATAAAGCGGGTGCGGTCTGTTTCCGGCCACTCATTCACATACCCGTTGGTATCCCAGAACTTATCACCCAATCGCGGGTCTAACCCAACTGCCTTGAACAGTTCGTCCTGCTGCCCGGGCGGGATGCGCCCCATGACAGAGTAGGCATAGGAACGGTCGCGCAGCGGGCTGGCCTTGCGTGACAGGAGCAAGGTATCCATGAACGGGTAATCCAGGCGCATCCCATCCATCGCATCCTGGAACTCTTCATCGCTCATCGAGTCTTTCAAGTCCCAAAGATTGTAGTACTCGCTATAAAATCTATCCACCTGCAAGTCGGTCAGGTTGCGCGCCCGGAAGCCAGCCCCGAACAGGAAAGATGATATTTGTCCGGGTGCCCGGGCGGAAGCGGACTGCTCCTTTGCCATGTCCCAGATCGGTCCAGACTGCCGGTATGCTGCCTCAGCTGCCTGTGCTTCGCTGATCTGATCATTTTCGACCATCA
>Ga0316622_100000584_pt1 | contig 21614 bp, 17 predicted proteins | sample OWC_Aug_OW2_C1_D_FD_207646 | JGI IMG/M metagenome (GOLD analysis project Ga0316622, IMG submission 207646) | Wetland soil microbial communities from Old Woman Creek delta, Ohio, United States - OWC_Aug_OW2_C1_D5_C | ecosystem: Environmental > Terrestrial > Soil > Wetlands | place: USA: Ohio... | reverse complement strand
AGTCCGCGTGGAGCTCCTTGATGTTGCCGGACACCTGGGTGCCCACCTGGACGGTGTTCACCGCCTCCAGCGTGCCCGTGGCGCCGACCTGCTCGACGATCTCGCCGCGCGTGACCTCTGCGGTCCGCACGTCGGGTGGCTTCTGGCGGCTGCCATACTTCCACCAGGCTCCCGCGCCGATGCCCGCGGCAACGAGCAGGAGGAGGAAGATCGCGAGCTTTCTCATGGGGTCACCCGCCGCAGGGAGCCGGCGAGCCAGCCGGGCTCCCACCTGTTCGACCGCCGCCGACCGCAGGGCGCTTGGTCGAAGGGGTCCTCGACGCGCGCCGCGATCAGTGTCCGCCCGACACCCGCGCCTCGGCGGCCGCCGGCTCGTGGTGCATCCCGCGCCGCAGGCCGGCCAGCCCCTCCTCGAAGAGCGTGTAGACCGTCGGGACGAAGACGAGCGTGATCAGCGTCGACGCCGTCAGGCCGCCGATCACCACCCGCGCCATCGGGGCCTGCAGCTCGCCACCTTCCCCGATGCCGAGCGCCATGGGCATCAGCCCGAGGACGGTGGTCAGCGTCGTCATGAGGATCGGCCGGAGCCGCGTCCGGCCCGCCAGCTCGACGGCGTCGCGCAGCGGCAGCCCGTCGCGCCGGCGCAGCGTGTTGGTGTAGTCCACGAGCAGGATGGCGTTGCTCACCACGATGCCGGCCAGCATGATGACACCGATGTAGGCCTGCATGCTGAAGGTGGTGTTGGTGACGAGCATGGTCAGCACGACGCCGATCGCGGCGAGCGGGATCGAGAACATGATGATGAAAGGGTCGCGCAGCGACTCGTACTGGGCGGCCATGACGGCGTAGACCAGCACCACCGCCAGGATCAGCAGCAGCTGCAGCTGGCGGAACGCCTTGGCCTGCTCCTCGACCTCGGCGCCGAACCCCACCGTGAAGCCCTTGGGCAGCCGCAGCTCGGGGAGCTGGGCCTGCAGGTTCTTCACCGCCTCGGAGAGCGGCACCTCGATCTCGGCGTTGACCGTGGCGATGCGCTCCTGGTTCTTCCGGTCGATCTGCGTCGGCCCGGCCTCGGGACGCACCGCCATCAGGTTCTTGGCCTGCACCACCTGGCCCGTCGGCGTGCTCACCAGGAGGTCGTCCACGTCGGCGACCCGCTCGCGATCCTCTTCGCGCAGCCGCACGATGATCGGGTATTCGAAGCCGCGCTCCCGGTAGAAGGCGGCCTGCGTACCGGCGAGGTTCGTGCGCAGCGTGTTGGCCACGGCGCTCACGGTGAGGCCGAGCAGCGCCGCCTTGTTGCGATCGACGCGGACGGCCAGCTCGGGCCGCGCCTCGTCGCGGCCGAGGCGCACGTCGGTGATGCCGGGGGTGGTCCGCATCAGGTCGCGGGCCTCCAGCATCAGCCGCCGCGCGTCCTGCAGGTCGTGCCCGCGGATCTCCAGCCCGAGCCGGGCGTCCGTCATGCCGCCGAACATGCGGCTGAGCTGGAAGTTGCCCCCCGACGGCCGGGCCGTGACGATCACGCCGGGAAGCCCGGACAGCTGGCGCCGCAGGGCCATGGCGATCTCGTTGTTGGAGCGCTCGCGCTCCGACCGCGCGGTGAGGCGCACGTTGATCTGGCCCCGGTGCGTCCCGCCGCCGCCCATGAAGCCGCCGCCCCCGGTGGTGGTGATCAGGTTCACGGCCTCCGGCACGTTCTTCCGGATCATGCCCTCGAGCTGGAGCAGCGCCGCCTCCGTCCGCTCGACGCGGGTGCCCACCGGCAACTCGGCGTTCACGGACACCTCGCCCTCGTCGGCCTGCGGCATCAGCTCGAACTTGAGCGCCGAGACGAGCAGCACCGCGACGACGAACAGGCCCGCGCCGGCGGCGATCACGGTGGGTCGGTGCGCGAGGGCGACGTGCAGCAGGCGACGGTAGAAGTCGTCGATCCGCTGGAGCGTGACCTCGCTGGCGATGAACAGCCGGCCCGTGAGGCCCTTGCGCTCCGACGCGGGCGTGTGCTTGAGCACCCGCGAGCAGAGCACGGGGACCAGCGTCACGGCGACGAACAGCGACATGCCCAGGGAGAAGATGACGACGATCGCCAGCTGGCCGAAGAGCACGCTGGAGACGCCCGCGAGGAAGAAGAACGGGATGAAGACGGCGCAGTGGGTGAGCGTGGAGGCGAGGATGGCCGACCAGATCTCCTCGCTCGCGTCGATGGCCGCCTGCATCCGGCTCTTGCCCTTCGCCATGTGGCGCTCGGTGTTCTCGAGGACGACGATCGACGCGTCCACGATCATGCCGACGCCGAGGGCCAGGCCGCCGAACGTCATCGTGTTCAGCGTGTAGCCGCCGAAGAAGAGCAGGGCGAAGGTGCCGATGATGGAGATGGGGATCGACGTGCAGATGATGAGCGTGGCGCGCGCGCTGCGGAGGAAGGTGAAGATCACGAAGACCACCAGGAAGGACCCGACCAGCACCGCTTCGCGCAGGCTGCCGATCGACTGCTCGATGTAGGTCGCCGTGTCGTTGACGACGAGCAGCTTGATCCCCCGGATCTCGCGGTTCATGCGATCGATCTCGGCGCGCACGGCCTCGGCCACGGCCACGGTGTTCTCGCCCGACTGCTTGCGCACCTCCATGCGGACGCCGGGCTTGCCGTTGACGCGCGTGATGCTCCGGATGTCCTCGGTGGCGTCGCGCACCTGCGCGATGTCGCGCAGGTACACGGGCACGCCCGCCTTCGTGAGCACGACCAGGCTGCGGATGTCGTCGAGGTTGACGAACTGCCCCGGGCTGCGGAGCAGGTAGGTCATGTCCCCCTCGTCGATCTCGCCGAGGGGGATGTTCTGGTTCTCGGTCTTCAGCAGGTTGACGACCCGGTCCACGGACAGGTCGAGCGCCGTGATCTTCTCGCGCGACAGCTCCACGCGGATCTGGCGCCTCAGCCCGCCGCGCACGTCCACCGCCGCGACGCCGGGCACGCGCTCGAGCCGGCGGGCCAGCTCGTTCTCGGCCAGCTCGCGCAGGGTCACCGGGTCGAAGTCGCCCTGCACGGCCAGGCCCATGATCGGGAACTGCGTGGAGTCGAACTTGAAGACGATCGGCGGGTCGGCGTCCTCGGGGAGCCGGCCCCGCACGCGGTCGAGGCGGCTGCGGACGTCGTCGGCAGCGACGTTGAGGTTGGTGCCGTACGTGAAGTTGAGGCGGACGACGCTCGACCCCTCCGACGAGGTGGAGTTGATCTGCTCGATGCCGGCCACGGCCGCCACCGACTGCTCGATGGGCCGGGTGATCGTCTCTTCGATCTCCTGCGGACCCACGCCCGCGTAGGCCACGCGGACCGTCAGGCTGGGGAAGCTGATGTCGGGCATCAGGTCCACGGGCAGCCGCGCCAGCGAGATCGCCCCCAGCAGGACGATGACGGCGCTGATCATGAACATGGCGACGGGGCGGTGGATGGCGGCGCGTGGAATGCTCATGGCTCGATCCTGGGGGTGGGAATCGGGTTCGGTCCGCGCCGGGCCGCGGTGCGGGTTCCCGGCTGTTGGCACGACTGGGTTCGACCTCCGTTGAGACGCGGCGCGAGGCCCGGCGGTCTACCTAGCCCGGCCCGCGGCGGCCGGCGCTTCCTGGCTGCCCGGCTGGAGCCCCCCGCGGAGCGCTGCCCGTGGCGCGGCCGCCGCCCGGGCCTCCCGGCCGGCCGCCGCCCGTGCCCGGCAACATCACCGGGTCGCCGTCGCGCAGCGCCGCGGCGCCGGTCGTCACGACGCGCTGCCCCTCGGCGAGCCCCTTCAACACCTCGGCACGCTGCTGGTCCTGGAGGCCGAATTCGACATCGAGGAACCGCGCGGTCATGGTGGGACCGGCGGCAGGCCCCGCCGCGCCCGGCGCGCGGCCGGCTCCGCCACCCTGGGCCTGTCCGCCCCGCGCGGCCGCCGCCGGGGCGCCTGCGCCCGGGCGGCCCGCGCCGCTCGAGGCCTGGCGGGCCTCCACCACGAACACGCCGCGCCGCCCGTCGATGTCGACGACGGCGTTGCGCGGGACGACCAGCGTGTTCTGCCGCTCCGCGACCTTCAGCGCCACCCGGGCGTACATGCCCGGCTTGAGCCTGAACTGCGGGTTGGCGATCTCCACCTCCATCTGCGCGGTGCGCGTGGACGGGTCGAGCACCGGCGCCACGCGGGCGACCCGGCCCTCGAACTGCTCGCCGGGGTACGCGTCGACGTCCACGCGTGCCGGCGTCCCGATGGCCACGCGCCGGAGGTCCTTTTCCACGAGGTTGGCCACGAGGCGCACCACGCGGATGTCCACCACCGACACCACCGGTGCGTTCGATGACGCGAAGGCCCCGGGGTCGAGCAGGCGCTTGCCGACGAAGCCGTCCACCGGCGACACGATCCGCGTGTTGCTCAGGGTGATGCGCAGCTCCTCGAGACGGGCTTTGGCCTGTTCGAACTGCGCGCGCGCCAGGTCGAGCTGGGCGGCAGCCGCCTGGAAGCGGGCTTCGGCGTCGTCGAGCGTCTGGCGGGGGATGAGCTGTCGCCCGAACAGGTTGCGCGAGCGCTCGAGGCTGGTCTCGGCGAACTTCAGGTCGGCCTCACGCTGGCGGATGGTGGCGCGGCCGACCTCGAAGGAGGCCTCGGCCTGGCGCACCTGCTCCCGGATCTCGCGGTCCTCGATCTGGGCGATTGCCTGGCCCTGCCGGACCGGGTCACCCAGGCGCACCGAGATCGTCTCGAGGCGGCCCCCCACCTTCGGGACGACCTCCACCGTTGTCATGCCGATGAGGTTGCTCACCACCGTGATCTCCTCGGCGACGCTCGCGCGCGACACCTCGGCCAGCTCGACCGTCATGGGCGGCCGGCTGAACGCGCCGCCACCCATCCCGCCCGTCCCCTGCGCCCCGCGGGGCGCGCGGTTCGCGAAGAGCAGGTAGCCGGCGCCGACGAGCGCCACGATGCCGATGCCGATGAGCGTCTTGCGCATGGATGCGAACCTCACCCGGTGCCGCCGAGCGCCAAGGTCGTGCCCGTGGTCGTCGTGGTGCCGCCCGCGCGGGTCTGCTGCACCCGCTCGAAGTCCACGAGCGACTTCTGGTAGTCGAGCCGCGCGCGCAGTTCGGTGAGCTGGGCGTCGAAGAGGTCGCGCTGGGCCTGCACCACGAAGAAGTTGGTGGACATGCCGACCTCGAACTTGCTCTGCTCGGCCTCCAGCCGCTTCTCGGCCAGCTCGCGCGCGGCGGTGGCCGCGTCCACCCGTTTCAGGTTGCTCTCCACCTGCGAGGCGATGTTGGTGACCTCCGTGGCCACCTGCAGCTCCAGTTGACGGATCCTGGCCTGCGCCTGCGTCAGCTGCAGCTTCGCGCGGGCGTACGACGCGTCGGCGGCGCTGGTCCCGATGGGGTAGCTGAGGACGAGCTGGGCCGTCCACTGCGGGTAGTCCGTGTCGAGCATCATCTGGAACGCATCGCCGTACCCGCCGGGGATCACGGCGATCACGGGCCCGCCGGTCCCCTGGCGGATGTAGCGGGTGCCGCCGATGCCCTGCAGGCCGTAGTTGCTGACGAAATCCACGCCGGGCAGCGTCTGGTTGCGCAGGTAGCGGACGTTGACCTCGCTCGACTCCAGCTGCTTGCGCGCCTGCTCGAGGTCGGTCCGCTCCGACAGGGCCTTGCGAACCGCGCCCTCGAGGTCGATGGCCGCGGGCTCGAACGCCGGACGGTCGACGGGGTCGATCGCGGCGGCCCAGAGCGGGTCCTGGGTGCCGCTGACGATCAGGCGCTTCAGGGCCAGCTCGGCGGTCTTGAGCGCCGACTCCGCCTGGGCGAGCGACTGGCGGCGGCTCGCCGCCTCCGACTGCGCCTGGTAGACGTCGATGGGCGCGAGCGCGCCCACCTCGACGCGCACCTTGTTGTCCTCCACGAGCTTGTCGGCGAGCGTCACCGATCGCCGCGCCACCTCCACGGCCTGTCGCGCGGCCAGCAGGTCCCAGTAGGCGTTGCGCACGCTCGCGAGGGTGCCGGTGATGGTCGCCCGCAGCTGCACCTCGGAGACGTCGCGGTTGATGCGCGTCACCAGCAGCTGCTGCCGCGTGAGGTCGATGCGGAGTCCGCGCAGCAGCGGCTGCGTGTAGTTGAACAGCACCGACGTGTTGAACTGCGGCGTGAACGTCGTGAAGAGGTTGGTCGAGTCCTGCTTGCGGTTGTTGAATGCCGCGGTGACCGTGCCGCCGAACCACGGCACGTTCCAGCTGGCGCCCACGTTGGCGGTGTTCGTGGTGTTCTCGACCCGGGTGCCGCCGACCAGTTGCGACGTGGGCAGCTGCACGAGGTAGTTGGTGCCGACCGTCGAGGTCAGCGTGGGCCGGTAGGCGCCCTGAATCGCGGCGATGGAGAAGTCGAACGTCTCGGGGTTGATGCGTTCGACGGCGATGTCGAGGTTGCGGTCCAGCGCGCGCTTGACGGCCTCGTCCACCGTGAGGCTCACGGCAGGCGCGGGGGTCTGGCCCGGAGCCACGGTACCGGCCTGGGCCTGGGCCGCGGCCTGGGCCAGCAGTTCCCGCACGCGCTCGTCCGACACCCCTTGCGCGCGGGCCGCCGCACCCGCCCCGAGCACGAGGGCGACGGAGAACACGGATAGGACGAACAGCCTTGCCACGAGCCGCCTCCACGGAGGTTGAACGAGGCGCCGCCCGCGAGCGACGGCGCCATCGCTGGTTGTCCGCCCGGGTCGGGCCTCGCCGGCCGTCACGGGCGTGACGTCTGCCCGGCCGACCCGCCCGGGGGCCGGCGCTCGCGGTCGCGCTGGTGGAACGACCTGAGTTTGACGCGCTGGTCGGGCGAGAGGACCCGGTACATCCGCAGCAGCATCAGCGTGCGGGCCTTGTTCAGCGACGCGCGGGTCGTCTCGACCCGGTCGATCGCCTGCAGCGCGACGGCCTCGTTCGGCTCCCCCTCGGCGAGCAGCCGCGAGACCTCGCGCTCCAGCCGATCGAGCTCGTCCTTGTGGACGCGGAGGTCCGGCAGGACCGCCTGGAAGATCGCCTCGATCTCACCGGACTGCTGGTCGGTGAGGCCGACCTCGGCCTTGACCCGCTCGGACAGCCACCACTTGTGGCGCTCCTGCGCCGCGGCCGGCGTGGCCGCGATCCCGGAAAGGACCGCCAGCGCCGCGGCGGCCCGCACGACCCGCATGACGGCACGCGTCTTCCCCACGCAGGCAGATACGACGCACGGCCGCGCGGCGTTTACGCGGCGGCCGGTGGGTCAGGACTGCGGAGACCCGGCGCCGGCGAAGCGGGCGAGCCGCTCGATCACCTGGCCGACGATGTTGTTGGGCGTCGAAGCCCCCGCCGTGAGGCCGACGCGCACCGTCCCGGCCACCGGCAACCACCCGGTGGACGTTGCCTCCCGTGCCGTGCGCCCCGGCACCCCGTCGCCCGTCACGGGGCGGTGGCGGATCCCGTTCGCGGAGACCAGGCCGTCGGGGTCGGCGATGTGGTAGGTGGGCACGCGCGCCGCGCAGATGTTCGCCAGGTTGCAGGTGTTGCTGCTGTTGTAGCCGCCCACCACCAGCATGAGATCCAGCGGGTGCCGGTCGAGCAGAGCGACCACCGCGTCCTGGCGCTCCTGGGTCGCGCTGCAGATCGTGTCGAAGGCCCGGAACCGCAGGGGCAGCTCCGACTCGCCGTAGCGCTCGAGCATGGCCTGGCGGAACATCTCACCGATTTCGAGCGACTCCGACATGAGCATGGTGGTCTGGTTCGCCAGGCCGATCCGGGCGAGGTCACGTTCCGGATCGAAGCCCTCGGAGGCCGCGTGCCCGAAGCGCGCGAGGAACGCGTCGCGGCCGCCGCCGCGACGGATCACGTCGCACACCGCCCCGGCCTCGGCCTTGTCGAACACCACGAGGTAGCGCCCGTCAGGGACCTTCAGCGCCTGTGACGCCGTGGCGCGGGTCTCCTCGTGGTGCACCTTGCCGTGGATGACGGCCGTGAAGCCGTCCTGGGCGTAGCGGGCCACGTTCTTCCAGACGTTGAGCACCGACCCGCACGTGGTGTCCACCAGCGTGCACCCGCGGTCCGCGAGCCGCCCCATCTCGCCCACCGTCACGCCGAACGCGGGCAGGATCACCACGTCGTCCGGGCCAAGCACGGTCTCGCGCTCGGCGGCGTCCGACAGGAACCGGACTCCCGCGGCGCGCAGCTTGTCGTTGACGTGGGGGTTGTGGATGATCTCGCCGGTCAGGAACACCCGCCGCTCTGCGAACCGGCTCCGCGCCTGGTACGCGTAGTCCACGGCGCGGTCCACCCCGTAGCAGAAGCCGAACTCGCGGGCGAGGTGCACCGTGAGGCGGCCGGAGCGGTAGGTGTAGTCGGCCGCCTTGACCTCGTCCACCAGCGCGCTGTGGTAGTCGGCGGCGAGGCGGTCGGCGACGGCCTCCTTCAGGTCGAGGCCCTTGCGGAAGATGAGCGGGGGCACGGGTCGATTATACGGAACGCGCCCGGCAGGCGCGTCAGCGGCCGCCGGTGCCGACCTCCGCCATTCGCGGCGTGAGCTCGTCGAGCACCTGGAGCGGCTCGATGCGCGGGGCCCGCATAGCCGCGTCGAGCTCGACGAGGAATGCCTCGTCGCTCGGCGAGACCGGCACGGGCGGCAGCAGGCGGGACCGATCGGGGGCCAGGGGGCCGCCCTCGGGGCGTCCGACGCGGCTGCCTGCCACGAGACGCTCAAGGCCGGGGCGGCGCGGCTCGAGGGCGAGGCCCGCGACGAGACCGAGCACCAGGCCGGCCGCCGCAGCCGCGGCGACCCACCGCCGGGCGATGCCAGGCCCCGGCCGGGCCAGGCGCCACGCGCCGGGGAACGACAGGATCCGGGCCGGCGACCGATCGCCGGCCAGGCGACGCATGATCCCGGCCCGCTGGCGGTCGAGCCGGCCTTCGGTGAACCAGGCGTCGGCGTCGGCGTCGAGCGAGGCGCGCGCCTCGGCCAGCACGGCCTCGAGCGCGCGCAGGCGACGGCCGCACGCGTCGCACGCGGCCACGTGCTCGCGGCGTGCCGCAGCCTCCCCGTCGGACGTCGGCGCGAGCAGCAGCTCGAGCAGCCGCTCGTCTCCGGGGTGCCCGCCACGCCGTCCGTCAGCGCGTCTGGTCCACCGTCGCAGCATCTCGCCCGATCGCCTTCCCATCACCGGCCTCAGAACCCCGCCCGCTCCAGTGCGCGCCGCAGCCGGTGCACCGCCCGGTGCAGATGCACGCGCACCGTCGACTCGCTGATGCCCGTCATCTGGCTCACCTCGCGGCTCGTGCGCCCGTCGAGGTGACTCAGCAGCAGCACCAGGCGCTGGCGGGCCGGCAGGTCGTCGATCGCCTGGCGCACCGCCCGCACGGTCTCGCGGGCCACCAGCACGGCCTCCGGGGTCCGCGCATCGCTGGCCGGCATCCAGCGCACATCCTCGTCCCCGTCTGGCATCGGCTGCTGCCAGCGGGCCCGCCGCTGCCGGCTCTTCAGGCGATCCAGGGTGGCGTTGGTCAGGATCCGCCAGAACCACGTCTCGAACGGTCGGTCCTCTCGATAGGACCCGAGGGCCTGGAATGCCTTGACGAACGCCTCCTGCACCACGTCGTCCGCGTCGGCGCCGTTCCGGACGTAGGAGAACGCGAGCCTGGAGGCCCGTTGCTGGAGTTCTCCGACGAGGTCGCCGTACACGGCCCGCGCGCCGGCGTCGTCGCCGTCGGCGAGTCTGGCCTTGACCAATCCTGCCAGCCGCGTCGGCTCCGACGCGGCTGGGACGGCACGGGACGTCAACTGCATCTACGTCGTCGGAGCGGCTTCGTTTACCGGAAGGAGCCCGCTGGAGCAGCCAGGCGAGTCGGGGAGCCGCCCGGTCACCACTGTATCAGACCACACCGGGGAGACGGGGTTGCGCGGGCGGCAGCTCAGGCGACGGCCCGGTCGTCTCCAGGTTCCGTGGCCGGGGCGGCGCGCGGAATGACGAAGGCGAAGCGGCTGCCCGAGGGTCGGCCGGGCTCGGCCCAGATGCGCCCGCGGTGCTGTTCGACGATGGCCCGAGAAATGGCCAGGCCCAGGCCCGTGCCGCCGGAGGTCTGGCGGGCGTGGACGCCAACGCGCGAGAACGGACGGAAGAGCCGGTCGACCTGGTCCGGCGGGATGCCCGGACCTTCGTCCTGGACGCTGATCTCCACGCCGTCCGCCGTACTGCGGGAGGCCAGGCAGACGGTCGTGCCGGGAGGCGAGTACTTGAGGGCGTTGCCGAGGAGATTCGTGACGACCCGCAGCAGTTGATCGTGGTCGCCCTGCACGGGGCCCACGCCAGGAGCGGGTGCGCAGGCCACCGCCAGGCTCCTGGTGGCGGCCAGGCCCTGCATCCCGCGGGCGGCCTCGTCGAGCAGGGCCCGGACGTCGAGCGGACCCGTCGACATCGGCATGCGGCCGGCCTCTATCTTCGACAGGTCGAGCAGGTCGTTGACGAGGCGGACGAGCCGCTCGGTGTTCGCGAGCGAGATCGCCAGCAGCTCGCGATCCTCCTCGGCGAGTCGGTCGCCGCTGCCGCTGAGCGCCAGCTGCAGCGCGCCGTGCACGGAGGTCAGCGGCGTGCGCAGCTCGTGGCTGGCCATCGAGACGAACTCGCTCTTGAGCCGATCCACGTCGCTCTCGGTCGTCACGTCGGTGTACGTGAACACCCGGCCCTGCAGCCCGCGGTGGTTCCGCACGGGACACGAATACCGCCGCAGCACCCGGCGCCGCGGCTCGCGCAGCACGAGCTGGTCCTGGTGGGGTTCGTCGGGGCGGGCGAAGTGCCGCTCGAGGCGCTCGCGGTAGAGTTCGGGCTGCTCGCACCGCTCCTCGAGCGACAGCTGGAGCGCCAGGGGTTCCCGATGGAGCAGCTCGTGCCTCGAGAAGCCCAGCAGCTCGCCGCACCGCTGGTTGACCACCACCAGCCGTCGCGCGTTGTCGTAGAGCAGCAGGCCGTCGTTCGAGGCGTTCAGGATCGAGTAGAAGGAGTCGCGCTGCGTCGCCGCGTCTTCGAGCGCGCCGTTGAGTTCGTCGTCGCGTCGCGCGCTCGCCGTCGCGAGGTCGTTCAACGCCGCGACGAACCCCTGCAGGACGGCAGGACCCGTCACGGGGATGGCCGGCGCGAAGTCGCCCGCCGCGATCCGGCGCGCGGCCGCCGTGGCCTCGGCCACCGCTCGGAGGAGCCCGCGGGCGACGACCACCGCCGCCACGGCTGCGCCCGCGAGCGCCAGCCCGGCGCTCACGCCGTGCTGGCTCCAGCCGGCGGCGACGAGCGCGACCGGCAGGAGCAGAGCGGCGGCGAGGCGGAGGCCAGCCGGCACGGGGTCCACCTCACTCGGCCGCTTCGCAGATCCGAAGCAGCTCGCGGCCGAGCGACAGCGCGTCGAACGGCTTCCGGATGTACCCGGCCGCTCCCGCCGCGCGGCCGGCGACTTCATCGGTGCCCTGGGAGCGGGCGCTCAGCAGGACGACCGGCACGCGTGCCGTTCGCGGATCGGCCTTGATGCGCCGGCAGACCTCGAGCCCGTCGATCTTGGGCATCATGCCATCCAGCAGGACGAGGTCGAACAGGCGGTCCTCGAGCATCTGCAGGGCTTCGGCGCCGTCCGACACGCTGACCACCTCGAAGCCCGCGCGGCGGAGGGCGATCTCCGACACGCGCCGAATGTGGGGGTCGTCCTCGGCGAAGAGGACCGACTCGATTCTCATGGCGTCGCTCCAGGCCTCTGGGCGGCTGGCCGCCCGACACCCCTGACCTCTTCAGCAATCGGCACGCCGGGGGCCCCCCTTGATCCAACCATGCGCCCGGCTCCGAGCGCCGCAAGTCCGCGGCGATGGGGAGGTTGCGCCGGCGGCAGCGGCTTCCGGTCAAGGCGAGCCCGAGCGGTGCCGATTGCACCACGTGAGTGTGTGCCCGTGGGGTGTGCCCCCGCCCGCCGGGCCTCGCGCCACCATGGCCGGCCGAAGTCCAGCCCTGCTCGTCGTCGACGGCGATCCCGCGACCGTCGCGCTCGTCGGCGCCGTCGCCACTCCGCTCGGTTTCGAGGTGGCGGTGTGCGCGAGCGTGACCGCGGCCATCGACTGGTTGCGCGGCCGCCGGGCCGGGGTCTCGCTCGTGGGCGTGGAAGAGCGGGACGTCGCCGGCCCAGAGCACCTGCGAGCCTTGCAGGACGTCGATCCGGGCTGCGCCGTGATCCTGATGTCGAGCCGGGTCCGCCCAGAGGCCGCCGTCGAGGCCGTCCGGCGCGGCGCGGTCGACTACCTGGCCCGGCCGCTCGACCCGGCGCGCCTGGAGCGCACGCTCCGCGGCATCCGCCAGGAAGTGGATCGGCGGCAGCGCCTGCTCGCCGTCGAGGCCGAGATCGCCCGCTCGCTCGAGTGCTGCGGCATGGTGGGGCGGAGCCCGGGGATGCAGGGCCTGTTCACCCTCGTGCGACGTCTCGCGCCCCACGCGCGCGCCGTGCTGGTGTCCGGCGAGCCCGGCACCGGCAAGCAGTCGGTGGCGCGCGCCCTGCACGAACTCGGCGAGCGCCGTGCCGGGCCGTTCGCCGCGCTCAGATGCAGTGCCTCCGACACACCCGACGTCGAGGCGGCGCTCTTCGGCCCGAACACTCCGGCCGCGGCGGCCGGGTGGCTCCCCGGGCTCTTCGACGCCGCCTCGGGCGGGACGGCCTATCTGGGCGAGGTGGGCGACCTGACGCGCCCGGCGCAGGCCCGCCTGCTCCGCATCCTCGAATCGGGCGAGATCCAGCCTGCCGGACCGGGCGCCCCGAGACCGGCCGACGTCCACGTGGTCGCCGCGACCTCCCGGGACCTTCGCGGCGCCGTCGCGGCCGGCCGGTTCCGCGGCGACCTGTTCTATCGCCTGAGCTCGGTCGAGCTCGTCGTGCCGCCACTCCGCGAGCGGCGCGAGGATATCCCCTACCTGACCGCCGCGTTCATCGCCGCTGCCGCCGTGCGCCTGGCCCGCCCCCTGCGCGGGGTGTCGGCCGCGGCCGAGGGCCTTCTCGCGTCGGCTCCATGGGAGGGCAACGTACGGGAGCTGCGGGCGGTCGTCGAGCGGGCGTGCGTGCTGGCGGACGGCGAGTTCGTCACCGAGCGCGAGGTGGCGCTGAGCCTCACGTCGCCGGCCTCGCGGCGACCGGTGCTGTCCAGCCGGCTGGTGCCGGGGTCCGGTCTCCCCGAGGAGGACGCGGCCGACCACGACCTGCTCTCCACCGTGGAGCGCGAGCACATCCTCCGGGCCCTGCACCGGGCCGGCGGCAACAAGAAGGCCGCCGCGCGAATGCTCGGGGTGAGCCGGCGCGCCCTCTACCGCCGGCTCGAGCGGCTGGACCTCGGGGCGACCATCAGCCGCCGCGCCGGGCGGGGCGGCCTGACCGCGGGGGTGACGGCATGACCCAGGCGGAGGGCCGGGCGGGGTCGGCGGGAGCGCGGGCGGTGCTCCCCGCCGCGGCCGTCGGACCTGCCGGAGGGCCGGTCTGGACCGTGCTGGTGATCGACGACGAGGAGAACATGCGCGACCTGATGTCGCGCTGGGTCAGGCGTCTCGGGCACCGCGTGCTCGTCGCGGCCAGCGCCGAGCAGGCGCTCGAGGTCCTCGAGACGCACGAGGTGGCCGTCGCCGTGTGCGACGTGTGCCTCCCCGGCCGGGACGGGCTGTGGCTCGCCGCCGAGGTGCGCACGCGGTGGCCCGACACCGCGGTCGTGATGGCCACCGGCCTGCAGGACGTGGGCTCGGCAGTGGCCGGCCTGCGGCGCGGCGTCATCGACTACCTCATCAAGCCGTTCGGCCGCGACCGGCTGCGGGAGGCGCTCGTCGCGGCGGTCACGTGGCACCGGGCAGCGCTGGCCACGCGCAACGGTCGTGACGCCCTTCACGGCGAGGTCGCCGAGCGGCAGGAGCAGTTGAAGGCCGCCCTCGCGGCGCTGCGCATCGAATCGCGCGACGGGCTGGAGGCGATCCTCGGGATGCTGATGATCCGGGACCGCGCGCTGCTCGAGCACTCGCAGCGGGTGGCGCGTCTCGCCCTCGAGATCGGCCGAGACCTCGGGATGAGCGGGGACGCGCTGGCCGCGCTCGAGCTGGCCGCGCTCGTGCACGAGATCGGACGACTGGCGCTGCCCGACAGCGTGGCCGGCAAGCCCGGTCCCTTCACCGCCAACGATCACGAGCTGGTCAGGCGGGTGCCGACCGTCGGTCACGAGCTCCTGCGCGCCGTTCCATTCCTCGCTTGGGCGGCGGAGCTCGTCCTCGCCCGGCACGAGCGGTGGGACGGCACGGGCTACCCGCGCGGCCTGCGCGGCGAAGCCGTCCCGCTCGGCAGCCGTGTCCTCGCCATTGCCGACACCTTCGACAGCATGACGAGCCTGATCGGCCCGCAACCCCGCCTGCCCGAGGCTGAGGCCCTCGAGGAACTGGCCCGCTGCAGGGGGACGCAGTTCGACCCCGCGCTGGTCGAGGCGGCCCGCCGGGTCCTCGGAGGGGCCGGCGGTCGCGCGGCCGCGCTCACCCGGTTGCCCGAGGCCGTCTGACCCGCTTCATCCGCCCGTCGGCCGCGGGCCGCGGCCCTGCCGGTTGACTTGCCCGGAATCGCCCGGCTACGATCCGCGCATCTTCCGGTGGTCGGCCCCCACGCACCCTTCCTCCTGTTGTCCTTCGGGGAGTCCTGAATGAGCACCGAACTGCAGCACGCGGTGGACCTCGACGATCAGGGGATCGTCAACACATCCCGGATCCACTGGCACCTGAACACGCCGGCCCTCTACGAGGAGGCCATCCGCCGGCGCGAGGGCCTCGTGGCCTCCGGCGGGCCCCTGGTGTGTCGCACCGGGCACCACACCGGCCGCTCGCCGAACGACAAGTTCGTGGTGCGCGACACGACCACCGCCGATCGGATCTGGTGGGGCAAGGTGAACCGTCCGATCTCGGAGGCGGAATTCGGCGAGATCCACCGCCTCCAGCTGAAGTACCTCGAGGGCCGCGAGCTGTTCGTGCAGGACAGCTACGCGGGCGCCGACCCGGCGTACCGGATGCCCATCCGGATCGTCACCGAGTACGCGTGGCACAGCCTGTTTGCGCGGCACCTGTTCATCCCCGAGCGCGATCCCGAGCGGCTGGGCCGGCACGAGCCCCAGTTCACGGTCATCGACACGCCGCGCTTCCACGCCGACCCTGAGCGGCACGGCACGAACTCGGAGGTCTTCATCCTCGTGAACCTCGCCAAGCGCCTCGTGCTCATCGGGGGCACGAGCTACGCCGGCGAGATCAAGAAGTCGATCTTCACGGTGATGAACTACCTGCTCCCGCTGCGCGGGGTGATGCCCATGCACTGCTCGGCCAACGTGGGCCAGGACGGCGACGTGGCGCTGTTCTTCGGCCTGTCGGGCACCGGCAAGACGACGCTCTCGAGCGATCCCGAGCGGCAGCTGATCGGCGACGACGAGCACGGCTGGAGCGACACGGGCATCTTCAACTTCGAGGGCGGCTGCTACGCGAAGATGATCCGCCTGTCGCCCGAGGCGGAGCCCCAGATCTACGGCACCACGAGGCGCTTCGGCACGGTGCTCGAGAACGTCGCCATCGACGTCAAGACGCGGTACCTCGACCTCGACGACGCCACCTTCACGGAGAACACGCGCGGCGCCTACCCGATCGCGTTCATCGAGAACTCCGTCGCGAGCGGCGTGGGGGGACACCCGCGCAACATCGTGATGCTGACCGCGGACGCGTTCGGGGTGCTGCCGCCGATTGCGCGTCTCACCCCCGAGGGGGCGATGTACCATTTCCTCTCGGGCTACACCGCCAAGGTGGCCGGCACGGAGAAGGGCGTGACCGACCCGAAGGCCACCTTCAGCACGTGCTTCGGCGCCCCGTTCCTCCCCCTGCACCCGAACGTGTACGCCAGGTTCCTCGGCGAGAAGATCGCGCGGCACCAGGCGCGGGTCTGGCTCGTCAACACGGGCTGGACGGGCGGGCCGCACGGCGTGGGAGCGCGGATGAAGATCGGCCACACGCGGGCCATGATTCGGGCCGCGCTCTCGGGGGCCCTGGACTCGGTGCCGTACGAGACCGACCCCGTGTTCAACCTCGCGGTGCCGGCGAGCTGCCCCGGGGTTCCCCCGGTGGTGCTGCGCCCACGCGACACGTGGGCCGACACGGCGGCGTACGACGCGCAGGCGAAGAAGCTCGCCGGGATGTTCGTCGAGAACTTCAGGGAGTTCGAGGGCGCCGTCGGGGCGGAGGTGCGATCCGCCGGGCCGCGCGCCTGACGCCCGGCACGCACGCCACCCCCGGGCCTGTGCCGTGATCGAGACGTACCACCTGTCGAAGATCTACACGCGGGGCGTCCACGCGCTGCGGGACGTTTCGGTTCGTGTCGAGAAAGGCGAGTTCGTCTTCCTCACCGGCCCGAGCGGAGCCGGCAAATCCACGTTCCTGCGCCTGCTCGTCCGGCAGGAGCTCCCGTCCGACGGCCAGGTGTCGGTCGGCGGGCGCAGCCTGGTGAGCCTCTCGCCGGCCGCCGTCCAGGAGTACCGGCGCACCGTGGGCTTCGTCTTCCAGGACTTCAAGCTCGTCGAGCGGAAGACGGTCCTGGAGAACGTGGCGATGGTGCTCCGCGTGATGGGAGTGCCCGAGCCGATCCAGCAGCGGCGGACGCTGCAGGTGCTGCAGGGCGTCGGCCTTCAGCACCGGCTGAACGCCTTCCCCCCCGAGCTGTCGGGCGGGGAGCAGCAGCGCGTCGCCATCGCGCGCGCGCTGGTGAACGAACCGACGATCGTGCTCGCGGACGAGCCCACCGGCAACCTGGACCCGGATCTCGCGCTGGAGGTGATGGACCTGTTCCGCGCGATCAACGCGCGCGGCACCACGGTGGTCGTCGCCACGCACGACCGCGAGCTCATCCGGCGGGTGGGGCATCGCGTCATCAGCCTCGAGCACGGCCGCCTCATCACGGCGGGCTGAGGGGAAGCCGTCATGGTCTTCTTGCGGGTCCTGAAGCTGTTCCTGGTCGAGGCCGTCGAGAGCCTCGGCCGGGGCTGGCGCCTGGCCCTGCCGGCGCTGATCACGATCGCGTCGGCCGTCGCGGTGGTGGGCGCGTTTCTGACGGCGTCGGCGACGGCCGGGCGGGTGCTGGCCGCGTGGAGCGAGACGGCCGAACTCTCCGTCTTCCTCGACGCCGGGATTGCCGACGCCGCGCGAGCCCGCGTGGAAGCCGCGTTGCGCGACGCGCCCGCCGTCGCGGCGGTCGCGCACGTCGACCGCGCCGAGGCCGCGTGGCGGTTCGCGCGCGAGTTCCCGGACCTCGCGCCTCTGGCCGCCTCGCTCGGGACGTCGCCGTTCCCGGCGTCGTACGAGGCCCGGCTGCGGCCGGGGGTCGCGGTCGGCGAGACCGACGCGCTGGTGGCGCGGCTGCGACGCCTGGCGGGGGTCGTCGACGTGCGTTACGACCGCGCGCTCATCGACCGCGCCGCCGCGCTGCTCGAGACGGGCCGGCGCCTGGCCCTCGTCATCGCGGCACTGCTCGGGCTGTCGGCCGCCGTCGTCGTGGCCAGCGTGGTCCGCCTGTCGTACGCCTCGCGTCGCGACGAGGTGGAGATCCTGCTGCTCGTCGGTGCGCCGCTCGCCGCCATCCGCGGCCCCTTCGTCGTGGAGGGTTTCGTCCAGGGGACCCTCGGCGCCTTGGCCGGCCTCGCCGTGCTGGCGGCTGGCTTCGCGGGACTGCGCGCGCGGTTCGGGACCGCGCTGGCCGCCGCGCTCGGGGCCGATCGGTTCGCCTTCCTCCCGTGGACCGCGGCTCTCGCACTGGTCGTGGCCAGCGCTCTGGTGGGCGCCCTGGCCGGCTGGCTCGCGGTCGGACGGCGGCAGCTCGTCCTGCGCGGCTGAGGTCGGCGTCGCGTCGTGACAATTCGTGACAATTTTGAGCCGGTTTTCGGGCCTCTTCGCATTGACTTGGCGCGAACGGCCGGACTAGACTCGGGGTGTCTGCGTTGCGCATGGCTCGGTTGAAGAGTCGCACGTCTCGCGTCGCCGATTTCGGCCTGGGCATTCCGGTCCTTCGGCTCACCGATTTCTACCGCGAGGAGTTCCTCAAGCACCGCGACTGCCTGGAGCAGCAGCGGGAGTACTTCTCGGAGCGCGCCATCTCCGACATGGAGTGCGCGCTGGCGAAGATCCTCGGCCAGCTCGACGACCTCTGCGGGTGCGAGAACGCCGATCGCGTCGTGAGCGCGCTCCTCAAGCGTTTCGACGTCGTCACCAGGCTCTCCGCCTGGAACGATCCGAAGACCCTCCACTGAACCCGTCCCTGCCAGCCTTGCGGCGTCACCTCGAGGTGATCGTGCGCGCGGCGCTCGCGGCCGTCGACGGCGGCCTCCTCGTCGGTCGCTTCCTCGACGCGCACCCGGACGTGCTCGGCGCACCGGGTGTCCTGCTGAGGCTGCTCGCCGTGGGCAAAGCGGCCGAGTCGATGGCCGCCGCGCTCGGTGGCGGCGTGCGGCCGCAGGTCCGGTCGGGGCTCGTCGTCGCGCCGCGCGTCGGCGCCGGGTGGCGGGGGCCGATCGTCGCCCTGGAGGCAGCGCATCCCGTGCCCGACGCGCGGAGCGTCGAGGCAGGCCGCGCCGCCCTCGCCCTGGCCGCCGGCGTCGGGGCCGACGAGACGCTGGTCGTGGCGCTCTCCGGCGGGGCGTCGGCGCTGGCTGCCGTGCCCGCGCCGGGACTGTCGATCGACGACAAGGGCCAGGCGACCGCGGCCCTGCTCGCGCGCGGTGCGGCCATCGATCAGCTCAACTGCGTGCGCAAGCACCTTTCGGCGCTCAAAGGCGGGTGGTTGGCGGCGCGCTGTCCGGGCCGGGTGGTCACGCTGGCGCTCTCCGACGTGGTTGTGCCGGTCGAGAACGACCCGGGCGTGATCGGCTCGGGGCCCACCGTGGCCGACCCGACGAGCTTCGGGGACGCGCTCCGCGCGATCGACGCCCTCGACGCCCGGGGAGCGGTGCCCCAAGCCGTGGTCGCGCACCTCGAGCGGGGCGCCGCCGGCGGCATCGTGGAGACGCCGAAGCCGGACGCACCCGGGCTGCGCCGTGCCCACTGGTGGCTCGTCGGGGACCGGCGCGACGCCATGGCGGGTGCAGGCCTGGCCGCCGAGCGGCTGGGCTATCGCGTCGAGGTGATTGAGGAGCCGACGCTCGGAGAGGCACGGGTGGCCGGGGAGCGCTTCGCTGGACGAGCCGAGCGCCTGGCCCGGCGTGCGCCGGGACCGGCGTGCGTGATCGCGTCGGGCGAAACGACCGTGCGGGTGCGCGGCAGGGGACGTGGCGGCCGCAACCAGGAGCTGGCCGTTGGGGCGGCCGCGGCCCTCGCGGCGCTGGGGTCACCGGCGCTGGTGGCCAGCATCGGCACGGACGGCGTCGACGGCCCGACCGACGCCGCGGGCGGCGTGGCGGACACCGGCACCGTGGCGCGCTGCGCGAATCGGGCGCTCGGGTCTCCGGAGGCCTGGCTCGCGGACAACGACACCTACCGGCTGCTGGAGGCGCTGGGCGACCTGCTGAAGACCGGACCCACCGGGACCAACGTCGGCGATCTGCAGGTGGCGCTCTTCGCGTGATGCCGGGCCGGCGCGGGCGCCCTCGGTGCCCCGACACCGGCCCCTGGCCCGCCCGGGGTCACTTCAGGATCGTCGCCTTCACCTCCACGGTCACCTTGCGATCGCTCATCGGGTCGGACGACTGCGAGATGACGAGCGGCCGGCCGCTCTCGAGGATCACCTCCTGGCGGAACCGCACCTGGTTCTTCGGTCCGCGCTCCGACGAGGCGTCCACCACGTTGTAGTCGACACCGATCTGGAGCCGCAGGCGCCCGCCATCGAGGATGCGCGGCCACGCGTCGAGCGAGAACGCCGCGGGCTGGAGGCCGCTGCCCGGGGTGGGGACCTCGCCCGAGTACCGCACGCTCGACGTGTCGCCGTCGGCCACCGTCACGCTGAGGGCCTTGGCCACGGGTGCTCCGGCGCCCACCTGGTCGGAGACCGTCACCTCGACGCGGACGTTGACCAATTGGCCGGGCGGTCGAGCCGGCGTCGGGGCCGCTGGCGCTGGCTGTGCCGACGGTGCCGGCGGGGCCTGCGCGGTGCGCGCCGGCGCGGGTGCAGCCGGCGAGGTCGCTGCCGCGGGCGCGGCGGGCGCGGGCTGGGCCGGGTCGCTGCCGACGCGGGGCAGCGGGGCCGACGCGACCGGCTGGGCCGGACCGGCGCCGGCGAGCGACAGTGGCAGGGTCACGAGCGCGGCGCAGGCGAGTGACGTGAGCGAACGGTGCATGGGTATCCTCCAGTCGTGCCGGCAGCCGAGCCGGTCATGGTCGTCGCGACCCGCCTCTGCCGGGCCGCTCTGCGTCGAGTGGCACGATGACGATCGGTTCGATGTCGACCGACGACACGTGCAGCCGCTCGACGGCAAGGGGCTCGAGGTCCACAGGTGCGGAAGCTCGCGTCGCCCCGAAACTGGGCCAGCCGGCGGAAGGCGGCGACGAACGCGTCCTGGGTCACCTCGTCCGCCTCCTCGGGTGAGCCGACGGCCGCACGGACCGCGCGGTAGACGGCCACGCGGTGTCGATCCACCAGTTCGCCGAAGGCGTCGGTGTCGCCGTCGCGGGCCCGCGCCACCAGTTCCGGGTCGGTCACACAGCCAGTAGACGAACGCCCGGGGGCACGGGTTGGGAAAGATCGGCGCGAGGCCCGCCCCGCGCGGGATGTACACTCAGACGAGGCCAGCCATGCTGCCACCGGCCGAGCTGCTCTCGCTGCTCCGCGCGCGGCTCCACCACCCGGCAAGGGTACAGGAGATCGTGCGCCTGCTCCGCGTGCCGCGCGAGGCGCGGCCGGCGCTCAGGCGCCAGCTCAAGGGGCTGGCCGCGAGCGGCGATCTGGTGGTGACGCGGGGCGGCCTCTACGGCTTGCCCGAGAAGATGGACCTCGTGGCCGGTCGGCTGCGCATGCACCCGCAGGGCTACGGGTTCGTGGAGCCCGAGCGCCCGGTCGAGGGGCTCGCCGGCGACGTCCACGTGGCGGCGCCGGACCTGGACGAGGCGATGCACGGCGACCGCGTGCTGGTGCGCATCGAGCGACGGAAGGACGGCGACCAGGCCGAGGGCCGCATCGTCCGCGTCCTCGAGCGCGGCAGCCCGACCATCGTGGGGCGGTTCGACGCCGACGCCGGCGGGGCCGCGTACGTGGTGCCCTTCGACCGTCGGCTCACGAGGGACGTGCACGTTCCGCGCGCGGAGTCCCGGGGAGCGCGGTCCGGCGACATGGTCGCGGTGGAGATCACGCGGTGGCCGACGCCGACGCGCAACCCGGCCGGACGCGTGGTCGAGGTGCTCGGCGATCCCGAGGACCCTGGCGTCGACGTGGCGGTCGTCATCCGCCAGCACGGCCTGCCCGACGCGCACGGCCGGGTGGCCGTGGGGGAAGCGGCGCGCCTCGGGCCCGCTGTGCGCGAGCGCGACCTCGCGGGCCGGACCGACTTCCGCGAGACGCTGACCGTGACGATCGACGGCGAGCACGCGCGCGACTTCGACGACGCCATCTCG
>Ga0316622_100000583_pt1 | contig 21630 bp, 29 predicted proteins | sample OWC_Aug_OW2_C1_D_FD_207646 | JGI IMG/M metagenome (GOLD analysis project Ga0316622, IMG submission 207646) | Wetland soil microbial communities from Old Woman Creek delta, Ohio, United States - OWC_Aug_OW2_C1_D5_C | ecosystem: Environmental > Terrestrial > Soil > Wetlands | place: USA: Ohio... | reverse complement strand
CATCGATGATGTCGAAGAATAAATGGGGCCATGGCCATGGAAAACCTGAAATTTCACCAGCCCGTAATCGTTACCTTCCTGCACCCGGATTCGAATGGCGTTGCAACCTCGTTGCCTGGAACCGTGCAGGGTCGTGCGCCGGATGGCCGGATTTATGTTTCTCATCCCGCAGATGTTATCCCATCTTTCCTTTGGCCCGCCGGCCGTAAGCCTGGCATCTGGCTATTACGCGTCTACCGGCCGGAGCAAATAAACAATCGCTATAAAGACTAACCTTGAACGGAAGACATTATGACGGATACAATCTTGCTCAGCACGATCACCCACTACGGCCGGACGAAATACATCGACCTGAAACTCAACAAAGTCTATTACGCCCGCGTTGCCTATGACATCCCGGCAACCACGCGCATTCTCAAGCGCCCCCACCGCACCGCCGCACAGTCCGATGCCTATTCCCGCCGTTTCGTCGCCCGCTGCCACCGCCTGGCCGCTCATAAAGTGCAAACCGATCCCACTCTTTGCCCATATTGCTTTACTCCGATGGCCCTGGTCGAAGATGAAGAAAATGGCGATCATTATGTCTGCACACAATGCGACATGGTAGATGACAGGTACTAATATGACCATCGTCATCCCTCGCACCTCCACTTTCGACGCCTGGCCCATCGAGCGCCAGAAGTATAACCTGCGTGGCCTCCGCTCCTACTTCGAAGGCGAACGCCTGTTCCTGGAAATCGAATCCCAGGACGGCGAAGAAATCCGCTTCGACGACGAAGTCGGCCTGCCAGAAGCGCCCGCCGGCGCCCCGCCGTCCAAAGCGTCCCCCGCTTCGAAGCTCGCCCAGCGCCTGGCCGAGATGCACCGCCAGGCCCTCGCCAACCCCGGCCAGCGCCAGACCTTCACCCTCCCCGGCGGCCTGCGCATCGACCTGGTCGCCGGCCTGGACGGTTACATCCGTATCCTCATCGCCCGCCAGGGCGTCTACCCCTCCGAAAGCGAGTGGCAAACCGTCCTGGCCCATTTCCCTTACCGCCCGCCCACCGGCGTCGCTGCCGAGCGTATCCAGCACCAGGGCTGGTTCGCCATGCGCGCCGGCTGGCCCAGCCCGGACGCCCAACCCGCCGCAGGAGCCTGACATGAGCCTGATAGAAATCTCCATCTACGGTTTTCTCGCCATCGTCGTCTTCGCCCTGGCCATCATCGTTACCAGGAGCGAAATCAACGATGCCATCAGCACCCTGCTCAGCGACCACCCCGACAAAGACACGGAGGAAAAATGACCGCTCACTTTTACCTCTTCTGCCCGCGCTGCGATCAGCAGCGTGGCTATCACCGCAAAGTGCATCACACCCGCCGTTACCGCGGTGTATTCGAGATCTACCGCTGTAAATCCTGCGGCCATGAACAGCAATATCTCAAGAAAGCTGGTTAACGTGGACGAATACGAACAGGAATTGATCGGCCCCTATCTGGATGAAATCAAGAGGTTGAAAGCCGAGCTTGCTATCTCTCGCCGCTGGTCTGCTCTCTGGAAGATGCGCGCCAAAAAGTCCTTCAATTGGCGGGATGCTCAGGTGAAAGGTTACTTTCGCTGGTCGGATCGCTATCCAGATGCGTTCGAAAAAGCTCTTGAAGAGGCCCATCGCCGCATCCTGGAGCGAAAGAATACGGGAGCCTGACATGCACAACCTTGCCCGGTCTCTGCTGATCTCGGCCCTGATCCTGATCGCCTTCAGCCTGCTGCTCAACGCCTGCGCCGGCGCCCTCCCGCCCGCCCAGGCGCAATCCGCCGGGTACACCGCCGCCCCCGCCGCCATCGCCAACGACGCCCTGGCCACCGCCAACGCCGCCCAGGCCCAGATCACCGCCCAGGCCGCCGCTGCCCAGGCCGCCATGTTCGCTACCAACGCCGCCGCCGAACAGGATCGCATCCATGCCAGCCAGACCGCCCAGGCTGCCGCCCTGGATGCCACCCGCGCCACCGCCGCCTATCTGGATGCCCAGGCCACCACCACCCAGGCCGCCAACGCCACCGCCCAGTGGTACGAGGACGAGAAAAAGCGCATTGCCAACGAAAGCCTTGAAATCGAGCAGCAGAAAGTGCAATTGGAGTTGGATCGCCAGGCCGCACAGCAGACCGCCCAGGCTGCCATCGACGCCCGGACGCTGCAAGACCGCGTCCAGGCCATCCAGGACGAAATCCGCATCGAAACGACCTATAAGCGCATCAAAGGTTACACCTGGTTGTTCGTCGTTGCCCTCTTCGCCCTGATTCTGGCCTACGGTGCATACAAAGCCACCGATCTGGGTTTCTGGACCGTCTACCACGCCCAGGAAGAGCGCATCGCCCGCCTGCAGGCCGGTGCACAACTTGCCGGCCTGCTCTCCGAGGGCACCACCCTGACCGGCGCCGGTGGTCAGAAGATCCCCAACCCTGCCAATAGCCTGAAGGCGCAGGCCCTCGCCTGGGTCGACGAAAGCCTGGCCGATTCCGCCAAGCCGGATACCCACCTGCGCCCCGGCCAGTTGACCGGCCGCACCGGCCGCGAGAGCGACGAACTGCGCAAGGCGCTGGCGCAGGCCGGCCTGATCTACATCCGGGAGAGCGTGGGCACGTTTTCCCGCTTCAACGACCTGGTCGTGCTGCGCAAGGTGATCCTCACCCTCGCCGACGACCTCTCCCCTACCCCACAGGCGAAGGCCACATGATGGAATGGAATGGCCGTTCGGAACGGAATGGAACGGCGGAATGGATGGAACACATGCAACGCATCGGAACAACACGTCAAAAGCTCTTGAACCTGGTCTTATTCGGCCAGCCGCTCGTCTACGGCTGGAACACCGCCCTGGGCAATTTCGTCTTGCTCGCCTACGCCGCCGCCCGGGTCCTGCTCGGCCTGGTCGTTCTGATTGCCGGAATAGCAATCCTGTGGAGATTGAGAAAATGAACCCCCGCATTATCCCCTACCTCCAGGCTGCCATCCACGCTCTGGAAACCGCCTCCGCCAGCCTGAGCAACGCCGAACAGGTCACCCGCCAGATTGGAGAAGATGAGAAATTCATCCACTTCGCCGTGGTCATCGTCAGCAACCTGGTTAAGAAAATCAAGGAATTGATCCAATGAAAAACGCCAATGCTACCACCATCCTGCTCTGGATCGTCTACGTCGCCCTCCTCGCCGTCCTCTGGCCTCACACCGCCTGGGCCTTCAGCATGTTCGAGATCGCCGGCCTCTTCGGCGTAATCGTCGCCTGGACCGGCGCCTTCGCCTTCGAAGCCAGCATTGCCGCTCTGACCCATAAATTAGCGCGCCATATCGAAGCCACCCCGAAGCGCCTGCGCTCCTGGCCGAAATTCGGCTACCGCTACCTGAACGCCTATTCGCTCGGCCTGGTCGTCGCCCTCGGCGTCAGCGTACTGGCCAACATGGCCCACGCGGTAGAGTTCGGCCAGCCCCTGAAAATCTTCGGCGTCTACGGCATCGATCCTGCCGTCTATGCGGTCGCCTTCGGCGCTGTTCTGCCCCTGGTCAGCCTGCTCTTCGCCCGCGTCCTCTCCAACGTCGTCGAGGCCGAAAGCGAACCCGACCCCGCCATCGAGCAGGCGAACGCCGCCATCGCCGACCTGCGCCGCCAACTGAGAGACGCCGAACGTTTGCGCGCAAACGTCGAAGCCGAGCGCCACGCCGCCGAACAGCGCGCCGCCGCTGCCGAGGCCCGTTTCGCCGCCGCCGGCGATCTCCTCGCCGGCCTCTTCGCCGCCGAAAAGCGCCAGCGCATCCTCGCCGCACGCCAGCAGTGGCCGGAATTGCCGCTTTCGGCGATTGCCATCATCGCCGCGTGCAGCACGAGCTACGCGAGCGAGGTGTTAAGTGATTGATCTATATAAACGCTTACCCGACCCCGCGCACGCGTTGAGAGTCGCCGGATATGTTCCTTGGCGGCTTGAAATCAAGCAAGTCGATACGCGACAGCCGGAGAATGCGCTCGCAAACCGCGAAATGATAATCAGCGACTTTCGCCTGCACGTCCTGATCGGCGCGGATGGTAAGTTTATTGCTCTGGATTGTTGATTAACATAGGGGGCAATTCAGGCCCGCCGCGCTGCACGGCGGGCTTTTCTTACGTGTAGAACGTGGAAATGTCCACCGGCAGCGATACGAGCGATGCGTGCTCGTTCCCCTCGTAATACAGCGTAAAGTCGCCCGCCGATCCGCCCACCCGCTGCGCCTTGATCTTGCAGACCAGCTTATCTCCGTCAGCCAGGGTGACAGATAATCCTGCCGATCTGGACAACACGACGCGCTTGAGGCCCTCGGTGGATGTGAGCGTCGTGTACGCCGATGCCAGCAACTCCTCGTCGCCCACGCTCGGTTTCCTGTACCATTCTACGGTGATCTGGCAAAAGGACACCTCCGTTTCGCAGTATAGCACCTCTTTGGAGAACCCGCTGCTGATGTACGCAACGTCCAACGCCTGCGTTGCAAACCCGCCGACGTCGTAATCCGTGACGTTGTCGGTCAGCGTCACCGTGATCAATTGTTCTGCCACGTCCGGCGGCCGGCGCTTCAGGCTATAATAGCTGCCCTCCGCCTCGTCGTGCAGGTACACAGCGAAGAAGCTATCCCGGTCCTGCCAGGATAATTTATTCGATCCTGTCGTACTCTGCGCCAGCAGCAAAAATCCCGCCTCGCCCGGCGCCAGTTCCCCCGTCTCCGCCCCGCCGCCGTTGTTCACGCCGTGATAGATCGCCCCCACCGTCGTCAAATCCGTGATGTACTGCGGGTGATCGTTGTCGCTCAACCCTGCCAGGCCGCCATGATCGATCTGCGCCCCATCTCCTCCGGAATGGTCGTGACTGTCGCCATTGGTCACGCCTTTGGCGATCGGCGCATAGCGCGCATCCCCGCGCGTATCGTTATGGTACTGCGCATGGTCATCGTCCGCCAGCCCGGTCAGCGCCCCGTGGTCGGTTACCCCTGCGCCTGGAACGTGCGCCCGCGCTTCGAGCAATGCCAAACGCCGCTCGATGTTCTTCAGCCTTTTGATGATATCGTTCAAGATCGTGTTGATGGTATTGTTCATCCCTGCACCGCCATAGATACGTTGATGTTTTCTTCGCCGCTTTCGCTGACGCTGATCGAAACCCCCTCGATCTTCATCGTCAGCGCCGCTCCCGTGAACGGGTTGATTGCCGTCACCAGGTCCCCCAGGAAATAGTGTGCGCCATACGCGCACGCCGGCGTTTGCAGCACGTCGAAACTGAATTCTTGCCTGGCCCGGCTCTCCTCCAGGTACGCGTCGCCCCGCGCCTCCAGCCCTGCCGTCGTATCACAGTCCGTGGCGTTGACGAACATCTCGATGTCGTTGCCCGCCGCGTAATTCGTCCCCGTGCGCACCACGATTTCACGCTCGGCCTCCTCCCCCGGCCCGCCAGCGATAGCGACCGTCTTTTCGTCCACCCGGATGTGCCGGTACTGCGGGTTGCCCATATTCCCCAGCTCGATTGAGAATTTGACCGTCGCCGTGCGGTTTGTGCCCAGTTGCCCGGTATACCAGCGGAACTGCCACTCGTCCACGTCCGTCTTGACCAGGTCGAAGTCACCGCCCGCCAGCGGCGCCAGGTCCTGCAGCGTCTCCAGCAGGTTGGCTTTGGCGCAATACCAGTCCAGGCTGTTCCCGCCTGCCCCATCCGCCTCGACCAGCAGCCCGCTGATCGTCCCGGTGCGGATGCGCCCGTTCCCCGTCGTCGCATTCGCCCCGGCATTATAACTGACCAACGTCTTGGCGATGGTCTCCCCCGCCGTGGCGATGAACTCGGAAAGGTCTGCTGCTCCCGCCGCATAAGCCACGATCCGCCACGCCAGCATCGACATCAGCCCGGGAAGCGTCAGCGCCGCCGTGCTCGCTTCGCCGTAATAGAATTCTTCCTGCCTGGCTAACCCTACGAAGTCCCTGGCAAAATTTCCCCCTGCCGGCCGGCGGAACACCTCCACTTGCCATTTGTCGGCCAGCACGGCCAGCAGCGGGTGATCCCCGCGCAGCCCGATCTGCAGCAGCCCGGGAGCGTTGACCCGCCGCGTATAACTCAGGCTGGCGTAGTCCGTGACCACGAACTGCCGGGTTCCACTGGTGTCGTACACATTCAGATAATAATCCGCTGCCATTATTGTGGCCCGATCGCCAGCCAGTTGAACTCGACCACTGGCCCATTGATGTCTGTCGCCACCAACCGGCACTTAAACCCGGATGCGCTCACGTCAGAGAACCCCGGCATGACCTGGCACGAGTTGGTATGACTGCACGATACGATAATCAACGGCGCCGCCGAGAATGCGACCGGGAACGTGATCGTCACTGACCCGGAGAGCTGCCCGCTCGCTACCGATACCTGCCGCGCCCCGCCCTGCATCCGCACCGCCCCCGGCGTGTAATCGCTTGCCCCGGGCGTAATCCAGCTCGACGCGCTGCCCCCCTGCCGCCGGTAGAACTGCGGCACGCGGTCGCCGAGCTTGGTATCGTCCACCGCGTCGTCGGCAAACTGCGCCGTGATGATCGACACCAGCGCGCTGATCTGGTCCGCCCCGACCGCATCGTCGGCGATCTTATCCACCGTGATCGCGTCGTCGGCAATCCCTGCCGTCGCTATTTGACCGAACCCCAGCGCGCTCCCGCTGCGCCGCAACACCTGCCCGTCGCTGCTCGCCGTGATCGCCTCGCCGGCTCCACTGCTCCCGGCCGAGTTTCCCAGGACGGCCAGCCCGGCCAGCAGCAGGTGCTCCGCCCGCCAGCTATTCGAAAAGATCGTCCACGTCCGGGTATCGGTCAGCGTGATCGTTCCGCCCGTCGTGATCGTAAACGACGCCAGGCTGATCTCATAGGTCGTGCCCGGAGTCTGGGTCAGCGCCGGCAAGTCCGCCGTGCCGTCTGCGCTGAGCAGGATTGCCGCTCGCACCGTCTGCGCGCTATGGTTGGCGCGCAGGATCACCCGCCCGCCGGTGGTTCCTACGACCGGCGTCGTCACCGTCAAATTCAACGCCGCCGTATTTTCGTAGTACAGTCCATCCACCAGCGCCGCCCCCGCCGCCACGGCCAGCGGGCTGCTCGATCCGCTCACCGCCAGGTCGCTGCCCACCCCGCGCAGTACGCCAGAGCCACCGCGGGCGAAGATTTTCTGTATCCAGGCGGCGATCAAGCTTTTGCCGAACCCGGCCGTGGCGCCGTCTCCGACGTCGTTCGTATTCCAGAAGCGTGAGCTTTCTGCCATGTCCTACTCCGCTCCGGCCGCCAGCCACGTCACCGTAAATGATTGCTCGCCGCTGGTCCCCGGCCGGCGCACCTTGCAATCGAACCCGGAAGCCGTCACGTTATCGAAATAGACGGTATCCGATGTCGTGCTCAGGTTCAGGCTGACCAGCACCAACGGCGCGTAGGAAAACGCCGTCGGGAAAGTCACGGCGGTCGTGCCAACGGAGTTTCCGGTGGTGATCGTTACCGTGATCGCCCCGCCCTGCATCCGCACTGCCCCGGGGGTATAGCTGGTCGATCCCACCGTCGACCAGATCGACGCGTGCCCCCCCTGCCGCCGGTAGAACTGCGGCACCCGGTTGCCCGCCTTCGTATCGTCGACCGAATCGGCTGCGATCTGGCTCGTCCCGATTGCGTTGTCGGCGATCTGATCCTGCCCGACCGCATCGTCGGCGATCTTATCCACCGTGATCGCGTCGTCGGCAATCCCTGCCGTCGCTATTTGGCCGAACCCCAGCGTGCTTCCGCTGCGCCGCAACGCCTGCCCGTCGCTGCTCGCTGTGATCGCTGCCGCTGCCCCTTCCGAAGCCGCCGAGCGACCTACCACAGAGAGTCCGGCCAGCGCGTCCAGCATCGTCGCCTCGAAGATGCTGGCAAATTGGCAATATTCCCGCGCATCCGTCAGCGTGATCGTCCCCGCCTGCGTGATCGTAAACGTCGCCAGCGGTATCGACCACTCCGATCCAGCCGTCTGCACCAGCGCCGGGATTGCCGCGTTGCCGTCCGTGTTCATCTGCACGGTGGCGCGCACCGTCTGCGCTGTCCAGTCCGCCTTCAGATTCACCCGCCCCCCGGTGGTGCCCGTGATCGGCGTCGTCACCGTCAGGTTCAACGATGCCGGATTTTCGTAGAACAGGCCGTAGACGATCCCCGCTCCGGCCGCCACGGCCAGCGGGCTGCTCGACCCGCTCACCGCCAACTCGCTGCCCACCCCGCGCAGCACGCCCTGGTCTGCCTCTCCGTCCGGGATCAGCAGCCGGCGCAGGAAGTCGTAGAAATTGGTCGCCGTATACCCGGCTGCCGGCCCGTCCCCTGTGTCGTTGGTCGTCCAGAAACGTGAAACCTCTGTCATCGCTATACTCCTAGATAGCGGTTGTACCAGCGCAGGACGATGCTGGTGTTCTCTCCTGCGCTGGCGCCGCTCAAGTTCAGGTTATTTACCCCCGGCGCCAGGTGCCAGGTCGCCAGGTCGCTATCGGCGCTCAATTTGGCGATCTGGTTTACCCCGCCGTCGTCGATCACCGTTTTGTACCCGTAGCGCAGGTCGATGGTGTAATACTCGCCGTCTGCCAGCGTGTCGCCGTCGAAGTCGAGCGTCTCGCCGGTCGTCTCGTTGATGATCTTGGCGTCGGCGATGGGGCCGGTGATCACAATCTCCGGGTATTCCAGCCAGTCTCCATCGTAGTCCAGGGCAATGTCCGTATCCACCGACGTGCCGCCGAACGTCCAGGGCACGTCCATCGGGAAGGCAAATCCGCTGCCCCCGCCGCCGCCTACGATCCGCAGGCTTTGCCGCTCCGGGTCGTACCACGCCGGGTCAGGGCATTTCAGCCGGAAGGACAGCTTTTGTACCTGGTATAGCCTGGCGTCCTTTTTGGGAAAGTCTGGCCCATCCATCGCGTAACCATCGATTTGCCGGATTGTGCCGTCTGGTTGTGTAAATCGCAGCGAGACCGCCGCGTCGCTGGCCGGCGACAGGTAATACAGCAACTCCCGCCTCCGGGCGTAGAACGCCGCCCAGCTCGCCGCCCGGATCGCCAGTACCACCTGGATCAGCCGGGGATCGAGCCGGTATCCCCGGTCGCTCTCTCCGTGCTGCAGCGGCCCCCGCTCCGTGATCCGGTGCAAGGGCGGCATCCCGAACCCCTCCAGGTCCTGGATGGCGTAATTGACCAGGTCGCCGATGTTCAGGCTCTCCGTTCCGCGCAAGATTTCCACTGTTCCGCTGATCATCGTCTACGCCTCGCCATATAGCATCTGCAGCAGCCGGATGTCCGCCGCCACGTTCGCCGGCGACTGCCCCGGGTAGTTCGCCGTCAGATAGAAATTGTTGACCCGGCTCACCCCGGCCTGCGCTCCGGCCATGGCCATGGCCGGTTGTGCGTTGATGGCAAAATCAGGCGATCCGAACGCCGATTGCAATTGTTTCCCGCCCTGCTCCAGCGCTCGCCGTATGCTATCGATGTAAGACTGGCCGGCGTTTTCGCCGATGTCAGAAAAAACGCCCGACGGCGAGTGCATGAGCAGCGTATCTTTCACGGTCTTCACCATGTTGTTAAAGAACTCGGTAATCTGCTTCAGAAAATAGTCTTTGTTATCCTGGATGCCTTTCCAGATACCCCTCACGATGTCCCCCCCAATTTGTGGTATTTGCTCTGTCACCAGATCGTACAAAAATTTCACCAGGGTGCTGACGATCTTCCCCGCCGCAGTCCCCAACGCAGGCAGGTTATCCACGATCCCCTTCGCCAGCACCTTGATCACTTCCAGCGCCACCTCCGCCAGGATCGGCAGGATGATGATGATCGCATCCGCCAGCGCCTGGATCAACTCCGGCGCTTTCTCGATCAAAATCGGCAGCGCCTCCACCAGCCCGTTCGCCAGACCGATCAGCAACTTCCCGCCCGCCTCCACCAGCTCCGGCAGGTGCTCGATCAGCGTCTCCGTGATCGTCAGGATCGCCTGTGTAATTGCCGGGATCAGTTTGGGCAGCGCCTCCGAAAGTCCATTGACCAACGAGATAATCGCTTCGATCCCTGCTTCGACCAGCATGGGCAGGTTTTCGACCAGCGAATTGACCAGCGTCAATAAAATCTTTACCCCGGTCTCGATGATCATCGGCAGGTTATCGACGATGAACCCGATCAGCGTTTCCAGCAATTGGAACGCCGTATCCACCAGCATCGGCAACTGCGGCAGGATGCCCTCGATCAGTGCCGTCAGGATTTGTATGCCTGCCTCCATCAGTTTCGGCAGGCCATCCGTGATGAACTTTACCAGGCTTTCGACGATTTTCAGCACCACCGGGATCAGCGTCGGCAGCGCCTGGATGATCCCATCCGCCAGGCTTTGCAGCAATTGCAGGCCGGTATCGAGCAGCTTGGCCTTAGACTCCAACAGATTCTTGACGATCTTCAGGAATAGATCGCCCAATCCATCGGCAATTTTTCCGATGTCGCCGCCCGATCCGGTCAGGATTTGGAACAGTTCTTTGACGTATCCAACAACCTGCCCGATGGTGCTACCCAGGGCGCTATCCTTGAAGGTGGCGAAGATGCCACTCAACCCGCCAGCGTTATCTAACAATCCCGAAACATTTTCGCCCATCTGCGCCAGGAAATCGGCGATCTTCTGCGCGCCTTGCGTAACGGCAGGATTTGCCAGAATGTCATTAAGCGCCTGAAATAATTTCTGTGTCAGCGGCAACAAACCGGTGCCGATGGTCGTGCGCATGTTCTCCCACTGCGCCGCCAGGATGCGCTGTTGGTTTGCCAGGCCATCCGATGTCCTGGCAAAGTCCCCCTGGGCATCCTTCGTCTGCTCCACGATCAACCCGTAGGCCGCCATAATCTTTTGCTGCTGCGTTAACTCTGGAACTGTCCCTTCGGTTGCATCTGCTAATTTCTGCTGGGCGACTTCCATCGCCAATTGCGCCTTGCTGGCCTCGATAGAGTCCGCCCCGTATTTCTCGACTGTTTGGGTATACTTTCTGGCCGCTGCCTCAGCCCTCAATTGCGCCTGGGCGATCTTGGTGGTATCCCCCGTGGCCTGCACTAATCCCATGCTCAGCGCCTGCGCCTGGAGCGATGCCTCATTCATCAGCACGCCATATTTACGAATCGGCTCGCTCTCGCCGCGTAGCGCCGCTCCTATGGCTTCGATGGCTTCCTGTGGAGATGTGTTATAGAACGAAGCCAAGTCGCTGGAAAGCCAGCTCAAATCAGTCGAAAAATCATATAATTCTCGACCTGTCAGGCCGGCAGATTTGCCGAATATCCCAAATGCCGCCGCCGCATCTAATGCCTGTTGTTTGGATTGTCCCAGACTCCGGTCCGCCTCTGCTGCAAAATCCTTGATGTCTCCGGCTACATCGCCAAATATTACTCCAACCTTATTCGCCGTCTCTGCCAGGTCGCTCGCCGGCTGGATTGTGCTGGCCAGCAATCCCCCCACCGCCACGCCCACCGCTGCCCCCATCGCCGCCGCTCCAACCGCTACTTTGGCAAAATTCTTCACCGCGCTGACCGTGAACGACGCCACACCCTTCGCCGCGCTCGCCGCTTTCCCGGCCATGTCGCCCAGATGCCCGACCGTCGTCTTTAGCGCCCCCGTAAGTCCCTTGATTGCTCCGGTCAGGCTGCCGGTCTGTTTGTCCAGGTCGCCGGCGCTTTTCTCTGCCTTGTCCGACCCCGTCGCCATGTCCCCCAGGGCGTCTTCCGATTGGCGTAGCTCGCTCTCCATCTTGCCCAACGTCTCGACTTCTTTGTTGAGCTTGATCTGGAATTCCTGCGCCGCACGGCTGCTCTCACCATGCACTGCCACGACCTGCCGGTATTCGGCCTGCATGGCAGATACCTTTTGCTTTTGTACGTCGATCTGGCCGTTCAGCGCCCGCATGCGCGCTTCCAGACCGGTCGTAGATTGCGACCAGTTCCCCATGCTGGCGGTCGATGCCCTGAATTCGCTCTCCAGGACCCGAATTTGGCGGCTCATCTCCGATAAGCCGCGCTTGAATTCGGTATTGTCCAGCCCGTATTTTTGGCTGATAGGCGGTAAATCGCTCATAACCAGCTCACCTGGTCACAGTAAACGCGCTTTATGTTTACCTCCTGCCGTTCTTTTGGCTTATGTAAAATGAATGGCAGCAGGCTCTCGATGTCCGTCCGGTCGATGTCGAACAGCTTCCACTGGTAACGTTCTACCAGTATTCGTTCTAGTTCAATGTACCAATATTCATCCGGCGGCGTATCGTCTACTACGCCGCCGGCGTCGGAGGGTTTCCCTGCACGAACTGGCTGGCCCGGGCAATGATCGACTGGATCACCGTCATCATTTCGCCCACGTCCGCCCCGTTCGTCACCTCGTCCAGGCTGAACTGGTCGCCAAAGGCAGCCACCACCAGCGCCGCCATTTCGTCGACGGTCGTTTCGTCAATATCGCTGGTATTGACTAACTTTTGCATGCGGATCGCCTTTTTCAGGATTGCCCACGGGATGAAGCTGCGCGTGTAAGTCTTCTTCGGCTCGTTGGTTTCAGGATCGTAGATAGTAATCTCGATGGGTTTCATGGTTCACCTGGTCCCCTGGCAGGCCGTGACCTGCCAGGGGTAAAAGGAATGATCAGGCCGTGGTGAAATTGACCACCGCGTCCAGTGTATCGCCATAGATGTCGCTCACGCCGATCACGATGTCGTAATCGGTCGCAGCGTCCAAACTGCTCGTCGGGTTGATCGTCACCGTCTTGCGGTCGGCGGAGATCGTCTTCACCACCGCCGGGACGGTCTGGTCGCTGTGTTTCATCAGCACGCAGCCGTTTTCGGCCCCCGCCGCCAGCGTGTTGTTGAACACCAGCGTGATGTCGGCCGAGACCACGACTCCCGTTACTCCGTCCGCCGGCGTGCTGCTCGAAAGTGCCAGCGCGCTGGGCGAAGCCACGCTCGGCGTCTGCACCTGCGTGAACCAGCCCGTGCTGCTGAAGTTGGTCGTATCCTCGTCGCCCCACACGCGCTTTACCTTGGCGTTTTCCGAACCAACGTCGAAGGTATAAATGCTGCGCACCGCCGTAAAGGTAATCTCGGTCACCTGCGGCGCTGGTGTATCCGTCTTGGTCTGGTGCGGCTCTGCCGGCGGGCTGAATTTGCCCTTTACGAACCAGTAGTAACGGTAATTCCCGTTGCTCTTCTTGCTCCTGAACCCCAGGGCATAATCCGGCGGCATGCCGTCCGTGTCGTATACCCGCCCGGTGGTCGAGTCGAAGACCTTGCCCAGCACATCAGCCAGTGTCTCCGGCGGAATGCCGGTCACGGTCAGGGTGAGTGTCGTTTCGCCCTCGTTGACGAACACGTCATAGGGCGCATCGTCGGCATATTGCGTCTCCTGGTTTACCGACGGCTCAACGCCGACTTCGGCCAGCGGCGCAAAATAGACGGGCGTATCGGCCAGGTAGCCGTCCGCGTCGTCCTGCAGAATTGGAGCGACGTACAGCATGTCGACTCCAATGGTTGACTTATACTCATCAGCGTCAATTGCCATGTTCTAACTCTCCTCTAGATAGACGTAATCCAACGCCAGGCCGAAATGTTTCGTCTCCCGGCTGTAAGGTATTTGATATTTCGCAGCCCGGGCGAACCCGGCCGCCACCATTGCGCCATCGACGTCCGGCAGGCTGACCAGCCCTGTTCGGCTGTAAACGCTCACCTGCACTCTGTTTGCGCGCAAACGTTCCACGTCATCGGCATGTTGCGCCGGCGGCGCAGAGATCAGGCTGTAGACCAGATACAGGTCGGGTAAATCCGAACCCGTCGCCGGGATGTACACCTGATTGGCGTAAGGTACGCTCAGCGTGGCCAGTGCAGTTGCTGCAATCTCGAAGATCGTGCTCATTCCATGCCTGCCTTCAACTCGTCGAGCATCGCCTTGCGCGCCTTGCGCATGTCCTCGTCGATCGTCGGCCGGATGTAGGGCTGCGCCGCCATCGATGACGTGCCGTATTCCTGTGCCGTGCCATAGCGCGCTGTTTCGGCGTCCACCAGCGCCCGGTCATGTGGCAGGCCGACCTCGATGTATTGGTAGTTGCCCTCTACAACCGGCCCTTTCATCTGGATCTTCTCTTCCAGATTGTGCGTATCCTTCGGCGCACGCCGGCGCATCCCGCCCACCAGCACCTTCCCGCCCGCTTTTAGCGCCTGGCCAGAAAGCACATCGATGTCCTTGCCGCGTTTTGCCAGGTCTTCGAGCGCCTCCCGGATGCCCTTGTTGGTCAGTTTGACTTTTGCCATATTATGCCTCGGTGATCCGCCTGACTTTCAGTTCCATGTACTCGTGCCGCTCCCGGATGTCATCCACCGAGACGACCTCATACACGTCGCTGCCTTTCTGCACCAGGCAACTTTGATCCACCTGGCTGTTATAGCGGATCAGCACCGTTGCCGGCGCCACTGCATTCAGCGCCGCCGCATTCCACACTTCCGACCCGTGCACATTCTCCCACCGCGCCCACGCCATCCCGATCGTCGTCGTTCCGCTCGTCTGGAAGCCGCCGTCGCCGGTGGTCACAGTGCGCTTGAGCAGCGTGATTTGCGTGCGCAGGTCGCCGGGGTTGGTGGGTTTGTTGCCGATGATCACCGGTCACTCTCCTGGCGGCGTCAACAGGACGCGGAAGAACTTGTCTTCAAGGCTATCGGCGAGCTGCTCGATATAGCCGGTCTCGCTGATCGTGCTCTCGAAGCTGGCCGATTGATCGCCGCTCACACCGGAAACGCCGACCACCTCCGAGACCGCGTCGCCCTCGCTGGCCTGCGGCAGTGCAACGTATCCCGCAGACGATGCGCCCTCGAAAACGACGTACCGCTCGACCAACGCTTCAAGCTGGCCGAGCGTTGCCGCCAGGCCGTGATCGAGCGACGTGACGCCCTGCCCGACCTGGCCGGGATTTTCATACCACATTACCAGCAGGATGCGAGCGGCATTTTTAGCTCCGGCGTGGATCGTGCTGTCGGATGCCCAATCGTGGCCGGTTGCCGTGCGCAGATACTGGTCGATTCCCGGTAGCATTGCCAGCATCAGCGTATCGGTAGCGCTGCACCGTAGGACGGCGGCGGCTTCGGCGGCAGTCAGGACGTTAGCCATAGGATGCCCTTCAGAGGCGGGCAATCGCCCGCCTCTAAACGATTAGCCGAGCAGGATGGCGATGGCTTCGGCTTTGACTGCCTTGACGCCCCACGCCAGGCCAACTTCGTAGGCCACCCGGCGGTATTGCCGGTACATGGCGATCTGGAAGCTGATCCCGGTCTGCTCGTCGGTGATCACGGTCACGTCGTCGGCCGCGTCGCCGCCCTCCGGCATTGCCGGCACGCGCATCAGCAGGCTGATCGCCGAACGGCTGAATGCCAGGTTGGCTGCGTAGCTGTTGCCGATTGCCACCGGGTCGTTATTGACCCACGCCACTATGTTGCCGGGATTGGCCAGCACAATGTCGGTATCTACGCCGGTCGTTCCGGTCCCGCCGGTTTTGACAATGTACTTGTTCGTATCCCGGCCCGTCTTGGTGTTGGTCAGCACGTCGCCGGCTTTGATTTCTCCCAGGCCGGTATCCAGATGGATGGCGGTTTTTCCGGCCGCATACCCGGCAGTCAGGTCGACCAGGTAGCCGGACCCCGCGCCTTTGGTGTGTGACTTGACCTGCGCGCTCTCGCGCACGGCAAATCCATGCAGGTCGAGCAGCGTGCCGCGCCGCAGGAGATCGTCGCCGCCGGCCTCGTTGGCCTTGGTCAACTGCGCCAGCGTGCGCAGCGCTGCGCCTGCGGTGGTGTTGATCACCAGTTGCAGGTCGCCGGTCGGAGCGCCATTGTCCTCCAAAATCTTGAGCATTTGCGCCGGGTCGGCCAGGGTGGAGGCAAATGGAGCAGTCCCGGCCGTACCATAGGCCCGGCTGGCATAGATGTACAGCGCTGCCAGATCGGCCTCGACCTCGTTCACCAGGGTGCGCATTGCCTGCGCGAACTGATCAGCCAGCAATTTGTTATACATGCTGCCTAACCCCTTCTGCTCCTCGCCCTCCCAGTAGAAGGTCACCGAACGCGACTTGCTGATCGTCATGGTATCGCTACCATGAGTAGTTGCCGCCGGGTCTGGGCCAGTAGCCGCGGGAGTAATGTCACCGGCAGTCTCCACAGGAACAACCGGCCAGCGGATAGTCTGGTCTTTAGCGGCCATCTCGCCGCTGGCATCCATCATCACCGCCGGGATGAACCCGGTCAGCTCACGCAGGATAATATCCCGTGCGACATAGAGGGTAGGAATAAGATTGGTTAAAGTGTTGGACATGGTATTCTCCTCGGTCAGTCCTCGATAGTTCCGCCGGATTTCACGAACAACGCCCGGTCTACCAGGTTCAGGCGGTCGTATTCCTGGCGTTTGATCACCGTCGGCTGCACACCTTCGGTCTTGGTTTCGGTCGAAACGGGTACAAAGTTTTTGGCGATGTCGTTGGGCCGGTTGGCTTTCTGCATCGCTTCGTACAGGGCAATAGCCTCGGCGTGCTTGTTCTGTGCCTCGTCCAGCGCGGGGCGCATCTCAAGCGCCTTGGCCATGCTCTCGTCCGTCCCGGTAGTGAACAGGGCGTTCAGCTCGTTTGCGACGCGCTGCACCTCTGCTTCCGCCGCATTCACGGCGTCGAAATAGGGTTTCAGATCAAGCATGGTTACTCCTTTGCAAAATGGTATTGACTTGCTCACGCAGGCTCTGCGCCTCGCGCTTCATCTCATCCGTCAGGATGCTGGATACCACCTCAGGATGATCTACAGTAAACGCCTGTAACACGGCCTCCGGGACTCTCCCGTAACCGCGCAGGCAGTTTACAAAACCAACGTTTTGCGCCTTCTTCTGCCCGCCGGCGACAATCTCGTCGGCAAAGCCAAAATCGACCGCCTGGCGGGCGCTCATCCAGGTTTCCTCGGTCATCATGTGCGCCAGGCGTGTGGCGCCCAGCCCGGTGCGTGTCTCGTAGGCCAGGATCAACCCGTCTTTGATGTTGGCCAGTTCGTCGTGCAGTCTTCCTAGCGTCTCGATGTCGAGGTACGCCAGGAAAACGACCAGCGCTGGGTCGTGGATCATCATATAGGCGCTGTCGATCATCTGCACGTGCCTGGCCGCCGTGGTCACCGCCACCGCTGCGCTCGCTGCGATGCCGTCTACCCTGGCCGTAACCGCGCCCGGATAATCGCTCAGGATCGACCGCATCACGCTGGCTGCGATCACGTCCCCGCCTGGCGAATTGACCTTCATCAACACCGGCCCGCCCTTGCCGATGTTGTACAGGTCAGCCTTGAATTTCGCCGGCGTGATGTCGTCGTCATACCAGCTATATTCCGAGATAATCCCGTACAGTTCCAGTTCGGTCTCGCCGCTCTCGCTGCTCGCCGCGTCGATGAAGTTCCAGAACGGCTGGTAAGGTTCGGCGCTGCCTTCGAAGCAGCGCATCGGTTCACGGTTGTTGGGCATTCGTCTGTCCTCCAATCGGCAGGATATTCCCCGCCATGTAGTATTGGTCGCCTAGCGAATAGGCGCCCAGGTCTTCTTTCTCCCGCGCCTCGTTCGGCGTCATCATGCCGTTCTGGATGCGCACGGCCAGCGACTCGCCCCTGGCCTTGCTATCCATGCGCAGCAGCGACTCCCGAATGAACCGGAAATAAGTATTGACCTGTTCTCCCCTGGAAAGCCAGCGAATTCTGGCCGCCTCCTCCCAGGGCACCAGGTAGGCGTCGAGTGTGCCTTCCAGGTACTCGATGTATTTCTGCTCGTTCGAGTTGTAGGCTTCTTTGCCACGGTTGAGCATGTGCTCCGGCAGCCCGAAGAAATTGCAGATGTCCCGGTCGGTGAAATCGATGCTTTCCAGGAATTGCGCATCCCGGAGTTGAATTTCGATCGGTTCGAACTTCACGATCTTGCTGTCGAAAACCGCCAGCCGGTAGGCGTTCTCAGAGCCGCTCATCTGCTCCTCGTAAGCCTGGCGCACCTTCTTGCGCGCTTCGGCGCTCAGTTCTCCGGCCATCTGCACGTAAGCCGCCGGCATGAACCCGTTGGCGTACATCCGCCCCTGGGTGTTGCGCGCTGCGATCCTGGCCCCGAAGGTGTCCCGTGCAAACGTGATTACGCCCCGCCCGACGAACCCGGTCTCGTCCGGGTTGATCAATTGGTGCAGGATTTCCACCGATGGAATGTATTCAGCCCTGCCGCTGCTAAAAACGTGCTTGTACCATAGATTGCCGTCCAGGTCGAATACCGGAGTCGTGCGGTTGGCCGGCAGGATCAATAACTGCCGCGGCCCGCTCACCGGCGACCAGATGTAATTGTTGCCGTAGAACAGCAGCCATTCGATGCTCGCCTTCTTGAACTGGAACGGCGTCCAGCCCCACACGTTCGGCGATACCTGGAGCAGATAGGCCATGTTGCGTGTGATTGCATTCGGCTGTACCTGCTCGATGCTCCGGCCTGTCTTGCGGATGACCTGCAGGGGCATCTTTGCCACGTCGTCAGAGATGATGTTCTTCGCCCGGTAGGCCGTAGCGATGGATTTCGATCCATCCACAGATATACGTTCTCCGGACGCAGTCCGGTAGCCCCAGGACGGCTCATACTCTCCACGTGGCGCGGCCTGTGCATCCTCTTTGATCTGCGGTTTCCCGCTCAATAAGCTACTCAGCAACATCTTTCACCTTCCCGATCAACACCGCCAGGCCGATCAGCATCAGGCCGGCGACGATCCACGTCGCTACAACGCTCACCATCGACAGGCCATACAGGATGCAGGCGCAGCCGGCAAACAGAAAAATATCGTCAAGATAGCGCATAAACCGGTTCATATTTTCCAAACACATTAACTAATGGCCCAGACATTGCCCTGATTCGTTCCGGGTTCCGGCAGCGATTGCGCGCATCCTCGATCCACGGCTGCAGGTGGTGCGCTAGCGGGTAGTGGAATTGTGGCCGGTCCTCGTATTCGTGAAAGTAGGCTCGCTCACCCTGGTAGCAATCCATCCCGCACAGGATCACCGGGTCGCAGCCCAGCCAGCAGGCGAACCACGTCGCCGTGTTCGAGCTGTAGAACCCGGTCCATACCTCCACGTCGAACTCGACGTCCGAGTTTGGCTCCGGGCTGATCCTGGTCACGTCGCCGCGCAAGACTGCCTCCCGCAGTGGGGTTTCCTGGCCTTCGGGATGGTCGTTGTAGACCATAAAATCAGGCTTGCATAGGCGCTGAGCGTGATGATTGACCGCAATCAGCAGGCAACCTTCCGGAAGCTTTTTCATGTCGTCGGGCAGGCTTGGCCCGCCGCCGAGCACCGCAGCAGGTCGCCCCTTGTATCGGTCAAAATAACTGGACATCTTCTTTTTCATCACATCCCCCAATCGTCGTTCAAAATCTGCGCGCTGATGTCCACCGGCCCGTAGAACCTGGCCCTGGCCATCGCGTTCACCCACGCCGCCACCGGGTCGATCCGCTTCGTTCGCACAACGGATTTCCCCTTGTGCTCCTTCACGAACTTGATGTAGCCCTGCCCGTTCGTCGCAATCGCCGTATTCCCAAATGCCCACCGCGCCACCGGCGATGGCTCCAGACTGACTTTCCCGGCCAATAGCTTGCCGCTGATCGCCTTGACCTCACTCAACTCCTCCGCCCGGTAATTGCGCAGCAGAACCTCGATCTGGTTCATCGGATCGGTCAACGATAGATACGTCTGTGGGATGTCCACGCATACGACTCCCACCGCCTCCAGCCGTTGCAGCAGCATGGTGGCCATGGCCCGGTCGGAGCACAATTCGGCCACCCGGTACAGCTCGCAAAATTCCAGGATGCGCCTCTCGATCCTGGTGTAATCGATCACGTCCCCCGGAGTCGGCGTGATCCATCCCTCTGCTGCCCACTTATCGTATGGCACGTGATCGTTGCGCACCCGCTCCCGCATGTTCTCCTCCGGGATCCACGCTTCGAAGATCACTCGCCAGTCCGCCTGCCCGTCCTGCGGCGGGAAGACCGCCGTCAGCGCCGATAGGTCCGTCGTGCTGGACAGGTCCAGCCCCAGATAGCATGCTCGCCCGACCAGGTCGCCCCGTCCCCACGCGCCAATGTTGCGGTCGAACAGGTCGAGCGGCAGCCAGGTGGTCAATTTTGTCGTGATCCACTGGTTCAGGTCCAGCCAGCGGAATAAGCGTTCGTTGGCCGGCTTATTCTTCGCCGTATTTGCCGCCTCACGCATCGACTGTAACGATTTCGCCATCCCTAACGACGGGTTGGCCTGGAACCAGTTGGCCTCGTTGTAAATATCGTCACCGTCGTAGGAATAGATCACCACGTACCAGGTGGGATCGACCACTTCACCCGATAGCACCTTCAGCGCATATTCGTGTTGCTCCCAACAGATCGATACCCGGTCCGGGTCGTCGCCGGCCGTCGTGATGATCCACCAGATCGGCTGCGCCCGCGCCGCTCCCGCTTCGAAGGTCATCACGTCCCACAAATCACGGTTTGGCTGAGCGTGTAACTCATCGAAGATACAGGCGGAAGTTTTGAAACCGTGCTTCGTGAATGCCTCAGCGCTGAGCACTTCGTAAATAGACCCCGAAACCCGATCTGTGATCGTCTTCAGTGAATCGGTCACCTTTGCCCGTTTCTTCAACGCCGGCACCAGGTCGATCATCGACTTGGCCACCTTGTAAACGATCCTGGCCTGCATTTTATCCGCCGCGCAGCCGTAAATCTCACCGTTGCGCTCGCCATCGGCAAACAGGTGGTACAGCGCCGCCCCGGCTGCAAGCTCGCTTTTGCCATTTTTCTTCGGGATCTCCAGGTACACATAGCGATATTGCCGCGTGCCATCTTCGTGAACCGTGCCATATACGTCCCGGATGATTTGCTTCTGCCACGGTAACAGAGTAAACGGCTGGTTGTAGAATTGCCCGTCCGTGTGCCGTAACGACTCGAAGAAGCGCACTGCCCGCTGCGCCCGCGCTTCATCGAACATCGCGCCCGCCACCAGGATCAATAAGCAGACCAGCAAGAGCCATCGTTTCATTGGCCACCATTGGCGTAATAACTCGCCTCGTTCAGGATTTGCTCCATCTCGTCTGCCGGCGCTTCCTCCGCCTTCTTCTTCGCCAGCCGCGCCCGGGCGTTCGGAGAAAGCCCCAGCTTCTCCGCATACGACGAAATCAGCCGCGCCCACGCCTGCGCTTCTTTAATCATCTCGTCGACGTTCGGATTGCTCGCCTCGGCGTCGTGCAGATTCCGGCTGATCGCCTGGTAATGCGCCTGGGCATCGCAGTAGATCGCCAGCAGGTCGGTGTCCAAACTATCGAGCAAATCCACCTTACGCAACTTCCGCTTGAGCGTGGCCCAGATCTTCAGCGCGTCTTCGCCAAGCCAGGCTGGCGCCCGCAATACGACTCTCGCAGGATTTTTCATATTGCGCTCAGCGTCTGCCCGCGCCGCCCGCTCCTGGTTCGTCCAGTGTTTGCTGGTGTTTTCCAGCCGCTTAGGAGGCGTCGGCATGCTCGCCTCCGGTTTTTAAGGCTTCCATCGGGGACTTTTTTTCGCGCCGCAG
>Ga0316622_100000582_pt1 | contig 21636 bp, 20 predicted proteins | sample OWC_Aug_OW2_C1_D_FD_207646 | JGI IMG/M metagenome (GOLD analysis project Ga0316622, IMG submission 207646) | Wetland soil microbial communities from Old Woman Creek delta, Ohio, United States - OWC_Aug_OW2_C1_D5_C | ecosystem: Environmental > Terrestrial > Soil > Wetlands | place: USA: Ohio... | reverse complement strand
GCGCCTCCGACGAGCTGGTCGCCGAGCTGCGCCGGCGGGCCGCGCAGGGGCGGACGCCGGCGTAGCTCGGGGCACGCGCCCGGAGCGGCTGGGCTTCGAAGCCATGGCGGCGGAGATCGGCACCGAAGGAGCGCCCGGCGGATTCCGCCGCGAGCTCGGGCTCTGGGACACGACCATGGTGGTCGCCGGAGCGATCATCGGGGTCGGGATCTTCGTCAACCCGTCCAACGTCGCGCGCCTGCTTCCCGAGCCCGGCTGGATGCTCGCCGCCTGGGCGGCGGGCGGCGCGATCGCGCTGGCCGGGGGCTTCCTCTGGGCCGAGCTCGGCTCCCGCCTGCCGGTGGTCGGCGGCCAGTACGTCTACCTCGCGCGCGCCTGGGGACCCTGGGCCGGGTTCCTGTACGGCTTCACGCTGCTGTTCGTGATCAACAGCGGCGGCATCGCCGCCGTCGCCAGCGTCCTGGCCGCGTACGTCGACGGCAGCTTCGTCGCGCTCGGCGCCGGCGGGCGCCTCGCGCTCGCCGCGGCGGTGATCGTGCTGCTCGCCGAGATCAACGTGCGCGGCGTCGGTCCCGGCAAGCGGGTCAACAACCTCCTCATGGCGCTCAAGCTCGCCGGCATCGGGGCGCTCGTGGCGCTCGCCTTCGCGCGGCGGCCGGAGGCCGCGACCGAGCTCCGGCTGCCGAGCGCGGGCGGCGCCTCGGCGAGCGCGTTCTTCGCGGCCCTGGTGCCGGTGCTGTTCGCCTACGGCGGCTGGCAGAACTGCGGCAGCGTCGCGGCCGAGATCCGCGACGCGGGACGCACTCTGGCGCGCGCCAACGTCCTCGGGGTCACGCTCGTGGTCGGCGTCTACCTGGGCCTGAGCGCGCTCTATCTCCGGGTGCTCCCTGCCGCCGAGATCGCCGGCTCGAGCGCGCTGGCCGCCGACGTGGCGCGCCGCCTGGCGGGCGCGCCCGGCGCGATCTTCGTGGGTGCGCTCATCGTGGTCTCCTGTCTCGGCTTCCTGGCGGTGATGACCCTCACCGGCCCGCGTCTCTACTACGCGATGGCGAGCGACGGCCTCTTCTGGCGCCGGGCGGCCCGGCTCCACCCGCGCTTCGGCACGCCGAGCTTCACGATCCGCCTCCAGGCCGCGGTCGCGCTCGCCCTGCTGCTGTCGCAGACCTACGACCAGCTGCTCTCCTACGTCGTCTTCGGCGACTGGCTCTTCTTCGCCCTCACCGCGGCGGGGCTGTTCGTCCTGCGCCGCCGGGACCCGGCGCCGGCGGCGGTCTTCCGCGCTCCGGGCCATCCCGTCGTCACCCTGCTCTTCGTCGCCGCCGGTGCCGGCGTCGTGCTCAACAGCTTCGTCGCCGCCCCGCGCCAGGCCGCCGCCGGCTGTGCGGTCCTGGCGCTCGGCTCGCTCGCCTACCTCCTGGTCCGGCACGGCCGGCACCGCGACGGCTGAGACGGTCCGGCGCGGTCAGCCCTTCAGGGCGGGGATCAGCAGCAGCACGAGGCTCCAGTCGAGGAAGACGGTGAGCACGGCGACGCCGGCCGGGACGAGGCCGGGCAGCGCGTCGAGCGTCACGCGGTGGCGGCGCGCGACACCCAGCGCGAGGCTGACCAGGCCGAGCACCAGCGCGAGCGCGAACAGGCCCTCGAACACGTACTCCGCGAAGTCGAGCGGGTGGGGGACGCCGAGCCGCAGGCGTTCGGCGGTCCCGAGCGTCGCCTCGAGCGCCCACACCAGCACCGGCAGCCCGAGGTGGGAGAGCCTCAGGTCGAGCCAGCGGCCGGTCACCAGCCAGAGACAGGCGAAGCCGAAGCTGAGCTGGAACTCGCGCAGCGCCGAGAGGGCGAGCCCGCGCTCCGCGGCCGCGGCCAGCTGCTCGACTCCCGGCGCCGGCGCGAAGGCGGCCAGGGCGAGCGCGACGCACGGAAGCACGGGCCAGCGCCTCATGGCGCCCGACCCTAGGGCGGGCTCGCCGGACCGTCAGTGAGACAGTGAACTGTGAGCGCAGGCGGGGGTTCACGCCCGGTCGAGGCGGGCGAGCAGGTCGCGCCAGGCGCGGCCGCGGTGGCCGAGGGCGTCCTTCTCGCCGTCCGACATCTCGCCGTAGGTCCGGGTCTCGCCCTCGGGCCGGAAGACCGGGTCCCAGCCGAAACCGTGTGTGCCGCGCGCGGGCAGCACCAACTCGCCCGCCGTCTCGCCGCGGCCGACCACCGTGCGCGCGCCGTCGGTCCAGGCCAGCAGGCAGACGGCGCGCGCGCGCGCCTCGCCGAGCGCGAGCGCCGCGCGCGCGATGCCCTCGGCGCCGACCGCCTCCAGCATCCAGCGCACGAGCGGACCGGGGAAGCCGTTGAGGGCGGCCAGCTCGAGGCCGGTCTCCTCGACCACCAGCGCACGGCCGACGTGCGCGAAGGCCGAGGCCGCCTTGGCGGCGAGCACCTCGTCGAGATCGAGCGACTGGATCTCCGGCAGGTCCACCGCCACCGACTCGAGCGGCCGCTGCGCGAGCCGGCGCGCCTCGGCGAGCTTGCCCGGGTTGCCGGTGACCAGCAGCAGGGGCGTGCTCGGGCTCAGGCGCGCTTCTCCGCCACGACGCGGAAGGCTTCGATCCGCTGCTCGAGCCCCTTGAGCTGGAACTCCCCGAGCGCTTCGGTGGTCACCGCGCCCGCGATCTGACGGTTGGTCTCGCCGCCGATCGTGATCTCGCCCGCCTCGCCGACGTAGGCCTCGAGCCGGGCCGCGACGTTGACCGTGTTGCCGAGCACCGTGTAGTCGACGCGCTTGCGGCTGCCGACGTCGCCCACCACGACCGGCCCGCTGTTGATCGCGATGCGCACCTGGAGCGTGGCGAGGCCGCGGCGCGCCCGCTCGGCGTTCCAGTGCTCCTGGGCGGCCAGGATCTTGAGCGCCGCGTGGACCGCGCGCAGCGCGTGATCCGCCTGCGGCACCGGCGCGCCGAAGAAGGCCATCACGCAGTCGCCGATGAACTTGTCGAGGGTGCCGCCCTCCTCGAAGATCGCCTCCACCGCGGGCGTGAAGAAGCCCTCGAGCATCTCCGCGACCTCGGCCGGCGCCAGCTTCTCGGACAGCGCCGTGAACCCGGCGAGGTCCGCGAACAACACGGTCGCGTTGGTCAGCTTCACGCGCCCGACCACGGTCTCGGCCGCGGCGGGATCGGAGGAGACGATCGACTCGAGCACCGACGGCGAGTGGTAGCGCTCGAGCCGGGCACGCACCTGGCGCTCGAGCTCCGCGATCTGCGCGTTGCGCAGCCGCTCGACCGCCACCGCTGCGAAGTTGGCGAGGGCGGTGAGCAGGTCGAGGTCCTGCTCGTTGAAGGTGCCGGCGTGGAAGGGAGTGTCCACCTGGAGCACGCCGATGATCTTCTCGCCCGACCACAGTGGGGCGCACATCGCGGCGCGGATCTGGTGGATGCGGATCGACTCGCCGCCGGCGAGACGCTGGTCCGACTGCGCGTCGTAGGTGAGCAGGGCGACGCGATCGCGCATGACCTGCTCGACCATCGTGCGCGACACCGGCACGTCGCCTTTCGGCCGGTACTCGATGCGGTCCTTGAAGCGCGCCAGCTCGCACACGGTGTCCGAGGACTTCTCGCCGCGCAACAGGATGAAGCCGCGGTCCACGGGCAACGCCTCGAAGGCGATCTCGAACACCCGCGCCAGGACCTCGTCCACCGACTCCGAGCGGATGAGCAGCCGCGCGAGCCGGGTCATGAAGCCGAAGATCTTGCTCGTGTAGGCCTCGTCGAGCGCGCGCCGCTTGTCGAGCCGGGCGGCGCCCGAGCTCTTCACGTCGAGCCCGTACTGCTCGGCGAAGTCGGCGAGCGAGCGCACGATGGTGGCGGTGCCCATGGGCGGGCCGGCGCCGGCCGGGGCCGGGGCCGTCAGGTGCTCGGTGCGTGCGGCGGGCGCGTCCGGGACCTCCTCGACGGTGAGCTCGAAGATGCCGACCTTGACCAGGTCGCCGGGTCGCACCAGCGCCTTGCGCACGGTCACCCGGTTGACCTGCACGCCGTTGGTGCTCTCGAGGTCGTGGATCGCCCAGCCGTCGGGGTCGAGGCGGAACGCGGCATGCCGGCGCGAGACCGAGAAATCGGGCAGCACGACGTCGTTCTCGACGCCGCGCCCGATCTTGACCTCGTCGCGGGAGAGCGTCCGGGATTCCTCCCGGCCCTGGTGCGACCAGCGGACGCGCAGCATGGCTCGGACCTCGCCCGGATCCTACACCGGCGCTCGCTCGCTCCCGGCGGCGCCGGAGCGCTCTGCTAGCATCCCGGCGCAATGCGCGAAGCGCCGCAGAATCCCCTCCACGACCGCTACGCGACCGCCGAGATGGCGGCGATCTTCTCGACCCGGCACCGCTACCAGACCTGGCGGCGGCTCTGGATCGTGCTCGCGGAGTGCCAGCGCGAGCTCGGCCTGCCGATCACCGCGGCGCAGCTGGCGGCGCTCGCCGAGGCCGCGCCCAGGCTCGACCTCGAGCGCGTCGCCGAGCTCGAGCGCCAGACCCGGCACGACGTGGTGGCTCACCTGCGCCACTTCGCCGAGCAGGCGGGAGAGGCGGGCGGCATCCTCCACCTCGGCGCCACCTCGGCCTACGTCACCGACAACACCGACCTGCTGCTCACCGCCGAGGCGCTCGACCTGCTGGCGGCGCGGCTGGCGGCTGTCCTGGGCGCGCTGGCCGACTTCGCCCGCCGCTTCCGGGCCCTGCCCTGCCTCGCCTACACCCACTTCCAGCCCGCCCAGCTGACCACGGTGGGCAAGCGCGCATGCCTCTGGGCCCAGGACTTCGTGCTCGACCTCGAGGAGGTCCGCGCCCGCCGCCGCGCGCTCGTCGCGCGCGGGGTCAAGGGCACGACCGGCACCCAGGCGAGCTTCCTCACCCTCTTCGACGGCGACCACGCCAAGGTGCGCGAGCTCGACCGCCGGGTCGCCGCGCGCCTGGGCTTCGCGGGCTCGATCCCGGTCTCCGGCCAGACCTACCCGCGCAAGCTCGACAGCCAGGTCCTGGCCGCGCTGGCCGGCGTGGCGGAGAGCTGCCACAAGATGGGCACCGACCTGCGGCTCCTGCAGGGCGTGGGCGAGCTCGCCGAGCCGTTCGACGACGCCCAGGTGGGCTCCTCGGCGATGGCCTACAAGCGCAATCCGGTGCGCGCCGAGCGCATGTGCGGCCTCGCCCGCCGGGTGCTGACCGATGCCACCAACGGCCCGCTCAACGCCGCGACGCAGTGGCTGGAGCGCAGCCTCGACGACTCCGCCAACCGGCGCCTGGTCCTGCCCGACGCCTTCCTGGGCGCCGACGCCGCCCTGGCGCTGGCTGCCCACATCGCCGCCGGCCTCCGGGTCCACGAGCCGGCGGTCGCGGCGCGGGTCGCACGCGAGCTGCCTTTCATGGCGACGGAGACGCTGCTCATGCGCGCCGCGCTGCGCGGCGGCGATCGCCAGAGCCTGCACGAGACGATGCGGCGGCTCAGCTTCGAGGCGCAGGCCCAGGTCGCCGCCGGGGGCGAGAATCCGCTGCTTGATAAAATCGCGGCGGACCCGGACTTCCGACTGTCGGCCGAGGAAGTCCGCGCGTCGGTCGACCCGGTGGCGTTCACCGGACGGGCGGCGCGACAGGTGGACGAGTTCCTGGACGAAGTCGTTGCGCCGGCGCTCGCCGGGGCTGCGACCGTGGCCGCGGAGGCCCCTCGCGTCTGAGCCCTCCGCCGCCCACCACGACCATGCGGCGGACGCCCCCCAGCTCCTCCCTCGCTCTCGCGCTCCTGGCGGCGGTGATCACCGCCGGCTGCGCCACGACCCGCCCGCGGGCGGGGACGGTCGTCGAGCGCGGCATCGCCTCCTGGTACGGTCCCGGCTTCCACGGCCGTGACACGGCCTCCGGCGAGCGCTACGACATGAAGGCGCTCACCGCCGCGCACCCGACCCTCCCGTTCGGCACCGTGGTCGAGGTCCGCAATGTCGCCAACGGCGCGACCGTGCGCGTGCGCATCAACGACCGGGGCCCGTTCAAGAAGAACCGCATCATCGACCTCTCGCAGTCGGCGGCGCGGGCGATCGGCATGCTCGGGCCCGGCACCGCGCTGGTCGAGCTCGTCGTGGTCGGCCAGGCGCCGGCCGCGCCCGCGACCTACGCGGTCCAGGTCGGAGCCTTCCAGGAGGTGGAGCGCGCCGAGGAGCTCGCCGCGAGCCTGTGCGCGAGCTACCCCGACGTGCGGGTCGCCTCCGACGAGGTCTGGCACCGGGTCCAGCTCGGCGCGTTCCCGAGCCGCGCGCGCGCCGAGGAGCTCGCCGAGGTGCTCGCCGCCCAGGGCCTGCGCGCGCTGGTCGTGATCCTGCCGCTGGGCGCCCTGCCCGCGCGCTGACGCCCGGGCCCGCCGTGCGCGCCGGCCCTCGGCCGGCCCGGGCCCTCCGCTAGCGGCGGCCGGCGACGGCCAGCGGCCGGTTGACGGCCGCGATTCGCTCGTCCCCGGCGAGCGCCGCGATCACCATGTTGGCGGTCTCGACCGCGATGCGCTCCTGCGCCTCGTCGGTCTGGGCGCCGATGTGCGGGGTGGCGACCACGCGCGGGTGGCGCGCCAGCTCCGGCCGGTTCGGGGGTTCCTGCTCGTAGACGTCGAGCGCGGCGCCAGCCAGGTGCCCGCTCTCGAGCGCCGCCAGCAGCGCGGTCTCGTCGACCACGCCGCCGCGACCGCAGTTGACCACCAGGGCGCCCTTCCGAAGTCGCGCGATGCGCTCGGCACCCAGGATGCCGCGCGTTCCTGGGTTCAGCGGACAGTGGAAGCTCACCACGTCGGCGCGCTCGACCAGCTCGTCCACGGTCACCTTCTCGGCACCCAGCTGGCGCCCGCGGGCGGCGTCGATCGCGGGGTCGACGAAGATCACCTCCATCTCGAAGGCGCGCGCCCGCGCGCCCACCCGCTGGCCGATCTTGCCGAAGCCGACGAGGCCCAGGGTCTTGCCCTGGAGCTCGACTCCCTTGAAGGTCTTGCGGTCCCACTCGCCCCGCTTCATCGAGGCGTCGGCCGCCGGGATGTGCCGCGCCAGCGCCAGCAGCAGCGCGAACGTGTGCTCGACCGCGGACATCACGTTGGCGGTGGGCGCGTTGACGACGAGCACGCCGAGCTCGGTGGCCGCGGGCACGTCCACGTTGTCGACGCCGATGCCGGCGCGGCCGACGACCTTGAGCTTCGGGGCGGCGGCGAGCAGCTCGCGCGTGACCTTGGTGGCGCTGCGCACCACCAGGGCGTCGGCGTCCGCGATCAGCTCCTTGAGACGCGGGCGGTCGGCGCTCTCCACGACGGTGACCTCGGCGCCGGCGGAACGAAGGATATCGATGCCGCTCTTCTCGAGCGGGTCGGCGATCAGGATGCGATGCACGTACGGACCTCCTCCTCCAGTGCGGCGAGGAGGGCCTCCAGATCGGAGTCGCGGACCTCGCCCATGTGACCGATGCGGAAAGTGGTCGGCTTCCACCTGCCGTACCCCCCCGCCACGACGAATCCCCGGCGCGACAGGCGCGCCACCAGCTCGGGCGCGGGCGTGCCGTCGGGGGCGCGCAGGCAGGCCACGGTGCGCGAGCGCGCTCCCGCGGCGACAGCGTATCGAAGTCCCATCTGCTCCGCACGCTCCGCGGTGCGGCGGGCCAGGCGCGCATGGCGGTCCCAGCGCGCCTCGATGCCCTCCTCGGCGACGCGCTCGAGCTGGCGCGCCAGCGCGAAGACGATCGGCATCGCCGGCGTGGTGATCGGTCCGCCCTCGCGCTGCTTGTCGCGATAGCGAAGGAGGTCGAGGTAGAAGCCCCGCCCGGGGACGCGCGCGGCGCGCTCCTCGGCGCGCTCCGAGAGCGCGGCGACCGCCAGGCCGGGTGGCGCGGCGATGCCCTTCTGCGTGCCCGCGAAGACGAAGTCCAGGCCCCAGGCGTCGGTCTCGATGCGGTCCCCGCCGAGCGAGGAGACCGCGTCGACGAGCAGGAGCGCGTCGCTCTCCGCGCGCACCACGCGCGCGATCTCCTCGAGCGGCGAGACGGCGCCGGTCGAGGTCTCGTTGTGGACCAGGGTGACCGCCTCGTAGCGCCGTCGCCGGAGCGCCGCGCCCACCAGCTCCGGATCGACCGGCTCGCCCCACGGGAACGAGAGCTCGTCGGAGGCGCGGCCGAGAGCGCGGCCGATCGCGAGCCAGCGCTCGGAGAAGGCGCCGTTGGTCAGGTGCAGTACGTCGCGCTCGGCCAGCGACACCAGCGCGGCTTCCATGAGCAGGGTCGAGCTGCCGGTGGCGACCAGCGCCTCGCGACGGGTGCGGAAGACCGGCGGCAGGTGCGCCGAGATTGCGGCCCAGACCGCCCGGAACTCGGCCGAGCGGTGCGCGACCATCGGCCGCAGCATCGCCTGGCGGACCTCCTCGAGCACGTGCACCGGCCCGGCCAGGAAGTCGCGGATCGCTTCGGGCATGGCGAATTCCTCAGGCGCGATGGCGCGGGCGCACGAGCTCGTCCAGGGTCGCCTCGGCGTCCAGCTCGCGCGCCGCCGCGTCTCCGACCTCGAGACGGAAGCCCCCGGGCGACGGCGCCAGGCGCGGGCGTCCCTCGCGCCCTCGCACGAAGACGATGACACAGCCCAGGAAGTGCTCGCGCAGGAGGTCGCGCAGGACCGGCGCGCCCCGGACCGGCTTGACCGAGACCGCGCGCGTGCCGTCGACCGCCACCGCACGCAGCGCCCCGGCGGCCGCCGCGGCCTCGAGCGCGCCGCCGAGCGGCGGCGGCGGCGCGAGCTCGAGCCAGCCGAGGCGCAGCCCGCGCTTCCGGGCGCTGGCGAACAGGGTCGCGAACGCCTCGGGGCCGCTCTCCACCGCGACCAGCGCGGGAGTCTTCACCGCCGCCGCTCCGGGTAGACCAGGATCTCGCGGCGCTCCTCGCGGAAGGCGCGCTCGTCGCGGGCCCAGCCCGCGACCCACTCCTCGAGGCCGCCGCCGTCGTCGAGCGCCCCGCGCAGCTCGGGGCCGCCTGCGAGCAGGTCGATCGCGGGCCGGTCGGCCACGAACTCGTAGGGCTCGCGCCGCCAGTGGAACGACTCGGGAGCGACCGAGGAGAACGCGGCCAGGAGCTCGACGCCGAGCCGGTAGCCGGCCACGCGTCGCGGCTCGCACACCACCAGCTCGACGCCGGAGCAGACCTCGCCCCGGTGCTTCTGGTGCCAGGGCCGGAACCGCGCCGGGAGCGCGCGCACGCCGAGCTCGGGCAATTCGCCGAGCGCGTGGGCCAGGGCGAGCGCGTCCACGCCCGGCGCGCCGACGAGGCGGAACGGACGCGTCGTGCCGCGCCCCTCGGAGAGCTCGGTCGCCTCGATCAGGCACAGGCCGGGATAGAGCAGGGCGGTGGCGAAGTCCGGCATGTTCGGCGACGGCGCCACCCAGGGACGGCCGAGGTCGGGCCAGAGCATCGGACGGCTCCAGCCCTCGACCGCGATCACGCGCCAGTTGTCGGGCAGGCGCCGACGCTTCGCCTCCAGCCGGAAGATCTCGCCCAACGTCAGGCCGTGCCGGACCGGCAGCCGGAAGGCGCCCACGAACGACTCGAATCCGGGTGCGACGAGGTTGCCTTCGATCACTTCGCCGCCGAGCGGATTGGGCCGGTCGAGGATCCACACCTCGACGCCGGCGGCGAGCGCCGCTCCGGCCGCCCACACCGCGGTGGCCGCGAAGGTGTAGTACCTGGCACCGATGTCCTGCAGGTCGATCACCAGCAGGTCGAGCCCTTCGAACGCCGCGGCGCGCGGCACCAGCGTGCGCTCGCCGGCGCCGTAGAGCGAGACGATCGGGATCCCGGTCCAGGGATCGGCCTGATCCTCGGACGGCACCATGTCCTGCTCGACGCCGTAGAAGCCGTGCTCGGGTCCGAACAGGCGCGCCGGAGGCCGGAGCGCGCGCGAGAGCGCCAGGTGCGCCGGCACCAGCTCACGGGTCAGGGACGCGGCGTGGGCGAGCAGCCCGAAGCGCCGGCCGGAGAGCTGGCCGGGGGCCGCGAGCAGCCGGTCGAGACCGGTCGAGATCATGGCTCGCGCGCCCAGTCGCCGGAGCGGCCGCCGCTCTTCGCGTCCAGCCGGAGCTCGTCGATCTCGGCCCCGCGCTCGACCGCCTTGACCATGTCGTAGAGCGCCAGCGCCGCGGCGGAGGCCGCGACCAGCGCCTCCATCTCGGCGCCGGTGCGCGCGGTGACCAGCACCGCACTGCGGATCCGAAGGCCCTCCGCCTCGCGCTCGAAGTCGACCTCGACGTTCTCCAGAGGCAGCGTGTGGGCGAGCGGGATCCACTCGTCGGTGCGCTTGGCGGCCTGGATGCCGGCCAGCCGCGCCACCGCGAGCGCGTCGCCCTTGGGCATGCGCTCGAGCCGCTCGAGCGTCGGCGCCGAGAGGCGGACCAGGCACGACGCGCGCGCCAGCCGGCGCGTCACTGCCTTGTCCGAGACGTCCACCATGCGCGCGCGCCCGCGCTCGTCGAGATGGCTGAAACGGGAAGATTCGTCCATCGCGGGCCGGCAACGATGCTAGCACCGGCCGCAGCGCGCTCGGCGCGCGGACCGCGGCCGCCCCAAATGCACGAAAGCCCCGCGACTCGGAGAATCGCAGGGCCTTCGCGTCGACCGCGGGAGCGCGCGGAGCGCGGCGCCGGAGCGCGCGCCCGCGGCCGGAACAGCCCGGCTCAGCGGCCCTTGTTCAGGGCGTCCTTGAGCTCCTTGCCGGCCTTGAAGCGGACGTTCTTGCTCGCCTTGATGGTGATGGTGGCGCCGGTCGCGGGATTGCGGCCCTTGCGCGCGGCGCGCTTCGAGACGTTGAAGCTCCCGAAGCCGGGAACCTGGACGCGGTCGCCCTTCTTGAGCGCCTTCTCGATCGCCTCGATCGCGGCGTCGAAAGCCTCGCCCGCCGCCTTCTTGGTCAATCCGTCCACCGAGTTCGCAATGTGCTCGACGATGTCAGCCTTGCTCGCCATCTCTCCTCCCCTGTCTGAATTGAATCGCGGTTGTGACTGCTCGAGGAACATAGATCACTGGCGGAAGCCTGTCAATACAGGCTTCCGCGCGATTCGTCGGCGCCGACGGCGGTCAGCGCGCGCGGCGGAAGACGGCAACCGAGAAGCCGTCGTGTCCGTCGCCCGGGAGCGTTCGCCACCGCCCCGGCCCGGCGCGCGCGCCGGCGAGCTCGGGCGCCAGGCCCTCGAGCGGGTCGGGCGAGAAGCGCCCGTCCGCGGCGAGGAATCGCTCGGCAACCCGTTCGTTCTCCTCGGCTTCCACCGAGCAGGTGAGGTGCACGAGACAGCCTCCCGGCGCCACCGCGCCGGCGAGCGCCCGCAGCATCTCGAGCGCGCGGCCGGCGAGCCGCTCGAGCTCGGAGGCCCGGAAACGCCAGCGCAGCTCCGGGTGGCGGCGCAGCGTGCCGGTGCCCGTACAGGGAGCGTCGAGCACGACGCGATCGAAGGCCGCGCGCCAGGGCGGCGCCGTCGCGTCCGCGACCAGGAGGGGAGCCTGCCGCCCGAGACGCTCCAGGTTCTCCGCCACGCGACCGACCCGCGCCAGCGACAGATCGGAGAAGACCACGTTCGCGGCCGGCTCGCGCGCCAGCAGGGCGATGCCCTTGCCGCCCGGCGCGGCGGCCGCGTCGAGGACGAGCTCCCCGGCGCGCGGCTCGGGCACCAGAGCCGCCGCCTGGCTCGCCTCGTCCTGGACGTAGAAGTCGCCGCGCGCGAACGCTGGCGTGGCGAGCGGCGCGCCGCTCGTCACCACCAGGCCGAGCGGAGACAGTCGCGAGGGCGCCGTCGTCACGCCCTCCGCGGCGAGCGCGAGCGCGAGCGCCGCGCGCCCGCCGCGATCGGCGAAGGCCAGCAGGTGGAGCGCCCGGGGTCCGTTGCCGGCGGCGAGGGCGCGCTCGGCCGCCTCGCTCCCGAAGCGATCGAACCAGCGCCGCACCAGCAGCTCGGGATGGCTGTGCTCGAGCGCGGCGCGCCGCACCGGATCCGGCTCCTCGACCGGCCAGGCGGCGAGCTCCGGCGCTCCCGCCACGCGGCGCAACACCGCGTTGGCGAAGCCCGCCGCGCCGGGGCCGCGCCGGCGCCGCGCCTCTGTCACCGCCTCGCCGACCGCGGCGTGCGCGGGCACGCGGTCGAGGAAGAGGAGCTGGAAGGCCGCCACCTCGAGCACGCTCACCAGCTCGCGGTCGATCTCCTCGAGCGGCCTGCGCGCCGCGCGCGCCAGGACGACATCGAGCCGGAGGCGCCAGCGCAGCACGCCGTAGACGAGCTCCGAGAGGAGCCTGCGGTCGCGCTCGTCGAAGGCGCGCGCCGCGCGCGCGAGCAGCCGATCGGCGGGCGAACGGCCGCCGATCGTGCGCTCGACCACGCGCACCGCCGCGGCGCGCACGCCGCCCGGCTCCGCGCTCGCCGGCGTCCGGACAGGACGGGCCTCGCCCATCTCCCCGCCGCCTCAGTGAAGGCGCTCGCCCGGAGTCAGGCGCAGGCCGTTGGCGAGGTCCCGCCCGGAGATCGGGCGGCCGCCGGGCCTCTGGACGAGGATCAGCCGGAGCACCGAGCCGCCGCCGGCAGCGAGCGCGAGCGCCTCGCCCGGGATCGCGAGCAGCGTGCCGGGCGGCGCGGCGGAGCGCTCCTCCGGAGCCTCCGCCTCGATCACCTTGATGCGCTCGTCGCGCACGAGGAGCGCCGTGCCCGGCTCCGGGTTGAACGCCCGCACCTGGCGCGCCAGCGCCGCCGCGCTCAGACCGGGGTCGAGGAGCCGGACGCCGGTGAGCTTGGGCGCGCGCGTCGCGAGCGACTCGTCCTGAGGCGTCGGCTCCCGCCCGCCGCGCTCGAGCTCGGTCAGCACCTCGATCAACAGCTCGGAGCCGATCCGCGCCAGGCGTCCGGAGAGCTCCCCGGCGCTCTCGTGCTCGCCGATCGGCGTCGCGCGCTCGGCGTAGACCGGGCCGCTGTCGAGCCCCTCCTCCATGCGCTGGATCGAGACCCCGGTGCGCGCGTCGCCGGCCGCGATCGCGGCTGCGATCGGCGCCGCGCCGCGCCAGCGCGGCAGCAGCGAGGCGTGCACGTTGAGGCAGCCCAGGCGGGGCAGCTCGAGCAGGGCGCGCGGGAAGATCTGCCCGAAGGCGACGACCACGGCGAGGTCGGGCGCGAGCGCGCCCAGTCGATCGAGGAACTCCGCCGCGCCCACGCGCGCGACCGCTTCCACCGGCACCGCGAGCCGGCGCGCCGCCTCGGCCACGGGCGGCTCGAGCAGCCGGCGCCCGCGTCCGGCCGGACGGGCCGGCTGGGTGACGACCAGCGCCGGCGCGCGGCCCGACGCGACCAGCGCCTCGAGCGCCGGCACCGCGAACGCGGGCGTGCCGAAGAAGACGATGCGCTCGATGCCCCCCACCTTTCGATGCTACCAGCCGAAAACCGGTGTCAGAGCACCGGTTTCCTGCGGGCGCGACGGTCACCACCGATCTTCGCCCGGGAAAACCGGTGCTCTGACACCGGTTTTTCGGGCTCAGCGCTTGGTGGCGTCGATCTCTTCGAAGTAGTCGGGCGGAACCAGGATGTCGCGCGGCTTCGAGCCCTGGGCGGGGCCGACGATCCCCTCGCGCTCGAGGATGTCGACCAGGCGCGCCGCGCGCGAGAAGCCGACCCGCATGCGGCGCTGGAGGAAGGAGGCCGAAGCCTGCCGCTCGCGCACGACCAGGCGCGCGACCTCCTCGAACAGGTCGTCGTCGATGCCGCCCGACTCTTCGCCGCCGCCCTCTCCCTCGGGCGCGGCCAGCACCGCGGGGTCGAACACCGGCTTGCCCTGTTTCTTGAGCCAGCGCACCAGAGCGGCAGTCTCCTGTTCGGAGATGTAAGGGCCGTGGAGCCGGAACATGCGCGACGTCCCCGAGGGCATGAACAGCATGTCGCCCTTGCCGAGCAGCTTCTCGGCGCCGACCTGGTCGAGGATCGTGCGCGAGTCGTGGCGGCTGGCGGTCATGAACGAGACGCGACACGGGAAGTTGGCCTTGATCGTCCCGGTCAGGATGTCGACCGACGGCCGCTGCGTGGCGACGATCAGATGGATGCCGACCGCGCGCGCCATCTGGGCGAGGCGCGCGATGGAGGTCTCCACCTCCGGCGCGGCGACCATCATCAGGTCGGCGAGCTCGTCGATGACGATCACGTAGTAGGGCAGCGGTCTCAGGTCGGACGACTTGAGCTCGGAGCTCTCGTCGTTCAGGGCCAGGCGCTTGCGCACCTCGGGGTCCTGGATCGCGCGGTTGTAGTACTCGATCGAGCGCACGTGGACCTCGGCGAGCAGCCGGTAGCGGCGCTCCATCTCGGCGACCGCCCAGCGCAGCGCGTTGGCCGCCTTCTTCGGCTCGACCACGACCTCGGCCTTGAGGTGCGGGATGTCGGCGTAGACGCCGAGCTCGATGCGCTTGGGGTCGATGAGGATGAACTGGACCTGGTCGCGCGATGCCCGGTAGAGGATCGAGGTGATGATCGATTGCAGCCCGATCGACTTGCCCGAGCCGGTCGCGCCGGCCACCAGCAGGTGCGGCATGGTGGTGAGGTCGGCGAAATAGGGCTCGCCCGCGATCGTGCGGCCGATCGCGATGGTGAGCACCGAGGGCGACTTCCTGAAGCGCTCGTCGGAGAGCATGGCGCCCAGGCGGATGATCGCGCGGCGCGGGTTCGGCACCTCGATGCCGAGCGTCGAGCGGCCGGGCAGGCGCTCGATGCGCACCGACTCGGCGCGCAGCGCGAGCGCCAGGTCGTCCTGGAGGTTGACGATCTGGCTGACCTTGACGCCGGGCGCGGGCTGGAACTCGAAGACCGTGATCACCGGCCCCGGCGAGATGCCTTCGATCGTGCCCTCGACGCCGAACTCGGCGCAGCGGTGGCGGATCGCCTCGCCCAGGCGCACCAGCTCGTCCTCGTCGAGCACCGGACGGTCCTCTTCGGTCTGGAGCAGCGAGAGCGGGGGCAGCGGCGGCGGCGCCGCCGCTTCGTCCGCGACGAAGCGGAACTCGGCCTGGGGGCGCGCGGGGGGGGGCGCCGGCGGCGGCGCCGGAATGGTGACGCGCCGCACCGCGAGGGGACGGTCGGAGGCCCTCTCTCCGCCGCGCAGCGGCAGGTCGGCCCGGGACGGCGCGGCCGGCGCGGCGGCCGGCCGGGCGCGCGACGCGGGCTCTTCGGCGCCGCTCTCGTCGTCGTCCTCGCCGCCGAGCTGGGCCGGCGAGACCAGGCGGTCGAGGCGACGCTGCTTCTCCTCGGCGACGCGCTGGAGCTGCTTGACCACCACGCGGCGCCGGGCCTTCTCCTTCTCGCGCCGTTCGCGTCCGCGCGCGCGCGCCAGGCGCCACTGCTCGAATCCGTACGACAGTCGCCGCTGCCAGCGCGAGAGCACCTCGCCCAGGCTGCTCTGCACCAGCAGCGCCAGCCCGACCACGAACAGAGCGCCGAGCAGCACCAGGGCGCCGGCCGCGTTGACCCGCGCCGTGAGCCCGTGCGAGAGCAGCACCCCGAGCGCGCCCCCGGAGTCGAGACTCTCGCCCCGCCAGACGAGCGCGGGCAACAGGAGCTGACTCAGGCCCGGGAGCGTGAGCAGGAGCAGGACCGCCCCGCTGCTGCGTCCCACCACGCGTGGCCGCGCCTTGACGCGCAGGCGGCGCCAGGCGAGGACGGCGAGCAGCACCGGGATCAGCAACGCGACCCAGCCGAGCAGGCCGAAGCCGCCGGCGCCGATCTCGGCCCCCACCCGCCCGATCAGGTTGTGCGGCCCCGGCAACGGCGAGGTCGACTGGCGCAGGAAGCTCGGATCGGTGGGGTGATAGGAGGCCAGCGAGGCGCCGAGCAGCAGCGCCAGGCCGGCGTAGATCACGCCCAGGATCTCGCTCCCCTTGGCCGGGGAGATCTCGACCCGGGCTGGGCTGGGCTGGGGCTCCGGGAGCTCGCGCGCCATGGCGTTGGTCGCGCCAGTGTAGCAGCACTGAAAATTGTGCAACTACGGGGTCGCTCGGGGCCCGGCCGAGGCCAGCAGCCGGGCCAGGGCGAAGAAGCTCTCCGGGGCGAGCCGCTCGGCGCGCTGCGCGGGATCGAGACCGGCCTGGGCTAGGAGCGCCTCGGCACGTTCCCTGCCGAAAACGGCACCGAGGGCGTTGCGCAGGGTCTTGCGGCGCTGGCCGAAGGCGGCCCGGACGACCCGCTCGAGCGCCGCCAGGCCCTCCCGCGCCAAGGGGGCCGGGCGCAGCTCGACGCCGACGAACGAGCTCTCGACGCTCGGCGCCGGCACGAACGCTCCGGGCCGGAGCGTGCCCAGCCGGCGCACCGCCGCGCGCGCCGCGACCAGCACCGAGAGGGCTCCGTACTCCTTCGTCCCCGGCTGCGCGACGAGCCGGTCCACGACCTCCTTCTGGAGCAGGAATCCGCATCGGATCCCGGGCGGCGCCGAGGCGAGGACGCGCTCGAGCAGGGCGGTGCCGACGTTGTAGGGCAGGTTGCCGGCCAGCAGCCAGGTAGCCGGCAGCCGATCCCAGGCCATCTCGAGCGCATCGCCCGCCACCACCGAGAGCGCGTGGGGGGCGCCCGCACCGGCTCCGCGCGCGCCCCCTTCCGCGATCGGCCCGCCGCCCCGGCCCGCCCACGCGGCGCCGGCGCGGCGGGCCAGCTCCACGGCCCAGGCGAGGTCGAGCTCGACCGCCACCACCCGCGCCGCCCCCGCCTCCAGCAGCAGGCGCGTGAGGGCGCCGCCCCCGGGACCGACCTCGAGCACGCTCCGGCCCGCGGGGCGCAGGAACTCGACCAGCGGACGCGCCGCGCGCGGGTCGCGCAGATGGTGCTGGGCGAGCTCCCTACGCAGGCGCGGAGGCCGCTCGGCGCGGCGGTTCGGGTCGTGAGCTCTCGCCACTTTGGCGCGTCCGGGGAGGATTCTTGCGCGGAACCGGTCGAGATCGGGAGAATCCACGCTCGCCGTTCATGGCACTGGGGTTGCACCGACTCCGGGCCGGAGGGATGGGATGGAGCCTGCGAGGGAAGCCACGAAACTGCCGCCGCCGCCCGCCGTCGAGCGCGAAGCTCTGTTGCTGCGCCAGGTCGAAGCCGAGATCCGCAAGGTGCTGGTGGGCCAGGACGAGCTCATCGAGCGCCTGCTGGTCGGCCTCCTGGTCCGCGGCCACCTCCTGCTCGAAGGCGTCCCCGGCCTGGCCAAGACGCTCGCCGTCAAGACGCTCGCGCGCACGCTGGCGCTCGACTTCAAGCGCGTCCAGTTCACGCCCGACCTGCTGCCCGCCGATCTGATCGGCACCCTGATCTTCGACCCCAAGCGCGGGGAGTTCACCCCCCACACCGGCCCGGTCTTCACCAACGTCCTGCTCGCCGACGAAATCAACCGCGCCCCCGCCAAGGTCCAGTCGGCCCTGCTCGAGGCGATGGAGGAGCGCCAGGTCACGCTGGGCGACACGACCCACCGGCTGCCGGAGCCGTTTCTGGTGCTCGCCACCCAGAACCCGATCGAGCAGGAGGGCACGTACCCGCTCGCCGAGGCGCAGGTCGACCGCTTCCTGCTCAAGCTGCGCGTGCGCTATCCGTCGCGGGCCGAGGAGGAGGAGATCCTGGAGCGCATGCTGGTCGAGCGCGAGTTCGAGGTCCACGCGGTGCTCGACCGCGAGCGCCTGGACGGGCTGCGCCGGGCCTGCGACGGGGTCTTCCTCGACGCCAAGCTGAAGGGCTACATCCTCGACCTGGTGGCGGCGACGCGCGACCCCGCGGCCGCCGGATGCAAGGACCTGGCGCCGCTGATCGGCTTCGGCGCGTCGCCGCGCGCGACCCTCTTCCTGGCGCGCGCGGCCAAGGCGATCGCCCTGCTGGCCGGGCGCGGCTTCGTGATCCCGGAGGACGTCAAGGAGATCGCCGGCGACGTGCTCCGCCACCGGGTGGTGCCGACCTACGAGGCCGAGGCGCAGAACCTGACCAGCGACGACCTGGTCGCCCGGCTGCTCGATCGCATCGAGGTCCCGTAGCGGAGGCGGCGTGCTCGCGCGCGTCCTGGACTACTTCGCGCGCCGCCCGGCGGCGCGACCGGCGCACACGCTCGCCCTTCCGGCGGACCTGCTCGCGCGCGTGCGGCGCATCGAGATCACCACCAAGCGTCTGGTGGACCACGGCGTCGCCGGCAACTACCACTCGGTCTTCCGGGGCCGCGGGGTGGAGTTCTCGGAGGTGCGTCCCTACCAGCCCGGCGACGACGTGCGCGCCATCGACTGGAACCGCACGGCGCGCATGGGCGCCCCCTTCGTCAAGGTCTTCCACGAGGAGCGCGACCTCACCGTGTTCCTCGCCGTCGACGTCTCGGGCAGCCTGCGCTACGGCTCGCGCGCGATCGCCAAGCGCGAGCTGGCGGCGGAGGTGGCCGCGCTGCTCGCCTTCGCCGCCCTGCGCAACCAGGACCGGGTGGGCGCGGCGCTGCTCTCCGACCGGGTCGATCTCTTCCTGCCGCCGGCTCGCCGGCGCAACCGGGCGCTGCGCCTCGTGCACGAGATCCTCTCGCGTCCGGCGCGCGGCGCCACCGACCTCGAAACCGCGCTGGGCGGCCTGCTGGCCAGCCTGCACCAGCGCTCGGTGCTGTTCCTGATCTCGGACTTCGTCGGCGCAGCGCCGGAAGCCGCGCTCCAGCGCGCCGCGTCGCGCCACGACCTGGTCGTCCTCGAGATCGTCGATCCGCGCGATCTCGAGCCGCCCGCGGTCGGGCCGGTGGTGCTCGAGGACGCCGAGACCGGCGAGGTGGCCTTCGTCGACGGGCGCCGCTCCGCCGCGCCCGAAGCCGCGCGGGCGGGCGCCGAGCGGCAGCGCCTGCACCGCCTCCTGGGCGCGCTCGGAGTGGACCGCCTCGAGCTGCGCACCGACCGGCCCTACCTGCCCGAGCTGGTCGCCTTCTTCGACAGGCGCAAGCGGAGGATGGCGCGATGAGGCCGGCGCTCGTCTCGCTGGCGCTCCTCGTCGCGCTGGCCGCATCCGCTCCGGCCGCGGGCCCCGCGGCCCCCGTCTTCGAGGTCGCGCTCGACGAGACCTCGATCACGGTCGGCGATCCCGTCACCGTGACCGCCCGGCTGCGGCTCGATGCGTCCGAGGCTCGGGTCCAGGCCGAGATCGTCGGCATCGCCTCGACCTGGGGCGAGGCCGAGGTGCTCGAGGCACCGCGTCCGCGACCCGAGCTCGGCGAGGAGGGCGAACGGGTCTGGACGTTGCGCGTCACGGCTTTCCGTCCGGGGCGCATCGAGCTGCCGCCGCTCGAGGTCCGCGTCGGCAGCGATCCGCCGCGCACGCTGGTGGCCACGCCCGTCGCGCTCGAGGTCGTCTCGGTGCTGCCCGCGGCAGAGCAGGCCGACGTGCGCCCGGAGCCGCCCGCGCCGGCGCGCTCGCTGCCGTTCCCGGCCCCGCTCGGCTGGACGCTCGCCGCGCTCGCCACGGCCCTGGTCGCGACCGCGGTGGTGCTCGCGCGCCGCTCCCGCCCCGGCGCGGCCGCCGTGCCCGCGCCGGCCCCGCTCGACGAGCTCGAGCGCGCGCTGGGAGCGCTCGCGGTCGCCGAGCCGGCGCCCGGACATGTCGCGCTCTCGGCCTCGTTGCGGCGCTACCTCGGGCGCCGGCTCGGCTTTCCCGCGCTCGAGTCCACGACCACGGAGGTCGCACGCCGGCTGGCCGGGCGGGGCCTGGAGGCCGATCTCGCCCGGCGCGCGCGGCGGCTGCTCGTCGAGTGCGACGCGGTCAAGTTCGCGCACCGCCCGACCGACGGCGCCGAGCTCGCGCAGCGAATCGAGCGGGGGATCGCGCTCGCGCGCGAGGTCGAGAGCGGGCTCGCGCCGGCGAGCGCCGAGAGCGCGCGCACATGAACGCGCTGCCCGCCTTCGCGCAGCCGCTCTGGCTGCTGCTGCTGGCGGCGGTGCCGCTGCTCGCGGCGGCGCACCATCGCCGCGCCGGCCTCGGCGCGCTGACCGTGTCGCGCCTGCCGGCGCGCCGCGGCGGGCGCTGGCGGCTCCACCTCCCCTTCTACTGCCGGCTGTTCGCCTTCGCCGCCGCCGTGGTGGCGCTCGCCCGGCCGCAGCTCGGCTACGCCTGGGAGGAGGCCACCACCGAGGGCATCGACATTCAGATCGCGCTCGACATCTCGGGCAGCATGGGGGCGGAGGACTTCCAGCCGGAGAACCGGCTGGCGGTGGCCAAGCGGGTGGTGCGCGACTTCGTCGCCCGCCGTCCCGCCGATCGCCTCGGCCTGACCGTCTTCGGCGGCACCGCGCTCACCCGCACTCCGCTCACCACCGACCGGCGCATGCTCGACGAGCTGGTGGCGTCGCTCGACCTGTCCGAGGTCGCGGACGGCACCGCGATCGGCGTCGGGCTCGCCAACGCGTCGGCGCGTCTCCAGGCCGGCGGCGCGCGCTCCCGGGTCGTCATCCTGGTCACCGACGGGGTCAACAACGCGGGCGAGATCGACCCGCGCTCGGCCGCGGCGCTCGCCCAGGGCCTCGGCATCCGCGTCTACACGGTCGGCGTCGGCACCGCCGGCCGGGTGCCGGTGCCGGTGCGGGTCACCGACCCGTGGAGCGGCCGGCCCGAGATCCGGCGCGTGCTGATGGACGTCGAGGTCGACGAGGCGCTGCTCCAGGAGATCTCCCGGCGCACCGGCGGGCGGTTCTTCCGCGCCACCGACCCGCGCGCGCTGGCCGAGGTCTTCCGCGAGATCGACCAGCTCGAGAAGTCGCCGCTCGCCGTCAAGCGCTACGTCCGCTATCAGGAGGCGTTCACGCCCTTCGCCTGGGCCGCCTTCGCCTTCACGCTGCTGCCGCTCGCCGCCGCGGCCCTGCGCGTCACCGCCGAGCCATGACCTTCGCCGCCACCCGCCTGCTCCTGCTCGCCCTCGCCGCGCCCGCGGCCGCGCTCGTCGTCTGGCTGCTGGTGCGCGCGCGGCGGCGCGCCGAGCGGAGCTGGACCGGCCGCGCGCTCGAGCCCCGGCTGCGCTCGGGCGCGCCGCGCCCGGGCTGGGCGCTGGCCGCGCTGGCCGGCCTCGCGGTGCTGGGCACGGCGCTGGCGCTCGCGCGCCCGCGCTGGGGCACCGCCGAGCACACGGTCGAGCGGCGCGGCGTGGACGTCGTCTTCGTGCTCGACAGCTCGCTCTCGATGGCCGCCCCCGACGTCCCGCCGTCCCGCTTCTGGCTCGCCCAGTCCCTGGTGCGCCGCATGGCGGCCGCGATGCCCGGCAACCGCGTCGCCCTGGTCGGCGCCGAGGGCGTGGGCGTGGTGCTCGCACCGCTGACCGTGGACGGCGCCGTCATCGACCTGCTCCTCGACGCCGCCGAGCCCGGCACCCTGCCGGTGCCCGGCACCAAGCTCGCGCCCGCGCTCGAGCGCGCGCTCGCGCTCTTCCCGGAGGGCAGCGAGACCCACCCGGTGCTGGTGGTGGTCTCCGACGGGGAGGTGCACGGCGAGGACCTCTCGGGCGTCCTCGAACGGCTCGAGGGCGCGGGCGTGATCGTGCACGCGATCGGCGTCGGCACGCGGCACGGCGCTCCGATCCCGCTCCCGGACCGACCCGGCGAGGTCAAGCGCGACGAGCGCGGCGAG
>Ga0316622_100000581_pt1 | contig 21639 bp, 22 predicted proteins | sample OWC_Aug_OW2_C1_D_FD_207646 | JGI IMG/M metagenome (GOLD analysis project Ga0316622, IMG submission 207646) | Wetland soil microbial communities from Old Woman Creek delta, Ohio, United States - OWC_Aug_OW2_C1_D5_C | ecosystem: Environmental > Terrestrial > Soil > Wetlands | place: USA: Ohio... | reverse complement strand
ACGGGCGCATGAAGAGCGACGAGAAGGAGCGGGTGATGTCCGCCTTTTGCGCGGGCGGGACGCGCTTTCTCGTCGCGACGACGGTGATCGAGGTGGGCGTCGACGTGCCGAACGCGAGCCTCATGGTGATCGAGCACCCCGAGCGCTACGGCTTGAGCCAGCTTCACCAGTTGCGCGGACGCATCGGGCGCGGCCGCCAGCCGGCCCATCTCTTCCTCGTGCAGCATGCCGGGATCGGGGCCGAGGCGCGGGCGCGGATGCAGGTGCTCGCGCGCGAGGACGACGGCTTCCGCATCGCCGAGGAGGACCTGCGCCAGCGGGGACCGGGCGATTTCTTCGGCGTGAGGCAGAGCGGGCTGCCGCCGCTCAAGGTGGCCGACCCCGTGCGCCAGCCGGAGATCCTCGCCGCGTCGCGCAAGGAAGCGTTCGCCCTGGTCGCCGCGCTGCCGGATGAGCGCTTGCGGGCGAGCGCCCTCTGGCGCAGGCTCGCGGCGCGCGCGGGTGAGGGCCTGAAGCTGTACGGAGTCGGCTGAGCGGGCCGGCGGCTTCGCGGATCGCGCAGGTTCGCGGGCCCCGAACGGTTCGCGATCGGGCTGCCGGGGGTTGAACGGCCCGCTTCGTCGAGGGGAGAGGAGATGAGCCGCACCGCCTTGCATTGCCGCTCGTGCGGATGGACGGGAGAGGTCGACGCGGCCCTGCTTCCGCGCTTCGGCGCGCGGCTGCGCTGTGAGGAGTGCTCCGCCCTCCTGCCGCTCGCTCTGGCGGGCGAGGAAACGCCCGAGCCACCCGCGCCCGGGCCGTCGCTCGATGCGCGTTCCGGCGCTTCCTCGCCCGCTGGGTCGCCGGCCGCCGCGACGCCCCCGCAGGCCCGCGCCTCGAATCCGGACCGTGGAACCGCCGTGGAAGCGGGCTTCGCCGGCGAGCCGGACCCCGCCCTGGTCGAGATCGATGCCTGGCTCGAGACGCTGCGCCGACGCGAGGGAGGCCGATGCAGCGAGGTGATCCTCTGGGCGGAGCACAGTGGCGATCTCGCCCGGTTCTACGCGGAGTGGCGCCGGAACCATCCGGGCACGCGGGCGGCGCGCGCCTTTCGCGCCCGTCTCTTCACGGCGATGGGCACGTCTGCGGACCCCTCCGGCACGGATCGGGCCCCGGCTCTCGGGCCTGCGCGCGGCGAGGGGTGCGCCACGAGCGCTCGGCCGGACGGTCCCGCGGACGAGCATCCCGCGGACGAGCGGCTTTGCCCTTGACGACGTGCTTGGCGGTTCCTAGTTTCCAGCTTGGGTATCGTGCGGAGGTGTCCGGCCGGTTTGCCGCGAGCGCGCATCCAGCACGCGGGGCGCGGGTCGATCGGGTCGCCTGTGGAAGGAACGTGCATGACCAGGCGGCAGCTCCAGGAATCGATCTCGGATCTCGAACGGCGGCTCTCGGCGGGCGAGATCGACCGCGAGGGCGCGCTCGATCTGGCCGCCGCCTACCGCCTCGACGGGCGCGTGAAGGACGCGGCCCAGATGCTCTCGGGCAGGCTGTCCGACTCGGATCCCGATTGGGAGATCTGCCGCGCCTGCGTCGAATGCTACCGTGAAGCGGGGCTCATGGACGAAGCGGTAGCGGTGCTCAATCTGTGGGCGCCCTTTTTCCGCGACCGCGCCGAATTCTGGATGCTCCGCGGGCTCTTCCTCGAGCTGATGGACGATTGGGATGCCGCGCTGGGCGAGCACGATCTCGCCTGCAACATCGCTCCCCACATGGCTGAGGCGCACTACCGCCGCGGGATCGTGCTCCTGCATCTCGCCCGCCACGACGAAGCGCGTCGCGAATTCGAGAAGACCTTGAAGCTGCGCCCGGGGCTCATTCGCGCCCGCGTGAACATCGGCCTCGTGTTCGAGGCCCAGGGCCGTGCCCGCGAGGCGGTCGCCGCCTTCGAACAGGTGCTCGAGTCCGATCCCGAGAACGCCGACGCGCATTTGAACCTGGGCGCCTTGTACGGGGAGCTGGGCGACAGCCAACTCGCCTTGCAGCATTGCGAGCGCGCGCTCGAGATCGACCCGAGCTCGAGCGAGGCGGCGTACAACGCGGGCCTCGCGCTCGCCGAGCGCAATCCGGAACAGGCGGTGCGCTTCCTGCGCCGGGCGATCGCGAGCAATCCCGACAACCTCGACGCCTATCATCGCCTCGGGATGATCGCCCAGAACCACGGACGCTGGGAGACGGCCGCCGCCTACTTCCAGAAGGTGATCGAGCGCGATGCGGGCCGTCTCGACAGCCTGTTCGCCCTCGCGGTCTGCCACAGCAAGAGCGACCGCGCGGCCCAAGCCGTCGAAACCTTCCGCCGACTCCTCGAGATCGATCCGGAGAACGAGAAGGCCTGGTTCTACCTCGGTGTCGCCTACGACAAGTTGGGAGATTCCGTGCAGGCCCGCGCCGCGTACAAGCGCGCCGACCAGACGGGCGGGCATGCCGGGGAGGGGAGCTAGGCGTTGCCGCCCCTCGTCGTTCCCGGTCCCGGGATCCCCGTGCCGCTCGCTTTGCTCTTCGGCCTGCTCCAGGGCTTGACCGAATTCCTGCCGATCTCCAGCTCCGGCCACCTCGTCATCGCGCAGGCGCTGCTGGGCGTCCCGCAGCCGGGCATCGTGCTCGAGGTGGTCCTGCATGCGGGCACTCTGGCGGCAGTCCTGCTCAGCTACCGCCGCGACATCCTCGCGATCCTGCGGGGGCTCGTCGCTGCCCTGCCCGGCGGGCCGGCCTCCGATCGCGCGGCGCGCGCCGGTCTTCGCGAGGCCCTCCTCCTCGTAGTCGCGACGATTCCCGCGGGCCTGGCGGGAGTCGTGTGGAAGGACCGCATCGAGACGGTCTTCGAGCAGCCGTGGATCGCCGCGGCTCTTCTCATCGTGACCGGGGCGCTCCTGCTCGCGACACGGTTCGCACGCGTGCGACGTCCCGAGATCGGGGCGGGGACGGCGTTGATCATGGGGTGCTTCCAGGCGGTGAGTCTGCTGCCCGGCATCTCACGCTCGGGTGCCACGATCAGCGGGGGAGTGTTGGCGGGGGTCGATCCGGTGCGGGCCGTGCGCTTCTCGTTCCTGATGTCGATTCCGGCGGTTCTCGGATCGCTGGCCCTCGAAGCGCCGGAGGTCGTGCGGGCGGCGCAAGGGGCTCCTGCGGGGGGCTACATCGCGGCCTTCGCGACCGCGCTCGTCGCAGGCATCTTCGCGATCCGCGCTCTCGTCTGGCTGACCGGACGCGGGCGCTTCCACCTGTTCGGCTTCTATTGCGTGGCGGCCGGCGCCCTGACGTGGTGGTGGCTTTCGGCCCGCTGAGCGGCGTGCAAGCGGCGCGCGGGAAACGCGGAGGCCCCGGTAGCGGAATCGCGGACCCGGCGAGGGATGCGTGCCGGCGTTGTCCGCTGCGCTGCGACGGGCGACCATCCGCCCCGCCTGCCTACGGACTCCAACCTTCCGATTGCGTGGAAGCAGTCTACCGACGCAACCACCAGAACAGGTCGAAGACCAGCGCCGTGGCGAGAACCGTCAGCAGCATGGCGAGGCTCCTTTCACCGGCCGGTTTCCCGGCCCTTCCGAACCTCTTCCGGCCGCTCCTCCCAACCCTTCCCCTTCCCATTCCCCGTATCGACACGGCCGGGAGGCTGCTATAGGGCTTTTTGTGGGGTGGCCAACGGGCGGGTCTGGATTCAGGCGAGACGCGGGACGGATCCTGCAACTGGATGAGATCTAATGACTTGATGAGCGTTGTGATTTTCCAAGAAAACATGGAAATCGGCGCGTGACGAGGGAATCAACCGCTCCGCCGTCCGTCGGGCACGGGGGGGCCGGCCTCACAGCATCTTCACGATCAGAAGTGTCGTGTCATCGTCGAGGGGCGTCGCGGAGAATTCGCGCACGGCCGAGAAGATGACGCCCTGCAGCGCGCGCGCGCTCAGGCGGCGGCCGTTGCTGACCAGGCTCTGCAGGCGCGCGCGGCCGAACTCCTCGCCGCCCGATCCGTTCTCGCGCCGCCGCTCGGTCACGCCGTCGGTGAGGAGGAGCAGGAGATCGCCCGCGCGCAGATGCGTGCGTCCCTCGTCGTACTCGGCCTGCGCGCGAATGCCGAGCGGCAGGCCGCCCACGGTCAGGTCCTCAGTCTCGCCGCCGTGCCGCGTGAGGAGCGGACTCGGATGGCCCGCGTTGCAGTAGTCGACTGCGCCCGTCCAGGGATCGACGCGCACGATGCAGAAGGTGATGAAACGCTCGGGCCTCTGGAGCTCGCACAGGCGCCGGTTCAGCTCGCGCACCATTTCGGCGGGTCCGTGCTCGCGCTCGCCGGCGGCGCGCACGAGCGCCTGCAGGTTCGCGGCCAGGATCGCTCCGGGCACCCCCTTGCCCGAAGCGTCGCCGATCGCGAGCAGCAGCTTGCCCGAAGGCGCGCGGAACCAGTCGTAGTAGTCTCCTCCGACTCCCCGGCAGGGAACCGAGAAGCCGCTCACCTCGAGGGAATCTACCTGCGGGAGGGGTTTGGGCAGGAGGCCTTCCTGCAGGTCGCGCGCCGCGTCCATCTCGTACTGCAGGTGCTCCTCTTCGAGCATGCGCTGCGACAGGATCTTCTCCGCCAGGGCGACGCGCGACTCGCCGACGATCGATTCGGCCAGGCGCAGGTCCTCGGCGTCGAAGGGCTCGCCGGGCAGCGCCCGGCCGACGAGGATCAACTGGTCGAACGCGCTGCCGCGCATGGGCAGGATCAGCTCGGCCGCGCACGCGGCCAGCGTGCGTTGATCGCCGGGCGAGAGGTAGCCGTACGGCAGATCGGTCTCGAGATCGCCCCAGTCGCAGGGATGCTCGAGGGCGGCGAGTCGCAGGCTGAGCGAAGGCGTCAGTTGCAGCGGGACGAGTTCGGCGGGGGCGAGGCCGCGGAGGTAGACCGCCTCGTAGCCGCCGCCGGGATGGCGCGCGAAGTGGACGATGCGTTCGGCCGGCAGCGCGCGGGCGAGGGAATCGGTCGCGAGGCGCACGACGTCGGCCCGTTCGCGCGCCTCCCCCAGATGGGCGCGCAGTTCCGCGAGCAGGCTCTCCGACTCGCGCCGCTCCGCCCCGATCACGCCGGCGAGAAGCGAGCGCACGCCGCGCCGCGCGGGCAGGAAGAGCACGCCCGCGGCGAGCAGGCTGAAGAACGAGACGCCGATCGGCGAGATCGCAGGAACGGGGCCGAGCACCCATCCGAGGGCGAGCTGCATCAGGAAGTAGGTGGTGACGAGGACTGCCGCCAGCACACTGAAGGCGAGGCTGCGGCGGACGATCAGGGTCGCGTCGAAGATGCCGTGACGCACGATGGCATAGCCGAAACTGAGCGGGACGAGGACGATCGACAGCGCGGCGGGCTGCGCTCCGGGGACCCGCGCCTGCGGCCAGAGATGGAAGACGGCGAGGAGGATCGCGAGCGGCACCGAGCCGAGCACCGTGCCCCAGAGGACCACCCGCACCTTCCGCCGCGAGAGATCGGTCCGCGCGCGCCGGTAGGCCTGCGCGAAGAGCGCGATCGCGCCCCCGATGCCGAGCACCCAGAGGATCGAGGCGCCCGCGGAGAGCAGTCCCGTCGGCCAGCCGGAGCTGGCCGCCTCAGCGCCGCCGAAGCGCGCGAAGAGGGCCGGCACGAGAAGCAGCACGCTCGGCGCGTAGAGCAGCGCCTGCAGGCGCGGGCGGCGCGAGAGTGCCGGGTGGCGCTGGGGAAAGAGCAGGAAGAGGTGGACGAACAGCGGCGGGACGAGGAGCGCGAGGCATTCCTGCAGCAGGCCGCCCGCTTGCAGTACCCAGGCGACCGGCGGCAGGTAGGGCGGCTGCAGGATGATCCCGACGCCGAAGCAGAGGGCCGCGAAGATGAGCGTCAGCGGCCGGGGCTTGCGGAAGTAGACGAAGACGCCGATCAGCAGCGTGAGAATGCCCGCGCCGCCGAACGCGAGGCGGCGGAGCACGTCCATGCGCGACGGCGGCCCGGGAGTGTAGCGCAACTCCAGCGTGCGCCCGGCTCGCAGGACGAGAACCGGCGCGGTCGCCTCCGGCCTCAAGCCCCGGAGGAGCAGATGCGCCTCCCACACGGCGGTCGCCGCGCGGTCGCCCACGCGCAGCACTCGGTCTCCCGGCAGGAATCCCGCCCGCGCCGCGCTGCCGGCGGGATCGACGGAGACGACCTCGGATCCGCGCAGGGTCAGGGTGAGCGCGGAGGTCTCGGCAGCGCGTTCGGCCTCCAGGATCTGCCCGGACAGCGCGAGCAGGGCGACGGCGCCGAAGAGGAGGCGGCTCCAGCGTTGCGGCTGCCCGTGGTCCATGCACCCTCCTCGCTGCCTGCCTAGCGGCCACGCTAGTGCCGATCGGGGGGGCGGTCAAGGTGCACCGAGGGCGGTGTGCCGGGGCGGGTAAGGCGTTGATTGTGGACTGAGGAGTGTGCATTTCGCTCAAGGGGATATTGCGCAACCCACCGTGGCGCATCCCGTTAAGCCGATGTCCGTTTGAGGGCAGGAGGAGCGTTCAGGACCACCTCCCGGCCGCGCCGACCCGGCGCGGGCCAGCGCCGCACGCATGCACACTCTTCAATCCACAATCAACGGCTTGCCGGAACCGATCCGCCGCTCCTCGAAGTTAACTTCTTCAGAATCAAGCGGATGCCTCCCTATCTTCAAGTCGATTCTTGACCGGAGGAGGAAATCCCTCGGCCCCGCGCCGTGCGCTGGTACGCCGACTGCTCGTACGGGACCGGCGTCAGCGCGTGCCCGCCGTCTCGATTTCGCCATCCAGGGCGAGGGCGGGTTCGTCGTCGAAACGCCCGAGGGCGAGCGCTACGCCGGCGTGGCCGGCGGACCGCCAGCCGCGCCGGGCTACAGAAGCGACCGCATCTGCCGATCAGGAGTAGGGCCAGGACAAGGAGGTTCCGGTGATGCAAAGCGCTATGGACGGGCGGACGGCTCTCCTCGCGCTCCTCGGTGAAGAGGAGTCGGCCTACGACGCCCTGCAGGAATGCGCGCTCGCGTTGCGGCGGGCGCTGCTGCAAGGGTCCCTCGACGAGATCCGCGCGCGCGTCGCCGAACATCAATCGCATTTCACCCGCATCGCCTCGCTCACGCGCAGGGCGGAAGAGCTGTGTTGCGGCGAAGGGCTCCTGGATCCCGGCACCGAGTTCACCCTGCGCCGCCTCGCCGACGCCCTGGCAAGCAGCGGGGACGAGCGGCTGCGCGAGCGCACCGACCGGTTGCTCGGCGTGGTCGCCCGCGCGGCCCGCGAGATGGCCCACAACCGCTACCTGATCGGCCGGCTCTCGCAGTGGACCGAAGACGAACTGCGCCTCGTGCTCGCGCCGCTCTACCAGAGCGCCGGACACCTGGAGAACGGCACGCACGGGCGCGCCACTCCCGATGAGGCGGTCGCCGACCGGCGCGGCTAGGGCCAGCCGTGCCGGGTCTCAGTCACCGGCTCGATGTCTTCGGTGAGGAGGTGGAGCTCTTCGACCATCTGATCGCGCTGCGCGACGCGGCTCTCCCCGGCGACGGGGCGGGCCTGCGGGCGCAGCTCGAAGGACTGGACGGCGATCTCGAGCGCATCGCGATCGCCCAGGCGGCCCTGTCGGCGACCGCGCCGGTGTTCGATCTCAGCCTGGTGGACCTGATGGGTCAATAGGACGGCCGGGCAGGAGGCAGGAATCCGATGAACGTTCGCACACGCGAGTGGGGTACGCTGGAAGTGGGCGAGGAGCGCCTGGTGCATTGTCCCGAGGGCCTGTTGGGCTTCGAGGAGCTGCGCCGGTTCGCGCTCGTCGAGATCGAGGACTGCCGTCCCTTCGTGTGGCTCGTCTCGATCGAGGACCCGGAGGTCAGCTTTCCCCTCGCCGATCCGCGCTTCTTCCAGGAGGACGGCTACGGCGTCCATCTCTCTCCGACGGACGAGCAGCGGCTGGATCTGCGCGCGGGCGACAGCGTCGCCGTCTTCGTCGTCGTCACGATCGATCCGCACCGCGGCGCGACCGCGAACATGCGCGGGCCGATCGTGCTCAACACGCGCACCCGGCTCGCTCGGCAAGTGATCACCTACGGCGCCGGCCTCACCCTGCGCCAGCCGATCCGCTCGAACCAAGAAACGCCCATCCGCGCCGCCCAGCCGGCGGCGACCCGGGCGTAGCGGCGAAGGGGGCCGGGAGCCATGCTCATCCTGACGCGCAAGCTCGGCGAGAACATCCGCATCGGCGACGACGTCAAGATCACCATCCTCGACATCAAGGGAGGACAGGTGAAACTGGGCATCGAGGCGCCGCCGCACATCTCGGTTCACCGCGAAGAGATCTACGAACGCATCCGCGAGGAGAACCGCCGCGCGAGCGAAGTCCCACCGCAACTGCTGCGGGAAATCGCGGGCGCCATGCGCGCGCCCAAGAAGCAACGGCCGCGCGCGCACTGAGGGGATGGCTGGGCGGCGCCTGCCGACGGCCCGGGATCTCGACCGGAGGAGCGGCTGGACCGCCCGCGAGCCAGAAGCGGGCGCAGCCAGGAAAGCGACGAGGCATGGAGACGCCGCGGGCGCAGGCCTACCAACGCGCGCAGATGGAAGGGGCGACTCCCGCCCGATTGCTGCTGATGACCTATGAGCGGGCGCTGACCGCCTGCCGCAAGCGCAACCGTCCGCGGGCGCGCCTCGCCGTCACCGAACTGATCGCCGCGCTCAACTTCGACCACCCCGAGGAGGCCGGGCGCCTGCTCGTCCTCTACGAATGGGTGCTGCGGCAGCTGCGCGAGGAGAACTTCGCGGAAGCGGAGAAGATCCTCGCCGATTTGCACGAAGTCTGGACGAACACGCTCGATCGTGCCGCCTAGCGGCCTCCGGCGAAGGCGCCGCCAGGTGCGAGGGGAGAGGGCGGAGGTGAAGGAAGCGCCTCGTCGGGAGCAGCCGGGCGCGGCGACGGTCGATCCGCGCAAGCCGGGCGATCTGCTCGCCAGGGCGCAGGCGCTCTATGCCGGCGCGCGGCGCGCTCTCGACGCGGGCGCCGCGGACGCGGCCGCCCTCGCCGCCGCCGCCGCCAAGCTGAGCCAGGCGGGAGACTGGCTGGCCGCCTGGGAGAAGCGCGAAGGCGGGACCGCCGCCGAGCCGGCCGAGCGCGCGGAGTTGCGGGCCGCGCCCGAGGCCGGACGCCAGGAGACGGCGGCGCTGCGCCGACTCGTCGACGCCGTTTCGTCGATGTACCCGTGCGCATCGAGGAACGGATCCTCGCCCGATCGCGTGCGCTGACGCGCGCGTCCTGCCGCCGAACGGAGCCCCGCTAGTTCCCGCCCGGGTTGGGGAATGCCCTTGAGCGCCCCCCTGACGCATGATTCAATGCCCGCGGATTCTGGCGAACCGGCACCACTCTCTCGAGCGGGATGGAACCCGTGGCCACTCACGATCTCTCCGGGCAGGACCTGCAGGCGGCGCTGGCGGCCTCGCTGCGCGAAGCGCCGGGAACGCCCTCGGCCGCACTGAGCGAGGAGGCTCCGCTTCTGGCCTCGGCCACCGCGTTGTTCGGCTCGCCCGTTCGTTGCCTGATCGCGCTCGATCAGGACGGCCTGGCCCACTGCATCGCCGGCCGCCTGCCCGAGGGCCCTGCCGGGCCCCGCCTTCTCGATGCGCTGGAAGGCGACAGTCTGTGGAAGCGGGCGACCTCGGGCGAGACGGTTCTCGCGGAGACGATCGCCGAGTGGCAACCCGCCTGGCCGCCCCTCGCGGACACGGCCACGCGCTTCCTGCGCGAGGAGCAGAGCCCCCTGGGGGCGGTCCTGCTCTTAGCTGGCCGGGTGCCGGGCAAGGTCGAGACCGGGATGGCGAGTGGACGAGGTCCGGTCCCGCCCGAACCGATCTCGGCGGAAGCAGGCGATCTCCTCCTGCGGCTCGCCTGCCGCGATTGGCGGCTCGAGCGCGCCGGGCGTGCGCTTGCCGGCTTCGCCGGAGCGATCGTGAGCGCGCTCGACCAGGGCGTCCTCACCGTCGACTCGCAGGGACGCATCACCTTCCTCAGCCAGCTCGGCGCGGAGATTCTCGGCGTCGATGCCGGGCAGGCACGCGGCGCCGATTGCACCCGCGTGCTCCGGCCGGCGGTGGGCGAGCGCCATCCGCTGCTCGCGGCGCTCGACGGCGAAGGCGACCGAATCGAGATCTTCGTCACCGACGGACGTGGCCGCGACATTCCGCTCGCCCTGCGCATGGAACGCATCCTGCCCGAAGGCGAACCGGCGGCGGGCCCGGCGGGCCTCGTCTGCCTGATGCGCGATCTATCCGAAGAGCGCACCTTCGATCTCGACGCCCAGCGGCGCGAGCGTCTCGCGGCGATCGGGGAGTTGGCGGCGGGCGTCGCGCACGAGATCCGCAATCCCCTGACCGGCATCGCCAATTGCGCGCAGGTGCTCCAGATGAGGCTCGCCGAGGGCGGGAGCGAGCGGCGCATGGCCGACTTGATCCTCAAGGAGACCCAGCGGCTCGACCGCATCGTGACGAGCCTCCTCGGCTTCGCTCGTCCGGGGCCGCCGCGGATGACCGAGACGCGGATCGAGGAGGTCGTGCGCGCGGCCCTCGAGCTGCAGCAGCCGATCGCCGAGAAGCACGGCGTGCGCTGCGAGCTGCGCGTCTCGGGGCGCATTCCCGCGATCTACGTCGACCCCGAGCAGATCCAGCAGGTGCTCGTGAATCTGATGCGCAACGCCGTCCAGGCGATGCCCGACGGCGGCGCGCTCACGCTCGAGGTCTCGGTCGCCCGCCGCCGCACGCATCGCCGCCGAGGCATGGGCCGGCGCGCCGGGGACCGCGTGCGCGTGCCACAGGAAGCGCCGCTCGCGCGTTTCGTGCGCATCCGCGTCGCGGACACGGGGGTGGGCATCCCTCCCGACGCGCTGCCGCGGATCTTCGACCCCTTCTTCACCACCCGCTCGGAGGGCACCGGGCTGGGCCTGTCGGTTTCGCAGTCGGTCGTCCAGGAGCACGGGGGCTTCCTCTCCGTGCAGAGCGTGCAAGGTAAGGGCACGAGCTTCGACGTGGATCTCCCCGTCGAACGGAGGCGCGGTGAGCGCAGACAAGAACCCCGCGGATGAGTCGATCCACCTGCTCGTCGTCGACGACGAGGAGTCGATCCGCATCAGCCTCTCGGAGGCGCTGCGCGACGAGCGCACGTCCGTCTCGACCGCGGTCGGTGGAACCGAGGCGATGGAGATCCTCGCCCGCGAGGACGTCGATCTCGTGCTGCTCGACCTGCGTCTCAGCCAAACGCGCGAGGACGGGCTCGAGGTCCTGCGGGCGATCAAGCAGGCGTATCCCGCGGTCACCGTCATCATGATGACGGCGTACGGCAAGTTCGAGTCCGCCGTCGCCGCGAGCCAGCTCGGCTGCTACCAGTACATCGCGAAGCCGCTCGACCTCCACCAGCTGCGCCTCCTCATCCAGAACGCCCTCTCGACGATGGCGCTCAGCCGCGAGGTGCGCCGCCTGCGCGCCCAGCAGCGCCGCGTCTTTGCCGTGCCCGACGTCGTCGGCACGAGCCCGCGCATCCAGCAGCTGCTCGAGAACGTCGGCAAGGTCGCACGCAGCGCGACGGCGACGGTGCTCATCCGCGGCGAGACGGGAGTCGGCAAGGAGTGGGTTGCCCAGCGCATCCACGATCTGAGCCCCGTGGCCGGCGGTCCCTTCATCGACGTCAATTGCAGCGCCATGCCCGACCACCTGCTCGAGACGGAGCTCTTCGGCCACGAGAAGGGTGCCTTCACCGACGCCAAGGCGGCCAAGGAAGGCCTCTTCGAGCTCGCCGACGGAGGCACGCTCTTCCTCGACGAGATCGCCGAAATGGAGCCCAAGCTGCAGGCGAAGCTCCTGCGGGTGCTCGAGACGAAGACGTTCCGCCGCGTCGGCGGGACGCGCGACATCCAGGTGAACGTGCGCATCGTCGCGGCGACGAACCGCGACCTCTTCGCCGAGGTGGAGGAGGGGCGGTTTCGCGAAGATCTCTACTACCGCTTGACCGTCGTGCCGCTCTACGTTCCGCCGCTGCGCGAGCGCCGGGAGGACATCCCGCTTCTGGCGAAGACCTTTCTCGACGCTTTCCGCCGCGACATCGGCCGCAGCGTGACCGGGATCACCGACGAGGCGCTCGCGCAGCTCGTCGAATACCCCTGGCCGGGGAACGTGCGCGAGCTGAAGAACACGATCGAGCACCTCGTCCTGATGGGCACCGGCGCGTTGATCGATGCCGACCAGGTGGCCCAGCAGTTGCGCGCGGGCCGGGGAGGCCCCCGCAAGCCGAATGCATCGGTCGACCTCTTCCGGCCCGGCCAGGTCCCCACGCTGGACGAGATCGAACGCGTCGCGATCCTCCATGCCCTGGGCGAAGTCGGCGGCAACCGCACGCGCGCCGCCCGCCTGTTGGGGATCTCGCGCCAGACGCTCCGGGCGAAGATCGTGAAGTACGGGATCGCGAGCGAGACCGACGAGGTCCCGATCGAGGAGGTCGAAGCGGGCTCCTGAGGCGCGGTGACATCGCGCGACGGCCCGCCCATTCTTCGATCCCGAGCGGATGGTTTTCAGCCGTCCTCTTCCGTGAATCCGCGTTCAAGCCGCGTCATGCAACGTCCCCGTCTTTGTGCACCCCTCCAACAGAATCGACTAAGACCTTTCTTTGCAGTTGGTTTTCCTCATCCATCCTTCCCGCCGATTCCTCGGCGGATCCGGGTGCGCCCCCCCGGCCTGTTGGCATGGCCGTTGCATCGCTCGCCGCGGGGCGGAGCAAGGCGGAACGGTCCGGGACGAAAGCCCGGGAGGAGAGCGGAGTTCGATGGATTGGTCCGGCGGGAATCGGAAGGCGCTCAGAATCTTCCTGGCCGATCGAGCGGAATCGGTGGGCGAGCAGGTTCGCGACTGGGCGCGCTCCTCGAACGGCTGGTTCAGCGTGGAGGCCTTCCGGTCGAGCCACCAGCTCCTGCGCCGGTTCGCCTGCGAGCGGCCCGATCTAGTGCTCCTCGACCTCACGATGGAAGGCATGGATGGGCTGACCGCGCTGCGCGCGCTCGCGCCGAGCGGCGTGCCGGCGGTCATGCTCAGCGAGCCGACCGCCGAGGGGGCGCGGGCCGCCATGGAGGCGCTCATCGGCGGCGCGTCCGATTGCCTGCTGAAGACGCGGATGCGCGGCCACGAGCGGATCGCCCTCGCGCCGCGCGAATTCACCCGCCGTCTCTCCCGCGCGATGGTGGCGAGCGACGGGACGCCGCCGTGCGGGCGTGGAGAGCGGCAGATCTGGCGCACCGTCGAGATCGACGACCGGGGCCAGGTCGTCGCCGGCCGCCCGACGGCCGACCCCTTTCCGCGCCGGTTCTGGGTGGGGCTCACCTTCGTCCCGCCCCGTTGCCTCGGACGAATGGTCCGCTCGCTGGCGGAAGCGCCGGAGCGGCCTCTCGGGGGCATGCTGCTCGAGACAGGCCTGCCGCCGCGCTTCAGCCGGGCGCTTGCCGAGGCGGCGACGCGGCACTGGAACCGGGCCGTGCTCGAGATGCGCGACGGCGAGGTGCTGCGGCCGGGCCAATGGCGCGTCGTCCCCGGATCGCATCTCGTGCGGCTCTCCGGGGGAACGAGGCAGTCGCCGCGCGTCGCGCTCGCGCCCGGGCGCCACCCGCGCGAGAACGACGGCCTCGTGCGGCAGATCGAGCTGCTGCTCGATGCGTCGCCGGACCATGTGCGCCTGTATCTCTTCGAGCAGCCCGACCCGGGCAGCCGCGAGGCGCTCGAGCGCCTGATCGCCGCGGGGGGGACCGTGCTGCTCCAGGGAAGGGGGGCATCGGTGCTCCGCTTCGAACGCCGCGAGGAGGCAGTGCATGAAGGCGAAGGGCACGCCTGCGGGAGCCACCGGCGCGTCGCTTGAGAAGCCGTTCGGTGGACCCGCCTTCGGGAAGGTCCGCGAACCGATCCTGCCGCGCGCGTCGCTCCGTTCCGGCGCGATGCTCGCGGAGGCGGCGGCCGGGGCCGAGTGGACAGGCGCGATCTCGCATGACGATCCGGACGGGATGGCAAGGTGAGGGGGGCAGCCGTGGACCAGGCGCGGCGCCGGCTCGCAGGAAGCGAACGGGCCCGACAGGCCGAGGAGGAGAGGATCATGGACATCGACACCGCGATCACCCGTGAGATCGGCTCCGTGCCGCCCGCCGGCACGCTCGACATCGGCGCGCTGCTCGACGAGGAGCGCCGCGTCCGCGTGCTGCACCGGCAGCGCCATGCGGCGATCCACCGGCTGCAGAGCTGGATTCGCGAGGTCGAGGAGGACCGCCAGCGCCTGCTCACGGCCCGCCGCGAGGCGCGCGCTCTCGCCCGGCTGCGCGAGCGGCGCTATCTGGAATTCGTCTGCGAGGTGCTGCGCGACGAAGGCGAGCGGATCGAGGAGAGCCGCAGCATCCGTCACGAGCGGCGCAAGCGCGCGGCCTAGCGCGGATCGCCGCCGCCCGTCGCGCGGGCGGCAGGCGGCCTCGAACCGGGAGAGAGAGTCGAGCTGGAATGGAGCGCGAGCTCCGTCGGGTTGCCGGCGACGTTCGCCAGCCGGCCCACGGACGAGTCGCGCTCCCGGTCTTCCCCACTCTCGCCAGCGTCCGGAACTTCACTCCCTTCGTCGTTCGACGCCGGGTCTGCCGGCCGGGCGGCGCGTCCATTCGTTGCCGCCGGGACTCGGGCGCCTGCGCATCCAAGCCTCATCGTCGAGCAGCCCGGAAGCCCCCTCGTCATCATCCTCGCCGTGGGAGGGCCGCCGCTGGCCGTCCTGTTTCTGGTCGATGCCGCCATGGGATTTGCCGCCCGCACGGTCTCCCAAGTGGACATCTTCCTCGCCGGCCCCTCCGTGAAGATCGGGGCCGCCTTCCGCGGCATCGCGCTAACTGCTTCGTCCTTCGCAAGAACCGTCGGCGAGCTCCTCTCCGGGATCGAACCCGCCCTGCCGGGTCTCCTCGCTGGCATGTAGGTTGCCATTCCCCGGGAAGCGGCGCGGGAGGCGTACCTCCCGGCCGCATGGCGGAAACCGGCCACCGCGCAAAGTGGACCCGAGGTCCGGCGGGAGGCCGGAGCCGGCAGGAGGCCGGACGGAGGCCGCCCCCTGGGCGGCCGGGCGGGGGAGGAGATGGCGGACGAAAGCTCCCACCAGCGGACCGAGCCCGCCACTCCCCGGCTCTGCCGCCGGGCGCGCGAAGAGGGCAGAGTAGCGCGCTTCATCCCGCGGATCGCCGTTCTTTGGTACCCGGAAGTGGCTGGGCTCGCGAGCGCAAAGACGGCGGCGACGGTCAAGGGCGAGGGCCTGATGGGCCTCGCTGCCCAGAGGTAGTCCGATGCGCATCCGGCGATTCCGAGCAGCGAACATGGCTCGCGCCCTCGAGGCGGTGCGCCGCTCGCTGGGCCCCGACGCCGTGATCCTCGAGACTCGGCCGGCCTCCGGCGGTCCCGGACGGACGGGTGTGGAAGTGCTCGCCGCGACCGACCGCCATCCCGATAGCCTGGGCGCCCTCTCCGGCCGCGCGGACCTGGCCTGGCGTGAGGCCGCCAGCGCTCCCCTGGCCGGTCCGACCGAAGGTCCGGCTTCCGATCCCGCGCACGCCCGGCCGGCCTCGCATCCGCGGCCGCGTCCCGCGCCGCGCCCGCAGGACCCTCCGGCCTCGAGTCGCGGCGCCGGCCCGGCGTTGCCTCCCTCGACGCGCGCCATGAAGCCTGAGCTCCCGGCGCCGGCGGTGCGGCCCGTTTCATTCCCGCGGGAGGAACGCGCGGAAGGGGCTTCGTCGCGCAAGGAGGCGCAGGCATGACGGGCGCGGGCATTCGGACGAGAACCGCCCCCTCCGGCCGCGCCGCCCCGCGCTCGGGCGGCCTCTTGTCCGTCGCCGTCGTGAGCGGCAAGGGCGGCGTCGGCAAGACGAGTCTCGTCGCGAACCTCGCCGTCGCCCTGGCCGACATGGGCCGCCGCGTGCTCGTGCTCGACGGTAATCTCGGTCTCGCCAACGTCGATCTCGTGCTCGGCATCGTTCCCCGGCACACGCTGTACGACGTGGTCATGGGCCGCCGCCGTCTCGAGGAGATCGTCGTCCCGGGACCGGGCGGCATCCTTCTCCTGCCCGCCTCCTCGGGCATCGAGAAGATGGCCGACCTCGACGACGCGCGCCGGGAGACGCTTCTCGCGGCGCTCGAGCGCGTCTCGCGCGACCAGGACTTCCTGCTCATCGACACCGGGCCGGGCATCCACCGCCAGGAGATGAGACTCGCGCAGGCGGCCGACGAGATCCTCGTCGTCACGACCCCCGAGCCGCCCGCCTTCGCCAACGCCTACGCGACGCTGAAGGTGCTCGCCTCGCGCCGCCTGTCGCGCGAGCCGCGACTCGTCGTCACGATGGCGCGCGACGAATCCGAGGCGGGCGCGATCGCCCATCGCCTGCAGCGCGTCGCGCGCCGCTTCCTGGGCTTCGCGCCCGAGTTCTACGCGACCATCCCGGCCGACGAGGCCGTTCCCCGATCGATCCAGGACCAGCAACCGTTCGTCCGGCGCTACCCCGACTGCCGCGCTGCGGCCGCCGTGCGCGATCTCGCCGCCCGGCTGGCCGCCGTCGCCGCGCCGGCCGCGCCGGACGCGTAACGAGGACCACGGCTCCGCGGCCGCGGCGCGGCGCCTTTGCGAAGACAACCCTGGGGAGGAGTCATGGGAGACACGAGCGCACTGCTGAAACTCGCCCGCCGGCCGATCCCGAGCGGCCTCGAACCCGAGGCGCGCGTCAAGGCCGAGGCGTTGTGCAAGTACGCGCCGCTGGTCAAGTACGTCGTCGACAAGGTGGCGAGCACGCTGCCGAAGTCGATCGACAAGGAAGACCTCGTCCACACCGCCGTGATCGGTCTCTTCGACGCCCTCGACCGCTTCGACCAGAAGCGCGGGACGAAGTTCGAGACCTATGCCGTCTGGCGCATCAAGGGCGCGGTGCTCGATGAACTGCGTTCGCTCGACTGGGCGAGCCGCTCGACGCGCCGCAAGGCGCGCGAGATCGACCGCGCCTGCCAGCAGCTCGAGCAGCGCTTCGGCCGGGCCCCCTCGGAGGTGGAGATCGCCGCAGCGCTCGAGCTGCCCGTCGCCGAGTACAGCCGGCTGGTCGATGAAGTGCGCGGGGCGTCGCTCCTCAGCCTCGACCAGACGCTGCCCGTCGACGACGAGCACGATCTCGCCGGCCTCGCGGAAGTGATCGAGGACGCGGCCGCCCCGAACGTGCTCCACATGATCGAGGAAGCGGAGTCGCGCGATCTGCTGCTCGAGGCGATCAATAACCTGCTCGAGCAGGAGCGCCTCGTGATCGCGCTCTACTACTACGAGGAGATGACCCTGAAGGAGATCGGCGAGACGCTCGGGATCTCCGAATCCCGCGTCTCGCAGATCCACACCAAAGCGATCGGGCGGCTGAAGGGCCGGATGCAGCCGGTGCTGATGGCCGCCTGAGCGCGGCCTTGGCCGGCGCCGCGGGGCCGAAGCCTCGCGCGCGCCCGGCTTGCCCGGATGCAGCGCAGTCCGGGAACGCCGCCCTCGCGGACGGCGGCCGCACATTCGTGGGAGGAGCCCACGCAGGGAGGAGAGCGGCGTTGACGGAAACGAACCAGGTCGCGGCGGTCGAGGAACTTCTCGAGACGCTCGGCGGAATCCCGCCGGTTCCGGAAGTGGCGCGCCAGGTCCTCCGCCTCTCCGGGGCGGAGGATGCCCGCCTGCCCGACATCACGCGGCTGATCGCGACCGACCAGGGTCTCGCGACGCAGGTCCTGAGCGCCTGCCACTCGGCCTCCTACGGCATTCCGCGGCGCATCGATTCGCTCAGCCGCGCGGCCGCCCTGCTCGGCTTCAAGGCCGTGCGCAACCTCGTCGTGCTCCACTCGATCCCGCGCCGCCGCTCGGGAACGGCCACCTACGCCGAAGCGGCCATCTGGACGCATGCGGCCGCGGGCGCGGTCGTCGCGCGCCTGCTCGCGTCAGAGAAGCGCATCTGCGATCCGGAGGAAGCGATGCTCGGCGGGCTGGTCCACGACGCGGGCCGCCTCGTGCTCAACCTGCTCATGCCCGAGCGCTACGAGCCGGTCATGCGCTCGATCTACAACCGTGACGGCGACAGCATCGCGATCGAGCGCCGCGCGCTCGGCTGCGACCACACCCTGGTCGGCCGGCTGGTGCTGCGCGCCTGGGACTTTCCGGAGCAGCTGATCGAAGCGGTCGCGACCCATCACGACGATCCCGCCGCGCTGGAGGGCCTGCCGCTCCTCGTGCGCGCGGCCGACGAGCAGCTCTGGCGCATGGGTTTCGGCGTGCGCGAGGCGCCCGTCCCTGACGGCGGCGTGCCGCCGGCGCTCGCGAAGCTGGGATACGCCTGGGAGGATCTACCGGCTCAGGAGGAACGCGTGCGGGCCGCGGTCGCGGCGGGCACGGAGTTTTTCGGAGCCTGAGAGAGGGAGGCGGGTCCGCGCCGGCCGCCGCAGAATGGGCCGGACGGGATCCGCTCGTGCGAGGGAACGCGCGCTCGAGCGCGGCACAGGAGACCAAGCCGATGAGACGCAGAAACGGGGCTGGATCGCGTCAACTGGTCGATGCCACGGATAAGTTCCGCAAGGGTCAGCTGCGCCTGATCCAGGTCCTTGGCGAGCGGAAGCTGCTGAGCGAGAAGGAGACGCGCGCCCTCGGCGAGAGCGTCGAGCGGGCGGCCGCCCAGAAGCGGTCGTCGGACGTCCTCGCGACGGCGCTGTCACTCAACAACAAGGTCATTCGCGCGCTCAGCCACGACAGCGCGGCCGACGTCGCGCGCCAGGATTCGGAACTGGAGATCCTCTTCGAGGTGACGCGCCTCATGCAGTCGAACTTCAACCGCACGGACGTGGTCGAGAAGCTGCTCGACCTCATCTGCCAAGCGATTCCCTTCCGCGACGCGACGCTTTTCCTGTGGAACGAGCGCCGGGGCGAGCTGCAACCGATCGCCCGTCGCGGCCGCCCGATCGATCTCATCCCCGGGGTGCGCTTCGATCACGGCGAAGGCTTCAGCAGCTGGGTCGCCAAGCAGAAGCGCCCGGTGCTGCTGACCGAGTTGCACCGGGGCCGCCGGGCGGACAACAGCGTCGTCGGCAGCTTCATGTCCGTTCCCATGGTCGTGCAGGACCAGATGATCGGCGTGCTCAACCTGAGCCATCCGCGCCTGCGCGCCTTCAACGAGGACCATCTGCGCCTGCTCGCGCTGATCGCGGGCCAGGCGGCCGCGACCCTCCAGCGCATCCTGCTCTACGAGGAGATGAAGCGTCTCGCGACGACCGACGACTTGACCGGCGTCTGCAACCGGCGCCACTTCCTCGAGCGCCTGCAGCACGAGATCGAGCGCGCGCGGCGCTATCAGGTGCCCTTCGGGCTCATGTTCCTCGACATCGACAACTTCAAGGAGCTGAACGACAACTTCGGCCATCAGGTGGGCGACCGCGTCCTCACCGAACTGGGCACGATCCTCAAGCATTGGGCGCGCAGCTCGGATCTCGTCGCGCGCTACGGCGGCGAGGAGTTCATCGTGCTGCTCCCGATGACCGACCGCCACGGCGCCTCGCTGGCCGCCGAGCGGCTGCGCGCGCGCATCCAGCAGCACGTCTTCTACCGCCGCAAGCGCCTGACGGTGAGCGTCGGCGTGGCCGGTTACCCGCACGACGGCGACTCGCTGGAAGGCCTCCTCGGCTGCGTCGACGAGGCCCTCTACATGGCGAAGAACACCGGGCGCAACCGCGTGTGCGCTCTCGGAGAGCCGCGCAACGCTCCCGCGCAGGCGGCGCCCGCGTCCGAGCAACCGTGCACGCGGCTGGAGGAGCTCGCGCGCGCGCCTTCCGGCATCGCGGCCTGACCCGGCTGGGGGCGAGGCGACGCAGGCCCATTCCGGCGCTTGAGCGCGTGCGCGCCTTCGGAGTAGGCTCTCGGGCATGGGTGTCCTGCCTGCCCGGTTCCTCGCCCTCGTCTCGAGCCTCGGCATCGCCATCAGCGCCGCCTGCGCCGCGAGTCCGGCGGTCACCCTCGACCACGCCGCGCTCGAGCTGGGCTTCGCCCGCACGGTCTCCGGAGACCGCTGGCTCGCCGACTTCGATCGCGGCTGGTGGCGTTCGGCGGGCGCGGAAGCGACCGCGCAGGCGGGCCTGCGCCTGGAGCGCGGACCCTGGCGGGGGAGGCTCGTCTGGAGAGCCGCGCTCGGGCGGGACCTGCCCGCGCGCGGCCGCATCCTCGCAGGGTGGATCGGGCTCTCCGGCCGCCATTGGAGCGTGCGGGCCGGTCGGGCTTCGCCCCTCTGGTCGCCGCTCGGCGCGGCGCTGCTCATCTCGCCCCACGCGCGGCCGCTCGATCTCCTCCAGGCCTCGTTCGTCTCGCCGGCCTTCAGGCGGGGAATCGGCCGGTGGGAGGCGGAGACCTTCGTCGGCCGCCTCGACGACCCCGTGCGCACCGTGCCGAACCCGCTGCTCTGGGGAATGCGCGCGAGCTGGGTCCCCGTCGAGGGAGTGCGCATCGAAGCGCTGCGCTCGATCATGCTGGGCGGGGAAGGCCGCGGAGAGCGCCTTCAACCGCGCGATCTCTGGGACATCTTCCTCGGCCGCGGCGAGACGTCGACTGCCGAGGCGCCCGGACCGGAGAACTTTCCGGCGGCGGAGACCGATCAGAAGTTCGCCTGGCAGATCACGCTCCGCGCGCCCGCGCCTCTCTCTCGCGCGCTCGGCCTGCACGATCTGGAGGCCCTTTGGACCTACGCCGGCGAGGATCGCTTCCGGGGAATCGCACCGACCGCCCCGGCGCGGGCCTACGCTCTGCGCATCCAGCCCGGGCCGCGCCTCGCGCTGATGGCCGCGTACGTCAACCTGGTGGATGACGGTAATCTCTGGTACCGGCACAAGATCTATCTCTCGGGCTACACCTACCGGGGCGTCGTCCTGGGCCATCCGGCGGGCGGGGATGCGCGCAGCCTGCGATTGAGTCTCCTCGCCGCGCCGGGAAGCCTGCGCCTGCGCCTGGAGGCCGTCCGTGAGGAGCGCGGCTACCGGTTCGCCGACCGCGGCATGCCCGCGGGCGGCTTCTGGTCGGGCTGCGCCTCGGCGTCCGTCCCGGTGGCCGCCCTGGGCCTCCCCGGCGGCCCGTTCACGCCGTCCGGCGGGCCGGGCCGCACGCGATGGGAGAAGGTCCGCCTGCGCGCGTCCTTGGGAGCTGCCGACCCCTGGGGCGCCGACCGCGCGCGCGAGCGGCTGGCGGAAGTCTGCGCGACCCTCGGGATCGAATGGACCGCCGAGCCCGTGCATGCGGAGATCTCGCGCGAAGAGGCCTGGGGCGATACGTACTGAATCCATTGTGGTCCGACGATTAAGGATCGCCGGGGGCACCGCCTCTCGACTGGAGTCTCTCGCTCGCAGATTGGGTGATGTCGCTCGTCTGATGGATTCGTGGCTGTCTTGTTCGCCCGTGTACGCACGGCGGCGCCTTGACTCGCTTCGCTGAGGGAGTCGCAGCGCCGAGCGCGCTGGTGCCTAGAATGCATAGGCGCAGGCGTGGACCGCTTCCCGGCCCTCGAAGATCGGCATCTTCACGATCCGCTCATAGTAGTCGCGCCATACCGGGCTG
>Ga0316622_100000580_pt1 | contig 21642 bp, 17 predicted proteins | sample OWC_Aug_OW2_C1_D_FD_207646 | JGI IMG/M metagenome (GOLD analysis project Ga0316622, IMG submission 207646) | Wetland soil microbial communities from Old Woman Creek delta, Ohio, United States - OWC_Aug_OW2_C1_D5_C | ecosystem: Environmental > Terrestrial > Soil > Wetlands | place: USA: Ohio... | reverse complement strand
GTCGTCCGCGTCGATCCCCTCCGGAGTCGGCGGGCGCAGACCGTCGCCGTACCAGAAGACCGAGAGCGGCCCGCGTCTCGGCGTGGCGGCGAAGCGGTAGGTGAGCAGCATGCCGTACGGAACGGACTCGCCGTCGAAGCCGGTCGAGCTGGCTTCCACCGTCTGCGGGGCGTCGAGCTCGAGAGCGCCGAAGGCGGGGTCGAGGTTGTGGACGGCCATGTCGGGCAGGCTCCCCCCGCCGAAGGCCCAGAAGCTGCGCCAGTTGCAGGGCGCGTAGGCCGGATCGAAGGGACGCGGCTCGCGGGGGCCCTGCCACAGGTCCCAGTCGAGGCCGCGCGGCACGGGGGGCGCTTCCCCGCGGCGGAGCCGGGGCTGCGCCTCGCCCCCCGCCCCGCTCCAGGCGTGGACCTCGCGGACCGTGCCGATGGCGCCGTCCCGGATCCACTCGACGGTCTCGCGGTACCCCTCGCCCGAGCGGCCCTGGTTGCCCATCTGGGTCGCGACGCCGGCCTCCGCCGCCACGCGCGCCACCATGCGCGCCTCCCACACGTTGTGGGTGAGGGGCTTCTCGCAGTACACGTGCTTGCCCGCCTTCATCGCGGCGATCGAAACGTACGCGTGGAGGTGGTCGGGGGTCGCGACCAGCACCGCGTCGATCGCCTTCTCCTTCTCCAGCATGACGCGGAAGTCCTCGTATGCTGCGCAGGAGAAGCTCGGCGTGCGCGGGGCGTAGGCCGCCTCGATCTCCGCTCGGACCGGCCCCCGTCCTGCCTTTCCGCCGTAGTAGAAGGCGCTCAGGTCCCACTCCTCGGCCGGATCGGCGAGCGCGATGACCTGGCAGTCCTTCTCCTGGAACAGCGATCGCACATTGGTCAGTCCCTGCCCGCCGGCGCCGATCAGGGCGACGTTCACCATGTCGCTCGGTGCCACGAACCCGGGGCCGCCGAGGACGTGGCGCGGCACGATGGTGGCCGCGGCCGCGGCGGAAGCCGTGAGGATGAACCGGCGGCGGCTCGTCGTCTGCTGTGGCGTCATCGTTGTCTCCTGGCGGCGGCCGGCCGGGCCGGCACTACAGCGTCCACCCCGCGCGGTACGGGATGTGGAGCAGCTCGTTCGCCTGCGCGTTGTTCGTGAAGCGCAGCGTGGCGCTGTCCCACTCGAGGCGCTGGTCCTTCATGCGGAGCGCTACCATGCCGAGCAGCACCATCTCGGTGAGCGCCCCCCCGTACTCGAACGGGGAGCAGGGCGGCGTGCCGCCCGGCCCTTCCTTGCACGCGCGGATCCAGTCGCCCTCGTGGCCCTCCGTGATCCGGCGCAGCGTCTTGGGCGGGCGCGTGTACGCCTGCATGCGGGTCTCGGGGATGAGGCGCACGCCGTCCGCCCCGTGCGAGCCGTGGAGCATCGTCCCCTTGGCGCCGATGAGCAGCGCGCCGCTCCCGGGCAGCGTACGCCCCGGCTCGAGCCCTTCGGGGACGGGCGGCAGGAGGCGCCCGTCGTACCAGGTGAGCTTCACCGGCGGTCGCGCGCCGCGGGCCGGGAACTCGTAGCGCACGATCGACGCCCGCGGGTACGTTTCTGCCGCAACCTCCGGCTCCCAGTGGGTCGAGGTGGCCTGGACGGCCCGGGGCGGCCCCAACTCGAGGGCCCAGAAGGCGGGATCGAGGATGTGGCAGCCCATGTCGCCGAGCGCGCCGGTGCCGAAGGCCTGCCACGCCCGCCATTTCATCGGATGGTACTCGGGGTGGTACGGCCGGTACTCGACCGGCCCGAGCCAGAGGTCCCAGTCGAGCGTCGCGGGGACGGGCGGCGTGTCGGCCGGCCGGGCCAACTGGGCGAAGTTGGACCACGGGTCGCCGCCCACCGGGCGATCCGTCCACGCGTGGACCTCGGTCACCTCGCCGATGGCGCCGTCGTCGAGCCACTCCTTGAGGAGGCGCATCGACTCGTACGACTGGCCCTGGTTGCCCATCTGCGTCACGACCCGGTGGCGCCGCGCGGCCTCGGTGATCGTCCGGGCCTCGAAGACCGTGTGGGTGAGCGGCTTCTGGCAGAACACGTGCTTGCCGGCCTGCATCGCGGCCATCGTGATCGCGGCGTGCGTGTGATCCGGCGTCGCGATGATCACCGCGTCGATGCCCTTCTCCTTCTCGAGCATCACGCGGTAGTCCCTGTAGAACGTCGCCTGCGGGTAGCGCTCGATGGTCTTGGCCGCGTAGCCGGTGTCGACATCGCAAAGGGCAACGATGTTCTCGCGCTCGCAGCTCTTCAGGTTGGCAGCCCCCATCCCCCCGATGCCGACGGCGGCGATGTTCAGCGTGTCGCTCGGGGCCTGGGCCCCGAGCACGCGGCTCGGAACGGCGGCGGCCGAGAGCGCGGCGAGGGCGGCGGTCGAGGCGAACTGGCGGCGCGACATCGAGCGGGTCGGATCGTCGGTCATGGCCGGTGTGTCTCCGCGCGCGGGGCGCCGGCACCGGCAGCGGTTCGGCGCACGCGCAGCGCGCCGATGCTACCGTGATCCCGCGGCGAAGCGAAAGCCAGCGTGGCGTGGCGCGGCGATCGATCGGCGCCGCGACGGGTGGGCCGACGGCCACGCCGGCGCGTGGCCGTCCACGGGCCGCCGCAGCGACGCGCGCAGACCTCCAGTGGCGGGGTCGTCGCCCCGTGGAGGGCACCGCGCGTCGGTGCCGCGAACGGCAGGCTACGGCCGCGCGTACAGGGTCTTGATGGCCGCCTTGTCGGTCGGGAAGAGCGCGCGCTTCTCACCGCCCAGGTAGTACGGGTTCATCACCGCTTCGGGATCGAACACACGGTAGTTGGGCTGCAGCTTGAAGGGCTGCCTGAGGTTCGGCCCGCCGAAGTGCCCGAGGCCGAGCGCGTGCCCGTTCTCGTGCACCGCGATCGTCTCGATGTCGACGGGCGCATCGTAGTCGAGGTACACCGCGTCGGCCGTCGTCCAGGCAAACGCGGGGTTGAAGAACTGCTCGGCGTAGACGAGGTCCGGATAGTTGTCGAGGTTGCTGTCATCCGACGAGAAGACCCAGGTGACGCCGATGATGAACTCGCTGCCGAGGCAGTTCGAGAAGTACGCCGGGTCGATCCATCCGCCGAAGACGATGTCGGCGGCCGGGGCGATTTCGAAGCTGCCGGTGGCCGGGTCGTACGAGATCAAGGTCTCGGCCGTCGTGTCCACGATGTCCACGCAGTTGCCGGCACCGTCGAGCACGATGGCGTCGAGGATGTCGTAGTTGCCGCCGCCATCCGGTGTGCGGGTCGACCGGAGCGAACTCTGGCGCACGGTGTTCCACGTCTGGTACCCGGCGTCGAGCGCCGCGTCCACCTCGGCAGCGGGCAGCAAGGTCGGCGCGTAGTCGGACTCGTCGAGCAGATAGGTCACCTGGTTCTTGTACCAACGTACACCGAGACGGAGGCGCCGGTAGGGATCGACACCGCGGCCGACGGTGAAGAGCCACGCCTCGGTGAGGCGCACCGGGCTGCCGGCGGCTTCGAGGCGCGCGTTGACCTGCTCCACCATCTGCACGACCTTGCCCGGCGTGGGATCACTCGACTGCGCGAGCGCTGCGGCCGGCCAGGCCACGGCCGCGCAGGCGAGCGCGATCAACAGCATGCGACGCATACGACACCTCCTGATAGCGGCGAGTGCGGGGCGCGACACACCCGGCCGATCGCCCGGATCCTAACAGCATCGGGTGTGTCGGACGCGTCGTCCCAGCCAGAGGGCGCCGGAGCCCGCACACGCAGCACAGGGGCGGAGCCGGTATGATGACGGTCGCTCATCGCGAGGACGCCATGCCGCACTGCAGCCGCCCGCTCGTCACCGCCACGCTGATCGTCGTCGCCTCCGCGCTCCTGCCCGGTGGCATCCTGGCCCGGCAGGCGCCGCGCCCCTCGGCCGAGCCCTCCGGCGACGGAGGCCTCTATCAGTCGGACTTCCCGCCGGAGGAGTTCCGGGCGCGCTGGGAGCGAGTGTTCGACCGCGTCGGGCCCGACAGCGTCGCCGTCGTGCAGGGAGCGCCGCTCCCCGCCGGCTTCGCCGTGCCGCGGCAGGTCAACTCGTTCTACTACCTGTGTGGCATCGAGACGCCCGGCGCCTACCTGCTCCTCGACGGACGCACGCGCCAGGCGACGCTCTTCCTCCCCCCGCGCAACGAACGACTCGAACGTAACGAGGGGAAGGTGCTGTCGGCCGAGGACGCCGACGCGGTGATGCGGATGGTGGGCGTCGATGCCGTGCGGCCCACGACAGCGATGACGGCCGAGTGGCCGGCCGGGTCCACGCGGGCCGCCGCCATCTACGCGGAGTTCGCGCCGGCCGAGGGCTGGGCCGAGAGCCGCTACGAGCTCGAACAGGCTGCCGCCGCCGTGGCGGCCGACTACTGGGACGGCCGGCTGCCGCGCCACGCGCAGTTCCTCCAGTTGCTGCGCGCACGCCATCCGCGCGTCGAGGTCCGCGACCTCACGCCGATCCTCGACGAGATGCGCATCGTGAAGAGCCCGCGCGAGGTGGCGCTCGTGCGCCGCGCCTCGCAGCTCGCGGGCCTCGCGCTGCTGGCCGCCATGCGCAGCACCGAGCCGGGCGCCTGGGAGTACCAGCTCGATGCCGCCGCCCGCTACGTGTTCCAGCTGAACGGCGCGCGCCTCGACGCCTACCGCTCCATCACCGCGTCGGGCACCGAGAACATCAACAACGGCCACTACTGGCGCAACACCCGGCAGATGGCCGGCGGCGACCTCGTGCTGATGGACTACGCGCCCGACTACCGCTACTACGTCAGCGACGTGACGCGCATGTGGCCCGTCAGCGGCACGTTCCTGCCCTGGCAGCGCGAGCTGCTCCAGTTCGTGCTCGAGTACCGCAATGCCGTGATGACCCGCATCCGGCCGGGCCGCACGCCCGACGAGATCCTCACGGAGGCGCGCGCGGCGATGACGCCGGTGCTGGCGCGCACGCGCTTCTCGAAGCCGATCTACGAGGCCGCGGCGCGCAAGCTCGTCGAGACGGGCGGCGGCGTGTTCTCGCACCCGGTCGGCCTCTCCGTGCACGACGTCGGGAGCTACCGTCGCGGGCCGCTGCGCGCCGGGCACGTCTTCTCGGTGGACCCGCAGCTCTGGGTGCCCGAGGAACACCTCTACATTCGCTACGAGGACACGGTGGCGGTCACCGAGACGGGCGTCGAGAACTTCACCGACTTCCTGCCCTCGGAACTGGACGCGATCGAGGCCGTCGTGCGCGAACGGGGCCTCGTGCAGCACTTCCCGCCCACGCCGCCGGAGCGGGTTCGTTGATGGCGCCCGGCACCGCGAGGCTGCGGCGCATCTGGATCAAGCGCGTGCACCTCGGCGTGATGGATGCCGTCACCCGCGCGACGCTCGTCGCGGGCCGCGGGCTGATCGGCAACGCCGACCAGGGCGGGAGGCGCCAGGTGACGATCCTCGCCGTGGAGCGCTGGGCCGAGGCCGCCTCGGCCGTGGGCCGGCCGATCGACCCCGGGGTCCGGCGCGCCAACCTGCTCGTCGAGGGTCTGGACCTCGAAGCCAGCTGCGGCCGCACCCTCCTGGTCGGCGCCTGCCGTCTGCTGGTTGGGGGCGAAACGCGGCCGTGCGAGCGCATGGAGGAGGCCGTCCCTGGGCTCGAGCGAGCGCTCGACGCCCGCTGGGGCGGCGGCGCCTACGCCCAGGTGCTGCAGGGCGGCGAGGTCGGCATCGGGGACGAGGTCCGGTGGGACGACGCGGCCACGGCAGGCGTGGAGGGTCCCCCGCCGTCGAGGCCCGCCGTCACGCCTGGTCCGACGACCGGATCGTGAGCACCGGGCACGGGGCGTGCTGCACCACGCGTTCGGCCACCGACCCGAAGATCACGTGCCGCCAGCCGGTTTCGCCGTGCGTCGCGATCACGATGAGGTCGGCGCCGTGTTCCCCGGCGATCCGCACGATCTCGCGCCCGGCATTCCCGTTGCCGATGCTCCAGTCGCACGACAGGCCCTCGCCCCGCAGGCCCGTGGCGAGCTGCTCCAGCTTGTCGCGCGCCTCGGCGTGCAGGAGGGCCTCGTATTCCGGCACGCTGAACGTGAAGTTGGGATCCGAGGTCGTCGCCGGCAGCGCGGGGACCACGTGCACCAGGTGCAGCGCGGCCGTGAAGTGCCGGGCCACCTCGACGGCCGCGGCGAGGGCCGCCTGGGCCGGCGCAGAGAAGTCCGTGGGAAACACGACCGTCCGGAATGGCAGCATGGCCAGCTCCTCGGGCCTCGGGGGGACTGCTCACGTTACTCTACGCCCAACCGGCACCGCCGCGATACACTCCACGATGCTACTCGGTGGATCGCTTGCCCCCGCGATACGCCGCTGATCGCCATTCAGAGGGCGCGGCGCCCGCGGCGCCACGACGCCCGGGGGACGCGTCACCATGTTCCTGCTCAATCCGAGGCATCTCTCCTTTCAGTATCCCGACACCCGTTCGCGCGATCTGATCGAGCGCACCATCGCGTTCTTCGAGGCCAAGGGCAAGGCGAACCTGCGCAGAGACGACCTCGCGCGGACGTGGTACGCCGACTTCCTCGAGTTCGTCGCCCGCGAGAAGGTGTTTGCGACCTTCCTCACTCCGGCCGGGTACGGCGAGCACCAGACCCGTTGGGACACCTGGCGCAATTGCGGGCTCAACGAGGTGCTCGCCTTCTACGGGCTGCCGTACTGGTACACGTGGCAGGTCACCATCCTGGGCCTCGGGCCACTCTGGATGAGCGACAACGAGGTCGTGCGGCGGCGTGCCGCCACGCGGCTCTGGGACGGCGGCATCTTCGGGTTCGGCCTCTCCGAAAAGGAACACGGGGCCGACATCTACGCCTCCGACATGGAACTGGTGCCGACCGGACCCGGCGCCTACGTGGCGCGCGGCGATAAGTACTACATCGGCAACGGCAACGAGGCGGCGCTGCTGTCGGTCTTCGGCAAGGTCGCCGGCACGGGCGAGTACGTCTTCTTCGCCGTCGACCCGATGCGTCCGGGCTACGAGCTGGTGAAGAACATCGTGGCGAGCCAGTCCTACGTGGCGGAGTTCGTGCTTCGGGACTACGCGATTGGCGAACAGGACATCCTCCTGCGGGGCCAGGCGGCCTGGGACGCGGCACTCAACACGGTCAACATCGGCAAGTACAACCTCGGTTGGGCCTCGATCGGCATCTGCACGCACGCCTTCTACGAGGCCATCCGCCACGCCGCGAACCGGCATCTCTACGGCATGGCGGTCACCGACTTCCCGCACGTGCGGCGGATGTTCACCGACGCGTACGCGCGCCTCGTGGCCATGAAGCTCTTCGCGCTCCGGGCCGGAGACTACTTCCGATCGGCGTCGCGCGAGGACCGCCGCTACCTGCTCTACAACCCCGTGGTGAAGATGAAGGTCACGACCGAGGGCGAGCGGGTGATCGACCTGCTGTGGGACGTCATCGCGGCCAAGGGCTTCGAGAAGGACACGTACTTCGAGATGGCGGCCCGCGACATCCGGGCGCTGCCCAAGCTCGAGGGGACCGTGCACGTGAACATCGCGCTCATCGTGAAGTTCATGCGTAACTACTTCTTCGGCCACGCGACCTACCCGCCGATCCCGCGGCGCGACGACGCCGCCGACGACCGGTTCTTCTGGGACCAGGGTCCGGCCCGGGGGCTCGGGACCGTCCGGTTCCACGATCCCAGCAGCGCCTTCGCGGCGTGGGCCCAGCCCAACGTCGCGCTGTTCCGGGAGCAGGTGGCCACCTTCCGCGAGATGCTGGTGGCCGCCACCCCCACCGAGGCGCAGGCGAAGGACGTGGACTTCCTGCTCGCCGTGGGCGAGCTGTTCACGCTCGTCGTGTACGCGCAGCTCGTGCTCGAGAACGCCGCGATCTATGCCCACGAGGGCGTGGACGACGACACCGTGGACCAGATCTTCGACGTGCTCGTCCGCGATTTCTCTCGCCAGGCGCTCGAGCTGTACGTGAAGCCCGCCGCCACGCCGGCACAGATGGAGTGCGCGCTGAAGATGGTGCGCCGGCCGGCGGCTGACCCGGCGCGGTACGAGCGGGTGTGGCAGACCGTGCACGCGCTCAAAGACGCTTACGAAATGAACCCGTAGCCCTGATGCGACAGTCGGCTGGCGACGGCGCCTGGACAGCGGCGGCCGTCCCGGGCCGGGCGGGCCGGGAGGCTGACCCTCCGGAGGTGCTGACAGCGGCGGCTCAGCCCATCAGGGCTGGGCGGCGGGAGCTGCGGCCGAGGTGTGCAGGGCGACGGGCGGGGGCCGCCGGAGTGGCGTGCCCCCGCCCGAGGCGTGTGTCGGCATGCGCCGCGTCAGTACTTCGGCGTGCACCCCGGCATCTTGAAGCTGCCAATCCGCGTCTGCCACGGCGCCGTCGTGCCGGGCGGCGGCAGGGGCGGCGGCGGCAGGGGCAGCGGCAACCCGCTGATCGCGTAGTACTCGTTGACGTACCAGAACGTGCAGTCGTCGGCCGGGTCGATGTTCATCGACGTGTAGTCGCCCCAGCGGGAGTTCGTCGTCGTCTGGACGCCCGTGCCGTTGATGATGACCCCTTCGTCGATGGTCATCTCGCCCAGCGGGTCGCCAGCCAGCCGTCCGGTGAACCGGATGCCCGGATAGACATCGGTGCCGTTCGACACGCTGTAGCCGAGGCTCATGTTGCCCTGCCAGTCCATGGCGATGCTGCCCATCCAGCGATGCACGCCGTCGTCGGGCGCGTAGGTGCCCTGCTGCTGCAGAGAGAACACGCCCGCGCTGCGCCGGATCTCGTACCAGCGCACGCCGGCGAGGCCGGGCCGCGCCTCGACCGACTGGTTGGTGACCATCGCCTCGTACTTGCCGAAGTTACGATACGCCAGCCGCCAGGTCGGCCGCTGCCGGTAGGACAGCACGTCGAGCCACTGGTCGGGATTCGTGATGCCCGGCTGCGGGATGCACCCGCGGCTCGGGCCGCAGGGGAAGACAGAGTCGAACGACGCGACCGGGAGCTGCGTCGCCAGTCTCAGCGAGGCCACGGGGTTGGCCTTCCACTGCACCGACAGCTCGAACACGTTCAGCGCGTCGAAGGGCGCCCCGTAGGCATAGCCGTCGTCCATCGTCCCGACAATCGGCGCTGGCGCCCCGTCGCGCGGGCGACGCTCACCGTCGAGATCGGCGGGCAACAGCCCGTCGCCAATCAGATGGAGCGGCACCACCTCGGAGTCGAGGAAGAACTGCACCGCACGGGCCTTCGGGCTGCCGGCGATCATCTTGTTCTTCTCGAGCGCGTACACGCTGATGCCGTACTCGACCGTGGGTCCGAAGTCGCGCGAGGTCAGCAGGTACGAGTTGGTCCACACGCCGTACTTCGGGTAGTCGGGGAAGAACTCGCCGGCCGAGAACGCGTATCGGTAGTAGGCGCCGGTCGGATCCGGCGTCTGCGAGACCGCCACGCAGTTGTAGTAGAGGGGTCCGCGCGTGGTGAACTGGCTCAGGATCCACCGGTCCTCGGTCTGGTCGTGCAGGACAACCGGGTCGCCCGACGGGTCGGTGCAATCCTCGACCGGGAAGCCGTCCCACAGGGCGCCGATCGGCAGCGGTCCCAGCAGCATGGTGCCGCTCTTGTCGTAGACGGCCAGGGCGAGATTGATCATCTCGACGTAGTGGTTCGGGCCGACGTCGCCCATGGGGTCGGGCGGGTTGACGCGGAACCCAAACAGATTGAAGTTGTCCAGGTTGCTGAGCCCCTCGAAGTTGGCCAAGACCGGAAGGGGCGCCAGCGGGCCGATGCGCGGCCTTGCCGCACCGCCGCGCAGGGCCCCGTCGCCCGTGAAGCCCGTGTCCTTGACGGACACGCGATTGTGCTCGGGCCGAATCTGGACGAGGCCCTCGGCGGAGGCCAGGCGGAGCGGCCTCGGCGGCGCCTTGGCTGCGCGCAACGGACCCGACACGTCGAACGCCAGCGCCGTCGAGAACTTCGGCGTGCCGACATCCGTACCGGCGCCCGTGACGACCTGCCCGTCCCTCCCGGCCAGCGTCACCAGGAGGATGGCAGCCAGCGCCAGCATCAGCCCTGTCCTTCCTCTTCTCATCGCGACCTCCTTCGAGTCGTGCCGGCGCCACCGTTGGGGGGCCGGACCAGAACCTTGCACCGAGGATTAGCTACGGCGCCGGAACGGAACGCGTCCGCGCCGGCATGTCCTGGCGGCGGATTGCCGCCAGGGCTCGGGTCACGTCTGGAGACGACCCGACACACAAGGAGTGGAAGGTAACGTCAAGCAAGAGCGCCACCACCTTCGCGCTCCGCCGTGATGGGCCCTCGGCCCGATCGGCTGGCCCGCTGTCTTCGCCGGGCGCGACTAATAGTGCGTTCCGGCGCGACCCGCCCGACAGGCGTGGCGACGGGGTGTCCAGGGAAGAGGCACGGATGTTGCCGCGCCAGGACGAGCGCCCACAGCGCGCACTCGCCGCCTGCGCGACGTTTGGCGTGTGGACGTCGGACCGCCGATCGCCGGCGGCGGGTGGCTGGCCGGACCGGCCCGTGACTCGAACGGGGCGCGCAGGCCACCCCTTCAGCGCGGCAGCAGCGGCCGCCCCGCGATGGCCGACGCAGTGAGGTAGCCGCCGGCAAGCGCCCCGCCAATCCCGCACGTGCACACGTCCTGCCCGGTGAGCCACAGGCCCGGCACGGGTGTCGGCGGCCTGAGCCGTCGCTCGGCAAAGCGCGCCGGATCGTGTGCGAGCCCATAGATCTCGCCACGGGCGTAGTTCGTGAAATGGCGCGTGCTCAGTGGCGTGGACAGCTCCGCCACGTCCACCTTCCCGCGTACCTGTGGCACTTCCCGGTACAGCACCTCGAGCAGGCGGTCCCGGAGCTGCGCCTTCAGCGCGTCGTAGTCCGCACCGCGCCGGCGCCAAGGCGCCGCCGCCCATCGCTCGAACCACGCGTAGCGCCCGAGCGTGATCACCTCGATCGTCGATCGCCCTGGGAACCTCGCGGCAAACGAGGGATCCTTGGCCGAGGGGAACGAGATGTAGGCCAGGGGCAGGTCGGCCTCCGGATTTGCCTCGAACCGCGCCAGCGCCGCGTCGAGGTCGGCGTCCTGGTACACCCACAGGTTCGAGCGCCCGAGACTCAGCTCCGCGTCGCTGTGCTTCAGGCCCACGTAGAGACACAGGTGCGCCGATGACGTCGTGAGCCGCCCCAGCGTGTCGTCGAGTGCCGCGCGGCCGTTCGCGTCGGCCGGCAGCAGCCGGAGCGTCGTGGCCAGCCCGGCATCGCTGATGACGATCGGGGCGCGGAACTTCCGCCCCGACCGGGTCAGAACGCCGCTCACCCGCCCACGCTCGAGAGTGACGCGCTCGACGTCGGCGTCGGTGACGACGGCGCCGCCCTGCGCGTCGATCCGCGGCACGACGGCGGCCGCCATGGTACGCGCCCCGCCGACGGGGTAGAACCCGCCCCCGAGGTAGTGGTGCGCCAGGATCGCGTGCATGCCGAAGCTCGAACGCGACGGGGGCAGGCCGTAGTCGCCCCACTGTGCCGAGAGCACCGCCATGAGGTCCGGGTTGCGCGTGAACGACGTCAGCACCTCGCGCGTGGTGCGCGAGGCGTAGCGCATGAAGCGGGCCCGCATCGCCCATCCGGCCGACGCGGCAATCGCGCCGGGCACGACCTTCTCGGCCCAGTACAGCTGGCTCGCGGCGACGGTTGCCCTCACCGCGCCGAGGTATCCGTCGATGGCCGCGCGCTCCCCCGGGAAGTACTCGATCATGCGGGCACGCCAGCGTTCCCGGCCGGCCACGTACTCGAACCGCCGGCCACCGAGCACGACCGTGTCGTACACCTCGCCCATGGACGCCCACGTCACGCCGGTGCCGAACACCTCGGCGAACATCTTTCCCATGCCGGACGTGGAACCGGTCTGGCCAACGTAGTGGACGCCGACGTCCCACTCGTAGCCGGGACGGCGGAAGGTGTGGGTGAAGCCGCCGGCGGTGTAGTGGCGCTCGAGCACGAGCACGCGCAGGCCGCGCTTGGCGCCGAGCAGGAGCGCCGCGGTGAGGCCGCCGATACCGGACCCGACGACGATGGCGTCCCAGGCGTCGGGACCGGTGAATCGCTTGAGGGGGGTGCCGATGGCGTACGGGCTCATCGGCGCAGCCTACACTGGCACGTCGGAACCGGCGCGATCGGGGAGCCGGTGGGGTCGGAGCTCGTCTTCACTTCTTGCCACGACCGAGAACGACGCGAGCCTCGACCCCATCGGTCCGCCGAACCGGAGTGCCGCCCGCGAGCGACACCTCGGAGCACCTTACGGCGCCACCGGCGCCGCCTGCAGCACGTCGGTCACCGCCAGCGGCTCGAGCGTCTCCGCGATGCGGATCTGGTGCCGTTCCAGTTCCCGCATGAACCAGCCGTAGTTCTCACCGTAGATCGCGTCCTCGGGCGGCACCAGGCCGCGCTCGCCGATCAGGCCCTTCGCGATCATGACCGCCCCGATCGCCGCCGGGAAGCCGGTGACCCGCCCCATCCCGGAAATGCCCGTCACCGGGTCGGCCTCGTCCCACATGTAGTACGAGAGGCACACGCGGATGCCATCCTTGAGCCCGACGACCGTGTTGTACATCACGCACACGTCGGTCTCGCCCGGCCGCGCTCGCAGCCGCGGCTCGATGGCGGCGAGCAGCGCGGCGCGCGGCGCCACCGGGTGGCCGTCCACCACGACGGGATCCAGCTCGAGCAGCCCGCACGACTTCAGCACGTCCACCGCGTCGAAGTGGCCGGGCCACCGCACGGTCTTCTCGGCAAACGACTGCAGCGTGGGCCGGGTGAAGATGAAGCTCGGCATCCCGGGTGTGATGGCGCACTCGAGCCACTCGTCTCTCCCCAGCTGGTTGAAGTGGAACCGTTCGCGCGACGTGAGCGCGTCGACTTCCTTCAGGTGTCCATTCTCCAGGACGTTCACCTTGATCATGTATTCGCGCAAGACGTGGGTGAACGCCCACGTGATCATGTAGCGCAGGGGGTGGTGCGCCGCGGCCGCCTTCGAGGGAATGCCGCCGACGCGCGCCACCGCCGACTCGGCAACGTCGAGCTTCCGGAGGCCGTGCCCCACGGTGATGTTGCTGAGGCCAGGGGCGAAGCCGATCCCGTCGAGGATCGTGGCGCCGTTGCGCGCGGCGCGCTCGTGCAGCCACTCACCGTAGTCCTCGAGCCGCATCCCGGGCGGCAGCGCGAGGTTCTCGGTCTCGTACGCGTCGGGCCGCCGGTGGTACTCCTCGAGCATGTCGACCATGCTGAAGCCCGCCTCGGCGGCCGCGTCGATCGTGAGGTAGCTCCCGTGCCGGTCGGGGAGGGCGTTCACGCCGACGTCGTACAGCTGCATCAGCGCCTGCGTCGCCGCGCGATCCTCCACGTCCACGACGTGGAGGGACACCTTCGGGCTCTTCAGCCAGTCCCGGGCGTCGAGCAGCGCATCCCTCCGCCTCGCCGCGAGCCCGACCTGCTCCACCTCGTCGCGGTGGATCAGATCCCACGCCACCGCACGCCCCATCTTGCCGTGGCCGCCGAACACGAGCACTTTCATGGCCGCCTCCCTTTGCGTCTCCGCAGATTGCCGGTACAGGCTGTATTGGCTCTCCACCTGGCGGGGGCTCGCCGCGGACGGCACGGTCGCGTGCCGCCCGGCGATCGGCGTGGGGGCTGCCTCGCATTTGACGCCCGTCGCGGCCGGGAGTCAACTCCATTCCGGCTGCCGGCTCCCGACTGCCGGCTCCCGGCTGCCGGTCCCGGCTGCCGGTCCCGGCCGGCACCGCGCGAGACAGGGTCGCCGTGGTCCACGCTATTCCAGCCGCGGCGGCGCCGGCGACGCAGGAGAGAGCCCCAGAGTCGAGCGTCACCGGGATGCGCGTACGGCTGTGGTAAGGTGAGCGCCGAGAGGTGTGACGCCGTGCCCAGGGAGGCTCCCGCCACGCACCCCAGCGGTGACAATCGCTTCAAGCTGCTCGACCGGGCGATCAACGCCCATCAGGGTGACGGCCACGCGCTCATCGAGGTGCTGCACGCCGCGCAGGGCATCTTCGGCTACCTCGAGGAAGACCTGCTCATCTACATCGCCCGCGCCCTCAAGCGGCCGCTCAGTCAGGTCTACGGCGTCGCGACGTTCTACAACTTCTTCCGGCTGAAGCCCGCCGGGCGCCACACCTTCGTCCTCTGCACCGGCACGGCCTGCTACGTGAAGGGTGCCGACCGGCTCCAGAAGGCGCTCGAACACCGCTGCGCCGTGCGGTTCGGCGAGACGACGCCCGACGGGGCCGTGTCGCTCGTGGCGGCGCGCTGCGTGGGCTCGTGCGGCCTCGCCCCCGTCGCGGTGATCGACGACGAGGTGGCGGCCCGTCTCACCGAGCAGGATGCCGTCGCCCGCGTGGATGCCTGGGCGGCCACCGCCGAAGAGGTCAGCCGATGACCGTCGAGGAACTCCGGGAACTGGCCGAGCAGGAGCAGGCGCGGCAGGCGCAGATCAGACACCGTGTCTTGTACTGCGCGGCGGCGGGCTGCGCCTCGTGCGGCAGCCTCGCGACGCGGGACGCGCTCAAGCAGGCCATCGCGGCGCGCGGGATCGAGGCCGCCGAGGTCGTCGGCGCGGGCTGCATGGGTCTGTGCGGCCAGGGTCCGCTCGTGAAGGTGGCGGCAGGCGACGTGCTCTACGAGCGCGTGGACGCGGCGGCCGCCGACCGCATCGTCGAGCAGCACCTGGCCGGCGGCCGGCCGGTCGGAGACCTGCAGCTCGACACCTCGGCGCCGTTCTTCGCCGAGCAGGTCAAGGTGGTGCTCGAGAACTGCGGCCGCATCGACGCGACGCGCATCGAGGAGTACATCGCCGTCGGCGGGTACGAGGCCCTCGCGCGCGCGCTCACCGAACTCAAGCCGGCGGGCGTGGTCGAGGAGATCCGCAAGAGCGGGTTGCGCGGCCGCGGCGGCGCCGGGTACCCCACCGGCCTCAAGTGGGACATCGCCCGCAAGGCCCAGGCCGAGCAGAAGTACATCGTCTGCAACGCCGACGAGGGCGATCCGGGCGCGTTCATGGACCGCAGCGTGCTCGAGGGCGACCCGCACCGCGTGCTCGAGGGGATGGCGATCGCGGGCTACGCCATCGGCGCGACCCAGGGCTACGTCTACGTGCGGGCGGAGTACCCGCTGGCCATCGAGCGGCTCAAGCTGGCCATCCGGCAGGCCGAGCGGCACGGCGTGCTCGGGTCCCGCATCCTCGAGTCGGGCTTCAACTTCCGGATCGACCTGCGGATCGGTGCCGGGGCGTTCGTGTGCGGCGAAGAGACGGCGTTGCTGCGGTCGATCGAGGGCCGGCGCGGCCGGCCGCGGCCACGGCCGCCCTACCCCTCGGAACGCGGGCTGTTCGGCATGCCGACGGTGATCAACAACGTCGAGACGCTCGCCAACGTCGCGCCGATCCTCAACCGGGGCAGCGCCTGGTTTGCCGGCATCGGCACACCGCGCAGCACCGGCACGAAGGTGTTCGCGCTGGCCGGCAAGATCCGCAACACGGGCCTCATCGAGGTGCCGATGGGCATCCCGCTGCGCCGGATCATCTTCGACATCGGCGGCGGGCCGCCAGAGGGCACCACCTTCAAGGCGGCGCAGACCGGCGGACCGTCGGGCGGGTGCATCCCGGCCGAGCACCTCGATCTGCCGGTGGACTACGAGTCGCTCGCCACGGTGGGCTCCATCATGGGCAGCGGCGGGCTCATCGTGATGGACTCCACGTCCAGCATGGTGGACGTGGCGCGCTTCTTCATGGAGTTCAGCCGTGACGAGTCGTGCGGCAAGTGCATCCCCTGCCGCGTCGGCACGGTGCACCTGCACGGCCTGCTCGAGAAGATCGCGCGCGGCGAGGGCACCCCCGACGACGTGGCGCTGCTCGAGGAGCTGTGCGTGATGGTGAAGGACACCAGCCTGTGCGGGCTCGGCCAGTCGGCGCCGAACCCCGTGCTCTCCACGCTGCGCTTCTTCCGCCCCGAGTACGACGCGCTGCTCAGGCCGGTCGAGGTGTTCACGCCGGCCGCGACGAAGGCGACCGACCCGGTGTAGCGACGGAGCCGCAACCATGGCGATCCTCACCCTCACCATCGACGGCCAGCCGGTCAGCGGCACCGAGACCGAGACGCTGCTCGAGGTGGCGCGCGAGCACGGCATCGACATCCCGACCCTGTGCCACCTCGACGGCCTGAAGGACGTGGGCGCGTGCCGCCTGTGCCTCGTCGAGGTGGAGGGCGCGTCCCGCCTGGCGCCGGCCTGCACGACGCGACTGCAGGAGGGCATGGTGGTGCGCACCAACACCGAGCGGCTCCAGCGCTACCGGCGCACGATCGTCGAGATGCTGGCCTCGGAGGGCAACCACCACTGCGCCGTCTGCGTGTCGAACAACCACTGCGAGCTGCAGGACCTCGCCTACCGTGTGGGCCTGCAGTACGTGCGCGTGCGCTACCTCTACCCCACCAAGCGGCTCGACGCCACACACCGCGACTACGTGATCGATCGCGACCGCTGCATCCTGTGCACGCGCTGCGTACGCGTGTGCGACGAGGTGGAGGGCGCCCATACATGGGACATCGCCGGCCGCGGCATCGACTGCGAGATCGTCTCGGACCTGAAGCAGCCGTGGGGCGCGTCGGCCAGCTGCACCTCGTGCGGCAAGTGCGTGCTCGTGTGTCCCACGGGGGCGCTCTTCGAGAAGGGCGCCACGGTGGCCGAGATGGAGAAGCGCACCGACTTCCTGCGCTACATCGTGACGGCACGGCAGCGCCGCGAGTGGAACCCCGACCTGCTGGGCGAGGAGTGACGTGCACCCGATCGACAACGCCCCGAGGAAGCCCCGTGTTGCGACCGTGTGGCTGGGTGGCTGCTCCGGCTGCCACATGTCGTTCCTCGACATGGACGAGCGCCTCATCGAGCTGGCCGCGCGCGTGGAACTGGTGTACTCGCCGCTCGCCGACATCAAGCGGTTCCCCGAGGACGTGGACGTGACGCTCGTCGAAGGCGCCGTGACCAACGTCGAGAACGAGGAGATGGCGCGGACCGTGCGGCGCCGCTCGCGCTTCGTCGTCTCCTTCGGCGACTGCGCGACGACGGGCAACGTCACGGCGATGCGGAACCGCTTCAGCCCGGACGAGATCCTGCACCGGTCCTACGTCGAGCTGGCCGACGGGGACCCGACCGTGCCCTCGGAGTTCACGACGATCGCCCGGCTCCTGCCACAGGCGCGACCGCTGCACGAGTTCGTCCGCGTGGACGCGTTCCTGCACGGATGCCCGCCAACGGCCGACGAGATCTGGCTCGCCGTCAGCACGCTCATCGAGGGACGCGTCCCCGATCTGCCCAACGTCTACCAGCGCTACGGCTGAGCACCATGGCACGAACCCTTACCATCGACCCGGTGACCCGCATCGAGGGCCACGCGAAGATCACGATCCAGCTCGACGACGAGGGGACCGTGCGCGACGCGCGGTTCCACGTGAACGAGTTCCGCGGGTTCGAGAAGTTCTGCGAGGGCCGCCTGATGTGGGAGATGCCCGGCATCACCTCCCGCATCTGCGGCATCTGCCCGGCGAGCCACCTCATCGCGTCGGCGAAGGCCGGCGACGACATCCTCGCCATCGGCATCCCGGAGACCGCCGAGACGCTGCGGCGCCTGATGACGCTGGCGCAGTGGATCCAGTCGCACGCCCTGAGCTTCTTCCACCTCAGCGCGCCCGATCTCCTCCTCGGCTTCGACAGCGATCCGGCCCGTCGCAACGTGTTCGGCCTGATCGCGGAGCATCCCGACCTGGCCCGGCGCGGCATCCGCCTGCGCAAGTTCGGCCAGGAGATCATCGAGATGCTCGGCGGCCGGCGCATCCACACGCCGTGGGCGGTGGCGGGCGGCGTGCGCGAGCCGTTCGACGCCGCGCGGCGCGACCGCCTGCTGGCCTGGATCCCGGAGGTGAGGGAGACGGCACAGCTGGCCCTGGCGACGCTCAAGGACGCCCTCGACCGCCACCATCACGAGATCCCGAGCTACGGGAACTTCCGCTCGCTGCACGTGGGACTGGTCACCCGCGACGGCGCCCTCGAGTACTACGGCGGCGTCCTGCGGATCCGCGACGGTGACGCCAACACCGTGGCCGACAAGATCGACCCGCGGCACTACGCCGAGCACTTCGGCGAGGTCAGCGCGCCGTGGTCGTACCTGAAGTTCCCCTACTACAGGCCGCTCGGCGAGGCGCAGGGACTCTACCGCGTCGGCCCGCTCGCCCGGCTCAACGTGTGCGACTACATCGACACGCCGCTGGCCGAGGCCGAACGCCAGGCGTTCATGAGTCTGGGCGGGGACGCCGGCGTGGTGAACAACTCGTTCCACTACCACTACGCCCGGCTCATCGAGATCCTCTTCGCCGTCGAGAAGATCGAGCAGCTGCTGGCCCACCCTGGCCTGCTCGGGACCCACGTGCGAGCCAAGGCGATGATCAACCGGTCCGAGGGCGTGGGCGCGTGCGAGGCCCCGCGCGGCGTGCTCTTCCACCACTACACGGTGGACGACGACGGCGTGCTGCAGGCGGTGAACATGCTCATCGCCACCGCGCAGAACAACCTGGCGATGAACCGTACCGTGCGCCAGCTGGCGATGCGGCACCTCGACGGTGCCGAGATCACCGAGGGGTTGCTGAACCGGATCGAGTTCGGCATCCGGTGTTTCGACCCGTGCCTGTCGTGCTCGACCCACGCGGCCGGACAGATGGCGATGCACGTGCGCGTGGTGGACCCGGCGGGCCGCACGCTCGACGAGCGCTTCAGGTGAGCGCCGTGCCCCGCTGCATCGGCATCCTCGGCGGCATGACCCCGGAGTCCACGGTCACCTACTACCAGCACATCGTCCACAGCTGGCAGCGACGGCACGGGGATCACCGGTACCCGGAGATCGTGATCTGCTCGCTCAGCTTCCAGCAGATCGAAGACTGGATGGAGGCGGGGCACTGGGACGACATCGAGCGCGTGCTGGTGGACGGCGTGCGCCGGCTCGCGGCGGCGGGAGCCGAGGTCGGCGTGGTGGCCACCAACACGATGCACCTGCTGTTCGACCGCCTCGCCGCCGCCTCGTCGATTCCGCTCCTGAGCATCGTCGACGCCACCGCCCAGGCCGTCACCGCGGCGGGGCTCTCCACCGTCGGCCTGCTCGGCACGCGCTTCACGATGGAGAAGCCGTTCTACGCCGACGGGCTGGCGCGGCACGGCGTCGCCACGCTGATTCCGGAGAAGGACGCCCGCGAGGACATCCACCGCGTGATCATGCAGGAGCTGTCGATGGGCGATCTGCGCGAGAGCTCGCGCCGGCGCTACCTTGCGATCGTCGACGCGCTCGTGGCGCGCGGCGCGCAGGGGATCGTGCTCGGCTGCACCGAGATCCCGCTGCTCGTGCGCCCGGAGCACACGCCGGTGCCGCTCTTCGACACGGCCACGCTGCATGCCGAGGCCGTGCTCGCCTGGGTGAGCTGACCCCGGCGGCGGCGCCCCGGCCGCATCGCCGGACGATTGCCGACCACGGTGTCAGGCGCCGGCCGCGCGCCCGGGGGCGCGCCAGACCGAGGCAGTCAGGGAATGGCGACACAATCCGGCTGTCGGTCGTGCCTCAAGGTCGAGCTCCACTCGCACACCGCCGACGATCCCGAGGACCGCATCGAGCACTCGGCGCGCGACCTGGTCGACCGGGCCGTGCAACTCGGGTACGGCGCGCTGGCCATCACGCTGCACGACCGCCACACGGACGACCCGGTGCTGGCCCGCTACGCCGGATCCCTCGGGCTGACGCTGATCCCGGCCGTGGAGCGCACGATCGAGGGACGGCACGTGTTGCTCGTCAACTTCCCGGCCGACTCCGCACAGGTGTCGGGGTTCGACGGCCTGCGCGCGCTGAAGCGCGCCCACCCGCCGGGTCTCGTCATCGCGCCCCATCCCTTCTTCCCCCTGGGTCACAGCCTGGGGCCGGCGCACATGGACGAGCACGCGGACCTCTGGGACGCGGTCGAGATCAACGCCTTTCACGTGCGCGGGGTCGACTTCAACCGCCGTGCACGGCGTTGGGCGATCGCGCGCGGCCTGCCCGTGGTGGGCAACGGCGACGTTCACCAGCTCGAGCAGCTCGGCACCACCTTCTCGCTGGTGGACGTGGAGGGCGAGGCCACCCCCGACGCGATCTGCGACGCGATCCGCGCTGGCCGGGTCTCCGTGCAGACGCGGCCGCTCTCGTATCTCATGGCGGCGCGAGTCGCCAGCCGCGCCATCCTGGCCGGCTTCCGCTGACCGGCGGTCGGCACGACCCGGAATTCAACGTCGCGCGATGAGCGGCGATCTCGACGTTCCTGAATGCGGCCGGCGACCGGAGGCCTGCGGCCGGCTCGGCGTGACACCGCGCCCAGCCGGCTTCCTGCACGGGGACGGGAGTCTCGGCCGCCAGCCCAGCGCTCTGATGCGGGTCACATGTCCATGTACGGCATTGGCGGGACGATACCGTTGAGCCGCGCGTAGACCGTGAGCGCCCCGCGATGATGCGCCGTGTGATCGGTGATGGCGCCGAAGATGGCGAAGCGCGGGGCTCCGCCCATGATCGGCCCTTCGGGCAGCGGCGTCAGCAGGTCGGCGTCGCTCATCGAGGCAACCTTCGCCTTGGCGTTGGCGAGGGCCCGCTCGAACCACGCGCGCGCCTGCTCGAGCGAGGTGCAGCCCGCCAGGACCTTGGCCTGCGCCTCCCAGTCCTGGCTGAAGCCCTCGGGCCTGAACGCGCCCTCCACGAACCAGTCGATCGTCTGTGCGACGTGCGCCACCTGTTGGGCGGTCGTCATCATTCCCTCGGCCGGGGCGAAGGCCGAGTGCGCCTCGGTGAGGCTGCGGGTGGAGCGGTTGAAGAACTCGCGGGCCGACTCCAGTTCGATGAGGGCCTGTTGGGCGATCGACATGGGCAACCTCCCTTCGGACGAGACGCGTCAGGATCCGCTCTGTGCCTGCCCTGCGTCAAGCGTCGCGCGCCGTCCCGTGCTCGGCGGCAGGCACCGCGCGGCTCACCGCCGCCAGCGCGGGAGCAGCGCGGGCACCCGCCGGCGGTAGGCCTCGTAGTCGGGGCCAAGCCGCGCGCAGAGTTCCTGCTCCTCCATCGGAATCAGCACGGCAAACAGCACGAGGACGACCGCCACGACCGCGTAGGCCGCCAGGTAGTTGCTGATGAGCGCGTAGCCCGCCACGGCGAGCATCAACTGCAAGTAGCGCGGGTGACGGATCCTGGCGTAGATGCCCTGGTCCAGCACGCCGACACGGTATCGCTCAGGGGCAAGTTCCGGAAGGCCGGCGAGTGTCGACAGGCTGAGCTGACGCGACACGGCGCGCCTCATCGCGACGGCCAGCGCCAGCAGGCCGAGGCCGATGGTTGCGGTGACGACGTTGGCGCCGAGGTCGGCGGCGAGAAGCGCGTGGCGCACCCTCCACAGCGCCCAGGTCGTCACGCCAAACGTGAGGCACGCCGCCCCGAGCCCCCACCAGTGACCAACCCGGCGCCAGAACGGCGCGAACGGATGGACCGCGAACCAGTACA
>Ga0316622_100000579_pt1 | contig 21643 bp, 19 predicted proteins | sample OWC_Aug_OW2_C1_D_FD_207646 | JGI IMG/M metagenome (GOLD analysis project Ga0316622, IMG submission 207646) | Wetland soil microbial communities from Old Woman Creek delta, Ohio, United States - OWC_Aug_OW2_C1_D5_C | ecosystem: Environmental > Terrestrial > Soil > Wetlands | place: USA: Ohio... | reverse complement strand
CATCCGCGGCGAGCATCTCCCTGGCTAAGTTAATGATCGTTTGGATATCGCTGCCGGAGATGCGCCCTTCGGTAAGCTCCAGCGCGGTTTCAATCATCGAAAGGGCGAATGCCTTGATCCCGTAGCCGAAATGGTCCAGATTGCGCATCTCGGTCTGGTACAGGCGTTCATCAATCCACTCGGGATTGTGATAATGAGCCAGGAGCTGCTTGAACTTAGCCTGGGCATTGACATAAAGACGCTCGTTGTGCCAGAGCGTATCATCGGCATCAAAGGCGATGGTATCGAATCGGGGCATATCGATGGAAATCCTGAATCCAGCCTGGGTGCCAGGACTGAAAACTCTCCCTGTTTTCGACTGAGATTGATAACACTCTTGTGTGGTTATGCACCTTTTCGAGCTGTCACATACCAGTTATGCGGCAGCTCTGGAGCGTCCGTCGGCAGGACCGGCGGTGTCCAGCGACCATAATTGGCATCCGGCGCGCCAGCCTGAGCCTGCATATCGATCCACGGCTTGGTATAGGATGAGCTGAGCACGGCGTGGTTAATAACATCGCAGCCCAACCAGCTCCCCGGTGCTGCCAGGCGTGAGACCGCTTCCAACAAGCCATCATCCCTAAACCAATCTCGCTGAAGCTATATCCACTTATTATTCTTACTCATACTCCAGTCAAATTGGCACTACCAGGTGTGGCATTCATTCGTGGATGGCAGGATAGCGATCCTAATTGCTTCTGGCCGCTAATCCGAGAGGCTAACTAGTGCATACAACGCAGCTTCAGGATATTTAACTATTGCCAATCCGTTCCAGTATTATACATCCTACAGGTCGCCCTGCATCCACGGAGCCCATTGGCGATGCACAAATACACTCCAGGAAGATAGAATTGGGCTATAATTGTGCCTTAACAGGAGCGCTGGCCGGCACTCCCCTGCTCAGATCGGATGACTGAGACCGGCGGAAAAGCCCGAGATATACCTTTGCTCTCCTGTACATCATTCACAGATCCTACCCGGATTCGAAGGAGGATACCGTGTCCGCAATCCCATCTGAAAGCTCCCCCTCGCGCAAGAAAGTCACTACGTTGACCCTGCGCCGCAAGAAACAGCGCGGCGAAGTCATCACCATGCTCACCGCCTACGACTACCCCACTGCCCTGGCGATCGACCAGGCGGGCGTGGACGTCATCCTGGTGGGCGATTCGTTGGGTATGGTGGTGCTGGGCTATGCCAACACCCTGCCCGTCACCATGGAGGATATGCTACACCACAGCAGGGCGGTGGCGCGTGGGGCGCATACCGCCCTGCTCACCGGCGATATGCCCTTCATGTCCTACCAGGTCTCGGTTGCTGAAGCGGTGCGCAACGCCGGACGATTCCTGCAAGAGGCCGGCATGGACGCCGTCAAGCTGGAAGGCGGGCGAGAGCGCCTCGAAGCCATCCACGCTATTGTCAGCACCGGCATCCCGGTGATGGGGCACATTGGCCTGACCCCGCAGAGCGTCCACCAGCTCGGCGGCTTCCGCCCGCAGGGGATGGAGATCGCCGCCGCCCGCCGCCTGCTCGAAGATGCCCAGATCCTGCAAGATGCCGGTTGCTTCAGCCTGGTGCTCGAATCCGTCCCTGCCCGCCTGGCAGAGCTGATTTCGCAGCGGCTGGAGATCCCCACCATCGGCATCGGAGCCGGGGTAGGCTGCGATGGCCAGGTGCTGGTCACACACGACCTGCTGGGACTGTTCGATCGCTTCACCCCCCGCTTCGTGAAGAAGTACGCCGACATGCACTTCGAGATGGCGCGTGCCTTTGCTGCCTTCAAGTCCGACGTGGAAACGCGCAGCTTCCCCGCCGAGGAGCACAGCGTGGAGATGCCGGAGGCAGAATGGGCTGCCCTGCTTGAGGCTGAGGAAGGCGTGGCAGAAAGTGCTGACTGAGACGTCTGGATCCTGATGACATCCTCGCCCCCACCCGTCTTAATCGCGGGCAGCGGATCGATGGCCTGCCTGTTCGCAGCGCGGCTGGCTGCCGCCGGGATCGATGTGACCCTGCTGGCCAACTGGCCCGCCGGCCTGGAAGCTTTGCAGAAGTCCGGTGTGACCGTGGTCGAAGCCGATGGGAGCCAGCAATCCTACCCCGTAAAGGTAACCAACGATCCCACATTGTGCGCCGGGACGCGCTACGCCCTGGTGTTGGTTAAATCCTGGCAGACGGAGCGCACTGCTCGCCAGCTTGCCGCGTGCCTCGCCAGGGATGGAGTTGCCCTGACCCTGCAAAACGGCCTCGGCAACCTGGAGGTGCTTGGAACTGTCCTGGGCGTTGCCCGCGCCGCCCTGGGCGTTACCACGACAGGGGCCAACCTGCTGGGGCCAGGCCAGGTACGCCCGGCAGGCGAAGGGGTGATCACCCTGGGTGTGCACCCCCTGATGAGTCAGCTTGCCGACCTTTTCCGCCTTGGCGGCTTCGTGGTGGAGACATCCCATGACCCCAACGGCCTGCTGTGGGGTAAGCTGGTGATCAACGCGGCGATCAATCCGATCACCGCCCTGCTCGGCATCCCCAACGGTGAGATCCTGGAACGTCCCACGGCGCGCCTCCTGCTGGCGTCCCTGGCCCGCGAAGCTGCGGCAGTCGCTGTAGCGCAAGGCGTGCGCCTGCCCTATCCTGACCCGGTACTGGCAGCGGAGACGATCGCCCGGCGCACGGCCGCTAACCGCTCCTCTATGTTGCAGGACGTGACCCGCGGCGCGCCGACCGAGATCGATGCAATCTGTGGCTCCATCGTCGCTGCCGGCGAGCACACCGGCGTGCCCACCCCAGCCAACCGCACCCTGTGGCAACTGGTCAAGGCAATGCGGCGCTGAAGCAGCCAGCTCTGGGTTCTGCATGCAACCCCATTGAGATTTCCCCAATGACCATGAAAACGGTTACCACGATCCCTGAACTACGCAGTGTGCGCCGTGCACTCCCTGAGCCGGTCGGCCTGGTGCCCACCATGGGCTACCTGCACGCCGGGCACCTATCCCTGGTGCGCCGCGCCCGGTCTGAATGTGCCAGCGTGGTGGCCAGCATCTTCGTCAATCCCAGCCAGTTTGGGCCGAATGAAGACCTGGCAGCATATCCGCGCGATCTGGCCCGCGACCTGGACTTGCTCGAAAGTGAAGGCACCGACCTGGTCTGGACCCCCACCCCCGAGCTGGTCTACCCCCCTGGTTACCAGACCTGGGTTACCGTGGAGGGTGTCACCCGCGGATTGGAGGGCGCCATGCGCCCGGGCCACTTCCGGGGGGTGACCACCGTGGTGGCCAAGCTATTCAACGCTGTGCAGCCCGATAAGGCTTACTTTGGCCAGAAAGACGCCCAGCAGGCAGTGGTGGTGCGCCGCATGGCCGCCGACCTTGATTTCCCCATCGAGATCGTCATCTGCCCCACGGTGCGCGAGGCGGATGGGTTGGCGATGTCCAGCCGCAACACCTATCTTAATCCGGACGAGCGGCAGGCAGCGAGTGTCTTATACCACGCCCTGACCGCCGCCCAGGCTGCCTTTCATGCCGGTGAACGCCAGGCGGAGCGGTTGCGCCAGGTGATAGCAGATACCATTGACGCCGAGCCGCTGGCGCGCCGGCAGTACGTCTCCTGCGCCGATCCAGCTTCGCTGGAGGAGATCCAGGGCGAGGTGGGCAGCGCCTTGCTCTCCATGGCGGTATTCGTGGGCAAGACCCGCCTGATTGACAACCTGCTGCTTGAATAAACGTGAGAGAGGTAAACCATGCTGCTGACCATCGACCTTGGCAACACCAATATCACCCTGGGACTGTACCAGGGAGATCAGCTTGGGCCGCGCTGGCGGCTGGCGACCAACCACGACCGGATGCCCGATGAATACGGCCTCCAGTTCTTGCACCTGCTGGCCCATGCTGGCTATAAGCCATCCGACATCTCCGGCATCTGCCTGGCATCTGTGGTGCCTCCGTTGACCGGCAAGATCCTTGAAGCCTGCCGGTATTACCTGGGACCTGACCCGCTGGTAGTGGATGCCGGGGTGAAGACTGGCGTGCGCGTGCGCTACGAGGACCCCCGCGCGGTGGGCGCTGACCGCATCGTAGACGCCGCTGCAGTCAAGCAGCTCTACGGCTGCCCGGCCTGCGTGGTGGACTTTGGCACCGCCACCACCTTCGACGCCATCTCCGCCGCAGGCGACTACCTGGGCGGGGCTATCGCCCCGGGGATCAGCATCGCTGCCGAAGCGCTATTTTTACACACCGCCAAGCTGCCCCGCGTCGATCTGCAACGCCCCCCGGCAGCCATCGGTAGAAACACGGTGCACGCCATGCAGTCCGGCTTGCTGTTCGGCTACGTCTCCCTGGTGGAGGGGATGGTGGCGCGCTTCCGCAAGGAGCTCGGCGCGGCGACCAAAGTGATTGCCACCGGCGGGCTGGCGGAGATCGTGGCGCGTGAGACCAACGTGATCGAGATCATCGCCCCCTGGCTCACCCTGGACGGACTGCGCATCGTCTGGGAGCTGAACACTTGAGCTACCCGCTTGACGGATAAGCGGTTCAAAAGTATGATCTCAGGCTGGTAGCATCATCGCATCAAGGAACCCAGACTTGATCAATTACGACCAACCTGAAATCGACTTTGCCCTGAACGCTGTCAGCCAGGCGGCATCGCTGGTCCGGCACATCCAGTCCGAAATGGTCATGCCCTCGCTAACCAAAGACGACCTCTCACCGGTCACCATCGCTGACTACGCCTCCCAGGCGCTGGTCGCCCGGCTGCTGGCGGAGGCTTTCCCAAACGATCCCCTGGTAGCTGAGGAGGATGCCAGCGGGTTACGCCCCTCAGGCGACGGAGACGATCGCCAGGCTGAATTTCTTGAAAGGGTGACTCATTATATCTCCGCCCTGGCGCCCGAAGCTACCCCACAGGTGGTGTGCGCCTGGATCGACCGTGGGGCTGCCGCCCCTGCCCGCCGTTTCTGGGCATTGGACCCGATCGACGGCACCAAGGGCTTCTTGCGCGGCGACCAATACGCCGTCGCCTTAGCCCTGGTGGTCGATGGGCAGGTGCAGCTCGGCGCACTCGGCTGCCCCAACCTGAGCGACGCTTTTCGCCCCGACCCGCACGGACCTGGATCGCTGCTCATCGCTGCCCGCGGCCAGGGTACCTGGGTTACCTGGCTGGAAGGCAATGGCGATTTTGAGCCCCTGCACGTCTCGAAGCGCACCGATCCCTCTCTGGCAAGATTGCTGCGCTCTTTCGAGTCCGGTCACACGGACGTCGACCGCATCGTTGATTTTTCCACCGCCCTGGGGATACGAGCCGCACCCGTCCGCATGGACAGCCAGGCAAAATATGCTGTGCTGGCCTCCGGCAAAGCGGACCTGCTACTCCGCCTGCTCTCGCCAGCCAGGCCAGATTACCGCGAGAAAATCTGGGACCAGGCAGCCGGCGCACTGATCCTGGAAGAGGCTGGGGGAAAAATCACCGATCTGGAAGGTAAGCCATTGGATTTCGCCGCTGGACGCACGCTGGCCAACAACCGCGGTGTCCTGGCGTCCAATGGATTGTTACACAGCGCTGCTCTGAATGGCCTCCACGCCGTCCATGCCTGACGCGCCCCCCGCGGCCTCCGCGGCTCGCTTTGGCTCGCTCACTCGTGCCGACCGCCTTGCCCTCCTGCTCAGCCTGCTGGCAGTGCTGCTGGCCTACCTGGTCACCGACCGAGTGTTCGAACGCCTGCCCCACATCGAGGATGAAGTGGCATACGTCTGGCAAGCGCGAGCCACGGCCATGGGGCGCCTGACCTTGCCCTCCCCGCCGCAACCCAAAAGTTTCCTGGTGCCATTCGTCGTGGACTATCTCGGGCAGCGCTTTGGCAAATACCCGCCAGGCTGGCCGGCGCTGCTCGGCATCGGGGTCTTATTAGGAGTCCGCTGGCTGGTGAATCCCTTGCTGGCCGGGCTGGGGGTCTGGTTTACCTACCGCCTGGGGAAACGGCTCTCCAGCGAGACAACCGGCCTGCTGGCTGCGCTGCTGACGGTCACCTCTCCGTTCTTCCTGATGAACTCTGGCTCGCTCCTCTCCCACCCCTTTGGCCTGGTGCTGAGCCTGGGATTTGTCCTTGCCTGGCTGGACGCCTGGGACATACCCGCTGTAAATCCCAGGCCGCCCAGTACAGCAGCACCCTGGATGCCCACCCTTGCTGCGGCGCTCTGCCTGGGCATGCTGGCCCTCACCCGCCCGCTGACTGCCATTGGGGTCGGCTTGCCCTTCGCCTTCCACGGGCTGTACCTGCTGATCAAAAGAGATTGGCAGACGCGCCGCCGGCTGGTCGTCTTTTGCCTGATCGTTCTGGCGCTGGTCTCACTCCAATTCGCCTGGCAATTTGCCGCCACCGGCAATCCCTTGCTCAATCCGTATACCCTGTGGTGGAAGTATGACAAAATTGGTTTTGGGCCTGGGGTGGGGAGGCTCTCCGCCGGCCACACCCTGGACCAGGCCAAAGTGAACACGATCTTCAGCCTGAAGGTGGGAGCGCATGACCTGTCTGGCTGGGGGCCCTATTCATGGATATTCATGCCATTTGGACTTTTAGCCATCTTACGCTACCGGCTGTGGCGAGCGGTGCTGCCTGTCCTTGTTTTTCCCAGCCTGGTGCTGGTTTATCTGGCATACTGGATTGGATCGTGGCTCTTCGGGCCGCGCTATTATTATGAGGGATTGTTCAGCCTGACCCTGCTTAGCGCCATGGGGATCGCCTTGCTGGCTGGCTGGCCTGTGCAACCTAGCCAGGCCTGGCAACGCTACACCGGCTGGCTGCGTCTGCGGCCGCTGCTGGTCACGGCGGTGCTGCTCCTGCTGCTCAGCGCTAACCTGCTCTTCTATGCGCCGCTGCGCGTGGGTGGTATGCAGGGGCTGTACAATGCCAGCCGTTCCCGCCTGGCGCCGTTCCTGGAGCCTGAGACACAGGAAATGGCCCCGGCACTGGTCATCGTCCACCCGGACCACTGGAATGAGTATGCCGTTTTAACTGATTTGCAAGACTTGCGCCTGGATACGCCATTTATCTTTGTCATCAGCCGGGGACCCAGCACAGATCGGAATGTGGCAGCCGCTTTCCCCCAACGCCAGGTCATCCACTACTATCCTTCGGACCCCTACACCTTTTACCTAGGGGTTCCCCGAGACGATTAATCTGCTCCCAGCGGTTGATCTGCTCAGGTGAAGCAGCTCACGAGACCCTGGCAATCGCCGTGAGGGCCAGTATCACTATCCCTAAGGTCAGACTAACGCGCATCAGCAAGGCTTCCTGTTTTTGCAGGTCCGGAAGGCTGGCGGCACCCTGTCCACGCGCCAGCAGCAACGCTGCGCGTTGCAGCCGGGGGATGAGCCCCCAGGTCAGGTAAGCGCTGATGGCGATAATCCCCAGGAATACGATATGTTTCACCAGGATAGCTACAGCCCAGCGGTTACTGAAGGCAAGAAATCCCTGGTAATTAGGGCTGGCGGTCATCTGGAGCAGGCCGGTGGCTGCCAGCACCAGCAAGCTGAGCCAGCCAAGCGGGTCCAGCCGGCGGTGTAGCCGGGTGAGCAGATCTGCATATGCACGCGCATCCAGAGTCTGGCGCGCCGCCGGCAAGACCAGGATTGAAAGGGTCACCAGACCTCCGATCCAAGCTACCGTAGCCAGCATGTGCAGCCAATAGGCGAAGATCAGCGCCCAATCAGGAGGGGCTGTCATGGTGTGGGAGAAGGCTCGACTGGCGTCTCTTCAGTCGGTGTGACCTCAGGCGGCGGAGCCGTCTCGGTAGGCGTGATTTCCAACGGCGGGGTCTGCGTTGGCGTTCCCAGCTCTGGTGCTGGCGGAGGTACCTCCTGCCCGCCCTCGCAGCCCAAGGTCGCATTGGTCAAGGCTTCTTCAACAGCCGTGTCGGCTCCCAGGGAAAGCGCCAGGGTATATTGCTCCGCCGCTGCGCACCAATCGCCCGCCTCGGCCAGGAAATCCCCATAGCCGACCAATGCCAGGCGGTAGCGCTCAGCGGCTGTGACGCGAGATCCATCGCACAGGTTGGGCAGCGCCGGGCCGACTTGCGCAAAGTAATACACCGCCTGCGCCCAATCCAGCTCCCAAAAGCTGGCTCCGGTCAGATACAGGCTGGCCCAGGTCAGGTAGTTATCGGCGTCGCGGTCCAGCGGGCCAAACAGGCTGGATTGGGTGAGATCGTAGATGCCACCTTCCAGGTCACAGCTCTTGAGGATCTTATCCATACCGCGGTAGCGCAGCGCCAGGTAGAGCTTATTGTCCACCCATACAGCCTGGTATGTGGGATCCGCTTTGCGCAAGGACAACAGAGCGTCGATAGCTGGTCCCCACTCCGAGTTCGTCAGGTATACCTGCGCCTGATCGTAAAGCTCCTGAACACCGCGCAGGTCCGGGGTGGGAGAAGGTGTGGGAGTGAAGGAGATGGTCGGGGTCGCGGTGGAGTTCAATTGCACCAGCACATCCGCCAGTTTATCGGTCACGCCGGGGAAGTCCGGTTCGAGCTGGATGACATACTCAAAACGCTGACGCGCCAGATCATAGCGCCCGGCCTGCATGTCTTGCAAGCCCAGGTCATACTGTTCCTGGATGGACTGCGCCATCATCCCGCTCTCAGCGAGCTGTCTCTTTTGAATGCCGGAATTATATCCGGCGACCGCGCTCAGTGCGCCGATCACTATGATCACCAGGATGCCCAAAAATATCACCAGGCGGATGGATGGGAAACGCCTGCCCGCCGCAGGTGGCTGGCCTTCGGTTGGTGGTTCTATCGGCGGAGGCGCGACCGGTGTGGGGGTCGTTCGCTCCAGCTCTCCCGGCTCATCCAACTCTTGTGCAGAGAGCTGCAAGGTCTCACCAGGGTGGGGTTCCTCAGCTGGGACTAATGCGGTAGGGATGGGGACTGTCTGCGCAAACTCCGCTTCGTCCGCTTCATCTTCCGGGATAGTAATCGGTAAGGTTTCACCAGGCTGGGTGCTCGGGTCCTGCTCCTCGGGCAGCCGGGTGGGGTTCGTATCGTCTGTGTTCGAATTTTCCATGCGGCTGATTATACCGCAGACTGCCGGTTACTCATCCCTCTACACTGCCCCCAAGAGGCGGATTGATAAGCACTCGGAGTATAATGAAGACATGGCGCAGTTCCGCTTCTACCATCCCATCGAGGTGCGCTACGGCGATCTGGATCCCCAGGGCCATCTTAACAACGCCAAATACATGACCTACATGGAACAGGCGCGCATCCATTACGTCAAACACCTGGGGCTATGGGAAGGCGGCTCATTCCTCAGCATCGGATTTATCCTGGCTGAGGTGCAGATCACATTCAAAGCGCCAGTTACCTTTGGCCAACCGGTGCAGGTGGGGGTGCGGGTGACACGCCTAGGAAACAAGAGCCTGGATATGGTGTATTGCATGGAAGATGTGCAGACCGGGCAGGAGCTGGCCAGCGCGTCTTCGGTGCTGGTCACCTACGATTATGGCAGCGGAAAGACCATGCCAATACCAGTAACGTGGCGTGGAACGATTGCTGAGTTCGAGAATCTACAAACAGATATAGCAGAATGAAGGAAAGCTATCCCGAGCAAGTAGCAGAGTCCCCGAGAAATGGCCCAACCTCTACCTCCCATCGATACCGATTACCTGCTCAAATTTCTGGCTGAGCTACTCAACACCCCCAGCCCGACCGGTTTCGCCGACCAGGCGGTTGAACTGACCGGGCAAGTCCTGGCAGAGTTTCCATCCCTGCAGCTCTCCCGCACCCGCAAAGGGGCACTGGTGGCTGCCTGGCCCGGTCTGCGCCAGGACGCGCCGCGCGCCCTGACAGCCCACGCAGACACGCTGGGCGCCATGGTCAAGGAGATCAAGCCCAGCGGGCGTCTCAAGCTGACCAAGATCGGCGGGTTCGCCTGGAACACGGTGGAAGGCGAGGGCTGCCAGGTGTTCACCCAACAGGGTGCGTCCGTGCGCGGCTCGCTGCTGCTCACCAAGGCATCCTCACACGCGCACAGTACGGAAGTCAATACCCTCAAGCGAGAGGATGAAACGATGGAAGTGCGCCTGGACGCTCATACTACCAGCGCAGGTGACACGCGCCTCCTGGGGATTGAGGTGGGGGATTTTGTCGCCTTCGATCCACGTCTCGAAATGACGGACGGTTTTATCCGCTCCCGCCATCTGGACGATAAAGCTTGCGTGGCCTGTATCGTCGCCGCGGTGAAAGCCTTACACCAGGCAGGCGTGCAGCCCGCCCAGACCACCACCCTGCACATCAGTAATTATGAAGAAGTGGGGCACGGAGCCGCCTCAGGTCTTCCGGGGAATCTGGCCGAGCTGTTGGTGGTGGATATGGCTGTCATCGGCGAGGGGCAGGCTTCCGACGAATTCCACGCCACCCTGTGCGTCAAAGACGCAGGCGGCCCGTACCACCACGGCATGAGCCAGCGCCTGCGCCAGCTAGCCGAAGGATATAACATTGCTCACAAGGTGGATATCTACCCATACTACGCTTCGGATGGGGGGGCTTACTGGAAGGCGGGTGGAGATGTCGCCATCGCCCTGATTGGTCCCGGCGTGGACGCCTCCCACAGCTACGAGCGCACCCACCTGGATGCATTGGTAGCAACAACGCAGTGGTTGTTGGCTTACCTGTTGTCTTGAGAACAATAGAGATCAGCGGAAGGACACCCTATGCAGTTGGACGCCTCGCTCCCCCCAGTTTCCTTGAGAGATGTACCTGAGATTGCCCGAGAGGCAGAAGCCATGGGTTTTGATGGCCTGTGGGCCAGCGAGACCATGCATGATCCCTTCCTGCCGGGAGCTTTGATCGCCGAGCATACCCGGCGAATGCACTTCGGCACTGCGGTGGCCATCGCATTTGCCCGCAGCCCGGCGACTCTGGCTTACACCGCCTGGGACCTGGCCCAGTCTTCCGGCGGGCGCTTCATCCTCGGACTGGGTACGCAGGTCAAGGCGCACATCGTACGGCGCTTCGGCATGCCCTGGCCTGATTCGGTGGTGGGCTTGCTGCGTGAGCAGATTGCTGCCCTGCACGCCTTCTGGCATTCCTGGCAGAGCGGAGAACGGCTCAACTTCCGCGGAGAGCATTACAAGCTGACCCTGATGACTCCCCTTTTTAACCCCGGCCCAATCGGACACCCGCACATCCCAATCTACATCGCCGGGGTTAACACCGGCCTGGCCCGGCTGGCCGGCGAGTGCGCCGACGGCTTTCACGCTCATCCCTTTCACTCCAGGCGCTACCTGAGCGATGTGGTATACCCTGCCATCGCACAAGGCGCCGCCAGAGCTGGGCGCGACCGCACAGCGATCAAAACCGCTACCACAGCCTTCGTAGTCACCCGGCCAGAAGAAGACCTGTTCGTGCGCTCTCAAATAGCCTTCTACGCCTCCACACCTTCCTACCGCCCTGTGATGGCCCTGCACGGCTGGCAGGATACCGCCGAAAAGCTGTCCTATCACGCCTCTCGGGGAGAGTGGGGTGAGATGCCAGCCCTGATCAGCGACGAGATGCTGCACACTTTTGCCGTCATTGCTGATCAAACCGACTTGCCGGCTGCCCTGCAGGAACGTTATCAGGGTCTGGTTGACCGCCTGGCTCTCTACATCCCCTTCACGCCCGGGGATCGAGACGCATTCTGGCAGATGCTATTGAGATCTGCTCCCTGAAGGGAGCAGAGCAGGGGTGCCCGGTTTCGTTATTGTTGCCCCAGGGCGAAATGATTATGGAGGAAGACACTCAATACATCAACGAACGCTGGCGCATGGTGGAAGAGCAAATCGCTGGGCGCAGCATCCAAGACCAGCGCCTGCTTGAAGTAATGCGCTCCGTACCGCGCCACTGCTTCGTACCGGCCGAATACCGGCATTTAGCTTATGCCGATGGCCCGCTCCCTATCGGCAGCGGACAGACCATTTCCCAGCCGTATATTGTCGCCCTTATGACCCAGGCTCTCCAGCTCAACGATGAAGACCGTGTCCTGGAAATCGGCACCGGCTCCGGCTACCAGGCAGCCATCCTTGCCCACCTGGCGGGTGAAGTGTATACAATTGAGCGCCACAAAGGCCTTGCCAGGCGCGCCGCTGACACGCTCGAAGAGCTGGGCCTGACCAACGTAACCGTGCACATTGGAGATGGCTCCCTCGGGCTGCCGCAGTATGCGCCTTACCAGGCGATCATCGTCACCGCTGCCGCGCCGCGGGTTCCGCAGACATTACTGGAACAACTGGATGACGGTGGGAGGATGGTGATCCCTGTGGGAGGGCAAATGGGGCAATACCTGGAGTACTGGGTGCGGCACGGTGCCCGCTATACCCAGGATGCGCTGGTGCCGGTGGCTTTCGTGCCGTTGCGGGGGAAATTGGGGTGGGAAGATAACGACTGGGAGGGCTACTGACCTGCCTGGTGAAGTGCAATGCCAGGTCCCACCCAGTGATAACAACCAGATTACGCCCGGCTCAAGGTGACAAACACCATAGGCCGGCGTTTTGTTTTAGTGTAAAAGAAGGATTTCAGCGTCTCTACCAGGTCTTGCTGCATGCGACCATTGCTGGAGCAATCCACCGCTTGGCTGACCATGCGGCGGGTGGCATCCAATAGATCGTCAGCTTCCGGGGCGTGCACAAATCCGCGGGTGATGATCTCCGGCTCTTCGACTAGGCGGCAAGTAGTGCGGTCCAGGATCAGGTTGACCAGCACGAATCCGTCCCGCGCCAGGATCTCCCGCTCGCGCACCACGCTTGGGCCAATCTCTCCCACGCCGGAACCATCCACGAACACATAACCACCCGGGATGCGCTCCGCGATGCGCATTTGACCATTTTGGATCTCCACTACCTGCCCATTTTCAATGACCGCGATGTTTTCTTCTGGCACCCCCACCTGGCGGGCCATGGCAGCGTGCTGTCTCAGGTGGCGCAGCTCTCCATGGATAGGGATGAAATACTTGGGTTTCACCAGGTGCAGCAGCAGCTTCATCTCTTCCTGGCGGGCGTGACCAGAGACGTGTACCGGCGCGATCGATTCGTAAATGACATTGGCACCCCGCCGGAACAGGCGATTAATGGTGCGGTTAACGCCCTCCTCGTTGCCCGGGATGGGGTGTGAAGACAGTACGATGGTGTCACCAGGGATGATGTCAAACTGGCGGTTCGTCCCGGTGGACAGGCGCCCCATGACCGAAGTCGGCTCCCCCTGAGTGCCGGTGGTCATCAGGACTACATCTTTCGGACTCATACGCAGCGCCTGCTCGATGCTCACTTGTAGCTCGTCGGGGATATCCAGGTAGCCTAGCTTGCGGGCGATTTTGGCATTCTCGACCATGCTGCTGCCGACAAAGGCCAACCGGCGCCCGTTATTCAGCGCCGCGTTGGCAACCTGCTGCATTCGAGAGATAAGGGAGGCAAAACTCGCCACGATGATGCGCCCCTGGGCTTCCCGAAAGACCTGGTCAAAGGCGGCATCGATCACCCGTTCGGACGGCGTCCAGCCGGGCTTATCGGCGTTCGTGGAATCAGCCAGCAACGCCAGGACGCCGCGCCCGGCAAACTCTGCCAGCTTTGCGTAATCCGTAGGCCAGTTGTCTACCGGTGTATGGTCGAACTTGTAATCGCCGGTGTGCACCACCAGCCCGGCAGGCGTGGTGATCCCCAGCCCGACCCCGTCTGGGATCGAGTGACAAACGTGGAAGAACTCCACCTGAAACGGGCCGATCTGAACCGTGTCGCCGGCATGGACAGTATTCAGCCTGGACTGGCCCAACTGCCCCCCGCGAGAGAGCTTCACTTCCAGCAAGCCGCGGGTCAGCGGAGTGGTATAAATCGGCGCCTGGATCTGATCCAGGAGGTGCTTGATCGCGCCGGTGTGATCCTCGTGGCCATGGGTGACCACAATGCCGCGCACCTTCTGGCGATTCGCCAACAGGTATTGAAAATCTGGGATGATGTAATCAATTCCCAGCATGTCATTATCGGGGAACATCAGGCCGGCATCGACCACGAGCATGTTATCTTCATACTCGTAGGCCATCATGTTCTTGCCCACTTCCCCTAATCCCCCCAGGGGGATAATGCGAAACTTCGCTCCATCTAACTTTTTACTAGTCATCTTTTTCCTTAATACTAAATCCTATATAAACAAACAAGCCCCAGCGGAGGCTAAAACGGTTCGCGCCTCACCAGCCAGGGCTAACAATGCATTCGAACAGCATTTCAAACAAACTTGCAGAAATCTCCAACCCTAACAATGCCCCAAAGCCAGGGCAAATACTCGAATATGATTGCCTGAAAATTTTAACATGAGCGGGGTATTTTGTCAAAACGAAACTACTTCAAAAAAGGAGGCCGGCGAATTTCCCGGCCTCCTCTGATTAACCGTTCGGTTTAATACTCCGGCATGGGTGGAGGCGCCGGTTTATCTTTCTCGGGGAGATCGGTGATCAGGGCTTCAGTGGTCAGGATCATCGCAGCGATCGAGGCGGCGTTTTCCAGCGCACCACGCGTCACTTTAGCGGGATCAATCACACCGTCCTTGACCATATCCACATACTCTTCGGAGAGCACGTTGTAGCCGAGGCTCATGTTCTTCTGATCTTGCTGGAAGCGGCGCACGGTTTCAAGCACCACTGCCCCATCCTTACCAGCGTTCTCCGCGATCCTGCGCAGCGGCACCTCGAGCGATCTGCGTACGATGTTCACGCCGATCTTGGCATCCTCGCCATCCACAGACACGCTATCCAGGGCCGACATGGCGTTGATCAACGCCACACCACCCCCAGGGACAATGCCTTCTTCCACAGCGGCGCGGGTAGCCGAGAGAGCGTCTTCCACGCGGTGCTTTTTCTCTTTCAACTCCGTCTCGGTAGCAGCGCCGACACGGATGATCGCCACACCGCCGGAGAGTTTAGCCAGGCGCTCCTGGAGCTTCTCGCGATCGTAATCGCTGGTGCTCTTGTCGATCTCAACGCGGATCTGCTCAATGCGGCCCTTAATCTGGGGTGAATCGCCCTTACCACCGATGATGGTGGTATCGTCCTTGGTGGAGACGACCTTCTCGGCGCGGCCCAGGTCCGCCACAATTGCGGTCTCCAGCTTGCGACCGGTCTCCTCCGAGATCACGGTTGCACCGGTCAACACGGCAATATCCTGCAGCATAGCCTTGCGGCGATCACCGAAGCCAGGGGCTTTGACGCCCAAAACGTTGAGCATGCCGCGCAGTTTGTTCAACACCAGGGTGGCCAGGGCTTCCCCATCAATATCTTCGGAGATGATCACCAGCTCGCGCTTGCCAATCTGTACCAGTTTCTCCAGCAAGGGCACGATATCGGTGGCTGCCGAGATTTTCTTATCGTAGACCAGGATATACACATCCTCGATGGAGGCTTCCATGTGCTCAGGCTCGGTGATGAAGTAGGGAGAGATGTAACCACGGTCGAACTGCATCCCTTCGACATACTCGGTCTCAAATTCCAGACCCTTGGACTCTTCCACGGTGATCACGCCATCTTTGCCAACTTTATCCATCACTTCGGCAATCAGATCGCCAATCGTGCGATCTTGGGCTGAGATCGACGCCACATTGGCAATTTCGGTCTTGGTGGTGATTTCAATTGCCTGGTCCTTGATCTTATCAGCAACTGCTTTGGTTGCGGCTTCGATGCCGCGTTTGAGCAGCATGGGGTTTGCACCTGCTGCCAGGTTCTTCATACCCTCGGAGACCATCGAGTGAGCCAACACCGTGGCGGTGGTAGTGCCATCGCCAGCGATATCGTTGGTCTTAGTGGCGGCTTCTTTGAGAAGCTGGGCGCCCATGTTCTCGAAGGGATCTTCGAGTTCAATCTCTTTGGCGACGGTTACACCGTCGTGGGTGATGGTAGGGGAACCGAACTTGCGGTCGATGGCCACATTGCGGCCTTTCGGGCCGAGCGTGGTGACAACTGCGGCCGCCAGGAGATCCATACCCCGTTGCAGGCGGCGACGCGCTTCTTCTGAGAATGCTAACTGTTTGGCTGCCATAGATTTCTTACTCCTCTAAATTCTTTTGGATTATGGGTTATTGAAGGATTGCTAAGATGTCGCTCTCTTTAAGGATGAGCAGCTTTTTGCCGTCCATTTTGATCTCGGTACCGGCGTACTTGGCGAACAGAACGGTGTCGCCAACAGAGACATCCATCGGGATGCGGTCTCCATCTTCATCGCGATCACCAGGACCGATAGACAGCACTTTCCCTTTTTGCGGCTTCTCTTTAGCTGTCTCTGGAAGCACGATCCCGCCTGCGGTGACCTCTTCTTGCTCGAGCGGTTCTACCACCACGCGGCTACCCAAGGGTTTTATTGATATCGACATATTGACCTCCATGCTTAGTTTGAAAATAGTGTGATTTACACGCAGGTAAGTTAGCACTCAGTCATTGAGAGTGCTAACTTACGCCCAAATCATAACGGATTTTTAGAAGAAAGTCAAGGGGATAGATTACGAATTAACGAAATTCTGATGAATCCCCACAAAGACCAGTAAGCACCCTATTCTGCCTGGTAGAGATGAAGTGATAGATCACCCGCCAGGGAGGGGGGTCTCTTCTATCATCTCCGGCACTTCCGGCGTGGGGATATTTTCCGGAGCCAGGGAGCCATCCGCCAACCGTCGGCAGATGCCCTCGCTGTCTTCAACAATGGTCATCAGGATCGGGTCGTCGGGATAGTCGGCGCGAACCTCAGCCAAAACATCCATCGCATCCGGGCAATAGTTTTGGTTGGAGCGGCTCATGAACGCCAGTACCGTGCCGTATTCTGTGTAATAGTATGCTACCGTCAGGTTTGTCAGCGGCAGGCCTTCTACGGGAAGGCTGCTGGGCAGCAGCTCCTGCTCGACCAGACTCATCGCCAGCTCGTTCTCCTGCGCAGAACAACCACGCACGGCGCATTGCAGAGCCGACATGGCCCCTTCGTAGTTGCGCGATTTGATATAAATGATGCCCAGTTGCCCGTAAGTGTTGGGGTTACTGGGATCAAATTGCAAAGCTTTTTCTGCATTGCGGGCGGCGATAAAGAATTCACCTTGCTGGGTATAGGTCTTGGCGATTTCCAGGTAGGGGATTGGATTCTTTACGCCCAGTTGCTCGTTAATATCGGCTGCCTGGGCATAATATTCCAAAGCCCGGTCATAGACCTTTAACCGCAAGTAGTTCCTGCCGATATATACGTAGAGGAAGGTCAGGTTGGGGTTGATACGCGCAGCCTCGAGGTACTGCTCGATCGCCAGGCGGTATTGGGCAATCGACTCCAGCACGGTGGCATACACGCGATGGGCGTCCATCGATTCCGGCGCCAACTCCACCGCGCGGGCAGCGTACTGCTCAGCCTGGGACCACTTTTGCTGGTCAAGCGATACCTCGGCATAAAACGCCAGGGCCAGGGCGTTCTCCGGATCGAGCTGGTAGGCGCGCACCGCTTCGCCTTCCGCTTCCTTCAAAAAAGCCTGTGCTTCAGTCTCCGAAGCATAGGATGCATTCCAGTCCAGCACAAAGGCGCGGATCGCATGGATGGTGCTATCGTCCGGGTTCAGCGCAACAGCAGTGTCGATCGATTCCAATGCTTCGCTTAGGCGCGTGCGGCGCTCGGCATCACTGCTCAACATATTGATCGAGTAGGTCTGGATACGGGCTTTCTCCGCCCAGGCGAGGGCATTGGTCGGATCGATCTCCAGAGCGCGCCCGTAGGTATCTATCGCGTCTGGATCGGGCGGGTTGGGGGGCAGTGGGTCAGGCGCATCCAGCTTGCCGGATTGAAAATAGGCCCGCGCTTCCTGGAAATAGGAGTTGGCGGTGCGCGTCGGTGTAGGTGTGGGCTCAAAGGCGGGTTTTACATCACCACGTTCATAGCCGAGCAAGATCCACATACCTGCCAGGATCAAAACCACCAACAGCAGGAAGCGATAAATGTTGAAACCCGCTTTGGTCGGGCGGAAGTTTGGGCGTTTCCCTACCAGGTTTCGTTCCATGATCTTAAGGTGTGGGGGTGATTTCTGGAGTTGGCGTCTCGATGCTAACCAGGCAAATCTCCAGGCCGGCGATGGCGTTGTCTACTGCCAGCTGGTCATCCGGAACGACGCTCAATAAGGCCTGGAAGACAGGCACCGCCTCACCACAACGGTTGCTCTTTGCCAGGGCGAAGCCATAGAACCAGTAATACTCCGCAACTTTGCCGTAGTCCAGGGGAAGGCCTTCGACCACAGCACCATCTGCCGTTGTGCCGCCGCGGATCGCCAGACTGAGCTCCTGGATGGCTTTATCCAGCTCGCCGTTGCGATAGTACATGATCCCCAAATAGCCATGTGGCTTGGGGTTTGTGGGCGCAATCTTGACCGCATCTTCCGCATACTGGGCTGCCTTGCCAAACTGCCCTTCGTTGGCGTAGGCAAAAGAAATTTCTGTGGGGATGCTGGGGTCTTTCGGGTTTAAGGCGTAGGCTGCCAGCAATTCATCTACCGCCAGATCGTTTTCGCCTTTTAAACGATAGGCAAACCCCAGATTCAGGTGAATATCGGCGATCTTATCGTTGACTGCAATGGCGGCTTTAAGCTCCTGCACCGCCTCCTCCAGGTTATCTGGGCCGCCATTCAGCAGCACCAGCCCACGGGCGCGGTGCACCTCCAGCAGGTTAGGATCCAGATCTTTTGCGCGGCGGGAGGCAGCTGCAGCTGCGTCGAAGTTTTCCAAATTCCCTGAATTAAGCAAAATCTCAGCCAGGTAGGCGTGCGCCAGGGCGTTGTTCGGGTCGAGCTCGATGGCTTTCTTCACCGCCGCTTCGGCAGCCAGGTTATCGTCCGTGAAGCTCAGCGCCCAGCCATAGACAGCCTGGGCCATCGGGTTGTTGGGGTTTTTAAGCAAGGCGTTCTGCGCGTTGGTGACAGCATCCTCATATTCACTCGCAAACACCTGGATGCGCGCCAGGGTTACGTAGAGGGAGGGGTTATTGGGATCGGCGAGGATCGCTTTGCGGTAAGCTTCGATGGACTGGGTGAGCTTGCCCTCGTTGTAAAACTGCTCCGCATCGGAGATAAACGATTCAGGGCTGCGCGTGGGCGTGGGTGTCGAGATGAACAAGGGAGGCGTGGTGGGCACGACCACCTGGTTGAAATACAAGGCCACCCCGATCAATCCCAATAGGAAAACGATCCGCCAGGGGCTTGAGCGGCGTTTAGGCCGCTGGGTCATACTCCACTTATTGCCGCGCAAATACATATTTTCATCATACCATTTCACCGGTTAGCGTCAAGTCAGTGCATCTAGTATTAAGACATTCTTATATCAACGCTAAGACAACCTACCCTTGGTTGTCGCACCTTGCACAAACCGGCAATTACTTGCCAAGCCCACCTCTCGCGACTAGAATCAAGTTATGCGCATTGATGTGTTCACCCTATTTCCAGAGGTTTTCGAGCCCTACCTGGAAGCCAGCATCCTGCAACGCGCCCGGCAGCGAGGCCTGGTAACGGTGCAGGTGCACAACATCCGCGACTGGGCTACCGACCGGCATCACGTGACCGACGATGAGCCTTACGGCGGTGGAGGCGGGATGGTGATGAAGCCCGAGCCGATTTTCAGCGCCATTGAAGGGGTACTCGGCGCGCCGCCTGCTTGCCCGCTCATCCTGTTGACTCCTCAAGGCCGGCCTTTCAACCAGGCGGTAGCGTTTGAGCTTTCCAGACACCCCCACCTTGCATTGCTCTCAGGCCGCTACGAAGGGGTAGACGAGCGGGTGCGCCAGCACCTGGTCAGCGACGAGATCTCCATTGGCGATTACGTGCTCTCCGGCGGCGAGCTGCCCGCCCTGGTGCTGATCGATGCCATCACCCGCGTGCTCCCCGGCGTGCTGGGCGACCCGGATGGAGCCCAGGATGATTCACACGCCTCTGGCCTGCTGGAGTACCCGCACTACACTCGCCCACCGGAGTACCGCGGCTGGCGCGTGCCGGAGGTGCTGGTTTCGGGGGACCACGCCCGCATCGCCCGCTGGCGCCGAGAACAAGCCTTGCTGCGCACCTGGCAGCGACGACCGGACCTCCTGGCTCAGGCTGCATTGAGCGAAACCGACTTCAACTTCCTGGCTAAGCTGGAGGCGGGCGAGCCATCACCGCCAGAGAAAGAATAAGCTGAGTCCGGCCACTGGCCCGCATCGTGGTCTGAAGGACTAATCTGTTATTCCGATCTGACTATTAGCGGAAAGTTGGGAAAAGACCCGAATCGTTAATCTAATATCAGAATCGTTAGCGCCAGGCATGGCTTTGCTTGACGTTCTTCTCTCAGCGTGGTATCATCGTAATGTGATTTTTAGCACTCTCGCCTCGAGAGTGCTAATTCGAATAAGAGATGATGCTTGAGCTTAATGAACGACAGAAGTTGATCCTGGCTTTGGTGATCCGCGCCCACATTGAGACCACCCAGCCCATCGGATCGGTGCACCTGGTGGAGCGCTACCACCTGGATTTCAGCTCGGCAACCGTGCGCAACGAGATGGTTGCCCTGACCGAGATGGGCCTGCTGCGCCAGCCGCATACCTCAGCCGGCCGTGTGCCCACCGAAGAAGGCTACCGCTATTTCGTGCGCCAGATCATGGGCCACACCGAGCTGCCCAGCACAACCAAGCGCATGATCACCCACCAGTTCTACCAGGCGGGTCACGATGTAGATCGCTGGATGCGCCTGGCGGCATCCGTGTTGGCGCAGCACTCCCAGGCGGCTTCTCTGGTCACCGCGCCCCACCCGGAGCAGTCGCGCTTTAAGCACCTGGAGCTGATCAGCACCCTGGGACGCCAGGTATTGATGGTGCTGGTGCTCTCTGGCGGCGATGTCCGCCAGCAAATGCTGACCCTGGCTGAGCCGGCCACCCAGGAACAGCTCAGCCACGCTGCCCAGCGGATCAACGATAAGTGCCAGGAGCAGGATACGGTTGCTATGGCCAGGATTTCTGAATCGTGGAACGCCCTGGAGAAAGACGTGATCAAGCTGATCACAGAGGAGATGGAACACTCCCAGAACATCGTGGCGGGTGAAGTATATCGGGATGGGCTGGCTCAAGTACTGGCCGAACCCGAATTCGCCGGGATGGAGACAGCGCGCAAGGCATTGCGCGTTTTCGAAGAACGCTCCTTTTTAGAAGACCTGCTGAACCGCACCCTCACCACCGCCAATGTGGGCGGCGTTCAGGTGCTGATCGGCGGTGAAGGCACCTGGGAAGAGCTGCGCGATTGCTCAATGGTGCTGGCGCGCTATGGCGTGCCGGGCCTGGCTACCGGAACGCTCGGAGTTCTCGGCCCGATCCGTATGGCGTACGGGCAGTCGATCTCCACCGTGCGCTTTATCGCTGGCCTGCTCAGCGACCTGGTGGTCGACCTGCACACCGCCTGAGCTCCCCCTCAAGCCACTACCCTCATGGAGAACCACGGAAGAGATGAAAGAGGAAACGATTCAACAGCAAGACAATCCCGAAGAAATGGCCGCGGAAAACGCGGCGGACGACACAGAACGCACTGATGCTTCGACCGTCGAAGAGCTCGTCGCGGAGAGCCCCAAAGAAGATGTAGAG
>Ga0316622_100000577_pt1 | contig 21676 bp, 19 predicted proteins | sample OWC_Aug_OW2_C1_D_FD_207646 | JGI IMG/M metagenome (GOLD analysis project Ga0316622, IMG submission 207646) | Wetland soil microbial communities from Old Woman Creek delta, Ohio, United States - OWC_Aug_OW2_C1_D5_C | ecosystem: Environmental > Terrestrial > Soil > Wetlands | place: USA: Ohio... | reverse complement strand
GAGTCGATGGGCGCCCTGACGCTGCCGGTGCGGGAGCGGCTCGACAACCTGATCTTCGTCATCAACTGCAACCTGCAACGGCTCGACGGTCCCGTCCGCGGCAACGGCAAGATCATCCAGGAGCTCGAGGCAGCCTTCCTCGGCGCCGGGTGGAACGTGATCAAGGTGATCTGGGGCGACCGGTGGGACGGGCTGCTGGCTCGTGACACCTCCGGCCTGTTGCGCCAGCGCATGGAGGAGGCCGTCGACGGCGAGTACCAGAGCTTCAAGGCCAAGGGCGGCGCCTTCACGCGCGAGCACTTCTTCGGCAAGTACCCGGAGCTGCGCGAGCTCGTCGCCAACATGTCCGACGACGAGATCTGGGACCTGAACCGCGGCGGCCACGACCCGCGCAAGGTCTGGAACGCGTATGCGGCGGCGGTCGCGCACCGGGACCGTCCTACGGTCATCCTCGCCAAGACCATCAAGGGTTACGGGATGGGCAGCGCGGGCGAGGCACAGAACATCACCCACCAGCAGAAGAAGCTCGATGACGAGGCGCTCAAGGCCTTCCGCGACCGCTTCAACATCCAGGTCTCTGACGAGGAGATCGAGCGGCTGCCGTTCAAGCGCCCGCCCGACGACGGCCCGGAGATGCGCTATCTTCACGAGCGGCGCAGGCAGCTCGGCGGCTACCTGCCAGTGCGGCGCACGAAGGCCGAGCCGCTCGTCGTGCCGCCGCTCGAAGCCTTCAAGGGCCTGCTCGACGGCACGGAAGGCCGCGAGATCTCCACGACGATGGTCTTCGTCCGCATCCTGACGGCGCTGCTCAAGGACAGGAACGTCGGCCGCCACATCGTGCCGATCGTGCCGGACGAGGCACGCACTTTCGGCATGGAGGGCCTGTTCCGCCAGGTGGGCATCTATTCGTCCGTCGGGCAGCTGTACACCCCGCAGGATGCCGACCAGCTGATGTCTTACCGCGAGGACCTCAAGGGCCAGATCCTCGAGGAGGGCATCAACGAGGCGGGCGCCTTCTGTTCCTGGATGGCGGCGGCGACTGCCTACGCCAACCACGGGATCAGCATGATCCCCATGTACATCTTCTACTCGATGTTCGGCTTCCAGCGCGTCGGCGACTTCGCCTGGGCCGCGGGCGACATGCAGGCGCGCGGCTTCCTCCTCGGCGCGACCGCGGGCCGCACGACGCTCGCCGGCGAGGGCCTGCAGCACCAGGACGGCCACAGCCACCTGCTGGCGTCCACGATCCCCAACTGCGTCGCCTATGATCCCTGCTTCGCCTACGAGCTCGCGGTCATCATGCAGGACGGACTGCGGCGCATGTACGCCGCGCAGGAGAACGTCTTCTACTACATCACCTGCATGAACGAGAACTATGCGCACCCGGCCATGCCGCGCGGCGTCGAGCTGGGGATCCTGAGCGGCATGTACCTGCTGCACATCGGCGGCCGCGGCAAGGTGCGTGCCACGCTGTTCGGCTCGGGCGCCATCCTGCGCGAGGCGCTTGCGGCGGCCGAACTCCTCGAGGCGGAGTTCGGCATCCCCGCGGACGTCTACAGCGTCACGAGCTACAGCGAGCTCAGGCGCGAGGCGCTGGACTGCGAGCGCGCCAACCTGCTGCACCCGGAATCGCCGCCGCGCGTGCCTTACGTGCGTCAGTGCCTCGGGGGGCGCAGCGGTCCGTTCATCGCCGCGTCCGACTACATGAAGACGGTGCCGGACCAGGTGCGCCAGTGGGTGCCGGGCCGCTATGTCGTGCTTGGCACCGACGGTTTCGGGCGCAGCGACTCCCGCGCGGCGCTCCGCAGCCACTTCGAGGTGGACCGGCACTGGATCGCGGTCGCGGCGCTCAAGGCCCTGGCGGACGACGGCCAGGTCGATGCTGCCTCCGTCACCCTGGCCATTCGCAAGTTCGGCATCGACGCGTCGAAGCCGAACCCGCTGTCCTGCTGAGGGAGCAACGGTGACCTCGCGCAAGATCATCACGGTCCCGGACCTCGGCGACTTCCGCGACGTGGAGGTGATCGAGGTGCTGGTCGCGGCAGGCGACCGCATCGAGGTGGACACGCCGCTCGTGACCCTCGAGACCGACAAGGCGACGATGGACGTGCCGGCATCGGCGGCGGGCCGGGTAGCCGAGGTGCTCGTTGCCAGGGGCTCGCGACTCTCGAAGGGCGACCCGGTCGTGGCCCTCGAGGCGGCTGCCGATGCGGCGCCGGCCGCGCCGGAGGCGGCGCCACGGCCGCCGCCTGGGCCGGTGACATCCCCCGCAGCGCAGCCGGCGCCGGTCGTCGCGCCGCCCGTGACGCGCCCGGCGGCCCGGGTAGAGGCGCCGGGCGGCGGCCTGCCGCCAATCGAGGAGGCCGGGTTCTCCCGTGCCCACGCCTCGCCATCGACGAGGCGTTTCGCGCGCGAACTCGGCGTGGACCTCGGGCGCGTCAAGGGCAGCGGGCTGAAGGGTCGCATCACCCACGAAGACATCAAGGCCCACGTCAAGGGCGCGCTTGCTGCAACCTGGCCGGCGGCCGCCGCGGCGTTGCCCGCGGTGCCGGAGGTGGACTTCGCTGCCTTCGGCCCTGTGGAAGTACGGCCGCTGACTCGCATCCAGCGGATCTCGGGCCCGCGCCTGCATGCGAGCTGGGTGAACATCCCGCACGTCACCCAGCACGACGAGGCGGACATCACCGAGATGGAGGCTCTGCGCGCGGCACTCAAGGACAATGCCGCCGCGGCCGGCGTCAAGCTCACGCCGCTCGCATTCATCGTGCGCGCCTGCACGCGCGTGCTTGCGTCGTTCCCGTGGTTCAACGCCTCGCTCGACCGGGCCGGGGAAAACCTGGTCTTCAAGAAATACCTGCACGTCGGCTTCGCGGCCGACACGCCGAATGGCCTGGTCGTTCCGGTGATCCGCGACGCCGATCGCAAGGACGTCTACGAAGTCGCTCGGGACCTGGCGGCGCTGTCCGAGAAGGCGCGTGCCGGGCGCCTGTCGGCGGCCGATATGCAAGGCGGCTGCTTCACCATCTCGAGCCTCGGGGGCATCGGCGGCACGGCGTTCACGCCGATCATCAACGCCCCGGAAGTGGCGATCCTGGGCGTGTCCCGCGCGCAGATGAAGCCCGTGTGGGGCGACGGCGCGTTCGTGCCGCGCCTGATGCTGCCGCTGTCCCTGTCCTATGACCACCGCGTGATCGACGGCGCTGACGCGGCACGGTTCACGGTAGCGCTGGCCGACGCGCTCGCGCATCCACGCGACCTGCTCGAGGCGGTGCCGTGAGCGTCCCCGTCGAGCAACGCGTCCCGGACCTCGGCGAATTCCACGACGTCGAGGTCATCGAGGTGCTCGTGAAGCCCGGCGATCGCGTCGAGCCCGAGACGCCGCTGATCACGCTCGAGACCGACAAGGCCACGATGGACGTCCCGGCGACGGCCGCCGGTGTCGTGCAGGAGGTTGCCGTCGCGAAGGGCACGCGGGTCTCGAAAGGCTCGCTCGTGCTGACCCTCCTCGCCGAGGCGGCCGGGGCCGCCGCGCCGCCGCCGCCGGTCGCGGCAGCGAGGCCGGCCGGGATTGCGGGCACGCCTCCCGCAGCCGGCGCAGCACGGTCCGTCATCGAGGCCGGCGAGCCGGCCGCGGACTTCACCGCCGGCCTCGTGGTCCTGGGCGCCGGCCCCGGCGGCTACACGGCCGCATTTCGCGCGGCCGACCTCGGGCTGGACGTGTTGCTGGTGGACCGCTGGCCGCAGCTCGGCGGCGTATGCCTCAATGTCGGCTGCATCCCGTCGAAGGCACTTCTGCACGCCGCGCGGGTCATCGAGGACGTCGAGTCCATGGCCGAGCACGGCCTCATGTTCGGCGACCCGAGCATCGACCTCGGCCTGTTGCGCCAGTGGAAGAACAAGATCGTCGCCCGGCTTACCGCCGGACTGGCGGTGCTCGCCAAGCAGCGCAGGGTCAGGGTGCTGCGCGGCTTCGGCCGCTTCACCTCGCCGCGACGGCTGCAGGTGGTCGAGCCGGATGGCACGGTACGGTCGGTGGCGTTCGAGTGCTGCATCATCGCCGTGGGCTCGGAGCCGGCGCGGATCCCCGGATTTCCCGCCGATCCCCGCATCATCGACTCGACCGGCGCACTCGACCTCAGGGAGCTGCCGGGCAGCATGCTCGTCATCGGCGGCGGCATCATCGGGCTCGAGATGGCCTGCGTCTATGACGCGCTCGGCACACGCGTCAGCGTCGTGGAGCTCACGCCCGGGCTGATGCCGGGTTGCGACCGGGACCTCGTCCGCCCCCTGGAGAAGCGCATCACGGCGCGCTACGAGCGGGTGCTGACCGGTACCCGCGTGACCGGCGTCGAGGCGCTCGATGAGGGCCTCAGGGTGCGCTTCGACGGGCCCGTGGCCCCGGGGCCGACGGTCTACGATCGCGTGCTCGTCGCGGTCGGCCGCGTGCCCAGCGGCAGGCTGATCCACGCCGAGGCTGCCGGCGTGCGGGTCGACGAGCGGGGCTTCATCCCCGTCGACAGGCAGATGCGCACGGGCGTGCCGGGCATCTTCGCCATTGGCGACGTCACCGGACAGCCGATGCTGGCGCACAAGGCCACGCACGAGGGCAAGGTGGCCGCGGAGGTCGCAGCAGGGCGAAAGAGCGCCTTCGACGCCCGGGTGATCCCGTCGGTGGCCTACACGGATCCGGAAATCGCCTGGGTGGGCGTCACGGAGGCGGAGGCCAAGGCCGACGGCCGCAAGCTCGGCAAGGGGCTGTTCCCCTGGGCGGCGAGCGGCCGCTCGCTGGCGCTCAATCGCGACGAGGGATTCACCAAGCTGCTGTTCGACCCGGACACCGGCCGCGTCGTCGGCGGCGGCATCGTCGGCACCAGCGCCGGCGACCTGATCTCCGAGGTCGCGCTCGCGGTCGAACTCGGCGCTGATGCCGCGGACATCGGGCTCACGGTACATCCGCACCCGACGCTGTCGGAGACGGTGGCTTTCGCCGCCGAGGCCTTCGAGGGGACGCTGACCGACCTCTACACGCCGAGGAAGCGTGGGTGAGGGGCCTGCGCCTCAGCGGCGGGTAAAGGCCAGCCGCAGCACGTGATCGATGCTGGCCTTGCCGGCGCCGCCGAAGATCAGCGGCAGCAGCATGACCAGCAGTAGCAATGGCAGCTTGTGGCTGCCGAAGCCCCGGTCAGTGACCGCACAGCCCCGCAGCAGCTCCGCCAGCGAGTGCCATTCGGCGGGCCAGTGCGCGGCTGCGATCGCCACGGCCGTGAGGGTCGTCAGCGCCGTTGACCAGAACCGCGTTGCCACGCCGAGCCAGAGCGCCAGCCCGCCGACGACCGCGGCCCAGGTCGCCACCAGGCAGTTCGGTCCCAGGGGCAGGGCGTCGACCGGGAACGGGAAGCCGTCGTGGATCGACGCGAACCAGTGCACGCCGCGCAGCTTGACCAGGCCCGACACGAGGAACTCCCAGCCGACGATCGCCCGCAGCGCCAGCTGCGGCAGCCACGCACCGATGCGGTCGAGCACGACGTGGGATCGCAGCGTGAAGTCCACGAAGGCCTGCAGGGGGCGCTGCCTCATGCCGCCGGCCTCGTGCCGGAGATGATGCCGCGCGCGCGCAGGGTCGCGAGCATCTCGATGCCCTGCTCCAGCATGCGCTCGGGGTCGGGCGCGGCAGCTTCGCGCGCGATGCGTGCCAGCAGCTCGCGGCCGCTGCCGGGCTCGTCGCCGGCCAGCAGTTCGAGCAGCCTGGCCGTGGCGGCGTCCACCAGCAGGAACCCCACGGATCCGGATTCGAGCCTGTGCACCACGATGAACGTGGGCAGGGCCGGCGGCGCCACCGGCTGGCAGTCCCGCGACAGCTGGTGGACCGGCCAGCGGTAGGCGAGCGGCCAGGCCAGCGGCGACAGCCGCGGCTGGCCTTCCACGACGTCGCCGAGCGGGTCGACGGCCTCGCTTGGCTCGTCTGCCTCGGCGACCGACAGCGCCAGCTCGACCCACTCGTAGTGGGCAAGCTCGGCCAGGAACGGCGGTACGCCGTCCGCCGGCCCTGTCGGGCCGGCCAGCCACTCCACGAACTCGCGCGGCAGTTCGAGGAAGTAGGGCGTCTGGGCCCTGTGCTCCGCGTAGAAGCGCCGGACCAGCGCCGCCCAGCCGTCCTCTCCCAGGATCGCGCGGCACGCCGGGAACGTCCCGCCGAGCAGGTCACACACGTTGTTGAAGAACAGCTCGCGATAAACGGCCATCCGTCGCGGCTCGACCCCGACCGGCGGCGGCACACGCTGCGGGTCCCGCAGGTGCGCGGCAAACGCGCGCTGCAGCCGGTGAAGGTCCATTGCTCAGCCGCCGCTGCCGGCCTGCAGGGGCGCGCCAAGCCGGCCGGCCTGCAGGCTGCGCACGCGCGCGACCTCGCCGAGGAGCTCGGCCAGGGGCGGGAAGTTGAAATCGCGCTCGAGCAGCGTCGGCACGGGGCCGCAATGCGCGTAGGCTGTCGCGAGCAGCGACCAGACCTCGTCGCCAACGGCCGCGCCGTGGGTGTCGACACGCAGGTCCGGCGCCTCGACATGGTGCCCGGCGGTGTGGAAATACCACACGCGTTCCGCCGGCAGCGCACGCAGGAACGCCGCGGCGTCATACCCTTGGTTCACGGCGTTTACGAAGATGTTGTTGACGTCGAGCAGCAGGCCGCAGCCGGCCTCGTCGAGGACGGCCGTGACGAATTCGATCTCGGACATCTCGGCGCCCGGAGCGGCGTAGTAGGCGACATTCTCGATGCCGATCGGCCGTTCCAGGATCTCCTGCGCCTGGCGGATCCGCGCCGCGACGTGGCGGACGGCCTCCCCGGTGAAGGGTATCGGCATCAGGTCGTAGAGGTGCCCCTCGTCGGTGCAGTAGCTCAGGTGCTCCGTGTAGGCGCGGATGCCGTGCGTGTCGAGAAAGCCCCTGACGTCTGCAAGCAGGCCCTCGTCGAGGGGTCCAGGGCCACCCAGCGACAGCGACAGGCCGTGGGCGACGAAGGGGTAGCGCTCGGTGAAGTTCCGGAGCCGCCGGCCGAGGCTGCCGCCGACGCCAATCCAGTTCTCCGGCGCCAGTTCGAAGAAGTCGACGCTGATCGCCGTCACGGCCTCAAGCTCGGGCAGCAGGGCGCGGCGGAAGCCGAGGCCGGCGCCGGAGACCGGCCAGGGCCGCGGTGCGGCGGGAATGTCGTGGATCGCGTTCATGCCTGCTCGAAGCGACCGGGCTGGAGTGGCCGATATTACCGGGTCACGACGCGCCGGCGGGCCTTCACCAGGTAAACCAGCTCGTCGGGCGGCAGGCCGGCCCGCTGGGCCTCCCAGAGGGTTTCGCCGAGGCAATCGAGCAGCACGTGCTCGGCGTCGTGCGGAGTCGCTGCCTGCGACAGCAGCGCCCGGAAGACCGTGCCGATGCCTGCTGGCCGGTCAGTCGCCACGCCGTCGCGGACCGCGGCATGCAGCCCCATGTGCAGGAAGGGGTTGGTCCGCCCCTGCTCGGGCGTCCAGTCCCGCTCGCCCGCGTCCGGGTCCGCTTCGAGCACGGCGTGGTATTCCGGGTGCAGCTCGATGAGCTCGGCGAGCTGCGCCTCGAGGGGTTCGAGCGGCAGCCGCGCACGGTGCTTGCGCCAGGCCTCGAGCCAGACTGCACGCAACGAGCCGCGGCCCGTGCCGGCGTAGAGCGGCACGTCAGCCCGCGCGGCGCGCGCCGCTGCGCCGGCGCGGACCTGATTCGGCGCCCGCGTTGCCGGCGGGAGTCTTGTGCCGGAAGTCGCACAGGTCCGCGATCACGCAGCGCGGGCAGTCCGGCCGGCGGGCCTTGCACACGTACCGGCCGTGCAGGATCAGCCAGTGGTGTGCGTCCTGCCGGAACTCGGGCTCGACGGCCCTGAGCAGGCGTTCCTCGACCTGCCTGACGTTCTTGCCGGGCGCGATCCCCGTGCGGTTGGCGACGCGGAAGATGTGCGTGTCGACCGCGATGGTCGGTTCTCCGAAGGCCGTGTTGAGCACGACGTTGGCCGTCTTGCGGCCGACGCCGGGCAGCGCCTCCAGTTCCTCCCGGCTGCGCGGGACCTCGCCGCCGTGGCGCTCGACCAGGATGCGCGCCATTGCCGCGATGTTCCTGGCCTTGGCAGACCACAGTCCGATGGTGCGGATGTAGGGTGCAAGGCCCTCGGCGCCGAGCGCGGCAATGGCCGTGGGCGTGCGCGCCACCGGGAAGAGCCGCATGGTGGCCTGGTTGACGCTGCGGTCGGTCGCCTGCGCCGAGAGGATCACGGCGACGAGCAGCTCAAAGGGCGTGCGGTACTCGAGCTCGGTGGCCGGCCGCGGGTTGGCGGCGCGCAGCCGCTCGAAGATCGCGCGGCGACGGGCGGCGTTCATGGCACCTCCGCCCCCTGGGATCCGGGGCCGTGCCTGAGCCGGTCCTCGAGCGCCTCGTGCCAGCGTTGCTGGTTGCGCTCGAGGCGGCGCTGGCGGGAGGCCTGCAGCCGGCGGAAGCGGATCGCACGTGTGGCGATGGCGTCCCTTCCGAGCGGCGCCGGCGTGAGGCCCGGCGCCGGCACCATCACGATGCAATCGACCGGGCAGGCCGGAATGCACAGCGCGCAGCCCGAGCAATCCTCCGCGATCACCGCGTGCAGCCACTTCCGCGCGCCCACGACGGCGTCGGTCGGGCAGGCGTCGATGCACTTCGCACAGCCGATGCAGTCGGGCTCGACGACCACCGCGACTCGCGGCGGCTCCTCACCGCCGCATTCCTCGTCGAGCGGCAGTGGTTCGCTGCCCAGGAGACGGGCCAGCGCGCCGATCACGTGGGTGCCCCCGGGCGGGCAGCGGTTGAGCAGGGCATCACCGCGCGCGAGCGCCTCGGCGTAGGGCCGGCAGCCGTCGAAGCCGCAGCGCCGGCACTGCGTCTGCGGCAGGACGGCATCGATGCGGTCGGCGAGGCCCCGGAGTGCGCTGGCGTCGTTCACGGCGGCCCCGGCCGCGGCTGCTGCGGTCACTTGACCTGCATGCCCGGCGCCGCGCCGGCATCGGGCGAGAGCAGGAAGATGTCGCCGCCCCCCGGCCCGGCCGCCAGCACCATGCCCTCGGAGACGCCGAAGCGCATCTTGCGGGGCCTCAGGTTGGCGAGCAGCACGACGTGCCGGCCCACGAGCGATTCGGGTGCGTAGGCCTGGCGAATGCCGGCGAACACCGTGCGTGTCCGCGTGCCGTCCTCGAGCGTCAGCTTGAGGAGCTTGTCGGCGCCTTCGACCGCTTCCGCCGCGGCCACCCGTGCGATCCGCAGGTCGAGCCGCGCGAAATCCTCGATCGTGGCCTCGCCGGGTCCGGACGCCGGCAGAGCCGCGGTGGCCGGCGCCGGCGTCGCGTCTGCAGGGGCGGGCGAGTCCTGCGGCTGCACCAGGGCTTCGACCAGCTTGAGGTCCAGCCGCGTGGCCAGCGGCTCGTATCCGGCAATCGTCGAGCCGAGCAACGGTGTGGCCACCGAGTCCCAGGTCGAATCCGCGACCCGCAGGAACCTCTCCGCCCGCGCGGCCATGTCGGGCAGGACGGGCTTGAGATAGGTCATGAGCGCGCGGAACAGGTTGAGGCCCTGCGTGGCGACGCCCTGCACCTCGCCGCCGCGCGCCGGGTCCTTGGCCATCGCCCAGGGCTTGTGCCTGTCGATGTACTGGTTGGCGCGGTCGGCGAGCGCCATGACCTCGCGGACCACGGAGGCGTACTCGCGTGCCTCGTAGAGCGCGGCTATCGGCCCGGCCGCCACGGCAAACTCCTGGTACAGCGCGGGGTCCGGCAGCGCCCCAGCCAGGCGGCCGCCGTGGCCGCGCGTGATGAAACCGGCGCAGCGGCTGGCGATGTTGACGAGCTTGCCCACGATCTCGGCGTTCACCCTCGAGGTGAACTCCTCGAGGTTCATGTCGATGTCCTCGACGCCGGAGCCGAGCTTGGCGGCGATGAAGTAGCGGAAGTACTCGGCGGGGAGCAGCTGCAGGTAGCGCGCGGCCGTGATGAAGGTGCCGCGCGACTTCGACATCTTCTGTCCGTTGATGGTCAGGAACCCATGGACGTACACGCCGCTCGGCGTGCGGAACCCCGCTCCCTCCAGCGTCGCCGGCCAGAAGAGCGAGTGGAAGTAGAGGATGTCCTTGCCGATGAAGTGGTGCAGCTCGGTGCCGCCGCCGGGGCGCCAGTAGTCGTCGAAGGCGAGCCCGGTACGGGCGCAGAGGTTGGCGAAGCTCGCCATGTAGCCGATCGGCGCGTCGAGCCACACGTAGAAGTACTTGCCCGGGTGCCCGGGGATCCCGAACCCGAAGTAGGGCGCATCGCGCGAGATGTCCCAGTCCTTGAGGCCTGCCTCGAACCACTCGTCGAGCTTGTTCGCGACGGCGTCCTGCAGCGCTCCCGAGCGCGTCCAGCGCAGCAGGAATTCGCGGAAATTGCCCAGCCGGAAGAAGAGGTGCTCGGACTCGCGCTCCACCGGGCGGGTACCGCTGACGACCGAGACCGGGTCCTTCAGCTCGAGCGGAGAGTAGGTGGCGCTGCAGGCCTCGCAGCTGTCGCCATACTGGTCGGGCGTGCCGCAGCGGGGGCAGGTTCCCTTGACGTAGCGGTCGGGCAGGAACATCTGCGCCTGCTCGTCGTAGGCCTGGGTCACCTTCCTGCGGACGATGTGCCCGGCCGCGTCGAGGGCCCGGAAGACCAGCTCCGTGTAGTGGCGGTTCTCGGGCGAGTGCGTCGAGTAGTAGTTGTCGAAGCTGATCAGGAAGCCGGCGAAGTCCCTGCGCCGCTCGGCACCGATGCGTTCGATCAGCTGCTCAGGGCTGATGCCCTCCGCCCGGGCCTGCAGCATGATCGGGGTGCCGTGCGTGTCGTCCGCGCAGACATAGCGGCACTCGTGACCGCGCATGCGCTGGAACCTGACCCAGATGTCGGTCTGCACGGTCTCGGTGACGTGCCCGAGGTGAGTCGGGCCGTTGGCGTAGGGCAGGGCGCTGGTGACGAGGATCTTGCGCGGCATGGTCGGGTCCGGTTGCTGGACCGCGAATTATGCCGCAAGAGGTACCAGGTACGTACCTGGCCCCGTTCCAGGGCCAGGTACGTACCTGGTACCTCCTGCCTCAGTCCAGGTCCTTGACCGGCTCGAACCGCGTCTTGCTGATGGCCTTCTCGTAGGCCGAGCGGCCGCTGATCGCGTCTTCGTCGAGCAGCAGCTGGATCGCGGCATCCATGGTTCGCATGCCCTGTGCGCCGCCGGACTGCATGGCGTTCTCGAGCTGGTCGATCTTGCCCTGGCGGATCAGGTTCGCCACGGCGGGCGTGTTGACGAGGATCTCGAGGGCACAGGCCCGTCCGCGCCCGCCCTTCTGCAGGATCAGCTGCTGGGAGATGACGCCGCGCAGGGAGGTCGAGAGCATGGTCCGGACCGGCCCCTGCTTGTCGGCCGGGAATGCGTTGACCATCCGGTCGACCGCTGCCGCGGCGCCGTTGGTGTGCAGCGTGGCCATGACCAGGATGCCCATCTCGGCCGCAGTGATCGCCGTGCTCATGGTCTCGAGGTCCCGCAGCTCGCCCACCAGGATCACGTCGGGATCCTCGCGCAGCGCCGAGTGGAGGGCCGAGGAGAACGAGGCGGCGTGCGAACCCACCTCCCGCTGGCTGACCAGGCAGTTCTTGCGCGGGTGGATGAACTCGATGGGGTCCTCGATCGTCAGGATGTGGCCCTTCAGGCGCTGGTTGAGCTCGTCGATCATCGCTGCCAGCGTCGTGGACTTGCCGGAGCCGGTCTTGCCCGTCACCAGGATCAGGCCGTTGCTCGCCTTGCAGAGGTTGCGGACCGCCTCGGGCATCTTCAGCTGGTCGAGCGTCATCGCCTTCGAGGGGATGGCGCGGAAGACGGCGCCCATGCCGTCGAGATGCCTGAGCACGTTGACGCGGAAGCGGGCCACGTTGGGAAGGCTGTAGGCGAAGTCGCAGCCGTCCTTGGACTCGAAGCGCTCGATCGCCTGCCGCGGCATGATCTCGTAGAGGGCTTCGCGGACGGCCTCGGCGGAGAGCTTGTCCTCGCGCAGGGACATCAGGCGCCCGTACTGGCGTACGCGTGGCGGCCCGCCAGCCATGAAGTGCAGGTCCGAGCCGTTGCGCTTGAGGATGTCCTCGAGGAACTCGTCGATGCGCGCCAAGGCCTGTCTCCGTCGGTTCCTGCTCAGGTATCGAACCGCGGCAGCAGGCCGCGGTCCAGGACGAACTTGGCGAGCGAGCGCTTGTCCGTCGCGGCGGTGTAGGCGTCGTCGGGGTCGATCTCGCGCGCCTGCACTGCTGCCAGCAGGGCCTGGTCCATCAGCTGCATGCCGACGTCCTTGCCGGTCTGCAGCTGCGCGGGGATCTGGTGGGTCTGGTCCGTCTGGATCAGCTTGGCGATGGCGCGGTTCATGACCATCACCTCGCAGATCGCCTTGCGGCCGCGGCCGTCGGGCTTCTTGACGAGCACCTGGGTGATCACAGCGAGCAGGCTCTGCGAGAGGAAGCTCTTCGTCTGCTCGCGCTCCTCGATCGGCAGCGCGTCGATGACCCGGTCGATGGTCTTCGTGGCGCTGGTCGTGTGCAGCGTGCCGAGCACCAGGTGGCCGGTCTCGGCGGCCGTCATGGCCATCGAGATCGTCTCCGCGTCGCGCAGTTCGCCGACCAGGATCACGTCCGGGTCCTCGCGCATCGCGGCGCGCACGCCCTCGGCGAAGGACGGCAGGTGCGTGCCGAGCTCGCGCTGGATGACCTGGCTCTGCTTGCTCCGGTGAACGAACTCGATCGGGTCCTCCAGGCTGATGATGTTCAGGCTGCGCGTGGAGTTGAGCAGGTCGATCATCGCGGCCAGCGTGGTCGACTTTCCCGTCCCGGTCGAGCCGGTCACGAGGATCATGCCCTGGTGGTAATCGCAGAGCCTGGCCACGATCGGCGGCAGCGCCAGGCTCTCGATGCTCGGGATGTCGTTCGGAATGGACCGGAACACGGCGCCGACCCCGGAGTCCTTGCGGAAGACGTTGACGCGGAAGCGGCCGCCCTCCTCGCTTACGTAGGAGAAGTCCACGTCCTCGCCATTGCGGAACCGCTCCTGGTGGTTGCGGGTGAGGATCTCGGTGACGTAGGTCTCGAGCTCCGGCCCGCCCAGGTCGCGGAAGCGGATGGGCACGAGGTCCCCGTTCATGCGCAGCATCGGGGGGACGCCGACGGCGAGGTGTACGTCCGAACAGCCCTGGGCCAGGCCGAGCTTGAGGAAGGCGTCAATGCGTGGCATCGACGCGGGAGTGAATCACAAGAAGGGTTCGAGCGCCAGCTTCAGCTCATCCATCGTCTGGAAGCGCTTGCCCTTGTCCACCGACATCGCCCGCATGACCACGTCCGAGAGCGCCTGCGGCAGGGCCGGGTTGAGCTCGATCGGCGGACGGGCGCGGCCCTGGACGTGCTGGTACATGACGGACATGTGGTCGCCGCGATGGTACGGGGGCGTGCCGGTCAGCATCTCGTAGAGGATCACGCCGAGCGAGTAGATGTCGGCCCGTTCGTCGACCTTCTTGCCGAGGATCTGCTCGGGCGCCATGTACTTCGGCGAGCCGATGACGTAGCCCGTCTTGGTCAGCTGCGTGTCGCCCTCCTTCTGGGCGGCGGCGACGCCGAAGTCGACGATCTTGAGCAGGTCGGCGTCGTCGATGAGCACGTTGGCGGGCTTCAGGTCGCGGTGGACGATGCCCTGCTGGTGCGCCACCGCCATGCCGGTGGCGACGTCGCGTGCGAACCCCACTGCCCGCGGCACGGCCATCGGCTTGCCTTCGCTGATCTCGCCGCCGAGCGTGTGCGAGGGGAAGTACTCCATCGAGATGGCGTAGTTGCCGCGGATCTGCAGGAAGTCGTAGATGCGGATGACGTTCGGATGCGTGATCTTGCGGCTGTAGCGCAGCTCGTGGACGAAGCGCTGCATCATCTCCTCGTCCTGGGAGACGCTCGGATTCAGGAACTTGAGGATGAGGCGTTCCTGGACCACGGTGTCCTCGAACAGCAGGACGGTGCCGAAGGCGCCCTTGCCGATCTTCTCGACGAACTTGTAGCGCCCCTCGATCAGGTCGCCCGGCTTGAGGCTGGAGATGTCGAGGCGCGACTGGGACTCGGCGGCCTTCATCAGTGCCGCGACGTCGGCCGAGTCGATCAGCATGGTTCTGCCGGAGTCCGTCGGGGCCGCGGCAGCGCCGGCCGCCCCCCCGGCGGGGCGCGAGCCGGTCGCGGCGAGCGACACGCCGAAGCGGGCGTCGAGCTCGGACACGGCCCGCTGCGCGGCCTCGGCGACCGACTTCTCCGCCGACTGCGTGAGCGGCAGGATCCGCGCCCGGACCTGCTCGCTGTTGCGGTCGTCGGCGAGCTTGGTCGCCGTCATCATGGCCTCGATGACCGCATCGCTCTCCGGGCGGTCCAGCAGGCCGAGCACGGGCTCGAGTGCCCGCGGGTCGGCGATCTTGCCGAGCGCCCGTGCCACGGTCGCGACCGACTTCGGGTTGGCGGTGAGCATCTCCAGCAGCCGCGGCACCGCCTTGCGGCTCGACATCGCGCCGAGCGCGTCCACGGCGCGCTCACTGACCCACCAGTCGGGATCCTTCGTCGCCTCGATCAGGTGGCTCACGGCGCGCTCGTCACGGGTCTGGTTGAGGATCTCGATGGCGATGCGGCGGATGTCCTCGTCGCGGTCGTTCACCAGGGCCAGGGCCGCATTGATGACCCGCGGCCCGCCGATCTTGCCGAGGGCGTCCGCGGCGCGGCTGCGCACCCACCAGTCGTCGTCCTTGATCGCGTGCAGCAGGTGCTTGACCGAGCGGTCGTCGCCGACCTCGTTCAGGACCTCGACGGCGGCACGACGCGCGTACTCGGACTCGTCCTTGAGGACGTCCACGAGGTGATGCACGGTGTCGGGATGGCGCAGCTTGCAAAGGACCTCGACTGCAAGGTTCTGCACCTCCAGCTCGCTGTCCTTGAGGAGCGGTGCGACCTGGGCCGGGTCGATCTCCCCGGACATCCGGGCGATGGCCTGCAGTGCCGCCGAACGGACCAGCTTGTTCGGGTCCTTGAGCGTGCCCTGCAGCGCCGCCCGCACCGTCGGCCGGTCGAATTTCGACAGGATCGAGATGATGTGCATGCGTGCGATTGGGTCCTTGCCCTCGACGCGCGCAAGAAGCTCGTCGATGGAGGTCTCGTCGGCGACCTCGGCGATGAGCTTGAAGAGCGCGCCCTTCTCGGCCGCATCCTGCTGGTAGGCGGCGTTCAGGAGGTCGCGCAGCGGAATGCGCTCGCGATGCGCGCCGATCACACCGAGCAGGGCGGGGCGGGAGATGCCCGGCTGCCCGAGCATGTCGAGCAGGCGGGAGGGAGAGTAGGACCGCGCGGACGACAGCGCCCAGGCCACTCCGGCGACGGCTCGCGCGTTCTCCTCGGACATCGCCGCTGCGACGACCGGGAAGGTCTTGTTGTCGATGAGCGCCGTCAGCACGTCCACCAGGGCGGCGGTCTCGCGCTTGTCCGCGCCGGACATCGCGGCCACGATCGGCTGGATCGCGGACGGCCCGAGGTCCTTCAGCTTCTCGAGCGCCTGGCGCGCCTTCGCCGAGTCCGCGTTGCCGGAATCGCGGAACTCGGCGAGCAGGCGTTCGGCGCGGAAGTTGGTGAAGAAACCCATTCAGGCCCTTTCTGGCTTGCGTCGGGGCGTAGCTGCAGCCGGCCATCGTCCCGGCCCGGCACGTCGCGCGTTCCCGGCCTGCGGAGGGTCGCAGGCCTTGACCCGAAACGGAATTATGCCACACCGGCGTGGCCTCCCTTGCAGACTGCGACCATCCGCTACAATCCGCGCTCACCCCCCCTGGAGAGCAGCATGGCGATGGTGACCGAGAACGACCTGCGCGCCGCCGTCGCGAGTTATGTCGAGCCCCTGCTGGGCACGACCCTCGGGGAGGCCGGTGCCGTGGGCGGCGTTGCTGTGGCCGATGGCGCGGCGACGGTCGAGGTCTGGCTGGGATTCCCGGTCGGCGGCTACGAGGCCGGGTTTGCCACCGCCCTCAAGGCGCACCTGGCGTCACGGGGGATCGATGTCCCGGTTTCCGTGGCCCTTGGTGCCCGGATCCCGGCGTTCGTAGGCAGCCGGAACGCCACGCCACTGCCCGGCATAGCCAACGTGATCGCGGTGGCATCCGGCAAGGGCGGCGTGGGTAAGTCGACGGTGGCCGTCAACCTTGCGCTGGCGCTGGCGCGCCAGGGGGCGCGGGTCGGGCTGCTGGACGCGGACATCTACGGCCCGAGCCAGCCGCGCATGATGGGCCTCTCCGGACAGCGCCCCACGACCCGGGATGGCAGGAGCTTCGAGCCGCCTGCCAATTACGGCGTCAAGGTGATGTCCATTGGTTTCCTCGTGGACGAGGAGCAGCCGATGGTCTGGCGTGGCCCGATGGTCACCCAGGCGCTCGTGCAGCTGCTCGGCGAGACCCGGTGGGGCGACCTCGACTACCTCGTCGTGGACATGCCGCCCGGCACCGGCGACATCCAGCTGACGCTCGCGCAGCGAGTGCCCCTTTCCGGCGCGGTCATCGTCACGACACCGCAGGACATCGCACTTCTCGACGCGCGCAAGGGCCTGGTGATGTTCCGCAAGGTCGAGGTACCGGTCCTCGGGATAGTCGAGAACATGAGCGTGCACGTCTGTCCGGCCTGCGGCCACGAGTCGCACGTCTTCGGCGCCGGCGGCGGCAGGGCGATGGCCGACCGCTACGGCGTGCCGCTCCTCGGCGAACTGCCGCTCGACCTCCGCATCCGTGAGTTGGCCGACGCCGGCCAGCCGACCGTGGTCGGGGACCCCGGCTCCGCGGCTGCGCGCGCCTACATGGACGTGGCGCGACGGGCCGCCGCACAGCTGTCGCTGGCGGCTGTACGCGGCGCGGGCTCGCATCCCACCATCAGCATCGAGGACGACGCATGAGCATCAAGTCGGACCGCTGGATCCGCCGCATGGCCGAGGCCGCCGGCATGATCGAGCCGTTCGCACACGGACAGGTGAGGGCGATCGAGGGCAGGAGGATCGTCTCCTACGGCACTTCGAGCTACGGCTACGACGTTCGCTGCGCCAACGAGTTCAAGATCTTCACCAACATCAACTCGACCATCGTCGACCCGAAGCAGTTCGACGTGAACAACTTCGTGGACCTCGTCTCCGACGTCTGCATCATCCCGCCCAATTCCTTTGCCCTGGCGCGGACGGTCGAGTACCTGCGCATCCCGCGCAACGTCATGGTCGTGTGCCTCGGCAAGAGCACCTACGCCCGCTGCGGCATCATCGTCAACGTGACCCCGCTCGAGCCCGAGTGGGAAGGGCACGTGACCCTGGAGTTTTCCAACACGACACCGCTGCCGGCGAAGATCTACGCCAACGAGGGGGTCGCCCAGCTGCTGTTCTTCGAGTCCGACGAGATCTGCGAGACGTCCTATGGCGACCGCGGCGGCAAGTACCAGGGGCAGACCGGCGTCACGCTGCCGCGGACCTAGTCCAGCGGCCGGTACTTCTCGACGTACATCGCGAACAGCCGCTTCTCCTTGCGGTATTGCTCGACCTGCACCGCGAGGTAGCCGAGCGACGGCGCCAGCCACATGTGGGTCACGCGGTCGCTGCCGGCGCGTGAGCTCGCGTAGACCACGGTATCGAATGACCCCGCCGGGGTCGTCAGGCGCTCACGGCGGACCAGCTGGTAGTCGTAGGTCTTGATCTTCCGGCCCTCGAGCATCGGCTGGCGGCCGGGCTGCCGGCCGCTCTGCAGCGCCGCCATGATCGCGACCTGCAGGGAAACCGGGTCCTGCAGGTCTGGCACCGTGGCGACGTCCACCGGCTCACCCTTGGCGGTGCCGGTCACCCGTCCGGCGTCCCAGTCGAAGTCGAGCGAGACGTCCTCGCTGGCCCGCTCCATCCCGTCGTCGAAGCGGAACCGCAGCGGCCGGACCCTGCCCTCGTCGACCGCGAGCCAGGAGGTCTGGACCAGCGTGCCGCTGGCAAGCAGCCGGGCGAAACCGCTGGCGTTCGCGCGCGACTCGAAGATCCAGCGGCCAGGCTGGGTATCGCGCCGGAGCTCCATGCGGGTCGCCCCGACACTCAGGCTCGAGTACTTCACGGAGTAGTCGACCGAAAACGGCCGCAGGCCCGCCGCCGAGGCTGCCGTCGCCGCCGTCAGCAAGGCCGCCCCCAGGGCCACCGCCTGCCACGCCTTCATGCCTCACCACGCATCACCGGTTCCTCCAGTCGGCGCCCGTCGAGCCACGCGGAGCCTTCGCGCATCACCAGCCGCCCCGCCGCGAACCAGGCGGCCGCCTCGGGATAGATGATGTGTTCCCAACGCTGAACCCGGGCTGAAAGGCTGCCTTCGTCGTCGCCGGCGAGGATGGGGACGCGTGCCTGGACGATGCGCGGGCCGGCGTCGAGTTCGGCGGTTACGAAGTGGACCGTGCAGCCGTGCACGCGGTCGCCGGCCTCGAGCGCACGCCGGTGCGTGTGAAGCCCGGGATAGAGTGGCAGCAGCGACGGGTGGATGTTGAACAGCCTGCCGGCGAACTCGGTGGTGAAGGCCGGATCGAGGATCCGCATGAAGCCGGCGAGCAGCACGAGCCCCGGGGAGTGCGAGCGCACCGCCGTGGCGAGCTCGGCCCCGTAGGTGGCGCGGTCCATGCCCGGTGCCGGCGGCACGGCCCTCGCCTCGATGCCGAGCTCCCGCGCCGTCGCCAGCCCCGGCGCGCCGGGCCTGTCGCTGATCACGGCCGTGACCCGCGCGGGCATCCGGCCCTCCAGGCCGGCGCGCGCGAGCGCCACCATGTTCGAGCCGCGACCCGAGATCAGCACCGTGACGGGGAGCGGGTCGCGCATCAGGCGAATACGACGCCGCCGTCGCCGGCGCGGACCTCGCCGATCACCGCCGCGGTCTCGCCCGAGGCCGCCAGCAGTTCGAGCGCGCGCCCGGAATCTGCTGCGGCCACCTGGATCGTCATGCCGATCCCGCAGTTGAAAGTGCGGTGCATCTCGGCGTCGGCGATGTTGCCGGCCTGCTGGATCCAGTCCCAGATCGCGCCGCGGCGCCAGGCCGACGGGTCCAGCCGCGCCTCGAGGCCGGTGGGCAGCACGCGCGGCAGGTTGTCCGTCAGCCCGCCGCCCGTAATGTGGGCAATGCCGTGGACGGGCAACTCCGCGAGAAGCGCCAGCACGGACCGCACGTAGATGCGCGTCGGGGCCATCAGCAGGTCGAACAGCCGTTCGCCGCCCAGCCGGGTCTCGCGGTCGGCACCCGACACCGCAATCAGCCTGCGGATCAGGGAAAATCCGTTCGAGTGCGGGCCGGAGGAGGCGAGGCCGATGATGGCGTCCCCGGCGCGGGTGGAGGAGCCGTCGAGGATGCGGTCCTTTTCCACGACGCCGACGCAGAACCCGGCGAGGTCGTAGTCGTCGCCGGCGTACATGCCGGGCATCTCCGCCGTCTCGCCGCCGACCAGGGCGCAGCCTGCGCGCACGCAGCCCTCCGCGATACCGGCGACCACCCGTTCTGCCACGTCCACGTCGAGCCTGCCGGTGGCGTAGTAATCGAGGAAGAACAGCGGCTCGGCGCCCAGGACCACGACGTCGTTTGCGCACATCGCCACCAGGTCGATGCCGACGGTGTCGTGCCGGCCCGTGTCGATCGCCAGCCTGAGCTTCGTGCCGACACCGTCCGTTCCGGAGACGAGCACGGGGTGCCGCCAGCGACCCGGCGGCAACTCGACCAGCGCGCCGAAGCCGCCGATGCCGCCAAGGACCTCCGGGCGGAGGGTTCGGCGCACGCGCGGCTTGATACGATCGACGAGCTCGTCGCCGGCGTCGATGTCCACCCCCGCGTCGCGGTAGGTGAGGGAGGTCCGGTCTTGCATCGCGAATTCCAGCGGGAGGGATCGGGGCCGTCGCCGGCGTCAGGTAATATTCTAACCCGGGCCGGGTGATCGCCGGCCGCAGGATGCGGGTGGAACCGCGCAGGAGAGACATGCTTTCGAGCCCACTTGCCGGGCGACTCTGGGTGGCGGCCGCTGCGGTCGTGGCGCTGCTTGCCGCCGGCCGTGCGCCGGCGGCAAGCCTGGAGGGCCTCTACGAGGCGTCGGTGCCGGCGACCGCAGCCGGCGACCAGGCGGCGGCCTTCCGGACCGGTATGCGCGACGTCCTGGTGCGCGTTACCGGCCGGCGTGATGCGGCCGACCTGCCGTCCCTGTCGCCGCTCGTCGACTCCGCGTCGCGCTACGTCACGTCGTATCGGCGGGTTGCCGGCGGGCGGTACGTGGTCAGTTTCGACGGCGCAGCGATCGAGACGGCCGTCGCCGCGGCCGGGTTGCCCTTCTGGGGCGAGACGCGCCCGGCAACCCTCGTGTGGCTGGCGGTGGATCGCGGTCGCGACCAGCGCGGCCTGGTGACGGCGGAAGCCCCCGGCGCCGAGCGCCGGGCGGTGGAGGCCGCGGCGGAACAACGCGGGCTGCCGCTGCTGTGGCCGACGGCGGGCGCGGACGAGGACCTGCGGCTGCGTTTTGACCAGGCGTGGTCCGGAGACACCGCCGCGCTGGCCGCGACCGCATCGCGCTACGGTGCCGACGGCGTGCTGGTGGGCCGGGCCACCGCGGCCGGCGCCGGGCGCTATTCGGTCGACTGGACGTTCATCGGCGCGGGCGGCGACACGCAGGTGCGGGGTGAACTCGCTGAGGGCGTGCACCTTGCCGCGGACCGCTATGCGGCTCTGTTTGCCTCGGCCGAGGCGGGGCGGCGCAGCGAATTCGACCTGACGGTCCAGGGAGTCACGACGGTTGCGCAGTACGCCGACCTGTCACGGTACCTGGGTTCGCTCGGCGTCGTCCGCAGCGTCAGACTGAGCGGGGTCCTGCCCGACTCCGTCGTCTTCCACGTGGCGACCCGTGGCGGCGTCGACGGGCTCCGCCGCGAACTGGAGCGTGGCGGGCGCTTGCGGCCGGTGGACGCCACGGCCGCCTCGCCCAGCTACGCCTGGCAGCCATGACGCTGTCGAGCCTGCCCAACCTGATCTGCATCCTGAGGATCATCCTCGCGGTGCCGGTGGTGTGGACGCTGGTTGAGGGGCATTTCGCCTGGACGCTGGGTCTGTTTTTCGTCGCCGCCGCGTCCGACGGGCTGGACGGCTACCTGGCGAAGCGATTCGCGTGGATGAGCGAGGCCGGCAAGGTCCTTGACCCGGTCGCCGACAAGCTGCTGCTCGTGAGCGTCTTCGTGACGCTCACGCTGCTTGGCATGGTGCCGCTGTGGCTGGCCGCCGTCGCGGTGGCGCGGGACGTCGTCATTGGCATCGGCGCGGGCGTGTACAAGTGGCTGTTCGGGCCGCTCGAGGGACAACCCACGATGCCGAGCAAGATCAACACGGTGCTGCAGCTCGCATACGTGCTCGCGGTCGTCGCCGCCGCGGCCACCGCGGTTGTGCCCGGCTGGCTGGTGCTTGCGCTGGGAGCGGCGGTGTTCGTCACCTCGGCCGTCAGCGGTGCCGACTACGTCATGATCTACGCGAGGAAGGCCGCCGGCGTATCGCGCGCGCGGCGCCTTGCGGCCTGACGCGCCATGCAACAGCTGC
>Ga0316622_100000576_pt1 | contig 21683 bp, 18 predicted proteins | sample OWC_Aug_OW2_C1_D_FD_207646 | JGI IMG/M metagenome (GOLD analysis project Ga0316622, IMG submission 207646) | Wetland soil microbial communities from Old Woman Creek delta, Ohio, United States - OWC_Aug_OW2_C1_D5_C | ecosystem: Environmental > Terrestrial > Soil > Wetlands | place: USA: Ohio... | reverse complement strand
ACTACAGCGCCGCCGCCCCGGGGCTGCACGTGGTCCTGTCCGGCCTCTATGCCAGCGTCGGCGTGTGGCAGCATCAGCAATACGAACCCGCGCAGATCGAACGCGCCCGTGCGCTCCTCGCGCGACTCGGCATCGCCGCGCTCGCCGAGCGCCCGTTCGGCACCCTGTCCACCGGTGAACAGCGCCGCTGCCTGCTGGCGCGCGCGCTGATCAACGATCCGGACACGCTGGTGCTGGACGAACCGACCAGCGGGCTCGACCTCAAGGCCTGCTTTCAGTACCTCGAGCTGGTGCGCAGCCTGATGCGCGGCGGCAAGACCGTGCTGCTGGTCACCCACCACGTGCACGAGATCCCGCCCGAAATCGTGCGGGTCGTGCTGCTCAAGGGCGGCCGGATCGTGGCCGACGGGCCGAAGCACACGGTATTGAACGAGGCCGCGTTGCGGGACGTCTTCGAGGTGGAACTGCACCTCGTCGAGCGGAATGGTTTCTATCAGGTGGTGCCGGGAACGCAGTAGGTTTCAAGTTCCAGGTTTCAAGTCTCAAGTTCGAAAGACAAACACATCCGTGCTTCGGACGTTCAACTTGAAACCTGAAACTTGAAACTAGAAACTGGGGTAAAAGATACGGGCCAGCGCCTCGAAATCGGGCACGCCGACGATGCGTTCGTTGAGCTTGAGGCCGGCCGCGATGTAGCGGAACGAGGCCTGCACCGTAACGGCGGTCGCGGCGCTGTCGATCACCCGTGACTGCGGTTCGGAATTGGCGGCCAGCCCGACGAATTCCCAGGGTTCGCGTCCCGGCAGCGGATAGAGCACCACCACCCGCGCGCGCGGTCCGAACGGTCGCTGCTCGCCGCCGGCCAGAACGTCATAGGAAACGACCGGCACCGGCCGCAGCCGCCAGCCGAGCACGCCGAGACACCACGGCGGCGCGTGCGGTACCCGCGCCAGGCGCGCCAGCGCCACCACCTCGGCCATGCAGGCGCTCGGCAGCAGCAGCGGCAGCGTGTCGGTCGGGACCTCGAGGGCGTGTACGGGACCAGCGGCGGGGGTCGCGGCCATGCGGTCAGCCTCCGAGCCGGCGCAGGTAATCGGCGAGCGCGCGCGGTTCGAACACCAGGATCGGTGCCCGGCCGGTGCGGATCCAGGCGCCGGCGAACAGGTGTCCGGCTGCCGTCGGCGGCGGCCCGAGCGGCCGGAACGGCTCGACGCGCACTTCCTCGCGCCCCAGCAGCTGCAGCTCGTCGGCCACCAGCCCGGCCGGCGTGGAACCCGGCAGAAAGATCGCCTTCTGCCAGTCCGGGCGCGCGAACGGACGGAGATCGGCATCGACCGAATAGGCCGGCACACGCCCGGTGGAATCGGCACGCCAGGCGGCGATGACCCCGCGGGCGGAATTGATTTCGAGGTGTTCGCGCTTCTCGATCACGAAGCCGGCGGTGTTGGGCAGCAGGTAATCGACCCCCCGCAGTCCGATGCGCACGAATTGTCGGTTATCGGCCAAGCCCGTTCTCCCCCTGACGCGCGGTGACGCGCATCACGATGATGCCAGATGCGGCGGCAGCAGGGAATTGATGTTGGTGAGCAGCTCGTCTTCCTGGTATGGCTTGGTCATGTACACGTTCACACCGAGCGCAAACGCCTTGTCGCGGTGTTTGTCGCCGGCGCGCGAGGTAATCATGATGATCGGGACGTGCTTGAGGCGCGAATCGCTGCGCACGTGCTGGGTGAGCTCGTAGCCGTCCATGCGCGGCATCTCGATGTCGACCAGCATCACGTCCGGCACGCTCTCGCGCAACTGCTCCATGGCGTCGACGCCGTCCTTCGCGAGCAGCACGTCCACGCCGCGCTTGCTCAAGTGGCGCTGGGTGACCTTGCGCACCGTGATCGAGTCGTCGACCACCATCACCACCGCGCGGTCGCGCAGCGGCACCACCGGTGCGGCGGCGACCGCCTCGGCCACCAGGTCCTCCCGTTCGGCCGCGAACGACGAGGGCGGCGGCGCCAGCTCATGCGCCACCTGCAGGCCTTCTTCGGTCAGCCACAGGCCCGGCACATCCAGGATCAGCACCACCGAACCGTCGCCGAGGATGGTGGCACCGGCCAGCCCCTCGATGCCGGCGAGCTGCCCGCCGAGCGGCTTGATGACGATTTCGCGGGTGCCGGCCAGGCCGTCGACCTGGATCGCGACCTGGCGGCCGCCGCTGCGCGCCAGCAGCACCGGCACCTTGCGGCCGGTGACCGGCTGCGGCGCAACACCGAGTCGCATCGCCAGATGCATGAATGGATACACCTGGTCCTGCCAGTTGAGCAGCGGACGGCGGCCGACGTGAATGCTGTTGAGATTCTCGACCGGCACCTCGAGGATGTTGGCAACCGCCGAGATCGGCAATGCGTACATGTGCTCGCCGGCGCGCACCATCAGCGCCTGCGCGATCGACAGCGTCAGCGGCAGGCGGATGATGAAGGTGGTGCCCTGGCCGCGGCGGGTGTCGACGGTGATCGCGCCGCCGAGCTGCTTGACCTCGTTGTGCACCACGTCCATGCCGACGCCGCGGCCGGACAGCTGGGTGACCTTCCCGGCAGTCGAGAAGCCGGGCATGAGGATGAACTGGATCAGTTCGTCGTCCGAGAGGTTGGCGGTCGGCTTCATCAGCCCGCGCTCGATCGCCTTGCGGCGAATCGCGGCGATGTCGAGGCCGGCGCCGTCGTCGCCGAAGCGGATCACCACCTCGCTGCCCTCGTTGGCGGCAATGACGCTGATCTTGCCGGTGACCGGCTTGCCGGCCTGGCGGCGCTCGGCCTCCGCTTCAATGCCGTGGTCGATCGCGTTGCGCACCATGTGCTCGAACGGGCCGATCATGCGCTCGAGCACGGTGCGGTCGACCTCGACCTCGGCGCCGATGAACTCGAGCTCGACGCGCTTGCCGACCTCGCGCGCGGTCTGGCGCACGATGTGACGCAGGCGCGCGCCCTGGGTGCCGAAGCCGATCATGCGGGTGCGCATCAGGCCTTCCTGCAGCTCGGTGTTGATGCGCGCCTGCTGCTGCAAAACGGTCTCGGCCTGGCTGGCGTAGTTCTCGAGGTTGCCGCGGATGGTGAACAGGTCGTGCAGCGACTCGGCCAGGCTGCGCGACAGCGTCTGCAGGCGCGAGAAGCGGTCGAGTTCGAGCGGGTCGAACTCGTCGCCGGCGCGCGAGGCCTCGGCCTGGGCACGTGCCAGCATCTGTGATTCCGACTGGATCTCGAGCTCGCGGATCTGGTCGCGGAAGCGGGTCACGTTGCTGTTGAGCTCGGCGAGGTTGTCGCGCAGGCCGAAGATCTGCTGCTCCATGCGGGCGCGCGCAATCGACACCTCGCCGGCCGAGTTCACCAGCTCGTTGAGCAGGCTGGTGCGCACGCGGATCTGGCCGCGGCGGTCGGCGGTGCCGACGGCTTCCGGCGCCTCTTCGGGTTCGTGGCGCCGGTCTTCTTCGTGCCGGCGATCGATGTGCGGCTCGACCGCGTCGTGGCTGAACGCGGCCGCCGCCGGTTCGCTGGGCGCGAATGCGGGCCGCGCCGGCTCGACCGCGCGGGTCGCGGCCACCGGCGATTCGCCCGGTGCTGCCGGCGGCGTCGCATCCGCACCGGCCGGCGTGCCGACCGGAATCAGCGGCGCGCCGAGGCGTGCCAGCACCTTGTTGGTGACCGGCGTGAACGCCGGCACCGCACCGCCGGCCTGCATGCGATCGACCATCGTGACCAGGGCGTCGTGCACCTCGTCCATCAGGTCCATGATGTCGCTGTCGGCGCTCACGCGGCCAAGTTCGATTTCGCCGAGCAGGCTCTCGGTCTGGTGACCGAGGTTGCCCATGGTCATGGCGCCGGACATGCGCGCGCCGCCCTTCAGGGTGTGCAACTGGCGCTTGAGCTCGGCAATCGCGGCCTTGTCGGCGCGGTGGCCGCGCCAGCGGGTCAGCGACTCTTCGATGGCGGCCAGGATGTCGACCGCCTCCTCGAGGAAGATCTCGGTCAGCTCCGGATCGAGGGTGTCGCGCACGACATCGCCGTCCAGCGTGGTCGCGGTCGCCTTCCTGGCCGGCGCCGGCGGTGGTGCGGCGCGCGGTCGCTCTGCAGCCGGCGGGGCCGGCGGCGGGGCCGCGGGCCGGACAGCCGGCGGCGCGGCCGGTGGCGGTTCGACAACGGCCGGCGGTGCGTGCGCCGCACCGTCCTCGCCGTGGTGACCGATGGCCTGGTGGGCGGCCTGCGCGATGGCGGCGAACTCGCGCACCAGCGCGGGCACGCGCCGCTCGCCGCGATTGAGCGCGTCGATCAGCTGTTCGACCACGTTGGTGAGCCGGTCGAGATGGGCATAATCGTCATCGTTGAGGGTGGCCTCTCGGGTCTGCAGCGTGTGCAGCAGGCGCTCGGTCTCGGCATTGGCGTCGGCCATCGGCTTGAGGCCGAGGGCACGCGCCGTGCCCTGCAGGGTATGCACGGCGCGGATCAGGCTCGGGGCGACGTGCCCGCCGAGCCCGGCCTCGCGGCAGCTGGTGATCTCGGCGCGCACGTTGGCGATGTGGCCGCGCACTTCGTTGCTGAAGATCTGCAACAGCGTGGCGTCGAGCTGCGGCAGTTCATCGACTGCCGGTTCGGCCGGCGGCGTCTCGACCGCTGCCGGTGCGGCTGCGGCCACGGTGGCGCCGGCCTCGCTGGCCGCGGCCACCCCGCCCGGATCGACCGGGCGGCCTTCGCCGATCGCGTCGGCGATCGCGCGCAGCGCCAGGATGTCGGCCTGCGGGCCGGGCCCGCCTTCGAGCTGGGCCACCATGTCCGGCAGCACCTCGCGCGCCTTGAACAGCAGCTCGAACATCATCGGCGCGGGCTCGATCTTGCCCTCGCGCACCTTGTTGAGCATGTTCTCCACCGCCCAGGCGAACTCCGAGATGTCGGAGGCGCCGACCATGCGGCCGCTGCCCTTGAGGGTGTGGAAGGCGCGCCGCAGGTCGAGCAACACGTCGCGGTTGGCGGGATCATTGTGCCAGGCGGGCAGGGTCTTCTCGATCAGCGCGATCATCTCGCGCGCGTCCTCGATGAAGATCAGCATGATGTCGTCGTCCGCTTCGTCGGCGGCGACGGCCGGTCTCGGGACCGAGGCCGGGGCCGGCGTCGGCGGGGCGACCACGGCCTCGGCCTTGGCGAGTGAGGACACGCGCGGCGCACTGCGCGCCAGCGCCTGCGACCTGAGCTGGCCGCGTGCCAGCGTCGCCAGCGCGTCGTGCGACTGGCGCAGGGTGACCTCGACGTCGTCCGAGACCTCGCCGCTGTCGACCATGTCGAGCAGGCCGATCATCTGCGCGCACAGCTTCGAGATGCGCTCGTGGTGCTGGCTGTCGGCCAGCCACGCCACGTCGCGCAGGTCCTGGGTGAGCGCGGCCACCGCCGCGCGGTCGCCGTGGTCGGCCAGCCAGGCACCGAACGACTGCTGCATATCCGCGACCAGCGCCTCGGGATTGCCGCTGTGCGGGCGCTTGCCGGTCAGCGCGGCCGCCAGGTCCTTGCGCGCCGGCGCCAGGATCGACTCGAGGTGCGGGCGATCGCGCTCCAGGCCCTCGATGTAGGCACCGATCGAGCCGACCGACACCGCGAGCGCATCGAGCACGGCGCTGTCCGGGCCCAGCTGCCGGTCGCAGATGTTCTGTACGTAGTACTGGGTGGTGGCGACGATCTCGGCGGCGCGCTCCTGACCGAGGATCTGCAGGGCGCCCTGAATCTGGCTCAGGTGCTGCGGCACCGGCTCGAGCTGCGCGACCGCGTTGGTGTCGGCGGCGAAGGTTTCGAGTGCCTCTTCGATCTTGCCGAGGTTGGCGCGGATCTCGCCGCCGACCGCGCTCACCAGCTGCTTGAATTCGGCCTCGGTGAGCGCCGCGTCGCTGAGCTCGACGCCCTCGACCAGCTCTTCGCCGGCACGGATGCGCTTCAGGCCCTCGATGGTGTCGTCGACCTGGCGCTTCCACGCCGGGCCGAGCGCCTGGAAGTTGCGGGTGCTGTTCTCGAGCAGCAGCAGCGCGCCGGCCAGCGGCATCGACAGCGCCTCGCTGCGCTCCATCTCGCCGCGCGCCAGCGCCTCGGCGATCCCGGCCAGCTCCTCGACCAGCAGGCGCAGCGGCTCGACGTTGAGCATCGCCAGCGTGCCGGACATGCGCTTGAGCAGGGTGGCCAGCGGCTCGAGGCTGGCGGCGTCGCCGCCCTCGAAGCAGGTCGACAGCAGGTCCTGGGCCTGGGTGATTTCGGCGCCGAGCGCCTCGGCCACCGACCGCAGGGCCTCCGGGGTCGGCAGCTCGTAGTCGGCCTCGCCGCCCGGCAGCAGCGCCTCGAGCTCGAAGGCACGGCGGATCTCGCCGGCGCGGCCGGCCGCGGTGCGGGCATGGGCGAGTTCGTACAGCATCGCCTTGGTGAGCGACTCGACGCTGTTGCGCAGTGTGCGCTTGTCCGCGCCTTCCGCGATCTTCTTGAGCTCCTGCTCGATGCGCGCCAGCAGCCGCTTGCGCTCGTTGCTGGGCTCGAGCGTGCCGCCGGCGAGCGCGTCGAGATAGCCGCCGGCCACCCAGAAGTGCTGCTCGAACAGCGGCAGCGGCGCCTCGTCGCGCAACCGCTCGAGCAGGGTGCCGAGATCGTTGAGGTGCTGACTGTTGGCGCTGTCGCGCAGCCAGTTGAGCAGCGTCGCCTGGAACGCCGGGCGCAGGGTCTTGACCGCCGCCGCGTACTCGGCGTCGCTGCGCTTGACCGCGCCGTCGCGGCGCGGCGGGCGCACGTCGAGATCCGGCTGGAACAGGTCGAGCTCGTCGAGCGCGGCCTCGCCGCGCGCGGTGCGCAGCTCGTTGAGCAGCGAGAACACCCGCAGCGGCGAGTCCGGCTGCCCGACCTGCAGCCGCGCCAGGTAATCGGGCAGGGTGAGGATGCCGCGGATCAGGGTCTCGATCGCGGCCGGCCCGGAGGTCGCCTGACCGTTGAGGATGGCACTGGCAAGCGCCTCGGTCTCGCGCGCCAGCATGGCCGCGCCGTCGAGCTCGACCATTTGCAGGGTGCCGAGCACCTGGTGCAGATAGGTCGCGCAGAACCGCAGCTTGGAATCGTCGGCGGTGTTCTCGGCGTACGCCTCGAGCGCGAGTCGCGCCTGCTTGAGCGTCTCGTCGATCTCGGTCTTGACCCAACCGAGGGTACTGGGGTCGACCTTGCTGAGCGTACTCATCGAGTCAGGTACGAGGAGCGAGGGGAAAGGGGCGAGGGGCGGACGAAGTCTTTGTTCGCACCTTTAACCTCGCCCCTCGTACCTGCCGTCATCAGGCGGCGGGCAGCTTGAAGCCGGCCACCGAGGCCTGCAGCTCGCGCGCCAGCTCGGAGAGCTTGCCGATCGATTCCGCGGTCTGGCGGGTACCGGTCGAGGTGAGCGTGGTCGCCTCCTGGATCTGGCCCATGTTCTGCGACACCGCGGTCGCCATCTCGGAGTTGTGCTGCGCGACCCGGGCGATGCCGACGATCAGCTCCGAGAGCTGCTCGGACACCGACTCGATCTCGCCGAGCGCCTGGCCGGCGGCGTCCGCCAGCCGCGTGCCCTCGACCACGCCGCGGGTGGTCTGCTCCATCGCCGCCACCGCCTCGTTGGTGTCGGCCTGAATGGTCTTCACCAGGTCGGCGATCTGCTTGGTCGCCTCGCCGGAGCGTTCCGCCAGCCGCTGCACTTCGTCCGCGACCACCGCGAAGCCGCGGCCCGCCTCGCCGGCCATGGCCGCCTGGATCGCCGCGTTCAGCGACAGGATGTTGGTCTGTTCGGCGATGTCGTTGATCAGTTCCACGATTTCACCGATCTGCTGCGAGGACTCGCCGAGGCGCTTGATTCGCTTCGCGGTCTCCTGGATCTGCTCGCGCATCTGGTCCATGCCGCGGATCGTGTCCTGCACCGCCAGTGCGCCGCGCTTCGCGGTCGCCACCGAGCCCTGCGCGACTTCCGCCGAGCGGCTCGCGGTCGCCGACATGTCGCTCATCTGCTGGGAGATGTCGCCCATGCGCTCGGTGGTTTCGGCAATCTGCGCCGCCTGGCGGGTGGCCGCCTGGGTGAGTTCGTTCGCGGTCTGGCGCGAACGCTCGCTCGCGACCGCCACCTGCTGCGCGGCGTTCTTGATGCGCACCACCAGGTTGCGCATTTCCTTGACCGCGAAGTTGATCGAGTCGGCGATCGCACCGGTGATCTGCTCGGTCACCTCCGGCTGAATCGTCAGGTCGCCGTCGGCGAGATTACCCATCTCGTCGAGCAGCTTGAGAATGGCGTCCTGGGTCTGGCGGTTCTGCTCGGCGCTCGCCTTGGCGCGTTCGCGCTGGTCGTTGTACAGCTTGAACAGCACCAGGCCGAGGAATACCGCCGCCACGATCGCGATCACCACGGTCAGGTACTGGGCGGCCTGGCGCTGGGCGCCGAGCGCGGTGTAGGCGTCGACCAGCTTGCGCGAATCGTCGAGCAGCGGGTCGGACTGTTCGAACACCTGCTGGCTGGCGCGCTGCGAGACGAACAGCTCGGCGGCGATCGCCAGGATGCCTTCGACGTGGGTGTTGAGCTCCTCGAAGATCTCGCTCGCCTCGTCGAGCTTTACGCGCACGCTCGGCGGCACACGCTCGCGCAGGCGGGCATTGGTCTCCTTGAACAGCTTCGCGTCCTTGCCGAACTGGGCGGCCGCGACCGCGGCCTCGGCACCGCCCTGGGCGAACAGGTTGACGTCCTTGGCGATGCGCTGCGAGAGCATGCCCTGGCGGCCGGCCAGGTACAGCAGGTCGGGCCGCATGCCGGCGCCGGCGCCGGCCTCCACCACCTCGTCGGACAGGGCCAGCAGCAGCGGGCTCGCCTGGTTGATGCCGACCACGTGGTCGCGCAGCACGATCATCGACTTTTCCTGGCTCAAGATCTGGTCGACGTTGGTGCGCACTGACTTCCAGCGGTCCAGCACCTTCTTGAGCGGATCGCGCACCGCCTGCGGGCTGGCCGGGATGTCGAGCTTGGGGTTGCCCTTGTCGAGACTGGTGATGATGGTCTCGAACTGTTCACGCGAGGACTTGAGGGTCGGGAACGCGCCCTCCTGGCCGTACACCGCCTCGCGCGAGTCCTTGGCGAGCCGCTGTGACAGCATCAGCAGCTGCGAGGACTGCTCGATGTACTTGGTGTCGCGCGAGGCCTGGGCGGCGTCACGCGTGACCAGGAAGTACAGGGCCAGCAGCGACAGGATCAGCCCGAGCAGCAGCACCGGCAGGCCGGTGAACAGCTTGAACACGTCCTTGCCGATGGGCAGCCGCGCCGGCTTGGCCTGCTGCAGCTCGACGTAACTCTGGCCGAGATCGATGTCGGCCTCGCCGGCCGGCAGCTCGTGCGCCTTGCTCTTCTTCAGAATCGACAACAATGCCATGGGCAATTCCTCGTGTCTCTAGCCATTCCCCGCTTCATCGGGTGGTTCGTCGTCTCGGCCGGCGCCGCCTTCAGGCGGCCACGTGCCGGAACGCCTCGCTCTGGGCGAGCGAGTGCATGTCGAACACCCCCCATAACACATTCTCCCGCAGGAACCCGGTCTTCACGTAGGCCATCGCCGGATCATCCACCACGGTCACGTCCTGCCGCTCCTGTTCCTCGTCGAAATGCCGCAACCCGACCACTTCGTGTACCAGCAGCGCGCTGCTCAGCCCCGGGATGTTGAGGATCAGCAGCCGGGTGCGGTCGTCGATGCGCACCGGCTCCTTGCCGAAGAACTGCGGCAGATCGACGATCGTGATCAGCGTGCCGCGCACGTTGGCGATGCCCTTGAGCCACTTCCGGGTGCCCGGCACCGGCGTCACCGGCGGTGGCGGCAGCACCTCGGACACCTGGTCGAGCGGGGTAACCAGCTGCAGGTCGGCAACCCGGAACCCGAGGCCCGACCACAGCGGCGCCGCCTGCACCTGCTCGGGCAGGCCCGGTGCGGTGCGGCGACTGTGCTCCTGCATCTTCTGCAGGAGCGCGAGCGGGTCGAGTTTCGGGGCGGCCATGTCAGAGGGCCTTGATCTTTTCCATCAGCACTTTCTCGGTCACCGGCTTGACGATGTAGTCCTTGGCGCCCTGGCGCAGGCCCCAGGCCTTGTCGGTCTCCTGGCCCTTGGTGGTGCAGATGATCACCGGGATATTGGCGGTCGCGGCGTCGCGGGTAATGGCGCGCGTGGCCTCGAAGCCGCTCATGCCGGGCATGACCACGTCCATGAGAATGAGGTCGGGCAGTTCGGCCTTGGAGCGGGTGATCGCCTCCTCGCCGCTGTTGACCACGGACACGTTGAATCCGTTCTTGGTCAGCATCTCGCGCAGCAGGTGCTGCTCGGTCGGTGAATCGTCCACCACCATTACATTCTTGATCGCCATGTCCTTGTTAACCTCGTATTTTTTTCAGCTTGTTCCGCGGCTGCCCGCAACCATTTCTAAAGAATTCCGTGACGCGCTCAGTGCACGTACTTGTTGATCACTTCAATCAGTTCTTCCTGGGTGAACGGCTTGTTGATGTGCTCTTCCGAACCGGCGATGCGCCCGCGCGCCCGGTCGAACAGCCCGTCCTTGCTCGACAGCATGATCACCGGCGTTTCCCGGAACTTCTTGTTGTTCTTGATCAGCTGACAAGTCTGGTAGCCATCGAGCCGCGGCATCATGATGTCCACGAAGATGATGTCCGGCCGGTTGTCGTTGATCATCGACATCGCCTCGAAGCCGTCGGCCGCCGTCAGCACGTCGTAGCCGGCCTTCTTGAGCAGTGCCTCCGCGGTGCGGCGGATGGTATTGCTGTCGTCGATCACCATTACCTTGATACTCACTCTCCACCCCGCGTAATTCGGCTGGATCTTCTGTAATTTCTGAAGCTTAGTTGCTCGCGCACCGGTCAGCGGGCCACCCGGGCGGGGCGGGTTCTAAAAGTATTTTCTTTGGATTCTTCCCTAGAATAATGATTTACTAGCATAAATATATACCAAAATCCATTCGGCTCGAGTGCCTGCCGGTCGCCCGCTGCGATCGGTCTCCGGCGGGATGCCAGCCATGAGAACCGGATGACACCTGCAACCGTTGAGCAGGAAACGTGCCAAGCGCAATCCGGCCTTGTGATTCTAGACGCGGCAACCATTGGCTACCATGTGACGGCACGCCCGCGGAGATGATTCCATGCCTATCGAACACCTTCAGGCAGTTCCGCACCTGACCACTGCCCTGAGCGGGCCGCTGGAGGAGATCGAGCGCGCCCTGCTCGACAGTCAGGCCGAGATTGAGCACTGGTTCCGTACCCAGTGGCTGGCCACCGCCCCACCCTTTTATGCCTCGGTCGATCTGCGCAACGCCGGCTTCAAGCTGGCCCCGGTCGATACCAATCTGTTTCCCGCCGGCTTCAACAACCTCAACCCGGCCTTCGAGCCGCTCGCCATCCAGGCCCTGCAGGCCGCCGCCGAGCATCACTGCCCGCGCGCCAAGCACCTGCTGGTGATCCCGGAGAGCCACACCCGTAACATTTACTATTTGGAGAACCTGGCCACTCTGATGCATCTGTTGGACGTGGCCGGCTTTCATGTGAGTGTCGGCTCACTCTTACCGGAAATCACCCGCCCCGAAACCCTGAACCTGCCGTCCGGGCGCACCCTGACCCTCGACCCGCTGACCCGCGACGGCAACCGGCTGCGCACCGGTGACGAGGCGCCGTGCTTCCTGCTGCTCAACAACGACCTGTCCGGCGGCGTGCCCGAGATCCTCAAGGGCATCGAGCAGCCGATCACCCCGCCGCTGGCGCTCGGCTGGGCCACGCGGCGCAAATCGAGCCACTTCGGCTACTACCAGAAGGTGGTGCAGGACTTCGCCCCGATCGCCCGGCTCGACCCGTGGCTGATCGACCCGCTGTTCCGCAGGTGCGGCAAGATCGACTTCCAGAAGCGCGAGGGCGAGGACTGCCTGGCGTTCTACGTCGAGGAGCTGCTGACCGAGGTCGCGGCCAAGTACCGCGAGTACGGCATCCGCCAGCAGCCGTTCGCGATCATCAAGGCCGACGCCGGCACCTACGGCATGAACGTCATGACCGTGCGCAGCCCCGACGAGGTGCGCGACCTCAACCGCAAGCAGCGCACCAAGATGGCCCGCGGCAAGGAGGGCTTTGTCGTCAACGAGGTGCTGGTGCAGGAGGGCGTGTACACCTTCGAGACCTGGGAACAGGCGGTCGCCGAGCCGGTCGTATATATGATCGACCGCTACGTGGTCGGCGGCTTCTACCGGGTGCACGACGAGCGCGGCCAGGACGAGAATCTGAACGCCCCGGGCATGCGCTTCCACCCGCTGGCGTTCGCCGAGTCGCTGATCAGCCCGGACCGCAACAAGGCCCCGGACGCGTGCCCCAACCGCTTCTACGCCTATGGCGTGATCGCACGCCTGGCGCTGGTGGCGGCGGCGCGCGAGATCGCCGCCGTGGCCTGAATGGGCCTTGACAGTGGCCGCGCCAGCGGCGATAAACTCGTCAAACTCAAGGAGTTAACGCGCAGCTGATGCGCCTCGACCGCACCGCATACGATTTTTCCGCCAGCGACCGCTTCGGTCTCGCGCTGTTCGCGTCGATTCTCGCCCACATGGTGGTGATTCTCGGGGTCACGTTCAGCGCCCCGCGCATCCAGCTGCCGGGCGCCGAGACCCTCGAAATCACCCTGGTCCAGACCCGCAGCGACAAGGCCCCGGACAACCCGCAGTTCCTGGCCCAGGCCAATCAGGACGGCGGCGGCACCGTCGATGCCCGCGAGGTGGCGCGCAGCCCGCTGCCGGTGATGGAGATGAGCGACCAGAATAACCGCGTACCGCTCGCCCAGCCGGCGCCACAGCAACCGGTCGCCTCGCTGCGCGACCTGGTGGCGCTATTCACCCGCACCGAGGCCGATCGGCGGGTGCGCAACCCCGAGCCGCAGCCGGAGAAGAAAGAGGCGCGCGAGACACCGGAGCGCATGGGGCTGCCACAACCCCGCACCCGCGACACCGAGCGCATGCGCCTCAACGCCGAGATCGATCGCAGCTTCAGCGAAATGCAGAAGCTGCCGCGCCACACCTATATCAACGCCCGCACCCAGGAATACGAGTTCGCCACCTACATGGACGGCTGGCGCGCCAAGGTCGAGAAGGTCGGCAACCTGAATTACCCGGCCGAGGCCAAGCGCGAGCAGCTCGGCGGCAGCCTGGTGCTGGACGTCGCCATCAACCTGGACGGCAGCGTGCACGAGGTCCAGGTGGTGCGGCCGTCGCGCCACCGGGTGCTGGACGACGCCGCGGTCCGGATCGTACAGCTGGCCGGCCCGTTCGCGCCGCTGCCGCCGGAGATCCGCGCCCGCACCGACGTGCTGCATATCACCCGCACCTGGGTGTTCCGGGATACAGACCTGAGAACCGAATAGAGGTTTCAAGTTTCAGGTTGCAGGTCTCAAGTTTTACGGCAACACCAGCGCCAACCCGCCGGCTCCGACACCCGGGGCGCCGAACTTGAGACTTGCAACTTGAAACCGATTTCCCTTTGCCACCCGCCGTCCCGGGCGCGAGAATGTAGGTTATGCACACCGCCGATTCCCTCGCCAACCACTTCCTGATCGCCATGCCGAACCTGCGCGACCCGAATTTCGCGCGCACGGTGGCACTGATCTGCGAGCACACCGCCGAGGGCGCGATGGGCATCGTCATCAACCGCGTCACCGACCTCACGCTCGCCGATGTGTTCCAGCAGATGGAGATCGACGGCAGCCACTCGGCGCAGCGCACCCAGCCGGTCTACGTCGGCGGGCCGGTGCAGGGCAATCGCGGGTTCGTGGTGCACGAACCGGTCGGCAGCTGGGAATCGACCCTCACGGTGGGCGAGTCACTCGGGATATCGACCTCGCGCGACATCATCGCGGCGATCGCGGGCGATCGCGGGCCGCAACGCTACCTGCTGGCGCTCGGCTATGCCGGCTGGTCGCCCGGCCAGCTGGAGCGCGAGATCGCCGAGAATTCGTGGCTGGCCGGCCCGGCCGACCGCCAGATCATCTTCGACATCCCGGTCGAGGCGCGCTGGGAAGCGGCGGTGAAGCGCCTTGGCGTCGACCTGGCCGCGCTCTCGAGCGAGGCCGGCCACGCCTGATGGCCATGCCCGGGCAGACTTTCCTCGGCTTCGACTACGGCAGCAGGCATCTCGGCATCGCGGTCGGCAGCAGCGCCACCGGCAGTGCGCGCCCGCTCGGCTCGACGCCGGTGCGCGCCGGCATCCCCGACTGGGCAACGGTCGACCGGCTGGTGAAGGAGTGGCAGCCGGCGGCGCTGATCGTCGGCCTGCCGCTCAACATGGACGACAGCGAAAACGACATGACCCGCGCGGCGCGCAAGTTTGGACATCGCCTGCACGCCCGTTACAATCTGCCGGTCCACTGGGTGGACGAGCGCCTGACCTCGGTCGATGCCAAGAACGTCCTGGTCGAGGCCCGCGTCCCCTGGAAGCAGCGCCGGGCCCAGGTCGACAAGCTGGCCGCGCAGGGCATCCTGCAGGCCTACCTGGACGAGACCCAGCACCCGCTCAAGGAATCGCGCCATGCCGCAGACGACTGATGTCGTGGATATCGACGCCACGATCGCCTACATGGCGGATGAGCTGCGGCCGTTCCTGCCGAAAAACCCGCTCATGATCGGCATCCATACTGGCGGCGTATGGGTGGCCGAGCGCCTGCATAAACTGCTCGAACTCACGGAGCCGCTCGGTACCCTCGACATCTCCTTCTACCGCGACGACTTCACCCGGGTCGGGGTCAACCCGACGGTCAAGACCTCGCAGCTGCCGGTCAACATCGAGGACCGGCACGTGATCCTGGTCGACGACGTGCTGCAGACCGGCCGCACCATCCGCGCCGGGCTCAACGAGATCTTCGACTACGGCCGCCCGGCCTCGGTGGTGCTGGCGGTGCTGCTCAACCGCGACGGCCGCGAGCTGCCGATCGAGGCGGCGATCGTCGGCCATCACCTGCGACTCAAGAAGAACCAGCACATCAAGCTGTTCGGTCCCGACCCGCTCAAGCTCGAGATCCAGGAGGCCCACACCTGATGCGCGACGACCTGCAGCTCGACGGCCAGGGGCGGCTCCGCCATCTTCTGACCATCGAAGGCCTCCCGCGTCAGACCCTTCTCGATATTCTCAACACCGCCGAATCGTTCATCTCGGTCGGCGAGCGCGAGATCAAGAAGGTGCCGCTGCTGCGCGGCAAGACCGTGGTCAACCTGTTCTTCGAGTCCAGCACCCGCACCCGCACCACCTTCGAGATCGCCGGCAAGCGCCTGTCGGCGGACGTGATCAACCTCGCGGTCGCCCAGTCCTCGACCACCAAGGGCGAGACCGTGCTCGACACGATCGACAATCTCGAGGCCATGCACACCGACCTGTTCGTGGTGCGCCACGCCCAGTCCGGGGCCGCGCACCTGATCGCCCGGCATGTGCCGCCGCACGTGCACATCATCAACGCCGGCGACGGCCGCCACGCGCACCCGACCCAGGCGCTGCTCGACATGTTCACCATTCGCCGCCACAAGGGCGCGTTCGAGAATCTGCGCTTCGCCATCGTCGGCGACATCCTGCACTCGCGGGTGGCGCGCTCGCAGATCCATGCGCTCACCACCCTCGGCGCCGCCGAGGTGCGGGTGATCGGCCCGCAGACGCTGCTGCCGACCGCGATCGAACGCCTCGGCGTGCACCCGTGCACCGACCTGCGCGCCGGGCTCGAGGACATCGACGTGATCATGATGCTGCGCCTGCAGCGCGAACGCATGACCGGCGCGCTGATCCCGAGCGAGCAGGAGTACTTCAATCTCTACGGCCTCACCCAGGACAAGCTCGAGTGCGCCAAGCCGGATGCGATCGTGATGCACCCGGGGCCGATGAACCGCGGGCTCGAGATCGACTCGGCGGTGGCCGACGGGCCGCAGTCGGTGATCCTGCCGCAGGTCACCTACGGCATCGCGGTGCGCATGGCGATCATGGCGCTGATCATGGGCGGGGCCGAAACCGCAACCGCGAGGCGCCCCGCATGAGGCAAGTCACGCACATCATCCGTGGCGCAGAATTGAGGCCGGCGACCCACAGGGACGTGGAAGCATCGCGGGAGGCAGGATGCCGGGAGCGATGGAGACGCGCATGATGGGGATCGTGATCAAGGGCGGGCGGCTGATCGATCCGGGGAACAACCTGGACGCGGTCAAGGACCTGTACATCGACAGCACCGGCTTCGTGGCCGGCGTCGGCAACAAGCCGGACGGGTTCGAGGCCACGCGCACCATCGACGCCCGCGGCCGGATCGTGTGCCCGGGACTGATCGACCTGCGTGCGCGCCTGCGCGAGCCGGGCCTCGAGCACAAGGCCACGATCGAGAGCGAGACCCGCGCCGCAGTGGCTGGCGGCATCACTACCCTGTGCTGCCCGCCCGACACCTGGCCGGTGATCGACACCCCGGCGATGGCGCAGATGATCCAGTCGCGCGCCTGGCGCTTCGGGCTGGCGTTCGTGCACCCGCTCGGCGCCCTCACCCAGGGGCTGGAAGGCAAGCTGCTCACCGACATGGCGGCGCTCGACGAGGCCGGCTGCGTCGGGGTCAGCAACGCGCTCGAACCGGTGACCGACACGCTGGTGATGCGCCGCGCCATGGAATACGCCGCCACCTTCGGGCTGACCGTGCACCTGCACGCCGAGGATCCGTGGCTGGGTGCCGGCGGCTGCGTGCACGAGGGCGAGGTCGGCACCCGCCTCGGACTGCCCGGCATCCCGGAGGCGGCCGAGACCGTGGCGGTAGCGCGCGACCTGGCGCTGATCGAGCAGACCGGCGTGCGCGCCCACTTCGGCGGCCTCACCAGCCATCGTGCGCTGGCGATGGTGGCCGAGGCCCAGAAACAGGGCCTGGCAGTGAGCGCCGACGTCACCGCCCATCACCTGCACCTGACCGAGCACGACATCGGCTTCTTCAATACCGAGTGCCACGTGCGCCCGCCGCTGCGTTCCACCCGCGACCGTGACGCGCTGCGCGCCGCTCTGAAAAGCGGCGTGCTCGGCGCCATCTGTTCCGACCACCAGCCGCACGAACCGGACGCCAAGCTGGCGCCGTTCGCCGAATCCGAGCCCGGCATCTCCGGTCTCGAGACCCTGCTGCCGCTCACGCTGCGACTGGTGGACGAAAAGCTGCTCACGCTTCCGGAGGCGATTGCACTGCTCACGGTCAAACCGGCCGAGATCCTCGGCATCGAGAGCGGTTCGCTCGCGGTCGGCAGCACCGCCGATGTCTGCATCTTCGACCCGAACTCACACTGGAAACTGGACACCGAGCGCCTGGTCTCGCGCGGCCACAACAGCCCGTTCCTCGGCTGGGAGTTCAGCGGCCGGGTGACGCACACGCTGGTCGGCGGGGAAGTGGTGTACGAGCTGGGCGGGGGATAACCGCGGTTTCGGGTTTCGGGTTGGGGAGACCCGTAGCCGCGCGGCCAGCGGCATCATAGCCGTTCAAGGCATCGCCGCAGGCGATCCCATCTCCCCTTACCCCAACCCCTCTCCCGGAGGGAGAGGGCAAGAATGTCGCGGCGAGGGCGCCACTGCTACAGGCTCACTCGGACAAAAAACCAAGGGCGCCTCGCGGCGCCCCTGGTGTTTCCTGCGACCACCTTGAAGATACTCAGAACGTCACGTTCCGCATCGACTCACCGAGCGCCTTGGGATCGGCGTTCTTGCCCTCGAGCTTGAGGCGCAACCGCAGGTCGTTCTGCGAGTCGGCGTTGCGCAGCGCGTCGTCGTAGCTGATCAGGCCGGCCTCGTGCAGCGCGAACAGCGACTGGTCGAAGGTCTGCATGCCGGCCTCGGTGGATTTCTTCATGATGTCCTTGATGCCGGGGATGTCGCCCTTCATGATCAGGTCGGAGATCAGCGGCGAGTTGATCATCACCTCGACCGCCGGCACCCGCCCCTTGCCGTCCTTCTTCGGGATCAGGCGCTGCGACACCACCGCCTTGAGATTGAGCGAGAGGTCCATCAGCAGCTGCGGGCGCTTCTCCTCGGGGAAGAAGTTGATGATGCGGTCGAGCGCCTGGTTGGAGCTGTTGGCGTGCAGGGTGCAAAGGCACAGGTGGCCGGTCTCGGCGAACTGGATGGCGAAGTCCATGGTCTCTCTGCTGCGCACCTCGCCGATCAGGATCACGTCCGGCGCCTGGCGCAGGGTGTTCTTGAGCGCCGCCTCCCAGGACTCGGTGTCGACCCCGACCTCGCGCTGGGTGACGATGCAGTTCTTGTGGTCGTGCACGTACTCGACCGGGTCCTCGATGGTGATGATGTGGCCGTACGAGTACTCGTTGCGGTAGCCGACCATGGCCGCCAGCGAGGTCGACTTGCCGGAGCCGGTGGCGCCGACGAAGATCACCAGCCCGCGCTTGGTGAGCGCGATGTCGGCCAGCACCTTGGGCAGGCTGAGCTCGTCGAACTTCGGGATCTTCATCTCGATGGTGCGCAGCACCATGCCGACGCAGCCCTGCTGCATGAAGATGTTGACGCGGAACCGGCCGATCTCCTTCGGGTAGATGGCGAAGTTGCACTCGTTGTGGGCCTCGAACTGACGGCGCTGTTCCTCGGTCATGATGCCGTAGGCGAACGCGCGCGACTGCTCGGGGGTGAGCGCCTGCTTGGTCACCGGCGTCACCTTGCCGTCGATCTTGATCGACGGCGCCACCCCGGCAGTGATGAACAGGTCCGAGGCCTTCTTTTGAACCATCAGTTTGAGCAGATCGCTGAAGACCATTTACTTCTTCCCTCCCGCTGCACCGCCGCCGAGCGTGGCGCCAGCCATTGCCATGCCGGCCCCGAAGCTGTCCTTGTTGGCCGCGTAGGTGCGCGCCTCGTCCAGGGTCACCAGCCGCTGGCGCACCATCTCGGTCAGGCATTGGTCGAGGGTCTGCATGCCGAGGCTCTGGCCGGTCTGGATCGAGGAGTACATCTGGGCGATCTTGTTCTCGCGGATGAGATTGCGGATCGCCGGGGTGCCGATCATGATCTCGTGCGCGGCGACGCGCCCGCCGCCGATCTTCTTGAGCAGCGACTGCGAGATCACCGAGCGCAGACTTTCCGACAGCATCGCCCGCACCATGTCCTTCTCGGCCGCCGGGAACACGTCCACGATACGGTCAACGGTCTTGGCCGCCGAGGAGGTGTGCAGGGTGCCGAACACCAGGTGGCCGGTCTCGGCCGCAGTCAACGCCAGCCGGATCGTTTCCAGGTCGCGCAACTCGCCGACCAGGATCACGTCCGGGTCCTCGCGCAGCGCGCTGCGCAAGGCGTTGTTGAAGCCGAGCGTGTCGCGCCCGACCTCGCGCTGGTTGATCAGGCAGTTCTTCGACTGGTGCACGAACTCGATCGGGTCCTCGACTGTGAGGATGTGACCGTGTTCCTTCTCATTGATGTAGTTGATCATGGCCGCGAGCGTGGTCGACTTGCCCGAGCCGGTCGGACCGGTGACGAGCACGATGCCGCGCGGCTGGTCGCACAGTTCCTTGAAAACCGCCGGGCAGTTGAGCTGCTCGAGGGTCAGTACCTTGGACGGGATGGTCCGGAACACCGCGCCCGGGCCGCGGTCCTGGTTGAAGGCGTTGACGCGGAAACGCGCCAGGTTCGGGATCTCGAACGAGAAGTCGCACTCGAGGAATTCCTCGAAGTCCTTCTGCTGCTTGTCGGTCATGATGTCGTAGACCATGTTGTGGACGGTGCGGTCGTCCAGCGGGTCCACGTTGATGCGCTTGATGTCGCCGTCGATGCGGATCAGCGGCGGCAGGCCTGCGGACAGATGCAGGTCGGAGGCATTCTGCTTGTAGGCGAATGCCAGCAGTTCGGCGATATCCATCGGTTCTCCTGAAAGACGGCTACAACTCCCGCGTGCATGGCCGGGTTCATTTGAAGTATAACGGCCGAAAGTGCACAAACAAGGCCGCTTAACCCCTTGAACCGGAACGTTCCTCGGCCGGCAAGACGCCGGCCTTTCGCACCCGGTGCCAGTCGTTCTACACTGCCGGCAAAACCCCCGCTTCGAGCCATGAGCGCACAAACCATCGGATTCATCGGCGCCGGCAACATGGCGCGCAGCCTGGCCGGCGGCCTGCTGGCCAACGGCTGGTCGGCCCAACAGCTGCTGCTCGCCGACCCGGACCCCGACCAGCGGCGCGGCGCCGAGCAGGCGCTCGGCCTCAAGACCTTCGACGACAACCGCGCGGTCGCGGCCGCCGCTGATGTGCTGGTGCTGGCGGTAAAGCCGCAGGTGCTGCACACGGTCGCCACCGACCTGGCCGCGACCGTGCAGCGAAAGCAGCCGCTGGTGGTCTCGATCGCCGCCGGCATCCGCATCGCCGATATCGAACGCTGGCTGGGCGGGAACCTGGCGCTGGTGCGGGTGATGCCGAATACCGCGGCCCTCGTCGGCAGCGGCGCCTCGGGGCTGTGCGCCAATTCGCGGGTGAGCGCCGCGCAGCGCGATCTGGCCGAATCGATCCTGCGCGCGGTTGGCGTCACGGTGTGGGTCGAGGACGAAGGCCTGATGGACGTGATCACCGCCGTGTCCGGTTCCGGGCCGGCGTATTTCTTCCTGGCCATGGAGGCACTCGAAGCAGCCGCCGTCCGCCACGGGCTCGATGCCCGGACCGCGCGGCTGCTGACGCTGGAGACCGCCTTCGGCGCCGCCAAGATGGCGCTCGAGGGCGGCGAGGAGCCGGCGCAACTGCGCCGGCGCGTGACCTCGCCGGGCGGCACTACCGAGCGCGCAGTGCAGGCGCTCGAAGGCGGCGGTCTCGGCAGGCTGTTCGATGAGGCGGTCGCGGCCGCAATCACGCGGGCACGCGAGCTGGCCGACCTGTTCGGCAAAAACTGACTCCGGTGCGTCATCTGGCATTGGCAACAGCCGGCGCAAAGACGCGAAGTTAAAAGCGATCGGGTTTTCGACCGCAGTATGCTTTGCGTCTTTGCGCCTTTGCGACGAACCTTTGCCTTCGGAATCCACCGGACCTGAAGAGAGGAAGAAAGATGGGAGGCTATTTCACCGACGCCGGCGTGTTCCTGGTCGACACGCTGTTCGGGCTGTACCTGCTGGCGGTACTGCTGCGCTTTCTGTTGCAGGGAGTGCGCGCTGACTTCTCCAACCCGATCGCGCACTTCCTGGTCGTGGTTACCAACCCGCCGCTCAAGCCGCTGCGGCGGCTGATCCCGGGGCTGTACGGCATCGACCTGGCGTCGGTGGTGCTGTTGCTGCTGATCGAGATCATCTACCAGCTGGTGCTCACTGCCCTGCTCGGCCAGCCGCTGGTCTTCGGTGCGCTGCTGGTGCGCGGCGTGTTCCATCTGCTCAACCTGCTGCTGAACGTGTACCTGTTCAGCATCCTGATCGTGGTGGTGCTGAGCTGGGTGAGCCCGTACCCGAATGCGCTCAGCCAGCTGCTCGGGCGGCTCACCGGTCCGCTGCTGCGACCGGCGCGGCGCTGGCTGCCGCCGCTCGGCGGGCTCGACCTGTCGCCGATGCTGGTGATGATCGCGATCGTGCTGGTGCAGATGGCCCTGCCCTACCTGCAGCGTGCCGCCTTCGGCCTCCTTTGACCCCGGCGCCTGGCGCTGGGAC